>Ga0316193_10002911_pt1 | contig 12195 bp, 13 predicted proteins | sample MerIslsedime2_MG_FD_207735 | JGI IMG/M metagenome (GOLD analysis project Ga0316193, IMG submission 207735) | Coastal sediment microbial communities from Maine, United States - Merrow Island sediment 2 | ecosystem: Environmental > Aquatic > Marine > Coastal > Sediment | place: USA: Maine... | reverse complement strand
GGTCGAACCGGGGCCCTCACACCGGTGGCGCGTCTGGAAGCGGTCAATGTCGCCGGCGTCAGAGTGACCAGCGCAACATTGCACAACGAGGAAGAGATTCAACGTAAGGATATCCGCCCGGGCGATAGTGTCATCGTGCGGCGGGCGGGGGATGTAATCCCGCAGGTAGTGCGCGTAGTAGCCGACAGGCGACCAATCGATAGCCGCCCCTTCCACATGCCTGATCACTGCCCGGTGTGTGGCTCGGAAGTGATACGGGACGCCGATCAGGTGGCGCTTCGCTGCAGTGGGGGATTGTTCTGCCCCGCGCAACGCAAGGAAGCGGTCAGACACTTTGCCTCCCGGCGGGCAATGGATATAGAGGGGTTGGGGGAGAAGCTGGTAGATCAGCTGGTGGAAAAGCAGTTGGTCAACTCGCCAGCCGATCTCTACTCTTTGGACCTCGAGACCCTTGCCGGACTGGAGCGGATGGGTAAGAAATCGGCCGAAAACCTGCTGGCTGCAATGCGACGCAGTCTAAAAACCACTCTACCGCACTTCCTGTTCGCCCTCGGCATTCGGGAAGTGGGCGAGGCCACCGCCCAGTCACTGGCCAGCTATTTTGGCAATCTGGAAGCGCTGGAAAATGCGGACGTTGAGCAGCTACAACAGGTACCAGATGTCGGCCCGGTGGTGGCGGAGCATGTCGTCACCTTCTTTCGCCAACCCCATAACCGAGAGGTGATCGCACAACTGCTGGCGGCTGGTATCCACTGGGAGATGGAAAGTACCAGGCCGGAGTCGGCGCCGTTGGCCGGAAAGACTGTCGTTTTGACTGGCACCTTGAGTCGCCCCCGAGACCAGATCAAACAGCAGCTTCAAGCGCTGGGAGCCAGGGTAGCTGGGAGCGTCTCCAGCCGGACTGATTACCTGGTGGCCGGTACCGATGCCGGCTCCAAACTCGCCAAGGCGCAGCAACTGGGTATTCGGATATTGGACGAAGCGGGACTGGAACAATTTCTCGAGCCCCATCAATAACGCCGCGTAACATAGTTATAAATAAGTTTAAATTATTCTTATGCGAAAACCGGCAACCCCCGGAATGGAAGGGCGTAAGACGGTGGTTCTTCAGGGCCACCTGGAAATGGTTCCCCAGGCCAATATTGACAGCGATCACGATTTTGCCAATGACCCTATCGATGCCGTGGTGGAAGGGGACTGGGTGAGGGCCAGGGGAACCACATTGGGGGTGGACAATGGAGCGCGATACTGGCAATACTGGAAGCCTCCAACCTGGCCCATGGCCCGCTGGAGGCACTGTTCACCGGCAACGAAGAGATCGGTATGGATGGTGCCTTTGGGTTGGGGCCTGATTGGCTACGGCGAGAAATCCTGATTAACACCGAGACTGGTCGAGACATCCACCAATCTGGCGGTCGTTCATTCAGGTAGCGATATGTTCGAGGTGCAGAGCCTGGTCCGCAGTTCGGTCGATTCAGCCCGCGACGACCTGTGTGAGAGGATCGACTCCCTGTTTTCCCTGGGGGGGCGAAAAGTGATATCGACGGCTGTTATCCGGGCTGGCCCCCCAACCAGGACTCACCGATACTTAACGTCGTAACTCAGGTATACCGGGAGATATTCGGGCACCCCCTGCAGACCGGGCCGATGCACGCCGGGTTAGAGTGTGGAATTCTGGGGGGTACCTACCCACAGATGAATTTGATCTCGTTGGGACCGACCATTATGGATCCACATTTTCCCGACGAGCGGGTCTTGATCTCTTCGGTGGGTCGTTTCTGGGACCTGTGGGTCAGCACTCTGGCCAGAATTCCGCATCGTTCTGCCGCCTGAGGCCAGAGATCATCAGATTTTGCCTATGCCTGTAGCTGCGGATAGCTTTCTGGTAGGGTGGCGATCAAATCGATTGTGCATATCAAGTGATCTGTCCTGATTTGGTCGGTTTGCGGAGATAGGGGCGGGTTTGGACATTTTTTGGGACATCTTCTTATGAGTGAGCAGAGCAAAGAACAAGAGATTCTAGTGGTGATGCGCAAGGTGCTGGGTGCTGTTATCAAGGATATAACCCCTGCGCCCGGGACCCGTCATCCTTTGTCGGACCAGACCATCAAGGATGTTCGTATGTGCCTCGGGCTAATTTCGGCGCGTGAGCGTGAGCTTGCCGATCAGCAGGGAGTGGCAAGGGAAAGACCCTACTATGCGGACGAAAAGCCGACGGCAGAGGTGGTACCAATGAGCGGTATTGGACGGGCAAAAAACGGGAAAGAGGACGACTGATCCCGCCTTCAACTCGACAGACCCGCGAATCAACCACCTGCCGGCGTCAATGGGGCGGCGTCGGCGCCCCCTAACACCTGGGTGTTCTGAAAGCCGAACTGTCAGCGATTGACTACGCTGTGGACGACGTGCTGGTGTTCGAAATAGACCGTGAACTTGTCATACACCCAGCGGGTGATTGGGGGATCGCCCACTCGAGGTAGTTCCTCAAGCGGTTCACCGAACTGCAGCCGAACCTGCTCCATGCTCTTTCCGCTTCTAGGCCTCGATACACCTTCAGGACTGTTGACCGGTTGCTGATTGATCTTCTCGATAAGCAGTTCATCGGCGACCGTGGCGGCGGGCAGGACCGGCAGCAGGCAGGTAGCCAGTAAAACGGGAACAAACAACTTCATACCATGTAACTCCTCTCCGGATTACCTCGAATAAAATATAGCACCTGGACTTAACTAGCGGAAAGAACAAGGCAAACTGAAGGTGTTTTCAATTGGAATGTGTTTTAATTCACAGCCATGTTCAAACCACTTCAGTTTTATATCGGGCTGCGTTACACCGGAGCCAAGCGGCGCAATCATTTTATCTCATTCATTTCCTTGATTTCGACCCTGGGCATCATGCTCGGCGTAGTGGCACTCATCACCGTATTGTCGGTGATGAACGGGTTTCACAAAGAGGTTCGCGAACGTATCCTGGGCATGACCTCTCACGCCACGGTCTCCGCTGTGGACGGCAAGCTCGAAGACTGGCAAGAGGCGATGCGACTATCACAGAATCACTCGAACGTGATCGGCCAGGCCCCTTTCATCGAGGCCCAGACCATGCTGATCAATGGCACCAAAGTGAGTGGTGCCCTGGTGCGGGGGATCATGCCCGATCTTGAGCCCCGGGTCTCCAACGTTGGAGAACATATGATCAGGGGCGGGATGGAGGGACTGGAGAAAGGGAATTACAACATTGTCCTCGGTCGGGAGCTCGCCTTGGTGCTAGGGGTAGGAGTCGGTGACAAGGTGACGGTCGTCACCCCACAGGTCCGGGTTACCCCGGTGGGCGCCATGCCCCGCCTGAAGCGTTTTACCGTTAACGGTATCTTCGAGGTCGGGATGGGCGAGTATGACCGGGGGGTTGCCCTGGTTCACATTGAGGATGCGGCCAAACTGCTGCGGCTCGGAAGCGGAGTAACAGGTGTTCGCCTGAAACTGGACGATCTCTATCTGGCGCCCAGGGTATCGAGGGAACTGGCCAATCAACTGCCGGGGGTGTATCGGGTCAGTGACTGGACCCATCAACATCGTAATTTCTTCAGCGCTCTGCGCACCGAAAAACGTATGATGGGATTGATCCTGTTTCTGATCGTGGCAGTAGCTGCCTTCAATATCGTCTCCACTCTGGTCATGGTGGTAACTGACAAACAGAGTGACATCGCGATTCTGCGCACACTGGGGGCTTCGCCAGGAACGGTGATGGGAATCTTCGTGGTTCAGGGGGCGACCATCGGCGTCATCGGTACCCTGCTGGGCATAATCGGCGGGATCCTGCTGGCGCTCAATCTGGAGAAAATCGTTCAATTCATCGAGCAGAGTTTTGAGGTTAGCTTTCTCGACCCCAATATCTACTACATCAGTTCTCTTCCGTCCGACCTCCAATGGAGGGATGTCGGGTTGATCAGTGTCACCGCTTTTTTCCTTACTCTCCTGGCGACCCTTTATCCGGCATGGCGCGCTTCCCGCACGCAGCCGGCAGAGGCGTTGCGCTATGAATAAGCCGCCGGTTCTGGAGTGTCGCAACCTGGTTCGCACCTTCGTGGACGGAAGATTGCGGGTGGAGGTCCTGAAAGGGGTGAATCTGCAGGTGGCTGAAGGAGAGAGGATCGCCATCGTGGGTAGCTCAGGCTCCGGCAAGAGTACCCTGCTGCACTGCCTTGGCGGTCTGGATCTGGCCGACAGTGGTGAAGTTTTGGTGGCTGGCGACAATCTGGAAAAACTCGGGGAGAAGGCGCGGGGTATACTGCGTAATCGAACCATGGGATTTGTCTATCAGTTTCATCATCTGCTACCGGAGTTTACCGCCCTTGAGAACGTTGCCATGCCAATCCTTATCGGTGGTGCTGATGTGGCCAAGGCCCGTCACAGGGCGACCGACATGTTGCAGCGGGTGGGCCTGGCAGAGCGGGTGCACCATAAGCCGGGAGAGCTTTCGGGCGGTGAACGCCAGCGGGCAGCGGTCGCTAGGGCCCTGGTGAACAACCCGCACTGCGTACTGGCGGATGAGCCTACTGGCAACCTCGATCGGCGGACCGCGGAGCAGGTTTACGAACTGATGCTCGAGCTGAACCGGGAGATCAGGACCAGCTTTGTGGTGGTGACCCATGATGCCACCCTCGCACGGCGCATGGATCGGGTACTACATTTGAATGACGGCATGTTGAGCCCGCAGGAAGGCGCGATAGGGCATTGATCCGCCGTAAACGGTATTCGGAAAAAAACCGTGCTATCCGGTTGAGCCATGCTCAACATTGGATTTCCCAACTCCTGATATCTGCAAGTGACTGGCAGGTTCAATCAAACTCAAGCGGGTCCCGCAGCTTTTTTTGCTGGCGTCGTCTCTTCCACTCACTGACTACATGTAGACGCCATAACAGCCGCATCCCGACATAACCGAAGACGGCGGCAATCGCCCCGCAAAGCACACTGCCAAAATAAAGCGGCTGCCAGATATATGCCATGCTCTCCAGCAGATAATCCATAGTCATCGCGGTGTCCGGAGAGGACGCCGTGCTGCCGATGATCCAGTTGCCGACCTTGTAGTTGAAATAGAACATCGCTGGCATGGTAACTGGATTGGTGATCCAGACCAGCGCCACCGACAACGGCAGATTTACCCGGGTGGGGATGGCCGTTGACGCGGCGGCGACCATCTGAAAAGGAATCGGTATAAAGGCCCAGAACAGACCAACAGCAAAGGCACCGGACACCGAGCGGCGGTTCAAATGCCACAGGTTCGGGTCATGCAGCAGTTTGCCAAACAACCGAAGATGCTTGTGGTTGCGGATCGCTTCGTGATCCGGTGCGTAACGCTTAATGAGGTGTCTTGGCATTACGGGGCTGCTATTCCAGGGGATCTGGGGAAACCGCCCAATTGAACCACGAGGGAAAGGCTTTGGCCAGCCCGTTATGATTCGGCGTCTGTTGCCGGAACCGGTGGTATTGGCCGGTTGCCAGATGTTAGCATCAGGGTTAGTCATCCACCCAGGGACGGGGCATGATTTCAGAAACCTTCGCATTCGCGGCCGGTGTGATTCTGCTGCAGCGGCAGGTATCCCTGCCGGCGGCGCTCTGGCCTTTGTTGATCCCCGCTGTTCTATTTGTGTTCTGGCGCTACCCATCGCTCAGACTGCCCGCTGCCTTTGGTTTTGGTTTCCTTTGGGCTCTTCTCCACGCCCATTGGGTGGCAGGCGGCTTCCTGCCGCCAGAACTGGAAGGGAAAGAGGTGACGGTGGAGGGCAGGGTTGTCTCCCTGCCCGAAACCGGGCGGGGAAGGGTTCGGTTTGAGTTTCAGGTCGATCGGCTGTCTTACCAGGGAAAGCGGTATCCCTCGCCCGGCAGGATCAGGCTTGGCTGGTACCGGGAGTCACCGGTACTGGTTCCCGGAGAAACATGGCAACTGCGGGTGCGGCTGAAAGCACCGCACGGGTTCTCGAATCCTGGTGGGTTCGACTACGAGGGGTGGTTGTTTCGAAATGGCATTCGCGCTACGGGATATGTAAGGGAGAGTCGGGACAATAGGAAAACCTTGGACAGTTCGGCTGGATACGCACTTCAACGGTTACGCCAACAGATCCGGGAAACGATCGAATCAAAAGTTGAAGACCCAACGGCAGCCGGTCTGTTGAAGGCCCTGGTAATCGGAGATCGCAGTGGACTGAGCCGGGCCGACTGGGAACTGTTTCGGCAAACAGGTACGAATCATCTCATCGCTATCTCGGGTCTGCATATCGGCATTGTTTCGGGCCTTGCCTTTTTCTTGAGCAGACGCCTCTGGGCAGGATCGGAACGGCTCACTCTGATGTTCTCTGCACCGAGGGCAGCGGCGATATGTGCGTTGCTGGCGGCCGCGGTTTACGCGGCATTGGCCGGTTTTTCCGTCCCCACCCGAAGGGCCATGATTATGCTGGCAGTATTCATGGCTGGCCTGCTGACCCAACGAACCTCGAAGCCTGCCAGAAGCATCAGTATCGCTCTGTTCGTGCTCCTGCTCATAGATCCCTTCGCGATACTTTCGCCTGGCTTCTGGTTCTCTTTTCTGGCGGTAGCCGTCATTTTGCTCGGACTGTCGGCAAGGGTGCGACGGTCAAACGGGGTTCGATCCTGGTTTCGGGTGCAATGGTTGGTGGCTATGGGGATGGCGCCGATGCTGCTGGCCTGGATGCTACCAGTGCCACTCCTTGCGCCGCTGATCAATCTTCTCGCCGTACCTGTGTTCTCTCTGTTAGTTATCCCGCTGGCCCTGATCGGAAGCTGCCTGTCGCTGATCTCGGATCCCTTAGGCGGCCCACTGCTGAACCTGGGCGGCTGGTTGCTGAGTTCTGGCCGCGATCTGCTCGCTCATCTGGCTGAAATACCCCTCAGAGTGCCACCTCCGGGGAATCTGCCCGGCTACCTCTGGGGTGCCATCGCGACCGGGGCCTTACTGTTGCTGGCACCCCGAGGGTTACCAGGGCGATGGTTGGGTGGAATTCTGTTGATTCCGCTGTGCCTCCCATCTTTCCAAGGTCCCCGGCCAGGGGAGGTCTGGTTCGACCTGCTGGATGTGGGGCAGGGGCTATCGGTGGTGCTGCGTACCCAACGGCATTTGCTGGTTTACGATACCGGACCACGTTTTTCGGATCGATTTGATGCCGGTGCCGCCGTATTGGTTCCGTTTCTCGAATCCCAGGGTATAAAAAGGGTCGACAAGGTGATTATCAGCAACGGCGACGAGGATCATCGAGGCGGGTTGTCGAGTCTGCTGCACCGCTTTTCCGTCGATGAAGTGTTGAGCGGAGAGCCGGAGCGGGTAACCGCCTATCCGGCTCAACCCTGTATTGCCGGTGCCGAATGGTACTGGGACGAAGTCCGGTTCCGCATCCTGCATCCAATTGATCCCGGAAAATGGAAAGGTAACGACGCGTCATGCGTGCTGCAGGTTGAAAATCAGGCGGGGCGCATATTGATCCCGGGAGACATCGAAGCAGCGGCGGAAAATGCGCTGCTAGGCCTGGGTACCGAGCAGTTGCAGTCGGATCTGGTAGTTATTCCCCACCACGGTAGTCGAACCTCATCCTCATCCCCCTTTGTGCGGGCGACCCGTCCTGATTATGCCCTCGCGTCGGCAGGATATCTCAATCGCCATCGGTTTCCCAAAGCGAAGGTTGTGTCCCGCTGGCAGGCTGCGGGGGCCCGGGTGATCGACACGGCGAGTTCGGGCGACATTCACTTTCGATTTGGCATGGAAGAAGGAATCACCGCCCCGGTTCTCTACCGTACCAAGGCAGCGCGCTATTGGACTCATCGACTTGCCGTTAATTCGTCCGAAAAAGCCCTGGTGGATGACCGTTAACCATCTGATACAGTATGATAGCGGTCGAATTCGAGTACAGAGAAAGGAAAAACAAGGTGTTAGAACTGGTGAAAGCCGGAGGCTGGCTGATGCTGCCGATCATCGCCTGCTCCATCGTGGCCATGGCCATCATCCTGGAGCGCTTATGGATGCTGCGTCCCAGTAGGGTAGTGCCGGAAAACCTGGTTGCCCGTGTGTGGCAGATGCATCGTAAAAAGCAGCTCACTAACTCTCATATCGCCACCATCCGGGAAGGATCGCCACTTGGCCGAATTCTGTCCGCCGGCCTGGTAAACCGCAAGCATTCGCGTGAAGTGATGAAAGAGGCGATCGAAGATGTGGGTCGTCAGGCGGTCGCCGAACTCGAACGCCACCTCAACACCCTGGGTACCATCGCATCCATCGCTCCGTTGTTGGGGCTGTTAGGTACGGTTATTGGTATGATCAAGGTATTCTCCGCCATTACCGTCGCTGGGGTGGGTAACCCCGCGGTACTTGCCGGTGGGATTTCGGAGGCGCTGATTACTACCGCTGCCGGCCTCTCGGTTGCCATTCCAAGCCTGATGTTCCATCGCTACTTTGGTGGCGCTGTGCATCGCCTGGTGGTGAGGATGGAGGAAGAGGCCCTGAAAATGGTTGAAGTGATGAAGGGCCAACGAGAAAAGGACCCAGGGTGAGATAAAGTGAAACTGCGCGCTCGTCACCGGCCATCACCAGAGCTGAATCTAACCCCGCTGATCGATGTGGTATTTCTGTTGTTGATCTTTTTTATGGTCTCCACCACCTTCGATAAAGAGGCGCGTATCCGGGTGGATCTGCCGGAAGCCGCCACCCAGGACGAGCCGGTGCAAGACGACGCCCTGGAGATCACGGTGGATGCCAGCGGTCGCTACTTTGTTAATCAACGCGAGGTGGTGAATACCGAAACGGAAACCCTGAAACGCGCCATTGATAAGGTGTCGGGTGCCAGGCGGGATCTGCCAGTCATCATCAATGCGGATGCCCGAGCCACCCACCAGGCCGTCATCAAGGTGATGGATGCCGCCAGTCAGTTGGGATTCCTCCATATGACCTTTGCCGCCAAGCAACCGGTTGAAAACCAATAACCACGAGATCGACGAACCATGGATAAAAAACTGCTGGATATTCTGGTCTGTCCGCTGTGTAAAGGAAAGCTTGTGTTTGAGAAGAAAGCCGGCGAACTAATCTGTCGTGCCGACAGGCTGGCCTTTCCGATCCGGGATGGCATTCCTGTCATGCTGCAGGAGGAAGCACGGCAATTGCGTGCGGACGAGGAAGTAGGCACACCCTGAATCGGCAGCAACGTTAGAGAATCGCCAATGAATTTCAAGATCGTCATTCCCGCGCGCTATGCATCCACCCGGCTGCCGGGAAAACCACTGCTGGAGATTGCGGGAAAACCGATGATCCAGCACGTCTACGAAAGGGCCGCCGACAGTGGCGCTGATGAGATAGTTATCGCGACTGACGATCAGCGAATCGCGGATCGGACGGCAGGTTTTGGAGCGGAGGTCTTCATGACTTCGGCAACCCATATCAGCGGTACTGAACGTATCGCGGAGGTAGTCGCTGAGCTCGGATGGGATGACCATACCATCGTCGTAAATCTTCAGGGTGACGAACCAACCATGCCCGCAGCCTTGCTGACCCAGGTAGCGACGGATATGGATACCCACCCCGACGCCCAGGTGACGACCCTGGCGGCGCCCATCAATGAGCGCGAAATGCTGTTCGACCCGCATGTTGTGAAGGTGGTAACCGATGGAGCAGGGTATGCCCAGTATTTCAGCCGGGCACCGATACCCTGGCATCGGGATGAGTTTATCCATCCGGATCGCCCGCTGCCGCAGGGCGTGGGATTTTTACGGCATATCGGCCTGTACGCTTATCGCGCCGGATTTCTTGAGAAATACGTCAATTGGCCGCCCACACCCCTGGAGCAGGCCGAATCGCTGGAGCAGTTGCGGGTTATCTGGCACGGTGACCGAATCCATGTCAGCGAGGCGAGCGAAGAACCGGGCCATGGCGTTGATACTCTGGATGACCTGCATCGCGTGGAAAAGGAGTTTGGCGGCAGCCCTGGCCGGAAGGAAACTAAGTCAATATAAAATGCAGTTAAGTTTATTATCTTTCTGAGCAACAGATTAAAAGTGAAAATATTATTTTGCTGCATGGGCAATATATGTCGGTCTCCGACGGCCCACGGTGTGTTTGCCCATCTGCTGGAAAAAGAGGGGCTGGCTGATCTGATCGAGGTGGATTCGGCCGGTACCCATGCTTACCACGTAGGAAAGCCGCCTGATTCCAGGGCCCAGGAGACGGCCCTGCGCAGGGGGCTCGATCTCAGCCAGCAGAGGGCCCGGCGTGCTGTATCCGAGGACTTTCTGGAATTCGACTATATCGTGGCAATGGATCAAGACAATTATCATAACCTCTCAGCTATCTGCCCGGAGGGCCTGGAAGAGAAGATACTCCTGTTTATGGATTACGCTCCTGAGTATCGGACCCGCGAGATGCCGGATCCCTACTACGGCGGTGAATCAGGATTTGAGCGGGTCTTTGATATGGCAGAAGCCGCGGCCCAGGGTCTACTCAAAGAGATCCGTCGCAAGCACCTGTGATATTTTCAAACTGAAGTATTGCACTAGGCTGTTTTTTCTCGATACAGGGTTTTGATCAATTCCTTCGTCTAGATTGCTGAAAAGTCGAATAGTGGGTGCTAGCCAAGGCAATGGGAGCTGACAATTTCGACGCAGCCGGAATGCCCTCGGCCGAGAGGGAAGTTCATGCGGAAATAGACGGTGAGCGCGAATAAAAATATAAATATAATATCTATAAAACAATAAGATAAGTAATATAAATAAAGTAATATATTGAATTCAGCCATCAGTCCTGTGATAGCCAGGAACCCGTAAATCTAGCTATTTGTCGATATAGGTCACAGAAAGTTGCGGTGAATCTCTGTACTAATCAAAAATATTAGCTTCGGCGGCATTGTGCAATGTGTTTAACGCTGAATCACCATCGGGAGATTGCCTATGTCATCATCAACGCGGATCTCCGTTGTGTGCGGATGGCTTGTCAGCTTGATTGTTTCAGCTGGTGTTTCCGCCCAAGCTACCGGGCAGTTCAACGCCAACTTCCAGCCCATCTTCGAGTTTTCGCGCACTTCCAGCGAACCAATCATAGAGTACAACCTGATCCAACACATGCTGGCTGAACCAGATCCCCAGCCGTTGTTACTCATATACGGCAACGGGAAGGCGCGTGTTCATTTTCCCCGATACATGAAGAGAGCCGGCGACTACGAACTTCAGCTGTCCCGTTCTGAACTGACAGCACTTCTGCGCTCCCTGGCATTGGACGGCATTGTCGAATTCGACCAACTAGCGGCCAGACAGAACAAGCAGCAACTCGAAGCACAGCAACGCTCCGCTACCGGGCTTTTGTATTCTGTGTCGGACGTCGCCGAGACTGTCATTCGCATTCGACTGGAGGGGTATCAACGGGGGCCAGCTTTCAAGCGGATCACCAATCTGGAAAGACGGTTTAGCTGGAACAATCTGGAACATGACGCCAAACGGCATCCCCAGTCTGAGGCTATTCGGAGGGCTGCGGCCGGCGCCCAAAGACTACATGGTTTTCTTGGTCGCTCTGACCTGCGCCGTATTCGATAATCCGGGAAGAAGTATGAGCAGCCGCTACTGCCTCACTGGGAAACGAACGACTTGACAAAGCAAACAATCGAACTCAGAAATTTTTTGTCACTGTTGCCCCCTGGTTTGGGTAGCGTGTTTTTTCCACTCCTTGCTCTATCGCTGTGGTTTACTTCACCTGCAACGAGTACTGCTGGTGCCTATATCTTTGCGAGTGAGGTCAACGGGGAGTCTACTATCACCCATCCCTCAACCTACACCGGATCGGGCGGACCGATCACTGTCCGTGTCTGCATCAATCCTTCGAGCCCCAACGCGGCAGCCATGGAGATTCCTGTCCAGAACACTGTATATGTCTATAATCGGCTCCAAGCGACCACTGGAAATTTGTCTCTGGGCAACAGCAACAATATTCCATCCGGGCAACTGGATTTTGAATCGGTAGCGCTGCACGAAATGGGACATTGCCTTGGAATGGCCCATGTCAATGCGGCCTCGGAATCTGGCCTGTCAGGTAGCGACCGTGACTATACCAGGGCTACTGATGGTGCCAACAACCGCTTTGATCTAAATCCCGGGGTGGACGGTATCGTCGGCTCTGGTGACGATAGTCGAGGCGACGACGTCAACCTTCACTGGTATCGAC
>Ga0316193_10002909_pt1 | contig 12198 bp, 9 predicted proteins | sample MerIslsedime2_MG_FD_207735 | JGI IMG/M metagenome (GOLD analysis project Ga0316193, IMG submission 207735) | Coastal sediment microbial communities from Maine, United States - Merrow Island sediment 2 | ecosystem: Environmental > Aquatic > Marine > Coastal > Sediment | place: USA: Maine... | reverse complement strand
TACGAGGGTCTCACGTGGGCCGGCCTGCCGCTCAACAAGAAGATCGGCTTCGCCATCGCAGTCCCCGTGGTCATGCTCATCGTGTGGCGCGTCATCCACGGCGTGAAACGTCGAGTGCACCGGGAGTAGCAAAGGGCCTTACGCGAAGTCGCGTTCGTTCCGCTCTTGATCTTCCTTACAGCGGATGCAGAGCTCGGTTTCGGGACGGGCTTCGAGGCGCTTGAGACTGATCGGTTCTTCGCAGTCGTCGCAGACGCCGAATACCCCTTCATCGAGCTTCTTAATGGCTTTCTCGATCTTTTGCAGGAACACGCGCTCTCGCCCGCGGAGGCGGAAGGTGAACGACTGCATGTACTCGCTCGACGCCAGGTCCATCTCGTCAGGGAGCTCGGAGGCGTCGAGGGTCATATCCTGATCCATCGTCTCGCGTGCGCGGCGAATGACTGCGTCTCGCTTCTCTTCCAGGACGGCGCGAAACTGGTTGAGCTTGGACTTCTTCATGCTTGTGACCCCCTTTGAGGGAGCGCCACTATATTGATCGCGATCCAACAGTCAAGAAGCCAACGCACAAATCGTTGAAATCACAAACGAAGCGGCTAGCTCATTCGGTCGAAAAACGAGCTGGGCCCCTTCAAGCCGGGGCCCCAGAGGATCGCCTCGACCTTCTCTCCGGCGGCTAGCTCATCCCGGTCGGCCGGCAGGATGACCAGGGCGTTGACCCCCACGAACGACGGGAGGGAGCCCGAGCCCTGAAGGCGGTGAAGAGCCACCACGATTTCATCCCCCTCCCGTGTGGCGACGGCGCGAGCGATCTCGACGCGGCCCGGGCGGCGGCGATACGAATCGCGGAGCCGTGCAACCACTGGCTCAGGGTGTGGCTGCGGGTCGCCGAGCATCTTCCGCAAACAGGGGGCGATGAGCACCTCGAAGGCGACCATCGCGCTGATCGGATTGCCCGGAACGCCGATGACGGGCTTGCCCTGGTACTTGGCAAACGACGCGGGTTTGCCGGGCTTGATGCGGACTTTCCAAAACATCGGCTCGATGCCCACGTTCTTGAACGCCTCGTTGACGAAGTCGTATTCGCCCACCGATACGCCCCCGGTCGTGATGACGACGTCTGCTTCGAGTGCCGTTCGGAGCGCGGCCTCGATCTCGGTCAGAGTATCTCGCGCCGCGGGGAGGGCGATGGGAATGGCCCCCACTGCGTGCAGCATCTCGGTCAGCACATAGACGTTCGAGTTGATGATCATACCGGGCTCGAGCTCGTCGCCAAGCTGTCGAAGCTCGTCACCGGTCGAGAGGATCGCGACCTTGGGGCGCCGAAAGACGTGCACGCGATCGATGTTCTGACTTGCGAGGAGACCGATCTCCCCCGGCCAGAGGCGGGCACCCGCCTGAAGGAGCAGCGCCCCCGATGACACATCACTGCCCTGCGCCCGAACGTGCGTCCCCTCGACGGAAGGCTCTCGAATCGCCACCTCGTCCCCGTCGCGGTCGGTGTCCTCCTGGATGACGATCGCGTCTGCGCCGGCCGGCATCGGTGCACCGGTGAAAATGCGGCACGCAGCCCCCGGCTCGAGATGCTCGGGGAGTGGCCCTCCCGCGCGAGATTCGCCCCGAACTGGAAGTCGAGCCGGCGTGTCTTTCGTCGCTGAGGCGACGTCGGCCGCGCGGACGGCGTAGCCATCCATGGCGCTGTTATCGAAGGGCGGCGAATCGAAGCGGGCCCTGACCTCGCGGGACAGGTAGCGTCCCGCTGATTCGGTCAGATGCACCTCTTCCTCCCCCAACGGAGAGAATGCCGGTAGCATCGAAGCGAGGGCCTCTGCGATCGATCGCATCGCGTGCGAGCGTAGCACGTCTGGTCACGGCGACTGACTAGCTCGGACAGACGCGATTGCGGCCGGCCCGCTTGGCTTCGTAGAGCTGTTCGTCGGCTGCTCGAACGAAGTCATAGGCACGCCATTTCGGGTCGAGCTGCGCGACGCCGCAGGAAATTGTGACGTCGATGTCTTCGTCCTCGAACACAAACGTCTCGGTGGCGATCATCCTTCGCAACTCGTCGGCAATGCGGATGCCTCCCACCAGATCGGTCTCAGGAAGAATGACCGCGAGCTCCTCACCACCGTATCTCGCAATCACGTCGTCGGGGCGCAGCCGGCTCTTCGCGAGCTGCGCGACCTCCTTGAGCACGTGGTCGCCGGCAAGGTGTCCGAATTCGTCGTTGACGCGCTTGAAGTGGTCGATGTCGCAGATCACCAGAGTCAGCGGACGTCCATGCCGTGTCGCGCGGGATAGCTCTCGATCCAACTGCTCCACGAGGTAGCGCTTGTTGTGAATGCCGGTGAGCCCATCCATGATGGTCATCCGATAGATCGTCTCGTGATATTGCGATTCGAGGTCGGCGCCGCTGAGGAACTTCATGATCGTGTCGCCGATTTTGATCTGGTCGCCACGTCGAAGCTGGCGCTCCTTCACGAGCTCGTCGTTCACATACGTCCCGTTCGTCGAATGCATGTCGACGACGTGATAGCTCCCGGGTCGAATCTCGATGCGCGCGTGCCGGCGCGAGACACTGTCGCTGTGAAGGATGACATCGTTTTCGCCGCCCCGACCGATCCTGACTCCGCCGTCCGCCAAGGAGAATCGTTTGCCCAATTGATTGGAGCTGGGCGCGTAGATCACCACCAGGCAATCCTGGCCGGCTCCGGTCGAAATGTAAGGCTCCGAAAAGGGCGTGACCCTCGTCTTGATTTCGCTCTCCACGGGTATCCACCCAGCGTAGAAAGGGTCGTATCGAGCGTCAATGTCGCCGGATGAAGGTCATGTTGCGCTGATTGATCCAAACATGCGCGAAAACCGGGCCCCAGAGAACACCGGTGAGCTCGAAGATCAGCCCCAACAAAAGCCCCATGAGGAACGCCCAGGTGGTCCAAGCCAAGAATACCGGCTTCGGCCCCACGTGAACGGCACCGAAAATCACCGAAGTGATCAGCAGGCCAAGCACCGGCTGCATCGCCCCTCGAAAGAAAAGCTCCTCGGCAAAACCGGAGGCGAGCGCGAGCCAGGTGATCTCGGCGGACGAAAGTGGGGAGATGATCTCGGCGAGCTCCGCGTGGAGGGCGCGTGCCCAATGGGTTCGTTCGACGAGGCGCGGGGTCATGGCGACCACCGTGAGCGCCAACACGAGGCCTAGCGCGAGCGAGAGCGCGAAGCGTTCCGGGTACGGCGCTGACAGCCACGGTGTATCGATGGACCAAGCGAAACGGCCACCCCCATACCATGCCCATGCCATGGCGCCCACGGTCAGCGGGCCGTAAACGACGAAGGCGAGCGTCGTAATCCGGGTTGGCAATGGCAAGGTCGAGCGGGATGTATCAAAGTGCGCTTAGAGCCGCAATGCAACCGACACTCGGATTTGACACGACCGTGCAGCACGGAGTACTAGCCAGGGCCATACGCGAATGAGCGGGCAGCCAGGCGAAGACGTCGCGAAGGTCCTCGTGGTCGACGACGAGGAAGTGATTCGGGAGATTCTCGCGGACTTCCTAACGATGGAGGGCTTCTACGTTCGCACCGCCGAGGACGGGAGCGCGGCCCTGGTCGAGCTCTCGCGCGACCGATTCGACCTGGTGTTGAGCGACCTGAAGATGCCGAACATGGGCGGCCTCGAGCTGCTCGGCGCCATCCGCAAGCACACGCCGCATGTCGTGACGATCATCATGACAGGCTTCGGGACGGTCGAGACCGCCATCGAGGCGATGAAGCAGGGCGCGTATGACTACGTCCTCAAGCCGTTCAAGGTGGAGGAAGTCGTCCACACGATTCGACGCGGGCTCGAGAGGCAGCGACTCGAAGCCGAGAACTTCCGGCTCAAGGAGGCGCTCTCACTCTACAAGGTCAGCGAGGCCATCGCTGCCAGCCTCTCGCTCGAGCAGGTGGTGCACACGCTGAGCCGTGCGGCGATCGACGAGGTGGACTCCGACCTGGTCACCGTACTCTTGAGCGACGGCGGCGGAAGCTTTTACCGGCGGAGCACCGAGCTCAATCCGAACTTTCGCCTGAGGCGAGAGCCGGACACACTGAGCGTCGAGACCCTGGGCGAGCATTTCGTGCACGCCCCCGCACTTCTCGAGCATGGCGAGCGGTGCTGGCGCTACTTCGATGAGCTCGGGGAAGACCCCGCGCCGCAGTCTCTTGCGGTCGCCCGCCTGACCGCGCGCGGCGACACCATCGGGTTTCTATGCGCGCTCAGCTATACGCAAGGCAAGCGTTTCGACGAGGGGCAGCGCAAGCTCCTGCATGCCACAGCGGACCGCGCCTCTGCCGCCATCGAGAATGCGCGCCTCTACGAAGACCTTCAGGCGACGTTCAAGCAAACCATTCGAGGCCTCGCGAGTGCGATCGACAAGATGGACCGCTACACGGCGGGGCATTCCGCGCGGGTCGCGGCCTACGCGCAGATCCTCGCCATCAAGCTCGGGCTGAGTGATGGCGACATCGAAATCGTTCGCCAGTCGGCGCTGATGCACGACATCGGGAAGATCGGTTGCGTCATGAACCTCAACAAGCCCGGCAAGCTGACACAGGAAGAGTACGAGATCTTCAAGCAGCACCCGGAACATGGCCGCGACATCTTGCAGCCGATCGAGTTCCTGCACCCGCTCATCCCTGGCGTGCATCTACATCACGAGCGTTGGGATGGCCTCGGATATCCGCTAGGGCTCAAAGGAAACGACGTGCCGCTCATCGCACGCATCATCGCTGTGGCGGATACCTATGACGCGATGACGAGCGACCGGGCCTATCGAAAAGCAATGGCGCACGACATCGCCATCACCGAGATCAACCGTTGCGGCGGCAGCCAGTTCGACCCCGAGCTCGCTCACGGTTTTCTCGAATCGATCGACGTGTTTCGGGAGGAGGGAAGGTCGCTCGAGGAGTTCCCCGACGTCCGGGAGACCCAATCGGGACTCATGGCGCCACGGCGGTGACGGCGTCGCGCGGAGGCTCAGGCAGGGCAAAGGCCGCGTTCCAGTGATGCGACGATGGAGGCGCCGACCATCGGCGCACGATCGGCGCGCGGTTCGTCAACTTGAAGGTCGTGATGAGGTTGACAGCGCGGCGCCGTTTTTGGCTGAGCCTGCGGGGAACGACCGCGACGATGGTCAAAGTCTGCGAGGGGCCGATCGAGGCGTCGGTGTGATCGAGGTCCCCCAGGCCTTCGGATACGAGGCGGCGGATCGTCTTTTCGTTTTGGAACGACCGCGTCGTCGTCACGAGGTGGCCTTGCTCTCCGTTCCATTGAGTCGGGCCCGTCGCAAACTGGGGTGGATTGCCCAGCTGCTCGCAGCCGCAGAGTACGCACAGGATACCGATGAACCACCCGCGTCTAGGTAGACTCACGGCTTCGCTCTCGCGCGATGTCTTTCTCGGTGGCCAAGCCCGGCGCGGGTAGCGGCGTCTCTCCTTCGCTTTCTTTGTCCTGCCAAGGATACTTGATGCGGTTGTGATAGGCGTTGCAGAGGGTATCGGTGAGTGTGCTCTGAAGCACTCGGATGTCCTCCATCGTCAGGCCGCACACGTCGAGCTGACCCTGCCGCAGCTTGATGTTCGTCACGCGCTGCACGATGGCTTCGAATTTCTCCCGCGAGGGCTCGTCGACGGTGCGGGCGGCTGCCTCGATGGCATCGATGAGCATCAAAATCGCTGTTTCCCTGGTTCGAGGTCGCATCCCCGGGTACCGGAACGCTGCATCGGAGAGCCCTTTCGGGTTCCCGTCCTCCAAGCACTTGTGCCAGAAGTACTCGATGACGCTGGTCCCGTGATGCGTGTACGCGAACTCGACGACCGGCTCCGGGATGCCCCCCTCGCGAAGGATGCGTGCTCCCTCGACGACGTGCGCCATGATCGCATCGGCGCTGACGTCGGGTTCGAGGTCGCCGTGCGGGGTTGGCTCCCCCGCGACGAGGTTCTCGACGAAGTACTTGGGCTGAATCGTCTTGCCGAGGTCGTGGTAGTAGGCACCGACTCGGGTCAGCAGCGCGTCTGCTCCTATCGCCGCGGCCGCGCCCTCGGCGAGGTTGGCCATCGCCCGCGCGTGCTGCCACGAACCGGGTGCGTCTCGCGCCATCTTGCGAAGGAGAGGGTGGTCGACGTCGGTGAGCTCCTGCAGGCGGCCTCGCGTGACGACGCCGAGGGCAGCCGTCGCGAGCCGCTGTAGCAACACTGCGAAGACGCCCGAGAGCATACCGCCAGCAATGGTGGACAGGAGGGCCGACTCGTTGAGCCGAGCGAGGTCGCCGATGACGTCGATCCCGTTCCCGACCGACATCGCGACACTGATCACCACCAACGCGGCAAAGAGCCCAGCTGCCGTACCCGCGACCAGCATGTGCGTCGCGTGTTTGCGGTCATGGAAAAAGATCACGACGCCCAAGGTGGTGGCCAAGTAGACGACGACCACCGGCATCGAAAAGTGCAAGAACGAAGCACAGACGAGGGAAATGACGAGGCCGGAAGCGGTCGCCGTCGCACGGTCGAAATAGAGGGCCGCCCACAGCGGCACGGTGGCCAACGGCAGAACGAACGGAGAGAGCCCGGTAAACAACAGGAGCAGCTTCGCAGCGAGGCAGGTCGCGCCCACGAGCACGAGCAAGCCCGCCTCGGTGCGCAACAAGCCGCCGCGGCCCCCGGTGAACAGCCGCAGGTACGCCAGGAAAATATACGCAATGAGGAAGTAGCTGATCCAAATGCCGAGCAGCATTTCTTGATCGGGAGGACGCCGCTCACGTTCGAATGCTCGAACGAGGCGCTGGCTCTCCGGGTCGTTCACCACCTCGCCACGCACGACGACCAGCGGCTGCGGCAAGCCGCGATGGGTGCGAGTCGACGCCTTGGGAAGGTAGCTGCTCGGAATACGGAGTGTGACGGCCGCTGGGCGCACCGGATCGACTCGGAGCGGCTCGAGGACGACTTCGACTTGGCTCGCGAGAGTCATGATCGAGGCGAAGACCGCGGCCAGAATCAAGCCTGATGTGCGACCGGCGATGAGGCGTGTGCGAAGCATCGTGTGCGAATCGTCCGGGCCCGACGGATCCTACTGAGGCGCCTCTGGGGTTTCAAGTGTTTGCGCCCCCTCGCGCTTCGCCATTGGCCCCTCGAACGCAAGGATACCGAATCGGCGCGGCACATGGAAATCGCCAATTCCCAAGGGTGACCACGCCGCCGCCTGTTGCCGACCTTCGATCAGGTCCATGACGTACAGATTTGCGCGCCATTCGTCCCCGATCCCGGGTGGTGCAGGAGGCTCGCCGTCGAGACTGAACGCCTGCCACGGGATCGCGATTTCGACCGTGTATCCGGCGTCCGCCTCCTGATCGTCGAGCTCGCCTCGCAATGACACCCGAGCGCGGGTCTTGCTGTCCCAGTCGAGATGGCCATACGGCTGCGGAATGCGCGGCGAGTCGTAGCGCGTGTCGAAGAGTACGCCTCGCGGCGAGATTTGGATCTCGAAGTAGTTCCTCCCGTCTCCATTGGGATCGATCATCAGCTCGACGCAGTCCTGCTCCCAAAGATGCTGATCGCGCTCGGTGTGACTTGCGCGCAGCAGCGCGTCCTGTACGTCGACGCCGACGTACAGGTAGCGCTCATCCCAAAGAAGCCTGGCCGACGCTTGCATCGGAGCGGCGCCTCCTTTGCGGGTTTCGACGAACGCCTGGGTGGTGTTTGCGAGCCCCCAAACCGGATCGGCGAGCGAACCGTCGAGGTTGGGCGGCTGTCTCGTTTGAGCGACCAGGAGCTTGGGCACGGCGTCTTCGACAGGGCTGGCGTCTTTGCCGCTCGTGCATGCTGCGATCCAACCGGCGAGAAGAATGAAGGCGCAGCGCGCGATGCTCATGGTGCTCGGATTCACCGTCGCGATTTGCGGCGAGACTTTCTCTGCATCTTACGCTTGGTCTTCTTCTTACCCTTGTCGATGACCTTGCGCGGCCCCTGCGCGCCGCCCGGACCGAAGCCCCCGTGTTCGGCAACCGCCGCCTCGAGCAGCGAGTCGGTCAGGTTGGCCATCATCGGGTTTCCTTCGAGGCCGCCGGTTTTCACGGCCTCACGAAGACGATTGGCCGCGGCCATCTGTTTCATGCCGGGGATCTTCGAGAGCATGCCGGCCTGCGAACCGATGCTGCCCATCATCTGCTTCATGAAAGCGAACCGCTGGAGGATCTCCGCAACCTGCTTCTCGGCGGTGCCGGACCCCTTGGCGACGCGCGCAAGACGGGTCGGCTGCTTTTGGAACAGCTCCGCCTTGGCGCGCTCCTGGCGCGTCATCGAGCTGACGATGGCTTTGATCTGCCCGATCTCGCGCTCGTCGACTTGAAAACCGTCCGGAACGCTGTCCGCGAAGAACGGAACCTTGTCGAGAAGGTCTTGTAGCGGGCCCATGTTTTGGAGCATCTGAAGCTGCTCGAGGAAGTCATCGAGGGTGAAGTGACCCCGAAGCATGCGCTTGGCGTCCTTCTCGGCTTTCTCCTCGTCGACGACGTCCTCGAAGTCCTTCATCAGGCCGACGACGTCGCCCATCCCGAGGATGCGGCTGGCCATGCCCTCGGCACGGAACTCTTCGAGCCGGTCGACCGTCTCGCCGGTACCGGCGAACTTCACCGCCGTCCCGGTCGCATTCTTGATCGAAATCGCCGCACCGCCGCGCGCGTCACCGTCGAGCTTGGTGAGGATCACCCCGCTCAACCCGAGCAGATCGTGAAAGGACTTCGCGGTCTTGACCGAGTCCTGACCGATCATGGCGTCGACCACGAGGAACACGTTTTGTGGATCGACCGAGGTTCGAATCTCGGCCAGCTCTTGCATGAGGGCCTCGTCGATCGCCAGGCGGCCCGCGGTGTCGTAGATCACCGTGTCGCACTTGAGCTTTCTGGCGTGAGCGAGGCCGCGCTTGCAGATCTCGAGCGGCACCCCGCCGGGGATCGAGAACACCGGCACGTTGATCTGCTCGCCGAGGACCTGGAGCTGCTCGATCGCGCCCGGACGCGCCACGTCGGCGGCCACCAGGAGGGGCTTGCGCGCGTTGGTGTTTTCCAGCAAAAGCGCCAGCTTCGCCGAGGTGGTCGTCTTACCGGAACCCTGAAGGCCGACCATCATGATGCCGGTCGGCTTCGGCTTCTTGGCGAACTCCACGGGCTCGCCCTCGAAGGCCATCATCGATTCGAGCTCGTCCTGGCAGATCTTCACGAACTGCTCGGCCGGCCCGATCTTCCCCTTTCGCTTCTTGGACTTGACCGCGGTCTCGACGACTTGGCCGACCGCCTTCTCTTTCACCCTCGCGAGGAACGCCTTGGTGACTCCGAATTCGACGTCGGCTTCGAGCAGCGACAGGCGCACGTCACGGAGCGCCTGATCGATGTTCTCTTCGGTGAGCTCGGTGACTCCAGAGAGGCGATTGCGGGCGTTGCGAAAGCCCTTTGTAAGCGTCTCAAACATACGAGGTTCGGTTCCGGGTGCTGCGGCTCGTGCGCGTAGCATGTGCGGAAGCGGCTACGCAACCTGCTTGGCCCCTTGACCGCCGGTTTCGGGCGTTGGATGGTGCCGACGCATGGTGGAGAAGCTACCGAAGAAGGGGGATCCAGAGACGATCTACGTGATCGACATCAGCTCCTATGTGTTCCGTGCCTACCATGCAATTCCGCCGCTTTCGAACAGCAAAGGCGAGCCAACCCACGCGGTGGCCGGGGTGTCCAGCATGCTCCTCAAGCTCTTGCGGGAGCACGAGCCCCAACGACTCATCGTGGCGATGGACTCCAAAGAAAGGTCGTTTCGCAAGGATCTCTACGAAGACTACAAAGCGAACCGTCCCCCCGCGCCACCCGATCTGAAGCAGCAGATGATTCGCGTCCGGGAGGTGGTCGAGGCCTGGGGCATGTCGCCGATCGAGGCGCCCGGCTTCGAGGCCGACGACATCATCGCCACCCTCGTGGCACAGGCCCGCGACAAGGGCCTCCGAGTCGTCATTGTCAGCGCTGACAAAGACCTGCTCCAACTCGTCGGCCCTGATGTCGTCATGTACGACACGATGCGAGACAAGGTCTTCGGAGCGGACGAGACGCGGGAGAAGCTCGGGGTGGATCCGGGCCAGGTGCGCGATCTGCTCGCACTCATGGGCGACAGCTCCGACAACGTCCCCGGCGTGCCCTCTGTCGGGAAGAAGACGGCGGCGAAGCTCCTCGAAGAGTACGGGAGCCTCGAAGGCATCTACGAGAACCTCGAAAGCATCACGCGCAAAGCGCTCAAGGCAAAGCTAACCGACCACCGTGAGGAGGCACTGGCGTCCCGAGAGCTCGTGACGCTTCGTACCGACGTCGCGATCGATGAGGACGCGGTCACTCGCGTCTATGGTGGCGGGGACACGGGCGCCGTTCGAGCGATCTTCAGTGAGCTCGAGCTGACGCGCTTGCTCGCCCAACTGCAGGCGGCTTCGCCTGACGAGTCAGCTCCCGCGATCGAAGGACACTACGAAACGATCACGACCGGCGAGGGCCTGGCTAGAATCGCGAGCGCGATCCGCGAGACCGGCAGCTTTGCGTTGTATTCGGTAATGGATATCGAGGATCCGATGATTGCGGAGCTCGCAGGCCTGGCCGTGAGCTGGGTGGAAGGCGTGAGCGCGTACATCCCGTTGGGGCATCGGTACATCGGTGCGCCCGATCATTTGAGCTGGGAGGAAGCAGGGCCCGTCCTCGCGCCGCTGCTCGAAAACTCACTCATCCCGAAGCTCACCCTCTGCAAGCGTGAGACGGTGTTCTGGGCGCGGCGTGGCGTCACCCTTCGAGGAGTTCGCTTCGACCCGTCACTCGCGAGCTACCTTCTAGACCCCTCACGGCATGCGCATCGATTGGAAGACGTGGCGCGCCAAGAGCTGGACGGGGATCTGAGCGAAGAGGAGTCCGTGCGAGGCAAGGGCAAGAAGGCGCTGGCCTGGGATGAGGTCGAGGTGGAGTCCGTCGCCGGGTACGCCAACCAGCGGGCTGACTACACCTTCCGGCTCAGCGAGCTGCTGACCCCGCGCATGCACGAAGGGGAGTTCGAGCGGCTCTTCTACGAGGTCGAGCTTCCGCTGGCCGGGGTACTCGCGACGATGGAGCTCACCGGGATCAGGGTCCTCACCGGGCCCCTGGAAGAGCTCTCGGAGGAAGCCAGCGCAGAGCTCGAACGGCTCCATGCCCAGTGCACCGAGCTCGCCGGCCACGAGTTCAACGTGTCGTCCCCAAGACAGCTCGAGACCATCTTGTTCGATGAGCTGGAGCTCCCGGTCATCAAGAAGACCAAGACCGCCCGCTCGACCGACCACGGCGTCCTCGAGGAGCTCGCCTTGCTGCATCCCTTACCCCAGGCGATCCTCGAGTATCGCTCGGTTTCCAAGCTCAAGAGTACGTATTTAGACGCTTTACCGCGAGAGGTGAACCCGGACACCGGCCGCATCCACACCCGCTACAACCAGCTGGTCGCCGCCACCGGGCGCCTTTCGTCGAGCGATCCGAACCTCCAGAATATCCCGATCCGCACCGAGATGGGCCGGCGCGTTCGAGACGCCTTCGTGCCGGAGGAGGGCTGGTCGATGCTGGCAGCCGACTACTCCCAGATCGAGCTCCGGGTGCTCGCCCACCTCAGCCGCGACCCGGCGCTGGTCGATGCCTTCTCCCGCGGCGACGACGTCCATGTCCAGACCGCCTGCGCGCTCTTCGGGGTCCAACCCGAGGAAGTCACCAAGACCATGCGTGGCCAGGCCAAGACGGTGAACTTCGCCGTGATCTACGGCCAGACCCAGTTCGCCCTCGCGCGCAATCTCAAGATCGAGCGCAGCGAGGCCAAGCGCTACATCGACGCCTTCTTTGACCAGTACGCTGGCGTCAAATCATTCCTCGACGAAGTCGTCGAGCAAGCAAGCGCAAACGGCTTGGTGACCACGCTGCTCGGCCGCCGCCGGTCACTCCCCGACATCCGAAGCACCAACCACAACCTCCGCGCCGCCGCCGAACGCATCGCCCGCAACACCCCGATTCAGGGCACCGCGGCAGACATCATGAAACTCGCCATGGTGCGCATCCAACACGACATCGAGAAGCAGAAACTGCAGAGCCGAATGGTGCTGACCGTCCACGATGAGCTGGTGTTCGAATCGCCGCC
>Ga0316193_10002908_pt1 | contig 12201 bp, 9 predicted proteins | sample MerIslsedime2_MG_FD_207735 | JGI IMG/M metagenome (GOLD analysis project Ga0316193, IMG submission 207735) | Coastal sediment microbial communities from Maine, United States - Merrow Island sediment 2 | ecosystem: Environmental > Aquatic > Marine > Coastal > Sediment | place: USA: Maine... | reverse complement strand
CCGGTACAGATCAAGAATTTCGCGAATGCTGTCTTTCGTTGAGCCGACGCAGGACAAATGTGGCGCAGCATCAATACCCGAATCACGTTGTATCTCACAAACCGTATCGAACGTGCGCTCACGGGTCGAGCCGCCGGCGCCGAATGTTACGGAAAAGAAGCGAGGTTTAAGCTTCGCCAATTCGTCGCGCGTGACGCGAAGCTTGGCTACGCCTTCGTCCGTCTTGGGCGGGAAAAATTCAAAACTGTAAACACGCGGATGTTTTTTTTGTGATTCCATGAGCGCCGATCACTCCGGTATTGGTAGGTGTCACGTCGTTACCGCAAAGCTCCGGAACGGTATATCTTTTCGTGCGCCTTGTGCATGCCTGCACCGAAGCCCGAAAAGATATACCGTGCCGGAGCGTCCTGACAAGTTAAGGTGTTGTGAATACGTGGAGGGAGAAGTGCCTCCCTCCATCGCGTCCAGCTTCAACCGGATCAGTATCGGTAATGATTCGGCTTGTACGGTCCTTCCGTCGGAATACCAAGGTACTCCGCCTGCTCCGGCGTCAGTTCGGTCAGCTGTGCGCCGATCTTCGTCAAATGCAGGCGTGCAACCTTTTCGTCCAGGTGTTTCGGTAATACGAACACTTCGTTTTTGTAGTTCTCGCCGTTACTGAACAGTTCCATCTGTGCCATCACCTGGTTGGTGAAGGACGCCGACATTACAAAGCTCGGATGACCGGTCGCGCAGCCCAGGTTAACCAGGCGTCCCTTGGCCAGAATGATAATCTTCTTGCCGTCCGGGAAAATGACATGGTCGACCTGCGGCTTGATTTCTTCCCACTGGTATTTCTCCAGCGAAGCAATATCAATTTCCGAATCGAAGTGGCCAATGTTGCAGACAATGGCTTCGTTCTTCATCGCCGCCATGTGGTCGTGGGTAATCACACTCATGTTGCCGGTGGTGGTGACAAAAATGTCACCGACGCTGGCAGCATCTTCCATGGTTACAACGCGATAGCCTTCCATTGCCGCCTGCAAGGCGCAGATCGGATCAATTTCTGTCACCAGCACGGTAGCGCCCATGCCGCGATAGGCCTGTGCGCAACCCTTGCCAACGTCACCGTAACCCAATACCACGCAGATCTTGCCGGCGATCATCACATCGGTGGCGCGCTTGATGCCATCGAGCAGTGATTCGCGGCAGCCGTACAGGTTGTCGAACTTGGACTTGGTGACCGAGTCATTGACGTTCATGGCGGGGAACAACAGGTTGCCGGCTTCCTGCATCTGGTACAGACGGTGTACACCGGTGGTGGTTTCTTCGGTGACGCCCTTGATGCTGTCGGCCATTTTCTGCCACATGCCCGGATTGCTTTCCAGGTTACGACGCAGCACTTCAAGAATGGCTTTCCACTCTTCATTGTCGCCGGCCTTTGTGTCCGGTACGGCACCGGCCTTTTCAAATTCGACACCCTTGTGGATCAGCAGGGTGGCGTCGCCGCCGTCGTCGAGGATCATGTTAGGCATCTGTCCGTCCGGCCAGGCCAGGGCCTGTTCGGTGCACCACCAGTATTCTTCGATGGTTTCGCCCTTCCAGGCGAATACCGGCACACCGGTCGCGGCAATTGCGGCTGCAGCCTGATCCTGGGTGGAGTAGATGTTGCACGAGGCCCAGCGTACCTCGGCGCCCAGATCGACCAGCGTTTCAATCAGCACGGCGGTCTGGATGGTCATGTGCAGACTGCCGGTGATGCGTGCGCCCTTGAGCGGCTTCTGTGTGCCAAACTCTTCGCGCAGCGCCATCAGGCCGGGCATTTCGACTTCCGCAATACTGATTTCCTTGCGGCCCCAGTCGGCCAGCGACATATCGGCGACTTTATAATCGTTAGTTGAATCGAGAACAGCGTTCATAATGCATCTCCCTTAAAGGTTGCTTAAGGTCGAGCGCGGTTGTTTTGAGATGCTGGTTTCCCCGAGCCTGGCGGGCATCGCCCGCTGCAGCGCCCCTCGGGGAACACAGCTGAATTTGAAGGCCTGCGATTATCGCTAATTCACGGTCTCAGGCCAAGCACAGATCTAAAACCCTGCATCCGACCGCAGCGTTTCCGCCTTGTCGGTATTTTCCCAGGTGAAGCCCTCGTGCTCGCGGCCGAAGTGCCCGTAGGCCGCGGTCTTCTGGTATTTGATCTTGTCCGTGTTGAGCAGGTCGAGCATGGTGAGAATGCCGTAGGGGCGCAGGTCAAAGTGCTCGCGTACCAGTTCGGTGATACGTTCATCGCTGATTTTGCCGGTACCGAAAGTCTCCACCATGATCGAGGTCGGGTTTGCCACGCCTATGGCGTAGGACACCTGGATTTCGCAACGATCTGCCAGCCCGGCGGCGACGATATTCTTGGCCACATAGCGCCCGGCATAGGCTGCAGAGCGATCCACCTTGGACGGATCCTTGCCTGAGAAGGCGCCGCCACCGTGACGTGCCGCACCGCCGTAGGTATCGACGATGATCTTGCGCCCGGTCAGTCCGGCGTCGCCCATGGGGCCGCCAATCACGAAGGCGCCAGTGGGGTTGATATGGTACTGGGTTTCGGCGGTCAGCCATTCGCTAGGCAGTACCGGCTTGATGATGTGCTCCATCACAGCCTCTTCCAGTTCATTGTGGTCAATGTCCGGCGAGTGCTGGGTGGACAGCACCACGGCGTCGATAGCCACCGGCTTGTTGTCCTTGTAGCGGAACGTGACCTGGCTTTTGGCGTCCGGCCGCAGCCAGGAGAGCACGCCATTGCGGCGCATTTCGGACTGACGATGCACCAGTCGGTGTGCGTAGGTGACCGGTGCGGGCATCAGCACGTCGGTCTCATTGGTCGCGTAGCCAAACATCAGACCCTGGTCACCGGCACCCTGATCCTCCGGTTTGGCCCGATCCACGCCCTGGTTGATGTCCGGTGACTGGACGCCAAGGGCGGTCATGACCGCGCAGGTTTCGTAGTCGAAGCCCATCTCGGAACTGGTGTAGCCAATACTCTTGATGGTATCGCGCATGATCTTTTCGTAGTCGGGCTTGGCCGTGGTGGTGATTTCACCGGCGATCAGGACCATACCGGTCTTGAACAGGGTTTCGCAGGCGACGCGCGCATGCGGATCTTCAGCCAGAATCGCGTCTAGCACGGCATCCGACACCTGGTCGGACATCTTGTCAGGGTGGCCTTCCGACACCGATTCGGAGGTAAAGAGATGTTCGCTCATGATAATTTTACTCCTGAAAACAAAAAACCCGCCTAGCAACAGCTTAAGCGGGTTCTGGAAATTCGTTATTTTTCCTCGCTTTAGCCGAATTTATTGAGCGCCCGCAATCTGATTTCAAATCGGCGCTATGGGGGATCATTGTAGGGGATTCTTGCGGGCTGTCAACTATCTGACGATAAAATTCGCGTCATCGGCGCATTGCGTTAAACTCTCACGCCTTCCTCATATCCGGAGTAGTCTAACCATGGTCTCACTGCAAACGCCCGTGTGTGAATTTGGCAAGCCCGCCATCGATTTTGCGCTGCCCGGTACCGACGGCAAGGTCTGGACATTGGCCCAGTGCAAGGGTGAGAAGGGTCTGCTGGTTATGTTTATCTGCAACCATTGTCCCTACGTCAAGGCGATTCTTGACCGCCTGGTGCGTGATACCCGCGAGCTCAAGGCGCTGGGTGTGAACAGCGTGGCGATAATGTCCAATGACCCGAACGAGTACGCCGAGGACTCGTTCGAGAACATGAAGCTCGTCGCGGAGCGGGAAAATTTCCCGTTCCCCTATCTAATAGATGAAAGTCAGGAAGTCGCCCAGGCCTACGGTGCAGTCTGTACACCGGACTTCTTTGGCTACAATGCGGATCTTGAGCTTCAGTACCGCGGCCGCCTCGACGCCAGCCGCAAGGAGGCCGCGCTGCCCGATGCGCGTCGTGACCTGTTCGAGGCGATGGCCCAGGTGGCCGGCACCGGCAGAGGGCCGGAGGAGCAGGTCCCGAGCATGGGTTGTTCCATCAAGTGGAAGGATCACGCTGCCTGAAGGTGTGCGGGTAATATTTATGCGTTTATAAATGGAGTTTTGCGCTATACGGGTGCCGGCGTCAACGAATCGACGCCAATATAAATCAACGGTTGCCCCGGCCCCCCATCTGTTGGAGAATGTCGCGCTCGTTCCGACCCGGCAGCATGGCCGATGTGCGTTTTTGCGCCAAACGTCGGATGCGACGCCGGTCGCGCGTGCAGGCATAGCGCGCCGGCTTAGCAGAGAACACTTTCACAAGCGGTCACAACCCGGGCGGATGTGGCGGCTTTGCTGCCATTCGTTGCGGGCGGCTGACCGGTTTTAAGACACTGAACAGGAGAAATCGATGGCCTCGCGTAAAGAACTTGCGAATGCGATACGTGCACTGAGCATGGACGCCGTACAAAAAGCCAATTCCGGCCACCCGGGTGCACCTATGGGCATGGCGGATATCGCCGAAGTGCTGTGGAACAGCCACATGCACCACAACCCCAACAACCCGAAGTGGGTCGATCGCGACCGGTTCATCCTGTCTAACGGTCACGGTTCCATGCTGATCTATTCGTTATTGCACCTGACCGGCTATGACCTGTCTATCGATGACCTGAAGAACTTCCGTCAGCTGCACTCCAAGACGCCGGGTCACCCCGAGTATGGCTATGCACCGGGCGTCGAGACGACCACCGGCCCGCTGGGGCAGGGCATCACCAATGCTGTCGGCATGGCGATTGCCGAAAAGGTGATGGCGGGTCAGTTCAACCGTGACGGCCACCACATTGTCGACCACAACACCTTCGTATTCATGGGTGACGGTTGCATGATGGAAGGCATCTCCCACGAAGCGTGTTCGCTGGCCGGTACCCTCGGTCTCGGCAAGCTGATCGCTTTCTGGGACGACAACGGTATCTCTATCGACGGTCACGTCGAAGGCTGGTTCACAGATGACACGCCCAAGCGTTTTGAAGCCTACGGCTGGCATGTGATCCGTGACGTCGATGGTCACGATCCGGCCGCGATCGACAAGGCGATTCACGAAGCCAAGTCGGTTAACGACAAGCCCACCATGATCTGCACCAAGACCGTCATCGGTTACGGCGCGCCCAACCTGTGCGGTAGCCACGACTGTCATGGCGCCGCGCTGGGTGAAGACGAGATCAAGGCGACGCGTGAGAACCTCGGCTGGAACTACGCGCCTTTCGTAGTGCCGGATGACATCTATGCCGGCTGGAGTGCGAAGGACAAGGGTGCAGCGGCTGAAGCAGGGTGGAACGAAAAGTTTGCCGCCTATAAAGCTGCCCATCCTGAACTGGCGGCTGAGTTCGAACGCCGCATGGCGGGCGACCTGCCGGCTAACTGGGCAGAAGGTGCAGCGAAGTTCATCAATGACGTGAACGAGAAGGCCGAAACCATTGCCTCGCGCAAGGCCTCCCAGAACACGCTCAACGGCTTCGGCCCGTTGCTGCCGGAATTCCTCGGTGGCTCCGCTGACCTTGCCGGTTCCAACCTCACAATCTGGTCCGGATCCAAAGGCATCAGCAACACCGTGTCCGACGGCAACTACATTTACTATGGCGTGCGTGAGTTCGGTATGTCCGCCATCATGAACGGTATTGCACTGCACGGCGGTTTTGTTCCCTACGGCGCGACCTTCCTGATGTTCTCCGAGTATGCCCGTAACGCTCTGCGTATGGCGGCGTTGATGAAGATCCCGAGCATCTTCGTGTACACCCACGACTCTATCGGTCTGGGCGAAGATGGTCCGACTCACCAGCCGGTCGAACAGACGGCTACGCTGCGCATGATTCCGAACATGCAGGTCTGGCGTCCGTGCGATGCTGTTGAATCTGCCGTGTGCTGGAAGGCTGCTGTTGAACTCAAGACGGGTCCGAGCTGCCTGATCTTCTCGCGTCAGAACCTGGCACACCAGAACCGCAGCGCCGGGCAGATTGCCAACATCGAGCGTGGTGGTTACATCCTCAAGGATTGCGACGGTACGCCGGACGCCATCATTATTGCCACCGGTTCCGAAGTCGAGCTGGCTATGGGTGCTGCCGATCAGCTCAGCGGCAAGAAGATCCGCGTGGTCTCCATGCCATCCACCAACGTATTCGATGCCCAGGACGATGCTTACCGCGAATCGGTGCTGCCGTCTTCCGTGAAGGCGCGTGTATCCGTGGAAGCGGGCGTCACCGACGGCTGGATCAAGTACGTAGGCCTGGACGGCAAGGCAATCGGCATCAACAGCTTCGGTGAATCTGCGCCGGCCGGCGACCTGTTCAAGCACTTCGGCTTCACCACGGAGAACGTGGTCAAGGCCGTGGAAAGCGTGCTGTAGGCATTTGCGTATACCAGTTTATTTTTTAGTTAATTAACACCAAGAGAATTACGGAGAGATATATATGACAATCAAAGTCGGTATTAATGGTTTCGGCCGTATCGGTCGTATGGCGTTCCGCGCGATCAGCAAGGACTTCAACGACATCGAAGTGGTCGGTATTAACGATCTGCTGGATGCTGATTACCTGGCCTACATGCTGAAGTACGATTCGGTACACGGTAACTTCGACGGTGACATTTCCGTTAAGGGTAACAACCTGGTTGTTAACGGCAAGACCATCCGCCTGACCGCCGAGCGCGATCCGGCAGATCTGAAGTGGGGTGACATCGGCGCCGATCTGATTATCGAGTGCACCGGGTTCTTCCTCACCGAAGAGACTTGTCAGAAGCACATCGACGCTGGCGCCAAGAAAGTTGTACAGAGTGCACCGTCCAAGGATGGCACGCCGATGTTCGTTTACGGCGTTAACCACGAAACTTACGCCGGCCAGGCGATTGTTTCTGCCGCTTCCTGTACCACAAACTGCCTGGCACCGGTTGCCAAAGTATTGAATGACAAGTGGGGCATCAAGCGTGGCCTGATGACCACCGTTCACGCTGCAACTGCGACCCAGAAGACTGTTGACGGTCCTTCCCAGAAAGACTGGCGCGGTGGTCGCGGTATCCTGGAAAACATCATTCCGTCTTCCACCGGTGCGGCCAAGGCCGTGGGTGTAGTGCTGCCGGAACTGAATGGCAAGCTGACCGGTATGGCGTTCCGCGTGCCGACTTCCGACGTTTCCGTGGTTGACCTGACGGTTGAGCTGGAGAAAGAAGCCTCCTACGAAGACATTTGCAAGGCCATGAAGGCGGCTTCTGAAAGCGGCGACATGAGCAAGACTCTGGGTTACACCGACGAAAAAGTGGTTTCCACTGACTTCCGTGGTTGCGGTTTCTCTTCCATCTTCGATTCCGAAGCCGGTATCGCGCTGGACGGCACCTTCGTGAAGCTCGTTTCCTGGTACGACAACGAATATGGTTACACCTGTAACATGCTGCGTTTTGTGCAGCACGTTGCGGCCAACTAACCAACGTTAAGTGTGTGGGGGTGGGTCGTGCGTTCGTGCATGGCCCGCCCTTTATGCTTACTGAACAAGCCACAGAGGTTTTTGGTAAACAGTTCGTTTACCAAAAGTTTTTGAAAATAACGGAGTCATCATAATGTCTTTCATCAAGCTGACCGATCTTGATCTTGCCGGCAAGCGCGTGCTGATCCGCGCTGACCTCAACGTACCTGTAAAGGATGGCAAGGTAACCTCCGACGCTCGCATCACAGCGTCCATGCCTACCATCGAACACTGCATGAAGGCTGGCGCCAAGGTGATGGTGATGTCACATCGCGGCCGGCCGGAAGAGGGCAAGGCCGACGAAGAAAACTCGATGGCCCCGATCGCCGAGAGCATGTCCGCCAAGCTGGGCAAGGACGTGCGCCTGATCAAGGATTACCTTGACGGTGGTTTTGATGTCGCCGATGGTGAAACGGTTCTGCTGGAAAACGTACGCTTCAACGCCGGCGAGAAGAAGGACGACGAAGCGCTGGCAAAAAAATACGCCGCCCTGTGTGATGTATTTGTGATGGATGCCTTCGGTACCGCGCACCGTGCGCAGGCCTCTACCCACGGCGCGGGCAAATTTGCCCCTGCCGCCTGCGCCGGTTTGTTGCTGGCGAGTGAGCTGGATAACCTGGCCAAGGCCCTGGCGAACCCGGCCCGTCCGATGGTCGCTATCGTCGGCGGTTCCAAGGTGTCGACCAAGTTGACCGTGCTGGAAGCGTTGTCGGAAAAGGTTGACCAGCTGGTCGTCGGTGGTGGTATCGCCAACACCTTCCTCAAGGCCACTGGCAAGAACGTCGGCAAATCACTGTGCGAAAACGACCTGGTTGATACCGCCAATGCACTCATCGAAAAGATGACGGCGCGTGGTGCCAGCATTCCGATTGCTGTTGATGTGGTTTGCGGCAAGAAGTTTGACGAGAACGAACCGGCTGTCCTGAAAGACGCAGGCGACGTGGAAGACGATGACATGATCTTCGACATCGGTCCGAAGTCTGCGCAGGAACTGGCTGATATCATCAGCAAGGCGGGCACCATTATCTGGAACGGCCCGGTCGGCGTGTTTGAGTTCGACCAGTTTGGCGAAGGGACAAAGACTGTTTCCATGGCGATTGCCGATGCTGACGGCTTCAGCCTGGCGGGTGGTGGCGACACGATTGCAGCCATCCAGAAGTACGATATCTACGACAAGGTGTCTTATATTTCTACCGCTGGCGGTGCTTTCCTCGAATATCTCGAAGGCAAGACCCTGCCAGCTGTTGCTATGCTGGAAGAACGCGCCCGGAGTTAAGGCATGCAGCGTAGAACCAAAATAGTCGCAACGCTCGGGCCGTCGACCGATGACCCCAAAGTGCTGGATGAAATGATCCAGGCGGGCGTGGACGTTGTTCGCCTGAATTTTTCGCACGGTTCGCATGAAGAACACCTGCAGCGTGCCGAAGCGGTCCGTAACCGGGCGCGTGCGCACGGCCGGCAGGTTGGCGTGCTGGTTGATCTGCAGGGGCCGAAAATTCGCATCGACCGTTTCAAGGAAGGCAAGGTAGACCTCAAGGAAGGCGAGCACTTTATCCTTGATGCGGCGATGGATGCAGACTCCGGCAACCAGGAGCGCGTCGGGATCGCCTACAAGGCGCTGGTCGATGATGTGAATCGTGGTGACACGCTGTTGCTCGATGATGGTGCTGTGGTGTTGTGGGTCGAGGAAGTTAAAGGCCACGAAATCGTTACGCGTGTCGTTGTCGGTGGCATCCTGTCCAACAACAAGGGAATTAATCGCCAGGGCGGCGGGCTGTCTGCGCTGGCGATTTCCGACAAGGACCGCGTCGACATCAAAGTGGCGGCGAAGATGCAGGCAGACTACATTGCCGTGTCCTTCCCGCGTCATGCCAGCGACATCAACGAAGCGCGTGAGCTTTTGCGCAAGGCCGGTGGGCACGGCGGTATCGTCGCCAAGATAGAGCGTGCCGAGGCCATGAATGCGCTGGAAGAAATCATCGAAGCGACCGACGTGGTCATGATTGCGCGCGGCGACCTTGGTGTAGAAATCGGTGACGCCGAACTGCCCGCTGTGCAGAAGCGTATCATCCGCGTCGCTCGCAGCATGGATCGCGTAACAATCACCGCGACGCAGATGATGCAGTCAATGATCGAAAGCCCCATCCCTACGCGAGCAGAGGTTTTTGACGTTGCCAATGCCGTCATTGATGGCACCGATGCCGTTATGCTGTCTGCGGAAACGGCCACCGGTAAACATGTCGCCAAGGTTATCGAAGCCATGGATCGTATCTGTCGCGGTGCCGAAACCCAGCGCATGGATAACGCGGCGGAACGACGCAGTGCCATGCGCTTCAAGTCTATCGATGAAGCGATTGCCAAGGCGGCGATGTACACCGCAAACCACACGGGTGTTAAGGCAATTGCTGCGCTGACAGAATCCGGCGCAACCCCTTTGTGGATGTCGCGAATCAGTTCCGGCATCCCGATCTACGCCTTGACGCGTCATGTCGAGACGCGTAGAAAGGTAACCCTTTATCGCGGTGTGTATCCCGTCAGTTTTGACGTTACGTCCACGGATCATGCGCAGGTCAATCGCGAAGCGATTGACGAACTGATGCGGCGTGGTGCGGTACGTGACGGCGATCTCGTCATTATCACCAAGGGTGATCTGATGGGAGTTCATGGCGGCAGCAATGCCATGAAAATAATCCGCGTGGGCGAACATGTGGTCAACGTAGATTGATGAGCGTCCACGCATTTCGAAACATACCTACAAACTCAATTTGTTAAAAACACCAAGGAGTCCGTCATGGCCTTGATATCCCTGAGACAACTGCTCGACTATGCCGCCGAAAACGATTTCGGTATGCCTGCCTTCAACGTCAACAACATGGAACAGGTGCATGCCATCATGCAGGCTGCCGATGAAGCTGACAGCCCCGTGATCATGCAGGGTTCTGCCGGTGCGCGTTCCTATGCAGGCGAACCCTTCCTGCGTCACCTGATTTCTGCGGCTGTAGAAATGTATCCGCACATTCCGATCGTCATGCACCAGGATCACGGTTCAGAACCTGCCGTTTGCCTGCGCTCCATTCAGTCCGGCTTTTCCTCGGTCATGATGGACGGTTCGCTGATGGCTGACATGAAGACGCCGTCCACTTTTGAGTACAACGTCGATGTGACTCGCACCGTAGTAGAGATGGCGCACGCCGGTGGCGTATCCGTCGAAGGCGAACTGGGTTGCCTCGGTTCACTGGAAACCGGCGAGATGGGCGAGGAAGACGGTCACGGTGCAGAAGGCAAGTTGTCCATGGACCAGCTGCTGACCGATCCTGAAGAAGCTGCCAGCTTCGTGAAGGAAACCGGTGTTGACGCACTGGCCATCGCCATCGGCACCAGCCACGGTGCCTACAAGTTCACCCGTCCTCCGACCGGTGACATCCTGGCGATCAACCGCATCAAGGAAATTCACGCACGCCTGCCCAACACCCACCTGGTCATGCATGGTTCATCTTCCGTGCCACAGGAATGGCTGAAAATCATCAACGACTTCGGCGGCGACATGGGCGAAACCTATGGCGTACCGGTTGAAGAAATCCAGGAAGGCATCAAGAACGGTGTGCGCAAGGTCAACATCGACACCGATCTGCGCATGGCCTCAACCGGCGCTATTCGCAAGCACCTGGCAGAGAACAAGTCCAACTTCGATCCGCGTAAATTCCTCAAGGCTTCTACTGCGGCCATGAAGGATATCTGTAAAGCGCGTTACGAAGCTTTCGGTTGTGCCGGCCACGCTTCCAAGATCAAGGTGATCTGCCTGGACGACATGGTTGCACGCTATGCATCCGGTGAACTGGACGCACGCGTCAGCTGATTGCGAGTTAAATCGCAAGCGTAAAAAGGGCGGCTTGGGCCGCCCTTTTTTATGGTGTCGGAATAAGTTTCGGCGTTAACGATCATCCGCTGTTCACTCTCGCCAATACTTAGGATCACTGAGTGCATCAGCGCATATCACCTGCCCACTAACATGCCCAATAACCCCGGGATGGAGTTCCTGGACCATCCATGCATCAGTACTATCGGGCGGGATTGGGTACGGTGCATCGAGTCCCTTTATCCCGGCGGGGGAAAAACCATGCTTCGGATAATAGTCGGGGTGGCCGAGCACAAAAACCAGTTCAATACCCGCAGCCTTCAGCTGTTTTAGTCCGTCTTTTATAAGTCGACTTCCGATGCCCTGATTTTGATATTCCGGATGCACTGATAGAGGAGCAAGAATTGCCGAAGAAACTATCTGCTCAGAATGCTTGATTCGTACGTTGGTAAAAAGAATATGCCCAACAACATTATTATCGTCGGAAGTCACAACAAGCGATAACAATGGCTGCGCACTCGGATCTGCCATTAAACCGGTAATCAGATCCGAAATTTCTTGTCCTTGCCCTTCACCAAATGCGGCAATAACAACATCTGATATTGCTTGCTTATCTGATTCGGATGCCCTGCGCACCGGCAGATTCATAATGGATTACCCTTGTCGGTACAGTAATAATGAGTCTGCCCACAATTATGCTTGCACCTGTTTCCAGTACCAACCACCCAGGATGGTAAATAGAACACCTGAAACAACAAAAATTATACTGAAGACTGTGTGTTCACTGTAATTTTGTAATGACAGCGTGGATAACCCCGTGCTTGATATTCCGACAAGAAAGCACATTACAACCGGGTTCTTCCTCGCGATACTTGCCGTCAG
>Ga0316193_10002906_pt1 | contig 12203 bp, 8 predicted proteins | sample MerIslsedime2_MG_FD_207735 | JGI IMG/M metagenome (GOLD analysis project Ga0316193, IMG submission 207735) | Coastal sediment microbial communities from Maine, United States - Merrow Island sediment 2 | ecosystem: Environmental > Aquatic > Marine > Coastal > Sediment | place: USA: Maine... | reverse complement strand
ACTTCATCATGCCCGTACCAGCCGGGTTGAGCTTGCCGATGATGATGTTCTCCTTGAGGCCGATCAAGCTGTCGCCGCGACCGTCGATGGCGGCTTCGGTGAGCACCCGGGTGGTCTCCTGGAAGGATGCGGCCGACAGCCACGACTCGGTGGCCAGCGACGCCTTGGTGATGCCCATCAGCTCCGGGCGACCTTCGGCGGGGCGGGCGTCCTCTTCGACCATGCGACGGTTGGTATCGCGGAAGCGCTTCGAGTCGACACGCTCGCCCGGCAGGAATGCCGTGCCACCGGGCTCCTGCACGCCGACCCGGCGGGTCATCTGGCGAACGATGAGCTCGATGTGCTTGTCGTGGATCGACACACCTTGATCGCGGTACACCCGCTGCACTTCCTCGACGAGGTAGAGCTGCGTCTCGCGGATGCCCTTGATCTCCATGATCTCCTTCGGATCGAAGGGACCGTCGGTGAGCGGATCGCCGGCCCTGACGTCCTGGCCGTCTTCGACGATCGGACGAGCACCGAGTGGGAGCACGACTTCGTGCTCCTCGCCGGCATCATCGACCACGACGACCGGAATGCCCTTGCCCTCGTCCTCACGGAGGTGCAGCACACCGCTCGCCTTGGCCAGACGAGCTGAGCCCTTCGGGGTGCGAGCCTCGAAGAGTTCGACGACGCGGGGCAGACCTCCGGCGATGTCCTTGCCGGCCACACCACCGGTGTGGAACGTACGCATCGTCAGCTGTGTGCCGGGCTCACCGATCGACTGAGCGGCGATGACACCGACGGCCTCGCCGAGTTCGATCATCTTGCCGGTCGCCAGCGAACGGCCGTAGCACATCGCGCAGACGCCGAGTTCGGCATCGCAGGTCAGCACGGAACGGACCCGCAGACGCTCGATGTTCGGGTCGTCGCGGAGCGCCTCCATCTCTTCGTCGCCGACGATGGTGTTGCGCGTCAGCACGGAGATCTCTTCGCCCTCCTTCGCCATCGGCGCCGCGAGCTCGTGGTCCTGCAGCAACGCACGGCCGTAGAGCTTGGTCTCGAGGTACGAGCGACGGTTCGCCGTGTCGGGCGAGACGTTCTCGATCCACACGCCGAGCGTCGAGCCGCAATCCAGCTCGCGAACGATCAGTTCCTGTGCGACGTCGACGAGGCGACGGGTCAGGTAGCCGGAGTCCGCAGTACGCAGCGCCGTGTCAACGAGGCCCTTACGAGCGCCCGGCGTGGCGATGAAGTACTCGAGGGTTTCGAGGCCCTCACGGAAGTTCGACTTGATCGGGCGAGGAATCATGTCACCACGAGGGTTGGCCACGAGGCCGCGCATGGCGCCGATCTGACGCATCTGGGTCATGTTGCCTCGGGCACCCGAGTCGACCATCATCTGGATCGGGTTGAAGCGCTGCTGCTCGAATTCGGCGACCATGGCCGCCTGCACCTGAGCGGTGGCATCGGTCCAGATGCGCACCTCCTGCTGGCGACGTTCACCGTCGGTGATGATGCCCCGGCGGAACTGCTTCTCGACCTTGTCGGCCTGCTCCTCGTAGTCGTCGAGGAGTGCCCGCTTGGCGGCAGGCGTGCGGACATCGTCGATCGACACCGTCAGACCCGACTGCGTCGCGAAGCGGTAGCAGAGGTTTTTCAGCTTGTCGAGCGCCTCCGCCACGACCGACTTGTCGTAGTTGTCGGAGAGGCGCTCGACGATGACGCCCATCTCCTTCTTCTTGACCGTCTCGTTGAAGTGGCCGAACTGCTCGGTGTAGTCCTCTGGCAACGCCTCTTCGAAGAGCACGCGACCGATCGTGGTCGGGAACGGCTCCCGTCCCGGAGGCCGCATCGCGATCTTGGCGTGCAGCTCCAGGGTGCCTTCGTCGTAGGCGCGCAGCGCCTCCCAGAGGTGGCGGAACGTACGGCCCTCACCGTTGCCACCGTCAACCGCTTCGGTGAGGTAGTAGCCACCGATGATCAGGTCCTGCGACGGGGTCACGATCGGACGACCCGACGCCGGCGACAGGATGTTGTTGGCGCTCAGCATCAGCACGCGGGCCTCGGCCTGCGCTTCGGCCGACAGCGGCACGTGGATGGCCATCTGGTCACCGTCGAAGTCGGCGTTGAACGCCGTGCAGACGAGCGGATGGATCTGAAGTGCCTTGCCCTCCACGAGGACCGGCTCGAAAGCCTGGATGCCGAGGCGGTGCAGGGTCGGTGCACGGTTGAGGAGCACCGGATGCTCCTTGATGACGTCTTCGAGGACGTCCCACACCTGCGGGCGTCGGCGCTCGACCATCCGCTTGGCGGTCTTGATGTTCTGCGCGAGCTCGAGGTCGACGAGACGCTTCATGACGAACGGCTTGAACAGCTCGAGCGCCATCAGCTTCGGCAGACCGCACTGATGCAGACGCAGCGTCGGACCGGCCACGATGACCGAGCGGCCCGAGTAGTCGACGCGCTTGCCGAGCAGGTTCTGACGGAACCGACCCTGCTTGCCCTTGAGCATGTCCGACAGCGACTTGAGCGGGCGGTTGCCCGGCCCGGTCACCGGTCGGCCACGGCGACCGTTGTCGAACAGTGCGTCGACGGCCTCCTGCAGCATGCGCTTCTCGTTGTTGATGATGATCTCCGGCGCGCCGAGGTTGAGCAGACGCTCCAACCGGTTGTTGCGGTTGATCACACGTCGGTAGAGGTCGTTGAGGTCGGACGTGGCGAAACGGCCACCGTCGAGCTGGACCATCGGGCGCAGCTCCGGTGGGATCACCGGGACGGCGTCGAGGATCATCGCCTTCGGGTCGTTCGTGCGGCGGCCGTGCTCGTCACGACGATTGAAGGACGCGACGATCTTCAGGCGCTTGATCGCCTTCTGCTTGCGCTGAGCGCTGAGCGGCTTCTGACCTTCCTGCGGGTCGATGGCGTTGCGGAGCTTGATCTCCTCTTCGTCGAAGTCGATCCGGTCGATGAGCGACTTGATCGCCTCGGCACCGGTGCCTCCCTCGAAGTACTCGCCGTACTTGTCGCGCATCTCGCGCCACAACATCTCGTCTTCGATGATCTTGCGGGCATGGACTGACTTGAACTCGTCCCAGGTGCGCGCGATGAGGTCGAGCTCGATCTCGTAGCGCTCGCGGATGCCTTCGACTTCCTTGTCGGCTTCCTTCTGGATCTTCTTCAGGTCGGCGGCCTTGGCGTCTTCCTTCTCGGCCTCGGCGGCGGTCTCTTCGAGCTCCTTGAAACGACGGTCGATCGCGAGTTCCATCTCCTTCTCGATGGCGTCGCGTTCTTCGAGGTACTCGGCCTCCAGGTTCGGCAGCGCCTCGTGGCGTGCGTCCTCGTCGACCCAGCTGACGAGGTGGGCCGCGAAGTAGATGACCTTCTCGAGCATCTTCGCCTTGAGCTCTTCCTTCGGCTCGATGCCCGCAAGGAGGTAGGCGAGCCACGAACGGGTGCCGCGCAGATACCAGATGTGGACCGCGGGAGCGGCGAGTTCGATGTGGCCCATGCGGTCACGGCGGACCTTGGACCGCGTGACCTCGACACCGCAACGCTCGCAGATGATGCCCTTGAAGCGGACGCGCTTGTACTTGCCGCAGTAGCACTCCCAGTCGCGGGTCGGCCCGAAGATCTTCTCGCAGAACAGGCCGTCCTTCTCGGGACGAAGCGTGCGGTAGTTGATCGTCTCGGGCTTCTTCACCTCGCCGTGTGACCAGTTGCGAATCTGGTCCGCCGTGGCCAAGCGGATCTTCAGTTGGTCGAACATGTTGACGTCGAGCATGTGGTTCCTCGTAATCGCTCTCGGGTGTTCTGGTCGTCTCTTCGTTCGGGTCTCTGGCCTGAGCCAGGGGTCAGACCCCAGATGTAACGCTCACCGCCAGCCGACGGGTCTGCGCTGCTCGCGGGTCACCTCTGGGGTCTGACCCCGTGTGACCCGCGAGCGACGCGATGCGTCAGTAGCGGTTGGCGGCGCGTTCGGCTTTTTCTTTTTCGCGTCGTGCGTCGTCTTCGTCGGTGCCGCGTTCCGGACGGGAGATGTCGATGCCGAGTTCCTCGGCGGCGCGGTAGACCTCGTCGTCGAGGTCGCGCATCTCGATCTCGTGGCCGTCCTCGGTGAGCACTTCCACGTTGATGCAGAGCGCCTGCATCTCCTTCATCAGCACCTTGAAGCTCTCCGGCACACCCGGCTCGGGGATGTTGTCGCCCTTGACGATCGCTTCGTAGACACGGACTCGGCCGAGCACGTCGTCGGACTTGATGGTCAGCAGCTCCTGCAAACAGTACGCCGCGCCGTACGCCTCGAGGGCCCACACCTCCATCTCACCGAAGCGCTGGCCGCCGAACTGGGCCTTACCACCGAGCGGCTGCTGGGTGATCATCGAGTACGGGCCAGTCGAGCGGGCGTGGATCTTGTCGTCGACCAGGTGGGCCAGCTTCAAGATGTACATGTATCCGCAGGTGATCTGGTTGTCGTACTGCTCACCGGTGCGACCGTTGAAGAGGTCGAGCTTGCCGTTCATGCCGACCAGACGATCGCCGTTGGCGGACTCGGGGTTCAGCTGCTCGAGGATCTCCTGGATGGTGGGGTGATCGAGCGACTTCTCCTTCTCGTCCCAGTTGGCGCCGTCGAAGACGGGCGTCGCCACGAACGTCGACGGCTTGGTGTTCGGGCGCGTCTTGGTCTCCGTACCGCGGATCGGCGCGTCGCCGACCGTGGTGCCGTCGGGGTTGGTCCAACCCCAGCGGGCGCAGTAGCCGAGATGCGCTTCGAGCACCTGGCCGACGTTCATGCGGCTCGGCACGCCGAGCGGATTGAGGATGATGTCGACCGGCTGGCCGTCGGCGGTGAAGGGCATGTCTTCGATCGGGAGGATCTTGGAGATGACGCCCTTGTTGCCGTGACGACCGGCGAGCTTGTCGCCCACGCTGATCTTGCGCTTCTGGGCGACGTAGACCCGCACGAGTTGGTTGACGCCGGGCGGCAGTTCGTCTCCGTCGTCACGGTTGAACACCTTGACGTCGATGACCTTGCCGACCTCACCGTGTGGCACCTTGAGGCTGGTGTCGCGAACCTCGCGGGCCTTCTCGCCGAAGATGGCGCGCAGCAGGCGCTCCTCGGGGGTCAGCTCGGTCTCACCCTTGGGCGTCACCTTGCCGACGAGGACGTCACCGGGACCAACTTCGGCGCCGACGCGGATGATGCCGCGATCGTCGAGGTCGGCGAGGATGTCGTCGCTCAGGTTCGGAATGTCACGGGAGATCTCTTCGGGACCCAGCTTGGTGTCGCGAGCGTCGACCTCATGCTCCTTGATGTGGATCGACGTGAGGACGTCGTCCTTCACGAGGCGTTCGGAGAGGATGATCGCGTCCTCGAAGTTGTAGCCCTCCCACGGCATGAATGCCACGAGCAGGTTCTTCCCGAGTGCGAGTTCTCCCTCATCGGTCGACGGACCGTCGGCGATGATCGTGCCCTTCGTCACCTTGTCACCCTCGACGACTCGGGGCCGCTGGTTGATGCAAGTGTCCTGGTTCGACCGGCGGAACTTGGCGAGGCGGTAGACCCGCTTGCCCTCGGTCTTGTACTGGACGGTGATCGCATCGCCCGACACTTCGGTGATCTCGCCGTCGTCGATCGCCTGGATCAGGTCAGCGGCGTCGCGGGCGGCACGGTTTTCGATGCCGGTACCGATGTAGGGCGCCTCGGCACGGATCAACGGCACGGCCTGGCGCTGCATGTTCGCACCCATGAGGGCACGGTTGGCGTCGTCGTGCTCCAGGAACGGAATCAGCGCCGTGGCCACCGACACGATCTGCTTCGGCGACACGTCGATGAAGTCGACTTCTTCCGGCGGCACATAGCCGATGTCGGTGGTCGCACCGAAGAAGCTCTCGGCCTCGAGCATCTTGCGGAGGTCTTCGAGGCTCGCGGCCTGCGGCGACCGGCGCACGAGCGTGCGCTCGTCGCGGATGCTGCCGTCGTCCTTCAACGGCGTGTTGGCCTGGGCGACGACGTAGTTCTCCTCTTCGTCGGCAGCCATGTAGACGATCTTGCCGGTGACCTTGCCGTCCTGGACCTCGCGGTACGGGCTCTCGATGAAACCGAACTCGTTGACGCGGGCGTAGGTCGACAGGCCGCCGATCAGACCGATGTTCGGACCTTCCGGGGTCTCGATCGGGCACATGCGGCCGTAGTGGCTGAAGTGCACGTCGCGCACTTCGAAGCCAGCACGCTCGCGGGAGAGACCACCCGGACCGAGCGCCGAGAGTCGACGACGGTGGGTGAGGCCCGACAACGGGTTGACCTGGTCCATGAACTGCGACAGCTGGGAGGTTCCGAAGAACTCCTTGATCGCCGCGACGACCGGGCGAATGTTGATCAGCGTCTGGGGTGTGATCGCCTCGACGTCCTGAGTCGTCATGCGCTCACGCACGACGCGCTCCATCCGGGAGAGACCGATGCGGACCTGGTTCTGGATCAGTTCGCCAACGGAGCGGATACGACGGTTCGCGAAGTGGTCCTGGTCGTCCAGGCGATAGCCGGGCTCCTGCTTGACGAGGTGCAGCATGTAGGTGATCGACGCGAGCACCTCACAGCGGCTGAGCACGTTCTGGTTCTCGTCGGGGTAGTCGAGCAGCGGCTCGCCTTCGGAGTTGACCGCACCGTCGAGGCCGAAAAGAGCTCCGAGCTGCTCGACCTCGCTGCCGAGCTTGCGGTTGAGCTTGTAGCGGCCAACGCGGCTGAGGTCGTACCGACGGCTCTCGAAGAATGCGTTGCGGAAATAGGCCTTGGCCGACTCGACCGTCGGCGGCTCGCCCGGACGGGCCCGCTTGTAGATCTCGACGAGCGCCTCGTCCTGGGTCGGCGCGATGTCGCGCTCTTTGTCCCACTGGCCCTCGAGGAAGTCGAAGTGGTTGACGAAACGGTCGAGGAAGCCAGGGGCATTCTCCTCGTCGTAGCCGAGCGCGCGCAACATCGTGAAGATGCCGAGGCGACGCTTGCGGGCGACGCGCGTGCCGGCGGTGACGTCCTTGCCGGGCTTGTGCTCGACGTCGAACTCCATCCACTCGCCGCGGTACGGGTGGATGGTGCCCTTGACGAGCTGGTGCTTGGTGAGGTTGCGCAGACGGAAGCGCTCGCCCGGCTCGAAGATGACGCCAGGGCTGCGCACGAGCTGCGACACGACGACGCGCTCGGTGCCGTTCACGATGAACGTGCCCTTGTCGGTCATGATCGGGAAGTCGCCCATGAAGACGGTCTGTTCCTTGATCTCGCCGGTGTTGCGGTTCATGAACCGAGCGCGCACGAACACGGGCGCGCTGTAGGTCATGTCCTTTTCCTTGCACTCCTCCACCGTGAACTTCGGCGGCGGGCGCAGATCCTCGTCGAACGGATCGAACTCCAGCTCGAGCTGGAGCGACTCGGAGAAGTCCTTGATCGGGCTGATGTCGCGGAAGGTGTTCGCCAGGCCCTCGTTGAGGAACCATTCGAAGCTCTCGCGCTGGATCGCGATCAGGTCGGGGAGTTCGAGCGGCTCCTTGAGGTTGCCGAACGAATAGCGTTCACGGGACACGGGACGAGTCGCCACGGATCACTCTCCAAAAAATCGAGGGTGGACGCCGCAGAATGCTGCGACGGGACGCCGGGCGCGCTGATCCAGACCGAAGGGACGGTGGGAGAACAGGGATCGCACGGCAACGGACGACCCTATCGGCGGAGGACGCACAACGTCAACCGCTCTCGACGTTGTTTCGTCGAGCGGGACGGGTCGTTCGCTGAATTGCCGGTCAAGGTAAAGAGTTCCGTCGCAGATGTCAAGCATTCGACCCGAACTGTCACCGCATCGTGACGCGGAACACCCCGGGAGATGATCTCCCGGGGTGTTCGGTCAGTACGTTGCACGGGGGCTCGCAGCCCCCCGGATCACTTCAGTTCGACCGTGGCGCCGACTTCTTCGAGCTTGGCCTTGGCCGCGTCGGCGTCGGCCTTGCTGGCCTTCTCCATCAGCGGCTTCGGGGCGGCGTCGACGAGGTCCTTGGCGTCCTTGAGGCCCACGCCGAGCAGGTCCTTGACGACCTTGACGACCTGGATCTTCTGTGCGCCGGCGCTCTCGAGGATGACGTCGAACTCATCCTTCTCTTCAGCAGCCGCGTCGTCGCCGCCGCCGCCGGCCGGAGCCGCAGCAGCAACAGCTACAGGTGCGGCAGCGGTGACTTCGAACTTCTCTTCGAAGGCGTCGAGCAGTTCCTTGAGCTCGATGACGGTCATGTTGCTGATCGCGTCGAGGATGTCTTCCTTGGTGGACATGTGATTCTCCTGTTTCAGTTCTCGAAATGGTTCTCGTTCCGAAATCCGGCGGGAAACGTTCGGAATTCGAACGGCTTCCACCATCTTTCGGTGGGATTGGGCGGGTCAGGCAGCCTCGGCGGTTGCCTTGTCTTCGATGAGGGCGGACAGCCCGTACGCGAAGTTGCGTGGGAGCGCCTGGAGCAGACCAGCGGTCTTGACCAATGGCGCCTGGAACGCGCCGGCCAGCCGGGCCAGCAGTTCTTCGCGCGACGGCAAACTCGCCAGTGCCTTGACGTCGTCGGCGGTCATCGGGGTGGCGCCCAGGACACCGCCCTTGATGACGAGCAGCGGGTTGGCCTTGGACTGATCGAGCAGTGCCTTCGCCGCCGCCACCGAATCACCGGTGACGAACGTGAGAGCGCTCGGGCCGAGCAGATACTCGTTCAAGCTCTCGTAGCCCGCGTCGGTGGCGGCGAGACGAGCCAGGGTGTTCTTGTACACCTTGTGCTCGGCGCCGGCTTCGCGCAGCGGGGCCCGCAGGTCGGCCAGCTGGCCAACCGACATTCCGCGATACTCCGAGACGAACACCGCCCTGCTGTCGTTCAGCTTGGCGGCGATCTCCTCGACGATGGCGACCTTCTCGGGTCGAGGTGTGGTCGTCGTTGTCATGTGTGCATACCTCCTCTCGCTACAACTCGTGGTGCTCGCATCAGATGCGAACACCGACGAGGAGCGCACGCTGCGAACAGCGTGGTCTTCGGCGATATGCACCTCGGCTGGCGGGCGAACCCATTACCCCCCGAAGGGGACCAACGGTCTCAGGCGAGCGACCGGTTTCAATTGGTGATGTCGAGGCTACGGCCGGAGGCCGCAGCTTCCTACAGTTCGGGCTTCAGGCGACCGGTGTCGACGTGGACGCCGGGGCCCATCGTGGACGACACGGTGACCTTCCTGAGATAGCGACCCTTGGCCGATGCCGGCTTGGCCCGCTGGATCTCGTCGATCACGGCGCGGAAGTTCTGTTCGAGCGCTGCGGGCTCGAAGCTGGCCTTGCCCAGCGGCACGTGCACGTTGCCGTAACGATCGGTGCGGTACTCGACCTTGCCACCCTTGAAGTCCTCGACGGCCCTGCCGACGTCGGGGGTGACGGTGCCCGTCTTGGGGTTCGGCATCAAGCCGCGAGGACCGAGCACGCGACCGAGACGACCGACCACGGGCATCATGTCCGGGGTGGCGATGACGAGATCGAAGTCCATCTTGCCGCTCTCGACGTCGGCGGCGAGATCGTCGGCACCGACGATGTCGGCTCCGGCGGCACGGGCTTCGTCGGCCGCTTCACCGGTGGCGAAGACGGCGACGCGGACGTCCTTGCCGGTTCCGGCGGGCAGGGCCACGGTGCCGCGCACCATCTGGTCGGCCTTGCGGGGGTCGACGCCGAGACGGATCGACACGTCGACGCCTTCGTCGAACTTGGCCGATGCCATCGTCTTCACGAGCCCAACTGCCTCCGCCGGGCCGTAGAACTGGTCCCGATCGAATTTCTTGAGTGCGTCTGAGTACTTCTTGCCTGACATGGTGTGTCTCCCTCAGTAGTGAGCCCGCCGGGCGAGGTTCTCCCGGTCGTGACTGTTGGTTTTCGACTTCGCGTTTCACGCACGACGTGCGTTCGGTGCGCAGCACCGAGAAATCATCGACCGGCGTCTTCGCCGCCGGTTGTCAGAGGCTCCGCCTCAGACAACCTCAATGCCCATCGAGCGAGCGGTGCCGCGGACCTGGAGCTTGGCGGCATCCATGTCGTAGGCGTTCAGGTCGGGCATCTTGATGGTGGCGATCTCTTCGAGCTGCGCTTCGGTGATCGAACCGGCCACCTCGGCACCCGGGTTGTTCGCCGCCTTGTCGAGGCCCGCCTTCTCGCGGATCAGCACCGCGGTCGGAGGCGTCTTGAGGACGAAATCGAAGGTGCGGTCCTCGTAGATGGTGATCTCGGTGGGCACCACCGTGCCGGCCTGGGCTTCGGTCTGCGCGTTGTACGCCTTCACGAAGTCCATGATGGCGATGCCGTGCGGCCCGAGCGCGGTGCCGACCGGCGGCGCCGGGCTGGCCTTGCCGGCCTCGATCTGGATCTTGACGACCGTGAGTACTTTCTTCTTCGCCATGGCGATGTTCCCTTTGGGTGTGTGTCTACGTGTGTGTCCGTCGCCGGTGGCGAATCAGAGTTTGGCGACCTGGCTGAAGTCCATCTCCACCAGGGTTTCGCGTCCGAAGATGTTGACGAGCACCTTCAGCTTCATGTGATCTGCATTGATCTCGGCGATCTGGCCGGTGAAGTCGGCGAACGGGCCTTCCTTCACGCGCACGCTCTCGCCTTCTTCGTAATCGAGCTTCGCCTTGCGTCGCGGCGCGGCGTCGACGCCCTCGGTCTTCGGCGTGAGGAACGTCTTGACCTCACGACGTGAGAGCGGAGTCGGCTTCTGGCCGTGGCGGCTCTGGCCGACGAACCCGGTGATACCGGGCGTGTTGCGCACGCAGTACCAGGACTCGTCGTCCATGACGCAGCGCACCAGCAGGTACCCGGGGAAGACCTTGCGCTGGACGGTCTGCTTCTTGCCGTTCTTGAACTCGTCGACCTCTTCCATGGGGATGACGATCTCGTAGATCTTGTCCTCCATGTTCATCGACTGGATGCGCGCTTCGAGGTTCGCCGTGACCTTCTTCTCGTAGCCCGACTGGGTGTGCACCACGTACCACTGGCCCGGCCGCATGGTCGGATCGTCGGTGATGACTGCGGGCTCGTCGGCCGCTTCGCCTTCGCCTGGCGCCGCGCCTGCCTCGTCGGTCGCGCTTGCCTCGGCAGCTGTGTCGGCAGCTGCGTCGTCGTCGGATGCATCGTCAACGTCGAGGTGGACGGCTTCGACTTCTTCTGCGACAGCCGAGCCGGTGTCGGACTCATCATCGGTCTGGGCGGCTTCGGCCAACACGTCGGTGTCGCCGACGGGCAGGAGGTCGACGGGGTTCTGGACCCCCCCATCCGCGGTGGTCTCTGAAATGGTTTCGTTGTCGCTCATGTCAGTGGTCTCAGTCGTCTCGTCGGTCATGTCAGGTGTCAGCTCAGGTCGAGTAGAACCACTGGGAGAACTCGCCGAAGAGGTAGTCGAAGCCACCGACCAGTGCCGTGTACACGATGACCGTGATGATCACGATGATCGAGTAGCGCTGGACCTCGGGCTTCTTCGGCCAGGCGACCTTGCGCATCTCGTCGCGCACTTCGCGCAGGTACTGACGGACTCCGACGCGGTCGCTCTTCTTCTTCGGAGCTTGCCGCTGGGCGCGCGACGGCTTGCCCTGCTCGTCGAGGGCACCCATCTTGCGAAGCTGTCGCTTCTGCTCGCGGTTCAAATCGTCCAGTGACATGATTTCTCGTTCGGTGGTGGGCAGGGCAGGAGGGACTCGAACCCCCGACCGTCGGTTTTGGAGACCGATGCTCTACCAGCTGAGCTACTGCCCTCGGGCGGGAACGCCGAGTACCCGGTCGAGGGTACCAGCGCAACCCAGAAGGCTGACTACGGCCGTTGCTGACCGCACTCGCTGCCCGTCTCAGCGCCGTGGGGTCAGCGGGTCTCCTTGTGGAGGGTGTGCTGACGCTCGTTGGCGCAGTACTTCTTCATCTCGAGGCGCTCACGATCGTTGATCTTCGATTTCATCGTGATGTAGTTGCGCCGCTTGCACTCGGTGCACTCGAGGGTCACTTTGACCCGCTTGTCACTCTTGGCCATATCGAACTTCTCTCTCTCGGATCCGGATTCGGATCAAGTCACTTCAAGATCTTGGTGACGCGGCCGGCACCCACGGTACGGCCACCCTCACGGATCGCGAACCGGAGTCCCTCGTCCATCGCGATCGGCTTACCGAGCTCGACAGTCATCTCGACATTGTC
>Ga0316193_10002901_pt1 | contig 12208 bp, 10 predicted proteins | sample MerIslsedime2_MG_FD_207735 | JGI IMG/M metagenome (GOLD analysis project Ga0316193, IMG submission 207735) | Coastal sediment microbial communities from Maine, United States - Merrow Island sediment 2 | ecosystem: Environmental > Aquatic > Marine > Coastal > Sediment | place: USA: Maine... | reverse complement strand
ATTGATCGACGCGAGGTGGACCTGTCCCTCGGTCCCCCTTTCGCCCGGCTTCCGGTAGCGCCACTCGCCATCGCCAAAGACTTCGGCGCAAAGCGCTGCCAACGCGGGGTCGTACTCCTCGAGCTCGACACGGGTGTTGACCCTGTTGTGCAGCGCGTCGTTCTCCCGATTGTCGTCGAACCAGCTCTGGACCGCCTCCGCCCAGTACTCGGCTGGGTTGGTGATAGCGTAGGTGCCCCGCCACAGACCCCGTGCTTTCGCGTCTTCCCACGCGTCTCGCAGCCTTTCTTCAAAGGTCGGGTCGACTCGGTTGAGGCCCATCTCGTGCATCGCGTGTGCGAATTCGTGGATCAGGATATTTTCTTTTTCGTAGGGGTCACCTGGAAAGGCCAGGAGGTTTTCCTCGGCGCAACTCACCGCAGGCGCCTCGGGCGTCGAACCCAGACCCCTCGCACGACGATCCCAGTAGACCGCGGGTTCGAGGTGAGCATGCTCGGGCACATCGGTGGTGAACTCGTTCCACGCCATGACGACGAGCCGAACCTTCTGATCCGCCATCGCCTCGAGAATGTCGCTCCGGCTCCCCAACATCTTGTCCACGATCCAGCCCGCCTCGAGCATCGCAGCGTCGGAGACATCCGCTGAACCAACAATCGGCAAAGATCCCAGCATTACACTTTTCTGGTAGAACGGCGCCAACTTGAAATCGGCACGGAGGGCATCGGACACCGGCTGAACGCTTTGTTCCGTTGTCCCCTGCCCAGCCTGGCAGCCCGAAAACAATGCCACCGCAAACAGCAACGGTGCAATCACCGTCAACCGAATCATCTTCCGCGCATTCAAGATCATGCTTCCTTCCGCTCGAATAGGGCCCTGCGGGCCCGCTGGACATCGGGTGATTGAATCCTTTGAAGACCGGCTGCGTCGGCGGCGGCGAGAGACACCCCGAAATCCTCCTCCGATACATGTCCACGAGGCTCGATGACCAGGAGCTTGGCGCCCGTCTTGAGCGTGTTCGAGATATCACCGAAGAACCGGTTCTGGTCGGGCACCTCGTGCGCCACGTGGATCAAGGAGCAGAAATCCACCGATTCAGCGAAATCATCGACTCCGAGGCCTTCCGGACCCGCCTCACGGATTTCGATCCGATCGATCAGTCCGGCCTTGCGAGCACGACGTTCGAGAGCGGCAAGCATGTCGCGCTGGATGTCGACCGCGATCACTTTGCCATCGGGACCGACCATGCGGGCCAACGACAAGGTGAAGAAGCCCATCGCGCAGCCGGGCTCCAGAACCACCATCCCTTCATCGACAAATGGACCCAGGATTTTCTTCGGGTTCTCGAACAACTTACGCAGCGGACTCAGCAACAAGCGCCCGATCCACGGTGGGCAAACGTGATCAGCCATCGTAATTTTCCCCCTCCTCAGATCTGAAGGAGAATTTAGCACTCCCCTGCTACCCTCGCTCCATGCCGTGGGGTCTGCTCATCGTCGTCCTGGTGATCATCGCCGTCTATCTGGTCGCGGGAGTCTTCCGTTTCCTCCGCCAGTGGTTGCAGCCCGACCCGCCAGAAAAGAACGGCAATCACCGTTAGTTTCGGAGCAATCTGAACCACAGAGACACGGAGGCACAGAGCCACAGAGCCCACCCACTTGTCCCGGCGTAGCCACTCGGTGGCGAAGCCGGAACCACCCATTTGGCCCACAGATCACACAGATAAACACAGATGGAAAAGAAGAGAGGCAGAACCGGCGCGCCGAAGGCGCCTCGGCCGATGAGAAGCGTCGCGGCGATGGACGCTTGCGTTCGGAGATCGCTCGCTTCTCACCGGCGGCAGGCGATCCCTGATCGCCTGTCGTTCTGCCGGAAAGATACGGAAGCGCGCTACCCACTCAGTCACCGCCCCTTTGCGTCTTTGCGTCTTTGCCTCTTTGCGTTCTGTTTTCCGGCGGGTGGGCGGCTTCGTGAACTCTTCGTGTCTTTGTGCCTTCGTGTTTGCGATGGATTCAGAGACTAACCTCTGTGACTTCTCTGTGGCTCTGTGACTCTGTGGTTATTCGGTCTTCAAGCCACAGACGGCGCCGGAGTAACGCAAAACGCCCCGGCGTTGATCAGCGGCCGAAGACAAGTGTCCCGCCAACGTGGCCCAGGGTCGCGATAACCACCATGCCCGCGGTGAGGACAGCGATCTCGAGCGCAGCCAAAGCCATCGCCAGGGGCGAACCGAGGTCGACCAGACCGGTCGCAGCGGAGAACGCCGCTCCGGAGGCGTGCAGCGCGATGGCGAGGACGCCGAGAATCAGGAAGATCACCGAAAAGGCGATCTTGAGCCGGATCTGCGCGTAGGGCCGCCGGCGATAGCGCCGGTACCAGTCGCGAAGGCCCGAGAAGAACGTCACCACCGAGAACCCGACCGAAAGCACGAGCAGGACCAGGGTGGCGTCGGCAAGCACCGGAGCGCGATCGAGGAGCGGGGCAAGGCCCGGCATGACCGGCCCGAGGATCGATGCGATCAATAACAGGCCAGCGCCCAACACCGCGAATGGGTAGAGGCCGATCGGGAGGTGGGTGGCAAGGGGGTGGATCCGCGTCTTGGGCTGAGGACGGTGAACCTCGACACCCATGACCACCGGCACCGCGTGGCCATAGACCTCCTCGACATCGAGCACCACCCCACACACGGGACAGACCATGAGGCGGTTGCCGTTGACGTCGACGACGGCCAGTTCGAGATGGCACACCGGACAGCGGAACGTGCGCCCGTAGTAGCGGTCCTTGAAGCACTCCGCTATCTTCGCCGTCAGCTTTCGGAGGTCGGAGATCATCAGTGGACCTCCTTCATCCGCATCAGCTTGCCGACGATGATCATCTTCTGGATCTCGGTCGCGCCCTCGTAGATCTGGTAGATCTTGGCATCGCGAATGAGTTTTTCCGCCGGCATCTCACTCGTGTAGCCGTAGCCGCCCAGCACCTGGGCGCACTCGATCGCCGCCTGCATCGCGACGTCGGCGGCAAACCACTTGGCCTCGGCCGCCTCGCGGGCATTGTCGAACCCCTCGTCGAAGAGCCAGGCCGCCTTGTAGGTGATGTACCTGGCGGCGTCGAGGCGGGTCATGATCTCGGCCAGTTTGAATGAGATGCCCTGGTTGGAGATGAGCTTCTTGTCGAAGGTCCGCCGCCGTTTGGCGTACGAGAGCGCGATGTTGAGCGCCGCCTTGGTGATGCCGTTGGCGCCGCTCGCTACGCCCGGGCGGGTGTGGTCGAAGGTCTTCATGGCGATCTGAAAGCCGTCGCCCTCCTCGCCGAGACGGTTCTTGGCCTCCACTTTGACGTCCTCGAGGGTCACCCGCACGGTGTTTGAGGCGTGCTGGCCGATGTTGATCTCCTTCGGACCGCGGATGACACCGGGAGAGTCTGCCGGGACGATGAAGCCCGTCGATTTGTCGTCGACCCGCGCGAGGACGAAGTACCAGCTCGCTACCGAGCCGTTGGTGATCCACCACTTGACCCCGTTGAGCACATAGTCGTCGCCGACCTTTTCTGCGGTCGTCCTGACCCGCGATACATCCGAGCCAGCCTCGGGTTCGGTCACCGCGTAGGCCGAGAACATCAGCTCGTCGGTCATCGGGGCCAGAAAGCGCTTCTTCTGGTCATCGTTGCCGGCCAGGATCACCGGATATTGGGATAGGCCGTTGGCGTCGATGGCCGTGGCGATTCCCGAGCATCCGGTGCACATCTCCTCGAGAATCAGACAGTGGTCGAGGACCCGGTGCGGCGTGCCGCCGTACTCGGCCGGCACGTGGGGGTTCATGAAACCCTGTTTGAAGGCCTCGCGGCAGATCTCGAGCGGGAACTCACCCGAGCGATCATGCTTGGCGGCGTTGGGGGAAATCCACTCTTTGGTGAATGCACGGGCCTTCTCGACCAGCTCTTGTTGCTTGGGGCTGAGGCTGAACTCCATCAAACGCCCCCTTCCTTTTGGACATCGATCATCTTGGGCGGCTCGTGGGCGTGTTCGGCGACCACCTCGAGGATGTCTACCGTTGGTTCGCGGTCCATGTCGGGGACGTACGAGGTCGAGCCGACACCCTGCCGACCGAGACTGATCTTCAGACCGTAGTAGGAGAGCGCAAGGGCCACCGCGCAGTTCCCGACCACAACCGCCAGCCCGAGCCACGAGATCACGCCGCGGCCTCCAGCGCCCAACCACAGGGCAGCGATTTCAACAGACACCATCACAACCAGGACCAACGAAAGCGCCAGCTTGGCGCGGTGGCTCGGGGGCCAGTTGGCGTACATGTGGTTGCGTTCGCTGATGCCGGTCAGAGTCGCGGGAATGGCGACGATCAGCATTCCAGCCAGGGACACCCACAGGAGCAGTCGCCATACCGCTGCGTCGACCCCACCAACAGTCGCTGCCGACGCGTCGAGCGCGAAGCTGACGGCGGCTAACGGCGCAAAGGCGATCACGGCGTGGACCAACATCGAGTGAAGATGCACTGGCTGGTGATCCACGGCTGCCCTCCTCGGACGGTCGGCGTCGACCGACCCCTCTTATTTCGGCGGTTGATCATATCATCGAATATGAGAATATGAATACGAACGGATACCGTTGTTGAGACTCTATATCAGTCTTTGCCGCCCGTGCGGACGCAGGATTTTCGCACAGTTTCAATCGTTTGATCGTGCTTCCCACCCACCCTCGAAAAACCACAGAGGCACAGAGGGGCACAGAGAAAACACAGAGACGTTTTTGACCTTTGCCCTGGAATCAGCGGAAGAAACTCCGGTGCCAGCTCAGAAAACACCCTTTTCTCTCAGAAATCCTCGGCGGGAGGTCGTTCGATAGCGATCCCGATAGCGATAGCGACAGGCCGTCGGGAACGGGGACGGGAACGGGGACGGGAACGGGAACGGGTACGGGCTTATGACCAGACGCCCGGGATAGAGCGTTGGCAGTCGGGGCAGGAGCCGTTCACCAGGCGGTTGGAGAGGATCCGATAACCAACACGGCGGATGAGGATCTCGCCGCAACCCGGACAGGTGGTGTTCTCACCCGGGTGGCCGGGAACGTTGCCCAGATAGACGTAGTTGAGGCCCGCGTCGCGGCCGATTTTCCAAGCGCGCTCGAGCGACGCAACCGGCGTCGGCGGCAAATCGGTCAGACGGTACGTGGGATGGAAGCGGGTGAAGTGGACCGGCACGTCGGGTCCAAGCTTCGATTTGACCCAGGCACAGAGATCGCGGACCTCGGCTGCGGAATCGTTGAGGGTCGGCACCAGCAGGACCACGATCTCTAGCCAGACCCCGATTTCCTTGATGACCTCCAGGCTCTTCAGCACAGGTTCGAGCTCTCCCCTCACCTGCTTGCGGTAGAACTCGTCGCGGAAGCTCTTGAGGTCAACCTTGATCGCCGACAGCAGCGGCAACACCTCGCGCAGCGGCTTCTCCTTGATGAAACCGTTGGAGACCACGGTCGGCTTGACGCCGACGGCGTTGGCGGCGATGGCCACATCACGCACATATTCCCAGAAGACCACCGGCTCGCCGTAAGTCGCCGCGGTCAGGCGTGCGCCGTTGCGACGGGCGGCGGCCACCAGTTTTTCGGGCGGAAGGTTGTAAGCCTGGACCTGCTCCGGTCGGAACTGGGAGATCTCCCAGTTCTGGCAAAACTTGCACTCGACATTGCAGCCGGCGGTCGAAAAACTAAAGGCCTTCTCACCCGGCAGGACGTGAAACAGGGGCTTTTTTTCGATCGGGTCGGTGTGGATCGAGCAGGCCAGGCTGTGGACGAGGGTGTAGTAGGTGCCACCCCGATTTTCCCGCACCCCACACATCCCGCGTTCCATGTCCGCGACCTTGCATGCCTGCGGGCAGAGCTCGCACTCTACCCTGTCCTCTTCCAACTTCTTGTACCAGGAGGCCTCGCGCGCCGGCAGCTCGTCGCCCGAAGCCGAAGAGCCGCGTTGGGCGGCCGCCGCTGTCCGCAGCAGCGGTTGATGGAGGGTGGCGGCAGCACCGGCCGTCCCGAGCACGATCATCCTTCTGCGGTCGATTCTCATGCGCTGACCAACGACAGTTTCGTGGGGTCATCGACGCCAAGACCGGCTCTGGCCGCCGACGCCAGAAACCGTACCGGCCGCCCGGCGGCCTCCAGAGTCGGCATGCCGCGTCTGGCGCGTTCGGCTTCGATCTCGCGCCACGCCCACAGATCGGCGGCAACCGGATCGGTGCTCGCCGCCACCATCCCGAGCTCGAAGATGCCGCCTCGCCGGAAGGCCGGGCCGCCGTGGCACTGGGCGACGACACCGTCGAGGATAGTAAGGCGCAGCTTGTTCCGAATGTAGGGATGGCGGGCAACGTCGGCGATGTAGGGGTCACAGCCGTTGTCATGGTACTTGTTGGGATTGTGAATCACGCCGTACCAGTTCTTCATCCCCGCCGACACGCCGGACAGATCATGGTCCTTGACGACTCCGAATGAGACCAGAGCAGAACAGGTGGTGGACACCATGCGTGCGAAACAGGAACCGATGGCGCCGCTGGTCGAGGGTTCGCGATCATAATCGTTGTTTGTTCCGATGCAGCGGTATGGGGGCCCCGATTCGCGGATTGTGAATCCCGCGCGTTGAAGCTCACGGCTCGATCGCTCGAAGACGATGATGCGCCGACGGTCGACCCCCGCCCCGGCGATGAGATCTACCAGGGCTTCGACCAGATCCGCCCTCGGCGAAAGATATTTTCCGGCCAGGCAGTTGACCTTGATCCCGACAATGTCCCTGGGTGAGAACATGGTCACTGCCGCTTCGGCGCCAGACTCCGCGCCGACCGACGCCGCCAGCGCCCCTGCCATCGCGCGACGGGCCGCCTCCGGTCCCAGCGGCTTGCCGAGAGCCGCCCTGGCCTCGGCCAAACCGACAACGCCCGGACGCACCGACGGCTTCCACACTTTACCTTGTGCGGTCCCCGCCAGGACGCCGGCACCGAAGATCAGCGCCAGCTCGCGCCGGGTCAATTTTTTCAATGGTGCTCCCCGAATATCTGGGCGGTGAAGACATCAAAGTGTGCGCCCTCGCGCCAGCCGTCGGACGGCAATCCGGCCTTGCGAGCCAGTTGCTCGAGCATCGTCCGTCGGTCCCAGCCCTGCTCGGTGGCGACGTGTGGGAGAAACACCGCCCGGTGGCGGCCCTTTTCGAGAATCACACCGTGCTTCCCGACCTCGATGGCCTCCGGTCCCGCAACCCGGCGTGCTGGCGACAAGACCGAAACCTCGACCTCCAGGCCGGAGAGCTCACCGGCTTTGAGACGCGGAAAACGCGGATCCTGTGATGCCCAAACGGCTGCACGCACCACCGCCTCGGACAACGATTGCCCGGCCTCGATCAGACCCATGCAGGCGCGGAGCCTGCCAGGGTCGCCAACCTTGACCCCTTTGTGGTTGAGGGTGACGAACGCGCCCGCTCGGGCTCGCAGCGCTTCGCGCTCACTGGACGCCGCGTACCATTCGGCGAGGCTGCCGTCATGGAGCAACAGGCTTTCGAGAGTTGCGCGGGCCAGGGCCACCGTCTCGACGCCCTGGGGAGGGGACATCCGACCGAGCAACGGGGCGAGGCCGGGCTGTGTCCACGCGGTCCACGAACCGTGGAACGCCACCGCGGCATAGGTCACGGAGAGGTCCCAGTTTCTGATGCGATGGCCCGAGGTCGTGACTTCCAGGACGTTTCCGCTGCCATCGAAAGCGTGTGCCAGCAGCTGGGCGAGGACCATCAACGGCCGGACGCCGCAGACCGTGTCGCCACTCACCTCGACCTGGTAGGTGAATCCGTCAGGATCGATTGCCGCGAGGCGGCCCGCGGTCACCTCCCCAAGATGGACCAACTTGGCGCCCAGATCGGGTTCGGAGAACGGCGCCCAACGGTAGTTATCGCCGTGATGCGTGAAGTCCGATGAAACGACCACCGCGGTCCCTTCGTCGAGCAGAGGCGCCAGCGCCTTCGCCATCCGCCGGGCGGTCTCGATGTCGGTCTCGTTGCCAACCAGGATCGGGATGACCTCGGCCTTGGGCGCGATGACCTGGAGAAACGGGAGCTCGATCTCGAGGCTGTGTTCCGGCCCATGCGCAGCGGACGGTCCGCTGAAATCGGAGATCTTTCGCAGCGACTCCACCGCCACAGTGTCCAGCCGAACGTCGCCGAGCGGGGTCGAAAAGGTGTCGACTCCCTTCGCCGGCAACGCCCCGCCGCGATACGCCCTGTGGTGGGATGGCCCGAGAAGGATGACCCGCCGCAGCCCCTCTGTTTCCAGGACCGCGAATGCCTTGCCCGCAACCTCCCCGGAAAAGGCATAACCGGCGTGTGGGACGACCAGCGCCCGGGCGCCACCTGCATCTTGGGACGCCTTGAGCGCCTGCTCGACCACGAATCGAAGCTGTTTGGGGTCATCGGTGTAGAAGGACCCCGCAACGGCCGGCGGTCGCGTTGAAGCGCCCACCGTGGCCGAAGCGGCGATAACGATTCCGGTGAGGAGGGTTTTCACTCTTCCAGTGATAAACCCTGCGGCGGAAGATTGCAATTGTCAGTTCTGGCGCTCGCCGGACTCTTTCATCGATTTGAGCCGAAGTTCCATGGCCCGCTTCGCGTATTTCTTCGCCTTTGATTTTTCGCCTTCATGCGTCGCGAGACGGGAAAGAGCGAGGTAAACCTCGGGCTCCTTGCCGTACCACCAACGAGCCCGCCTGAGGTATTGGCGCGCCTCCTCGAAATTGCCACGCGCCATTTCGGCGTCGGCCATCGCGATGAGTGTGAAGGGATTACGGGTCGACTCCGCGGCCGCACGCATGGCCGTGTCGGCCTCTTCAATCTGGCCCTGCTCACCGTATAACTTCGCCAAATTGACGAACGCGGAGGAGTTTCCGGGCTCGACCTCGAGCGCCCGCTGGAACGCGACAAACGCTTCCTCGGTCATGTCGAGGCGAGAGCGCGCTACGCCGAGGTTGATCCACGCCGGCGCCCATCGTGGGGCCAGCACAACCGCGATCTCGAGGTTCCGAACAGCTTCTTCGGGATCGCCGGCCCGGATCGCGGCACCGCCAATGTTGGTGTGATAAATCGCGGACGCCTCGAGATCATCGAGCACGCGCTGAGTGACGTGAGGCGAGGTGTTCATGACGTAGAAGTCGAAGAGGTGGACCTTGCTGGGTGCTTTGAAACCGGCGACAACGTGCCGGTTCACGACGACCAGCCCTTCGTCCTTCATGACCTCCGGCTGCCGTTTCACCGATACCAGAAAGGTCCGCATTCCAAGGCTGCGTGAGAGAGCGATAAAGAGCGAGGTGAAGGACATGCAGTTGCCGTGGCGGGCCGCAAAAGCCTCCTCCGCGGTCAAGGTCCTCACCACGTCGTATTGGAACTCGAACTCGCCGCCATCGAAGAAGGAATGCTGCAGAATTTCGAGCTTGACTTCCGGCATCTGGCTTCGATGTCCCTGGATGATCTCTTCAGCCCAGGCCGCCATATCGTCAGAGACGTGGAATGGGTATACGACCTGGTTCGGGTCGACGTCGAGCTCGGCCACCGCCTGCCGCCATTCTTCGTATCCGAAGATCTCGGTTCCGGATCCAGCGCAGACCTGCGCTGCAACCCCAAGCATCGCGGCCACAACGACGATAGATATGATCTTTGAGCGATTCATACCATCAGTTTACGCGGATAGGGCGGAATGGTTACGCGGATAGGGCACAATGGCTGGCAGCACACACCCCGCGGGAGGTCCAAATGCTCCGAAAACCTTTCATCGTATTCATTTCCCTCTTCCTCGCTGCCGTTGGTGCCGCGGCGGACGAAACATTCGAAAACAGCTTCGAAGACGCCACCCTGAGGATCGACTATCACCACACCGGCAACGCCGAAACAGAGATCGTGGCGATCGATCGCCTCTACCGCCAGGGGGCGTGGGCTGGGCCTCTGACCCAACTGATCGACAGTTTTCCCTACGGCCGCTACCGCATCCAGGCGCACGATCCCGAAAGTGGCGCCCTGCTTTTTTCCAGGGGTTTTGACAGCTATTTTCGCGAGTACCGCACGACCTCGATCGCAACCGCCGGCACGATGAGGACCTATCACGAATCCGTGCTTCTCCCGTTTCCGAAGCAGCCCCTGCGGGTGACATTAACGGCTCTCAGACGCGATGGGACCTCGACCCAGCTTTTGGAGACCATCGTCGACCCGACATCGGTCGAGATCGCGACCGAGCCGCCGGCCGCAGATGCGCTGGTGCTCGAGACCCACATCGGCGGCCCCCCTCACAAAGTACTCGACATCGCAATCCTCGGCGAGGGCTACACCCGGGAGGAGATCAACACCTTCAAAACTGATCTGGAGCGCGCAGCCGAGGTCTTCCTCGGCCACGCTCCTTTCAAGGCCCACCGCAGTCAGATCAGTATTCGCGGCGTTATGGTCCCATCGCCCGAAAGTGGGTGCGACGAGCCGACCCGTGGCGCCTTTCGCTCGACCGCGCTCGGCGCCACCTTCAACTCCCTCGGTACCGAACGCTACATGCTGACCGAGGACAACCGCGCGGTGCGAGATATCGCCGCCAACGTCCCCTATGACGCACTGGTCATCATGGTCAACCACAACCGCTACGGCGGCGGCGGGATCTACAATCTCTTCTGCACCTTCACCGCCCATTCCGAGTGGGCCGACTATCTTCTGCTGCACGAGTTCGGCCATTCCTTTGCCAGCCTCGCCGACGAGTACTACAGCTCATCGGTGGCGTACAACGATTTCTACCCCAGGGGACAGGAGCCCGAGGAGGCCAACATCACGGCCCTCCTCGACCCGGAGAAACTCAAGTGGCGCGATCTCGTGGATCCTGAAACCGAACTCCCGACACCGTGGGAAAAGGAAGCCTACGATCGCGAGGACGCGGCCTACCAGGAGGAACGAAAGCTGCTCCACGAAACGATCGCCGAAGCGTCCACGTCCGGCGCCCCTGCCGAGAAGATCTCGGAGCTCGAGGACAACGAGGCCCGTCACGCCGCCATCCACTCTCAATGGGCACAGGAGTACCTCGCCAGGAGCCGTTGGGCAGGGAAGATCGGCGCCTTCGAGGGCGCCGGCTACTCGTCGACCGGACTCTACCGGCCGGCGCTCGACTGCCTGATGTTCTCCCGAAGGGTGCAGCCCTTCTGCCCGGTCTGCGAACGGGCCGTGGAGGCGATGATTCTCAGCTACGTCCGATAGCACGCCTCGAGATCGCCACGTTTTCGGGATAACCGCGCCACGACGGAGTTGCATACTCGAAGCCGATTACAGATCATGGAGTGGTACTCATGACGGAGCAGAAGACCTTCGCCACCACCCTCGAGCTCAATCCGAGCTCGCGCTTCGACGTCATCGATGTCCGCTCCGAGATCGAGAGTCTCTACAACGGTGTGCTCGAGCGCTTTCGGCGCGTACTCTACTTTTCACACCACACCACCGCCGGCTTCCTCGACCAACGCATCGCCCACCGATTGCATGACCGACGCCAGGGACTCGACGGCTTCGTTCGGAGCTTCCAACAGCTCTTTCCCCGAGGTGCCGGTTACAGCCACGACGCGATGGAGCTTCGCACCGAGCTGACGGACGAGGAACGTCTCAATGAGCCTCCAAACGCCGATGCCCACCTCACCTTTATGGGCTCGGGGCTGCAGAGTTGCGTCACCTATTTCAACCATCCCGGACTCCCGGTCTTCCTGCTGGATCTCGACGGTGTCTACCGTGGCACCGCCAGACGGCGTCAGGCCACAGTGGTGGCGTATGACCACGAGGTTTTGGTGGCCGAGGTGGAGGCGAAGGTGCCGGTCAGCCGCCACGCCATTGACTCGGTCAATTTGAGGGATGAGAACATCGGCCTCGATCACCAGATCGAAGAGCTGTTGCGTACGCACGGAGTCGAGAACGGCCGGCTCGACATCGTCCTCGGTGCCCACGAGCGGGCCGCCGGGCTCACCGTCAACGAGTACGAGACCCTGTTGATGCGTCACGACCTCGCTGACATCCTCCGCGACCCCCTTCGTTTTATGGCCCGTCAAGGGCGGCGCATGCTCCGTGACCCTCGTGCTGTCCCGACCAAAAGCCTCGGTTATGCCCGTTACGACGTAGTGCGCATCATCCACCGCCTCATGGACGCCACCGGTCTCTCGGACTCGGCGTTCGAGGGG
>Ga0316193_10002900_pt1 | contig 12212 bp, 11 predicted proteins | sample MerIslsedime2_MG_FD_207735 | JGI IMG/M metagenome (GOLD analysis project Ga0316193, IMG submission 207735) | Coastal sediment microbial communities from Maine, United States - Merrow Island sediment 2 | ecosystem: Environmental > Aquatic > Marine > Coastal > Sediment | place: USA: Maine... | reverse complement strand
ACCAAAGAACAGCACAATCGGAGCGGCAAAAAGATTCATCTCCAGGGTAATGGGAAAATAGGTCCAGAACGCTTCCCACACCGGCCGTGAGGCAACCAGTGACCAACCCATATTGCCTTTGAAAACCTCTTTCATCCATCGGAAATACTGAAGGTAGAAGGGGTCATCGAGACCAAATTGTCTGATGATTTTCGGAATATCCTTGGCTTGCTGGGGGGAAGAAACATAGGTGGCCGCCCGTCGTTCCGGGCTAAAGGTCATCAGGATACCGAAAAGAAGCACGGACACGCCAAAGAGGACAACAATCAACAGCAGAAATCTTCGAGTGATAAAGGCCAGCATAAAGAACCCTTGGGTTTGCCGGTGCGCCGGTTAATCGCTTCAGCAATCTGGTTGGTAAAGATAAATTCCTTAGACCTGGATTAAAGTCGGTGGCTATCCTGAAAGCCCAAGTTTATGGAACTCATTAACAGGAAATTATCAGGTTGGTCAATAATTATACCGCTTTTCATAGTGATGCTCCTAAATAAGGACTAGCGGTATAAGTGGTTGTCGAAACAGGTTTTGGGAAATACGAATTTTGTGATATAGGCAGTACTAGACCTAAAATAACTAGGCCGGATGCTTACATGGTATTTAAAATCATCATCTTCCTCGGTGTCATCCTTGCACTGACCATTGGTGCGCACCTGCTTTTATACAAGGGCCTCATCCGCCTTTTTGTGATTTCCAGCCCCGGACTCAAAGCCTCTCTGTTTATCATCCTGTTACTGCTATCGCTGAGCTTTATGGCCTCCTTTTTTCTGCTTCGGTGGCAGGAAAATTTGTTAACCGTAGGTTTTTATATGTTCTCGGCCACCTGGATGGGTCTTTTCTTAAACCTGTTGCTGGCTGTACTGCTGAGCTGGACTATTATTGCAGCCATCTGGATTACCGGCAGCTACCCCAACACTAAAATCATAGCAACCGTCTGTCTCCTGCTGGCGGTTATAATTTCAACCTACGGTGTGTGGAACGCCTATCATCCCCGCATAAAGAAATTGGAAGTAGGGTTTGAAAATCTGCCTGCCCAATGGGAAAACAAAGTGATCGTACATCTATCCGACATCCATTTGGGGCATTTTTATGGAGAGAACTTTTTGGAAAGCCTGGTTAAAAAAGTAACCGTCCTTGATCCGGAGCTGATTTTTATCACCGGTGATTTGTTTGACGGCATGGCATCTGATATTTCGCATTTCGCTGACGGGTTGAACCAGCTCAAAGCCAAAAAGGGAGTTTATTTCATTACCGGCAACCATGAAACCTATATTGGAATTAACCGGGCGTTGGATGTTTTAAAGCAAACCAAAATCAAAATCTTACAAAATGAGGCCATCGAAATCGATGGCCTGGGAGTTATTGGCATCACCTACCCGGGAGTAAGGCAAACCGAAAACATCCGGGGATTGGAAAAATGGCAGCGCCCTCCCAATGACACCAAACCCTTAATTTTGCTTTTTCATACTCCAACCAACATCAGCCCGAAGGGCGGAGATGGCTTTCAGCAGCATTTCGCCACTTATTGGGTGCCCGACACCACGTTTTCCCTGGCCAAAAAACTGGGGGTTGATTTGCAGCTGTCCGGCCACACCCACGCCGGCCAGATCTTTCCTTGCGGATATCTCACCAACCTCATTTATAAAGGCTACGACTACGGTCTGAAGCGTATCGGCAATTTTTCAATCTACACCACCAGCGGTGTGGGCACCTGGGGTCCTCCCATGCGGACAGGGAGTTTGCCTGAGGTTGTCTTGATTAAAATGAAAGCACTATAAAATAATCTGGTAACCTGGTAAATAGAGGCCTAAAGGAGGTATATTATGAGTCTCTATCGCACCGTTTCACCGGCAGAGGCCACCGGCAAGGTCAAGGAAGTTTATGATGATATTATGGGACCAAAAAAATTGATTCCATTCCCAATTTCTGTCAGGCCTTATCCAACAATCCGGACCATCTCGAAGCCACCTGGCAAAAGTTAAAAACCGTGATGAAACCCGGCAAGCTCGATCCGCTGACCAAGGAAATCATCGCCCTGGCGGTGTCCATTGCCAACAACTGCACTTACTGAATTAACTCCCACAGTGCCGCCGTGAAGCGGCTCGGACTGGACAATGAAGCCATCGCAGAGCTTATCGCCGTGGTGGATGTATTTAGCGGCACCAACAGCCTGGCCAATGCGTATCAGGTGGAGGCAGATGTGATACCGGACCCGGATTAACATCAGATGACAGAGGGCAGATAACGGAAAGGTTGAGTATTTGAAGCTTGTTTTCCTACTCGTCGTCGTCCTCGTGCTCGTTCTCGTAATCGTAAAACGGCGTTTTGAAGCACGAAAAGAAACGGATCGAGGACGAGAACGAGGATGACATCATTTCAGTATTATTTTTGAGGCTCTGGCTTTTGACTTAGATCAATGCTATCGATCGCTTTTAGGTTTAGTAATAGGACAGACTAGAAAATAAACTAACCTGCCATGGGAGACAAGAAATGAAACATATTAACCTTTACGAAGAAAACGATTTTGCCGAGAAAGCATTTAAGAAATTGCTGGTGCATGATTCACCGTATTTTAAAATTATAAATTTCAACTTTAAGGCCGGCCAGGAACTTCCCGTCCACAGCCATGATATCGAAGGGCAGCTAAGTCTGGTCATTCTTGAGGGTGAAGGTGAGTTTCTGGGAAAAGACAATGCCGCAATCCCGGCCAAAACCGGGGACATCGTGATCAGTGAAATCGCCGAGCCCCACGGCCTGCGCGCCAAAACCGACCTGCGGTTGTTGGTGACCATCGCTCCCCCCATATAGGTTTCCATCTGATCCGCCTCCGGCGGATCAGATAGGAAACTTAATCAGCGGGAAATGTTAAACTTGCATTTAAAGCATTAGATTTTGATTGTGGGCAAGGCGTGATTCGATTCAAAAGCGGAGCGTACACGTCAGTACGTGAGCATTTTGAATCCGATCACAACGCAGTCCACGGTTAAAAGATGATGCTTTAAATGCAAGTTTAGACGTTTTTTTCTATTATGGGGATTAGTAGTTTTTGCGAGGGAACCAGTGAACTAAAGTCCACGCCGGCATTGTATCTTTTTATCAGCCACAGCGGCACTTCAAATTCCTGGCGGGACAGGGTCCAGATATTGTCGCCCCGTTTGATGGAATAGGTGAGTACTTTTTCAACTCGATAGGAAGCAAAAAAGTCTTCCGCTAACTCCTGGTGGTATTCAAATCTTTTTTCTACAAATTCTTCCCGGGTGACCCGGTGCAGCGGTATCTTGATTTTCTGGCTAAGTTGCAGCGCTCGTCCGTAAGGAAATCCATTAAGGCGCCGGATTTCCCTGGCCGGAACATTCAGCCAGTCGGCAAAGTGCCCGAGGGTCTCTTCGACCTCCACCCGTATGATACCCACCTCTTTTCCATTCTTATCCCAGGTCTTTTTGACGGCCAGATTGGCCAGGACAACTTCAGGATTATTCTGCGGCTTGTTAGTGGCTGGTGTTACCGGCCGGGCCTCCAACTCCTGCAGGGGTTCCGGTTCGGATTTTCCTTCCGATGCAGCCGACGGTTGGGCTTCCGCAACCGCTGCTAGCTTCATTTCCTTGGATTGCTGATCCTCTGCAAGCCGGGCGATGGCCTGGTCGTCCGCTTTATTTACGGGCACATATGGTGCTGCCTCGGACCCTCTGGTTCCTTCAGCATCATCGGATACGAGGTCGGCGATTTCAACCGGCGGTTGGGCACGCTCTTCACGGGCAGGCAGATACTCAACCATGGGATAGTCCACAAACAGGTTGTTGACCGGTGGACCTTCGGGAGATTCTTCGGGCGTCTCTTGCCTGGTTATCTCAGGAGATGTGTCGGCGGCCGGCACCAGCGGATGTTTGGCTTCAATCACCCGTGTGTTCTGGGCGCTCCTCCCAGGGGACTGCGTGGCTGCTTGGCTGGCGAGCACCAGACGCGTCTCAGGATTTTCCCGGTTTGTAACCACTGTCTCAGTCTGTATGGACGACGACGCCACTGTTTCCTTTGCTAGAAGCTGTGTCCTGGTTTGGTGTTTGGCAACCAGGATGGGTTGCTCATCCGGCAGCGGAATTCTTAAGTTCTGGTTCACATAGATGGTGGCCCGGGAGTTTAAATCATTGGCTGCAATCAAATCCGCCAGTTTAACGCCATGGATCCTGGCAATATCCCCGGCGGTATCGCCCCGTTGGACCATGTAAATGCTGCTTTTTTTCTGATGGTGCTTGTAGAATTTGTCTTCAAGCTTAGCTATCAGGATTCCCCAATCTTCATCATTACGGTGAGGCAGCCTTAAGCGGTAGCCTTTGGGCACATATTTCTGGCCGCGGAAAACCGGATGCCGCAGAGCCGGATTCAGCTCGCGCAGTTCGGCGATTTCCAGGTTCAAGTGGCGCGCCATCTGGGGCAGCGAAACATAACCTGTCAGCACCACCTCCCGGCTTTTAACAGGGCTGTCCAGTTCGAGGTTACCAAAATATTGATGGCGGTTTTTGGCTGCCTCCCGGGCCGCCAGAAACTCGGAATAAAAGTTGCGGGAGGCAAACTTAAAAATTCGGCTGTGGTATTCCGTAAAGATCCGCTCATAGCTGCCCTTTTTCCGCTGGGCCCGCAACATACCGGTGACGCCGTGATTGTAAGCGGTAAGGGCCAGGGGCCAATTATGCAATTTCCGATAATTGTGGCGCAGCAATTTAGCGGCGGCGTGGGAAGAAATAATCGGGTCGCGCCGCTCATCAATGGTATAGCCGACTTTCATATAGTGTTTGCCGGTTGAACGGGTGAATTGCCACATGCCGGCAGCACCAAATTTGCTGTAAGCTTTTGGATTAAATGAAGATTCAACATGGGGCAAATAGGCCAGATCCTCCGGTAAGCCTTGACTGCGAAATATTCTTTTGATTTCATCAATATAGGCCCCGGAACGAATGAGGCCGGCGCGGAAACGATCTTTTTGACCCGTTTGGCAGCGAATATTTCGCATGGCCGCCCGAAATTCAGCCGGTTTAGTATCAGGACCAAAGATCTCGGCCACCTGCTGCTCCACCGGTCCGGCGGGTGCTTCCCCACGCATCAGTTTTGCCAGAATGGCCTTGTATTTCTTTTTGGCTTTTTTGATTCGGTTTTTATTGGTTTTTCGACCGCCAAAATGGTCGGGATCCACCAGTTCAATGACACCGTATATAAGGTCAAGCATACGGCTATCATGGATGACGCCATGATTGGATGAGTATTCGGTATAAATTTTGGTCCAAAAGGAAACATTCGGTTGAATTACCGAGGGCACAGGAAAGGTATCGGATTCCGCCCGGACATCTGAATAAAAGACGATGGCGGTAAAAAATGCAGACAGGATAACAATCGGAAAAAATTTTCTGGAATTAGATTTCATAGCCAACCCGGATTAATCATTAATTTGTTACAACGCATTGAACATGGAGTTTATCTGGATTAAATAAAGCAAAAACTAAGCCAGAATCCGACGAATAATCGTTAACTTAATGATTCTAATTGGTTGAGCTTATCCTACAGTTTTTCACCTCCTTATAATTCTCTAAAAACTGTCAAATTTTGGCAATTTTCAGGAAAATTTTGGGCAATCCGGATACTTGTCTCTGGCCACTCGTTTCTAGTTTCTGGTTTCCCGTCAGTGGTCACTGGCTGCTGGTAGAACTTGATTCTCGATACTCGATATTCGATATTCGATGCTCGATGATATTCTGACTGGTCCACAAATGCAGAGCATCGAGTATCGTGCATCAAGCACTGCTTTGCGACATGGGAATTAGCAAAATTTTGCCAAGTAGCTGCATCATTTTATCATCTTTTTTCAAACACCTGTCTTTAACCGCAAACAACACTTTGGCGGCAGCCGTCTCACCCCAGAACCAGTCGTCCAATTCCTCGGCAGTCGGTGAGGTGCCCCCCGGTTGGGCGGCAGCAGCTTCATAATAATAGGCCTTGAGATCATCGACCGCGAAATTAAGTGAAAAGGCCAGGGATATATCTTCCCGGGGATTGGCAGGGACACTGTCAATAAAAGCCCCGATAAATTCGACAATTTGAGCCAATTCAAGACCGCTGACCCCCACCGTTGTGCGCCTCTGCTTTTTCACCGCCAAATCATACCAGGTGCGCAATTCCACCATTTCCTTTTTAAAAGCGGCCCGCATAGCATCCGCGTCACTCAGGTCGGTCTTGTTACGGGCAAAATTGACCGGGCAGGCCCAGACCACATCGGCCCCCCTGCTAACCGGCGCATCCTCCGGAAAATCGGTGATAACCGGCCCGGAAGGTTCATCCAGCAATTTCAAAACAGACACAAGCACCCGTTTCTGGAAACCGGCATCATTGGGAACACCCAGGGGCCGGCCAAGGTCAAACGGCACCCACAATGCCCGCGGCGGTTTGATGGCTTCGGTGTGCGGTCGAATCAAACTGATCTGGGTGGTCGCAACCCCCTCTTCTTCAACATAGTGTGCCAGCCCGCCAACGGCGCGCGTACACAACGGTCAGACCGGGACGAGTAAGGCCCCGTCGACGTTATCATCTTTTAACAAACCAGCCAGCTGGCGTGCGGACTTTTCCAGATCCGTGGGATCCATCGCTCCCATAAACGAATAGTGAAACCGGGCGACACTTCCGACGTAACCCTCGTCACAAAGCTCATGGAGCCGGTCCAGAGGAAAAACGATATTCCAATCCTGTTGGAATCCGCTGCGATCAAAATTGGTGGAAGCATGCGACATGATCAAATCATTGGCGGCTGTATCACCAGGAATAATGCGATAATTATCTCCGGGCTCAAACGTGAAGGGCCTATCTTCCCGGCGGTGAAGTCCGGCGGTGGAAACAATGGCTATTCGCCGCAGGTTCAGTGCCGGTCCGTCAACCCAGGGATGGGTATCGAAGGTGGGCAGCTTGGTATTGGCGATGTGGGATCGTTGGGGTTCCGGCATATTCTCAAGTCGCGCCATAAAAGATCCTTTCTTTGTTACCTGAATCTTTACAACTAGAAAGTCTGGTAACAGAATAAAATGGTTGAATATCTGTGGAAAAAGGGACTGCTGGTCTCCGATTATAGCGGTTGTCATAAATATGTTCCGTTTGCTGGATTTGCTAACAGGAGAAGATATAATACGTAACAGGCAGAAATTATTATCAATATGACAACAGCTATATTATTTTTATCCAGGTAAAATAGCCATTATAAATGGCCGGACAAACAAGATGAGCAGTTGCGTCAAACGTTTTTACAAAAACTCGAGCAACTGTTCAATCGGCCCGATGTGGATATCTGGTTTGCCGACGAGTCAGGCTTTGAGGGGGATCCACGTCCCCGAAAACGCTGGGACAAAAAGGGCCGAAAAAACTCGGGTAACCAGAGATGGCGGCCATTTGCGCATCAATGTCAGCGGTATGGTTTGCCCGCGCAGCGCAGAGTTTTTCGCCATTGAGGCATCGCATTCTGACTCGGCTACCTATCAGGCGTTTTTGGACCAAGCCGATAAAAGCATTTCATTTCAAAGAACAACTATTAGAGCGTTTGGACCAACTATATTAGACGTTATTAATAACCCAAAAAAGATTCAAAAAACTGCCTGTATCGGAACGTTATTATGACAAACGCTCTAGACGCCATCCCGCAGGAATCAGGCCCCGGGAAGTGAAACCCGCGCTTCGGAGAAAATAGTGGAATAACGGTGCAAATAAAAACCGGTCAGGGCGATTATGACCGAATTTGCATCCGGGGGTATAGTACCCGGTTTAAATGGCAAGAATCAAGGTTTTTGAAAAGCGGTATAAAGTGGTTTTTAAAAAACGATCCGTTTTTTGAGCGTTTTTTTCTACAACCACTTATACCAGCCTTCTGTATTTAGGAACTTATTTTTGAAAAGCGGCACAAATACCAATGAAACAGCAGAATCAAATTTTTGTTGACACAAATTGTTACTTTGTGGCATTTATTATAGGTAAGCTGAAATCTGCACTGGAGTCAACTGCCGACTGCCTGGCAGCTGCAAGGTCCCGCCATGGAGGGATTTGTATGCCGAGAATCAGCCGATCAACATCACTAAATACAATGCTTCTGAAAAATCTGTTTCTGACCTGTCTTTAGATCACCCAGCGATTCATCTGCCTAAATCGGTTTCGAGCGCAACACTGCGGCACGTCTCATTCTATATATAGTTAGCTTCGCTTGAATGGCGACGTAATTGATTAAACCTTAATCATTTGAAAGGGGGGAGGCAAAATGGTCATTCAAAAGATATTGGTTGCCTATAATTTTACTCATCTGGATCAAAAGGCAATCGAATTTGTAACCAGCACCTTTGCACACCTTGATGGGGTAGAGATCACTTTTTTTCACGCCTACACACCCATACCCGAAATTGAGACCCAGGCCAGCAATGTAACCGGAAAATTAAAGAGCAGTTTGAGCTATCTTTCCCAGCAGGTAATGCAGCGGGAAAACGATCTCAAGGCGATCACCGCAAAACTTTCTAAAAATGACCTAGCAAGTAGCCAGGTTCATACCATTTTTAGACCCCGGAAAAAAGATATTGCCAGCGAAATTATTAATCTCAACCGGGATACAAATTTCGATGTAATCGTCCTCAATCGCAAAGCTTCCCGGGTTACCCGGTTTTTTTCCGGAAGTGTTTCTCACAAAGTCTTGATGACGCTTAAAGAAACTACCGTGTGCGTGGTTTCCTAAAAATAAAGAGGAGGGCAATCAATGAGTGCTGAAGAAAAAATAGACATTGATCTTTTTAAAGTGGTTTTTAGAGCTATATCGCAATCTGATAACCTTGAAATAATGGCCAACCATTTGACGCAACTTCTGGTTGCCGCCCTTGAAATAAAGGGGTGCACAATTTTTGCTCTGAACGTGGAATTAGATGAACTTGAGGTTCTCGCAAGCTTCGGTTTAAGCATGGACTATGTTCAGAAGGGACCGGTTTTATCTGATAAGAGTATGGCCGATACCTTTGGCGGGAAGCCGTTTGTTGTCCACGATGTCAAAAATACCGATAAACTTCAATACCCCCATGATGCCGAAAAAGAAGGAATCGGGGCCATTGTTTCCGTTCCCATCAATTTTTCCGGCAAAGTTATCGGAGCCTTACGACTTTATCACCATGAGGTGTGGGATATATCAGATCGTGATGTTGACTCACTCTTGGTGTTGTCCGAGAGTATCGGATTGGCCATGACGTATACCCGGGTTCTTAAAGCAATAAAGACTATTCGATATACGGTAGATGATATCCACGACATCTGGATGCTGGATTAGAAAGGTTCAAAGGTTTAAGGTTCAGCTTTCCCCCCTTCGCCTTCCAGGCTTCCGGCTTCGCTCTTTGAGCTACGACCGGACAAGTCGGAGGGCAGGCAGGGTTCTGGGTTCAAAGTTAATGAAACCGCAGAATGTCGAAGGAAGGAATGGCTGTCTATTTAATAAAAAAAAGCGAAACTTGTTGCCCGTATTAGGGCCTGATGAAATGGCATATTGATCCCAATGATTGGATATCAGCGTTGAACAACTGATCCGGTCATTTCTTTTAAAATATGATAAAGCGAAGCGCATCCACCCTTCGACATTCGATATTCTGCGGTTCTGCGGTTCGCTTTTGACTTAACCCTGAACCGCCAATTTCTGAACCCTTTAACCCTGCTTGTGGGGTCGTAGCCCGAAGGGCGAAGCCCCAAACCTTTGAACTCTGAACCTTTTTTTATTGACATTGCTACCACAATGTGGCTAACCTTAAGTGTTTAACTACAGAATTGTAACGAAAAAAACTTAAAAAGGGTAGCCTCTATGGACACAATTGAATTTAAATCTTTTCGGAAAAAACTGGAAAAAACTCAGAAGGAAATGGCCCAGCTGCTGGGCACATCCTTAAAGGCGATTCACAGCTATGAACAGGGATGGCGCACCATTCCACCGGCGGTGGAACGACAGTTGTATTTTCTGGTCTCCCGTAAACAGAAAAGCCTTAACGGCAATAAAGCCTGCTGGAAAATCAAGAACTGCACATCCGAACAAAAAAAGCAGTGTCCGGCCTGGGAATTCAAGAGCGGAAATCTTTGCTGGTTTATCAATGGTACCGTATGCGACGGCGAAGTTCACAGCAGCTGGAACGAAAAAATGAAAATATGCCGTACCTGTAAGGTTTTCAAAGCTATTTTTTAATTGCCCGCCTATTTATGCTTTCCTGCTGGCTATCAATTGCATGTGTTATTCTCGCATCAGCAATTTCGGGAAAGATGAGTTATTTCTATAAATTCCTAATTTTGCAAATCATTAAAAAGAATTTAGACCGGAGATTCGGCGTTGCTTTCAGGATAAAATAATGGGAATCGCTAGTGATAAAATGGGACAAAATGCGGATGCGCAGCTTTGGGCCGAACAATTAGATGAATATTTTAAAGCGCAGCAGCATGCCATTATTGCTTACAGCGGGGGCGTGGACAGCGCCTTGCTGGCCTATGCGGCACACCGGGCATTGGCCGATGACATGGTGGCTGTGCTGGCGGACAGTCCGTCTCTTGCCCGCAGGGAATATCGCTTTGCGGTAAATTTTGCACAAACCCACGGCATGCCCTTTCAAATCATTCGAACCCGGGAAATGGAAAACCCCAAATACCAGGTCAACCATTCCGATCGATGCTATTATTGTAAGCAAGCCCTTTTTGAAAAAATCGAAGCGCTGCGCGATCAACTTCAGGGATCTTCTGCCGCGGCACCCTGGCCTGTCAGCTACGGTGTCAACCTGGATGACCTGGGTGATTATCGCCCGGGGATACAGGCGGCCAGCGAAGCATCAATTCAGGCGCCTTACGTTGAATTGGAATTTAGCAAACAGACGATCCGGTCAATATGCACCTATTACAATCTGGAAGTCGCCGAAAAGCCGGCGATGCCCTGTATGGCCAGCCGAATTGCCTACGGGGAAGAAGTGACAGAGGAAAAATTAAGTCAGGTAGAAAAAGCGGAAGATTTTCTCTATGATCTCGGCCTGCGGGTGCTGCGGGTTCGCCATCATGGCGATACGGCCAGAATCGAAGTGCCTCCCCAGGATTTTGCAATCATATTAAACCACCAGAAAACCATCCGTCTGAAATTTCACGACCTGGGCTTTGTTTACGTATCCCTGGATCTGGATGGTTTTAAAAGTGGCTCTTTGAATGCGGTTCTTTAGGAGCAGTCTTGACCATAATAGAAGTGGCTTCTGATAAATTGAGGGGCCGAGGCGTTTTTGTTAATCCGCCCCACTACGTGAATTATCCCCACGCAAAGCGCATGAACTCAACCATAAGGGTTCGTAATGAATGGACAGAAAGTTTTATCATAACAGGATTTTATGCAGATTTTCAGAAATACAGGTTTCTTAAAAACCGTCGCCCAAACCTGTCCATTCATAACGATCCCTAATGGCCTCAAACAGCATCCGCTTCCCGTGGGGATAATTCACTCCGCTCAGAATAAGGGATTCAGGCGAAAACTCCCCGATCCCTCAATAAATTATAACGCTATAAGATAAAAAGGCTTGACTTGAAATGGCACATTGTGGTACTTACGCCCCCATAAATTACCTAAGAAAGGATGTGAGGTTAATGCAAATGGACATGCAGGAGCCGGTTGGCATGTGCCGTTGCCGGAAGCGACGGACGAGGTTCTTGCAGAATGGAAACTGGAGGGCAATCAAGGAGTTGTTTCGATAAGATAGCTTATCATCATTTCTTTACCCAATAGCTCATCGGTTGCTTTCAACCGGTTACCCGCCACAAACTTTTCCGCGCTTAATTCTGCAAGAATAATCAGATAACCTAACTTTTCTTTAATCTACCCCGAGATAACACCGGACAAGAGTAATATCCGTTTGAAAAGAAAAGATATTCTCTATCGTTGACAAGCAGTTAATCGTTATTAGAAGTATTAAATAGCGCCTGTCGGTGTTACCAGGATAACACCTGCGTATTTTTGCAGCGCAGCCAAAGTATTATAAGGAGATTGATCATGAGCCAGGAATATAAATTTGAAACCCTTTGTTTGCACGCCGGCCAGGAGCCGGATCCGACAACGACCGCCAGAGGCGTTGCCCTTCATCGAACGTCTTCCTATGTTTTTAAAAACACCGAGCATGCTGCCA
>Ga0316193_10002899_pt1 | contig 12213 bp, 13 predicted proteins | sample MerIslsedime2_MG_FD_207735 | JGI IMG/M metagenome (GOLD analysis project Ga0316193, IMG submission 207735) | Coastal sediment microbial communities from Maine, United States - Merrow Island sediment 2 | ecosystem: Environmental > Aquatic > Marine > Coastal > Sediment | place: USA: Maine... | reverse complement strand
AAAGGCATCCTTGAGGCCCTGATCTGCAAGGAATTTACCCTTGCTGTCGGCAACGCCTTCCGAGACCACGATGGAGCAGTAACCGTACTGTTTCACCTTGGCTTTGACCTCGCGCAGGAACTTCGCCTGGTTGAAGGGCACTTCCGGGAACAGGATGATGATCGGCAGGTCACAGTCTGCCGAGGCGGCCATGCCGCCGGCCGCCGCAATCCAGCCGGCGTGGCGGCCCATGACTTCCAGCACGAACACCTTGGTAGAGGTGGCGCACATGGAGGCGACGTCAAAGCTGGCCTCGCGCGTGGAAACGGCGATGTACTTGGCAACGGAGCCGAAGCCCGGGCAGTTGTCAGTGATCGGCAGGTCGTTATCCACGGTCTTGGGCACGTGAATCGCCTGGATCGGATAGCCGGTTGCCCTGGACAGTTGTGATACTTTCAGGCAGGTGTCGGCAGAGTCACCACCACCGTTATAAAAGAAGTAACCGATGTTGTGCGCAGCGAAGACTTCAATCAGGCGGTCATATTCACGTTTGTTGGCTTCCAGACTCTTCATCTTGTAGCGGCAGGAGCCGAAAGCGCCGGATGGTGTATGGCGCAAGGCAGCAATGTCGCGTGCGGATTCCTTGCTGGTGTCGATCAGGTCTTCAGTGAGGGCACCGATAATGCCGTTGCGACCGGCAAACACCTTGCCAATCTTGTCCTTGTGCTGGCGTGCGGTTTCGATTACACCACAGGCGGATGCATTGATAACCGCCGTAACACCACCGGACTGCGCATAAAACGCATTCTTCTTTCCTGCTGCTGTTGCCATTGTTTGATCTCCTTCGAGGTTTTTCTGTTACTGTTGGATGTGTTTAATGATTCATGCGTATTCGTTTTCCGGTGCCACGAAATCGGCCTGTACCTGCAGTAGTGTGACGATGCATTCTGACAGGTCATCGTATTCTTCAACGCCGGTGCCGTACATCTGGTGTACGCGGTAATAAAACTGGCACCGGTAGTTGCAATCGCCGGTCTTGCAAATGATGAAATGACAGCCATCGTGTTTCCAGTAGGCCGCCGGGCATGGGGTTAACTCCGTTGCACAGGCGTTCAGGCGCAGCTCGGTATCCGCCAGCATGGGCTCGGTGGCTTCGCCATAACGCTGTTCGAGTGTGGTCCTTATAATCCACAACTCGCTGTTGGTGAAATCTGCGGTCGTACTCATTGAATATGTGTGCCGGTTTGCCTGTCGAACCGGGCTATCTTCCCGGCGGCGCCAGATTCTAGCTCAAAACCTGATTTATTTCATGAACTTCGTTGACTTATGCTACTGGCAGAGGGTAGCTTAAACGCTTTATGTGCATTGGCGACGTAAAAACAGGCATGTCTGTGTTCAAAAAATCTTCCATAGTTCAGGAAGTTAATGAAATCAACACACTAGAGGAAGCGACACCATCATGAGAATTGTATTGCTGGGAGCGCCCGGTTCAGGCAAGGGTACCCAGGCTAAATTGCTGGTCGAGAAATACAAGTTGCCACAAATCTCGACAGGCGACATGTTGCGTGAAGCCGTGGCCGATGCAACCCTGCTGGGGCGTCAGGCGAAGGTTTCCATGGATGCCGGACAGCTGGTCAGCGACGAGATCGTGCTGGCGATCATCCAGGAGCGTGTGACCCGTCCGGATGCTCGTAAGGGGTTCATTTTAGACGGTTTTCCAAGAAACCTTCAGCAGGCGGAGGCGCTTGACCAGTTGTTGACCAGCCTCGGCCGGCCACTCAACCTGTCATTACTGGTTGCCGTGGATGTCGATGCACTGATTCAGCGTCTGGTCGGACGCCGTACCTGCCTTTCATGCGGGCAGATGTACAACATCTACTACGCGCCACCGCATATCGAGGGGCGTTGTGACGCGTGTGGTGGTCGCTTGCGACACCGCGCTGACGATAACGAGGAAACCATTGGTAATCGCTTGCGGGTGTTTGAGACGCACACCCTGCCGGTTGTCGAGTATTACAAGGAACAGGGAACGCTGCGCACTATCCAGGGTGTTGGTGAAATCTCTGACATCTTCAAGGCGGTCACCAAGGTTGTGGAAGATGTGAAATCCAACCTCAAGAACGAAACACGTACTGATGCTATTCGCGCGGCCTTTGCCAAGCATCGTGCCAGCAAGGCCGAGAAGGCCGCTGCCGAAAAGAAATCGGCCATCAGGAAAAAGGCCAAGAAGACCGTCAAGAAAGCCGCTGCCAAAAAGAAGGTAGCAACTAAAAAGGTCGTCAAGAAGGCAGTGCCGAAGAAAAAGCTGCCTGCCAAAAAGAAGCTGGCGCCGAAGAAAAAGGTAGCTGCCAAGAAGAAGGTTGCAGCGAAGAAAAAAGTCGCCGTCAAAAAGAAGCTGACTGCGAAAAAGGTCGTCAAGAAGGCCGTGCCAAAGAAAAAAGCGCCTGCCAAAAAGAAGCTTGCAGCGAAGAAAAAAGTCGCCGTCAAAAAGAAGGTGGTCACGAAAAAGGTCGTCAAGAAGGCCGTGCCAAAGAAAAAAGCGCCTGCCAAAAAGAAGCTTGCAGCGAAGAAAAAAGTCGCCGTCAAAAAGAAGGCGGTCACGAAAAAGGTCGTCAAGAAGGCCGTGCCAAAGAAAAAAGCGCCTGCCAAAAAGAAGCTTGTCGCGAAAAAGACCGCCAGGAAAACTGTCCGCAAGAAGCGCTGATCGACGCTTGCCCGCCTGTTTTTTAAAGGCCTGAAATGACTGCCGAGCAGCTTTTAACCACGCCACAGCTTGCATGATTTCCGATGCTGCAACTCATTAGCGCCTGGTTTGACCTCTGCCTGTTCCGCAAGGGACCCCAGGATATGCCGGCGTCCGGAATCCTGCTGGGTCTGTCACTGGCCGCATATTTTCTGGTTTCTTTTCTGGTGGCATTATCATCCTCCGGCATCGCTGCCGCCGTTCAGCTGGCGGTGCTGGATGTGCTGCTGTTGCTCGTTTTTGTGGCATCACTTTTATACCTGCAAACAAAAACCGAACGTGTCGTGCAGACCCTGGCGGCGATGGCCGGCAGTGGTACCCTGATGGGTCTGTTTGCCATGCCACTGGTATTGCTGGTTGACCCGGAACTGCCCGCCGGACAGTTGTCGCCATTGCTGACCGGAAGCTGGCTGTCACTGCTGATCTGGAATTTATTTGTCATGGCTCATATCATTCGCCATGCCCTGTCGACTTCATTTGCCGTTGGGCTGGGTGCTGCCGTGTTGTACGCACTGGTGAGTATGCAAATCGTCGCAACGCTTTTTCCACAACAGGCTGTCTGAATGCATATTCATATTCTGGGTATTTGCGGGACTTTCATGGGTGGCATCGCGCTGCTGGCGCGTGAGCACGGTGTGCAGGTAAGTGGCTCCGATAGCAACGTCTACCCGCCGATGAGTACCCAGTTGTCAGAGCAGGGAATATCCCTGACGGAAGGCTATGATGCCGCACAACTGGAACCGGCGCCGGACTGCGTTGTCATTGGCAATGCCATGTCACGCGGCAACCCGGCGGTTGAAGCAACGCTGGACCGGGGCTTGAGCTATACCTCGGGCCCGCAGTGGTTATCCGAGCAGGTGCTCAAGGATCGCTGGGTGCTGGCAGTGGCGGGTACCCATGGCAAGACGTCTACCGCCAGTATTCTTGCCTGGATTCTTGAGGACACCGGGCTCTCGCCGGGCTTTCTGATAGGCGGCATACCGCGTAACTTCGGACTCTCCGCGCGACTCGGTGCGGCGCCGTTCTTCGTGGTCGAGGCGGACGAATACGATACGGCCTTTTTTGACAAGCGCTCCAAGTTTGTCCACTACCACCCGCGCACACTGGTTCTCAATAATCTTGAATTTGATCATGCGGATATCTTCCCTGACCTTGCGGCCATCCAGACCCAGTTTCATCACCTGGTACGTACGGTTCCCGGCAGCGGCTTGATCGTCACTAATGCCGATGACGGTAACCTGGATGCGGTTTTACTGCGCGGTTGCTGGACGCCGGTTGAAACGGTGTCGTCTGCCGGCGGCACGGCACAGTGGCAGGTGCGCAAGCAGACAGATGACGGCCGCTGTTTTGATGTCATGCTGGCCGGCCAGCTGGCTGGCACGGTCAGCTGGGATCAGCTCGGTGACCACAACATTCACAACGCGCTGGTGGCGATCGCCGCTGCGCGCCATGCCGGTGTGCCGGTTGCACAGGCAATTGCTGCACTGAGCGGGTACCAGGGCGTCAAGCGCCGCATGGAAATACGTGGTGAGGTCAACGGTGTAACTGTCTACGATGACTTTGCACATCATCCTACCGCGATTGCGACCACACTGCAGGGCTTGCGCAGGCGGGTCGGTGATGCACGTATCCTGTTATTGCTGGAGCCGCGTTCCAATACCATGCGCATGGGCGTGCACCGCGACACGCTGGCAGCCTCCATGCAGGGAGCGGACCTTGTCTGGATACATCAGCCAGCGGGGCTGGACTGGTCGCTGGCAGAACTGGCCGGGGCGCTGGATGTGCCGGTAGTGGTGAACGATTCAGTGGACGCGATTGTAACAGCGGTGGTTCGGGCGGCGCGCAGCGGTGACCATGTTCTGGTGATGAGTAATGGTGGTTTCGGCGGTATTCACCAGAAATTGCTGGACAGTCTCGCCGCTTAGCCAGGCGTTATCGGGATGCCGGCTGCGGTTTTTCCCATGCCAGTAACACATTGCCCTGCCAGTGTATCGGTAAGCCGCTAACCGGCCGGCGTCGTTGTAACAAGCCGGTAGTTGCGCTGTCGCCAAGTGCCTTCGACAACAATTCGAGCGGCGCCTCGAAGTCCGATCCGGTACGCAGATAGGTGATTAAAGGCAGGTCTTTTTCGATCAGCAGGTAGGCAAGTTTACCGCTCCAGACAGGTGTATTGCTGTTGATCAACTGCAGGTTGGACGGCCACAGTCGCAGCACCACCAGTCTGTTTTCATCGGCCTGCTGTGGTGCTATCAGCAACAGGCTCTGGTGCTGGCCATCGTTGACCTGTGGCAGAATCGGTAGCGCGGTAATGTCCGGGTCCGGCGCCAGCCAGTTGATAGCATTGGTAGGCCGCAGTGCCGCCGCGGTTTTCCAGCCTTGTGCCAGCAACCGGCTTTGCAACGCTGCCAGTGAACCCGCCCACTGGAAGTTCATTGGCTGGGTGTTGATGCCCTCAATATCCATTCGGTAAACCGGTAATTGTTGCCAGCTGCTGGTCGTCCATGTCGACAACGTTACCCGGTGTATTTCCATGCTGGGTGAGTAGTAAGCGAGTTGACGTTTGAATGCCTGCTGTGTCTGCCAGCTGACGGCAGCCGCCAGCAACAGCGTAGTAACGCCGAGCAGGCGTTTTACCGGCAAGCGCGGTGCCGGGTGACGGTCATAGGCGAGGCCGAGCAAGGCGACCCAGATCAATCCAAGCAAGGCACCGGCAAACACGTCCGAGAACCAGTGAATGCCGAGATACAGACGTGACAGCGCGATGGCGGTCACCAGCAGTCCGGCAACGGAGTAGGGCAGCCAGCGCCGGGTAACATGCAGTTCACGGGCGATGAGGAGCGCAAGGAATCCGTACACGGCAAGACTCATGCTGGTGTGTGCGCTCGGGAACGAGTAACCCTCGTAGCTGGCTAGCGGACGTGCGACCTGTACCGTGTTTTTTAATACCCAGGTGAGCAGGCCGACGCTGACATACGCGGCCAGCCAGTGCCACGCGGCCTTGCTGTTGCCCTTCCAGAACAGCCATGCGCAGCTGCCTGCCAGCACCAGTACCAGTAATGCCTGGTTGCCGAACTGGGTAATGAAGACCATCATCTGGTCGGCCCACGGGGTACGCAGGTTTTCCAGTGAATAGAACAGGTAGGCGTCGATGCCGGCCATCCAGTGGCCATGCAATACCTGGCGGGCCGTTAGCAGCAGCAACCACAGGGCCACAAAGAACAGCGCGGACAGCGCCGCCAGTCCACGCGCCTCCGGGTGGTCTGAATCGAGCAGGGAGCCGGCCAGAGGTTTTACCAGCGGATGGTTACGGCTGTATACCAGCAGCTTTTCAAGTGCGCGGGCAATGGGTGGTTGCAGCAGCCGGATCAGTGAGCTGGCAACCCAGATGCCGAGCCACCCGATACCGGCAATAATAACCAGTAATATCACCAGTCGACCGGCGACCTCGGCAGCCAGCCCCAGGGAGGCGCCGAACACCATGCCGGGCAGGATATAGACCGGTGCCCAGAGTGCCGAGGCGAGGATGTCGATAACCAGAAAACGCGAGGTCGACATGTTCATCATGCCGGCGATCGCCGGTACGATGGGTCGCAGTGGCCCGATGAAACGTGCCATAAAAACGCTTTTGCCGCCGTGCCTGACGAAAAAGTCGACCCCCCGGTTGACCATCACCGGGTAGCGGCGGAACGGCCAGATAACGCGCAGCTGCTGATGGTAATGCTTGCCAATCAGGAAACTGATGAAGTCGCCGACAATCGCACCGGCAATGGTCGACAGCATGATCGAGGTGATCGGCAAGGTGCCGGTGGCCATCAGTGCGCCCGCCCCGAACAGCAATGCTGCGCCCGGTATCAACAGGCCCAGTATCACCATTGATTCCATCAGGGCAATAAAGAACACGGCGATACTGAACGCCATCGGGTGCAGGGCAATCCAGTTCAGCAGGTTTTGCAGCAGTTCGTTCATGCCGTCCCTTGTTCCGGGTGTTGCGGTGGTTACAGTGTTGCGAACACCTGTCTGGCGCTTTCTATGGTGCTGTCGATGAGTGCATCGCTATGGGCAGATGATATGAATCCGGCTTCATAGGCCGAGGGCGCGAGGTAGATGCCCGCATCGAGCATGCCATGATAAAACTGCTGGAAACGCTGCATGTCACAGCGGTTCACCTGTTCAAAGCGGCTGATGCCCGTCTCCTCACTGAAAAAACAACCAAACATGCCACCGACCTGGTTGCTGGTAAACCCAATGCCTGCCGTGTCGGCGGCAGCTTGCAGGCCGTTCGTGAGTCGTTTTGCAGCCCTGTCCAGCTGCGCATGAAAACCGTCGCGGCAGACCAGTTCCAGCGTGGCCAGCCCGGCCGCCAGCGAGATCGGGTTGCCGGACAGGGTGCCGGCCTGGTAAACCGGGCCCAGCGGTGCGATATGTTCCATGATGTCGCGTCGGCCACCAAAAGCGCCTACCGGAAGTCCGCCACCTATGACCTTGCCGAGGGTAGTCAGGTCAGGCGTGACGCCATAGTGTCCCTGTGCACCACCGAGAGAAATGCGAAAGCCGGTCATGACCTCGTCGAAAATGAGCACGCAGCCATACCGGTCGCAGAGTGCGCGCAGCCCTTCCAGAAAGCCGGGTTCCGGCGGGATGCAGTTCATGTTGCCTGCAACTGGTTCAACGATAATAGCGGCAGTTTCGTTGCCAATAGACTCAAAAGCCTGCTCAACACCGTCGATATCGTTATACGTCAGGGTGCTGGTGTGGGCCGCGACATCGGCCGGTACGCCCGGCGAGGTGGGCACGCCGAGTGTCAGGGTGCCGGAGCCGGCTTTCACCAGCAGGGCGTCAGAGTGGCCATGGTAGCAGCCTTCGAACTTGACGATGCGGTCACGGCCGGTGAAACCGCGTGCCAGCCGAATCGCGCTCATGGTGGCCTCGGTGCCGGAATTAACCATGCGTACCATGTCCATGGAGGGCAGCAGTCGGCACAGTGTGTCAGCCATGCGGGTTTCTATTTCCGTTGGCGCGCCAAAGCCCAGTCCATTGGCGGCCATTGTTTGAACGCTGCGGATCACGTCGGGGTGCGCATGCCCGGCAATCATCGGGCCCCACGAGCCGACATAGTCGATATAGCGCTTGTCATCAGCGTCATACAGGCAGGCCCCCTCACCGCGGGTAAAGAACACCGGATCGCCACCTACACCCTTGAAGGCCCTTACCGGGGAATTAACGCCGCCAGGAATGTGCTGGCAGGCAGATTGAAACAGCTCGTGTGATCGGCTCATGCGGAAGGTCCTTGTCAGGTTTTTGCAGGATGCGTTAATTTACCGTAAAGGGCACCAGACCAGAAGTGGGCGACAGCGCCCGGCTAGCGTGCCGGGAATAATGCCGCATAGGCGCTCGCAGCAGCCCGGATGTCCGGCTGGCCGAAGACACCGTGAATCGCTGCCAGCAGATCAGCACCGGCGTCCAGCAACGCCTGGCCGTTTTCGGGGGTGATGCCACCAATGGCGACAATCGGCAGATGCAGTTGCCGGCGTGCCTGCAGCAGCAGGGTGGCATCAGCCGGCTGTGCGTCCGGTTTGCTGCGCGAGCTGAAGAAGCGGCCGAAGGCGACATAACTGGCGCCGGCGTGTGCCGCGCTGACGGCACGTTCAAGACTGTTGTAGCAGGAGATGCCGATAATGGCGTGCGGCCCCAGTTGTTGCCGCGCCTGTTGCAGCGAGGCGTCTGTCTTTCCCAGGTGTACCCCGTCAGCCTTTATGCTGGCCGCCAGTGTAATATCGTCGTTAACAAGCAGTGGAATATGTTGCTGGCGACACAGTTGCAGCAGCGCCACGGCCTGCTGTTGGCGCTGTGCGGCCGTTCCCTGCTTGTTGCGGTACTGGATAACCGTTGCACCACCGGCGATGGCTTCGCCGACACACTGGGCCAGTTGTTCGGGCGCGGTCAGTTGCTCGTCTGTGATGGCATACAGGCCCGGGTTCAATGCATTTTGCATCATTCAGTCGTCGGCCCGGCTCCAGAACAAGCGGTCTGGCAGGTGTTGCCCCTTGCCGGGACGATAACCCTGTTGCAGGGCATTCCAACTGTACTCCTGTGCTTCACTGATGGCGTGAAACGGGTCGAGACCGCGAGCCATCATGCCGGTAATGCTGGCAGCCAGCGTACAGCCGGAACCATGGTAGCTGTGTGGCAGTCGTTCCCAGGTAAAGCTTTCCAGTAGCTGGTCACCCTGGTAGAGCGAGTTGATTACGTGTGGGGAATCCTCGTGTGTGCCGGTTATCAGTACAAACTCTGCGCCCTGTGCCAGCAGCGTAACAGCGCAGTCACTGAGTGTCTCCGCCGTCGGTACCAGTGCCCGTGCTTCGAGGCTGTTGGGTGTGACAACCGTTGCGCGTGGTACCAGCAAGGTGGATATCACCTCCAGCAGTTGTGGATCGCCAAGACGGGTGCCATTGCCGGAGGCCAATACCGGGTCAAGCACCAGGGGTATGTGCGGGTGCTGCTGCAGGATATCGTAAATGGCACGCGCATTGGCGGCACTGCCGAGCATGCCGGTTTTGAAGGCGCACACCGGCATGTCGGCCAGTACCGCCGTGGCCTGTGCGGACACGGCCTCGGCTGCAACAGCGGTGAAGCGGAACACGTCCTGTGTGTCCTGTACCGTCAGTGCGGTAATTACCGGCGCGGCGTGGCAGTCATGGCTGGCAAGCGTTTCTATATCCGCTTGTATTCCGGCACCCCCGGTGGGGTCATGGCCGGCAAAAGTCATTACGATTTTCGGTTGATTCATGCGGTGGATGATAACGGAAACTGTCCGCACAATGCCGGCTGCAGGCTGAAAGCATTTTGAGACGCTTCACTAATGAGCCGTTAGCGATTACGATGCACCGCGAATTTTACGATAAATAATGAAAAATGACGGGGTTCTGCGGATGAGTGACATGAAGGAATACATGTGTGTTGTGTGTGGTTTTATCTATAACGAGTCGGCCGGTTTGCCGGAAGAGGGCTTTGCGCCAGGAACCCGCTGGGCTGATATCCCGGATAGCTGGGTGTGTCCGGAGTGCGGTGCCTCCAAGGACGATTTTGAGATGGTGGAAGTCTAGGGCGCTTTGCTGAATTTTGGCTACACTGTATAAACAGGAAGAAAATCCCAGCGAGGTGCTGCAGCGTTGGGATTGTGAGGGTGAACACAGATAGCGGGGGTAGTGAGCACGTCGGTATGACAAGCTTGACCGAGACATTGTCGGAAATGATTGACGTGGCAGAGGGTTATTGCCGCTTGATCGAAAATCCGGATGAGCCGGCGCCGCGCTGGCTGGAGTCGCTGTTTATCCTGATGCCCCGCTTGCACACGGCGGTGACCTCGCTGAACGCCTTTGAAAGCGGAGATACGCAGATTCCCGGCGTCGACCTTGATGATCGTTTTTCACTCTACAGCCGGCTGCGCAAACGGCTCGGTGAGCGCGACAGCTACTGGCTTGAATTTGACGCATCGCCTGAAGAAATGCACATGTCCGGCAGCCTCGCTGATGATCTCACCGACATCTATTTCGACCTGCAACACGGCCTGGAATTGCTGGATGAGGCCTGGCCGCAGCGGGCCGCACAGGTCTGGCAAACCAGTTATCGTCTGCACTGGGGACAGCATCTGGTCGACGCCGAGCGCCACCTGTATGCGCTGAAGGTGCGTGACCAGCTGGAGCGGAACTAGTCTGGCGCACACGCGTGGCGGACTGACTCCGCGACACTTCTGCTGGTTTTTCAGATGAGCTTCGCGGATTACCCGATATGACAACACTTGCCGCATGGCGGCAATGAACCTGTTACTGTTTCCCCGGTCTTAAAACCTTTAGAATAGAGCTTTTATTCCCCGGCTAGCGGCGGGGCTCTTTCAAACAAGCAAGGCACAGGCAATGAAAAAAACAGTGAACAGGCAAGGCGGTTTTACCCTGATTGAAGTCATGGTGGTGGTGGTCATCCTCGGTATCCTGGCGGCTATTCTGGTGCCCAAGGTCATGGACCGGCCGGACCAGGCCAGAATAACCAAGGCAAAACAGGATATTCGCGCGCTGGAAGCGGCCCTGAACCTCTACAAGCTGGATAATTTTGTGTACCCGACCACCGACCAGGGGTTGGAAGCCTTGCTGGAGAAACCCTCTTCTCCCGAGCCACCGAACTGGAAAGACGGTGGCTATCTTGATCGTCTGCCCAAGGATCCGTGGAACCAGGACTACCTGTATCTGAGTCCCGGTGAGAAGGGTTCCATTGATATCTTCTCCCTGGGCGTTGACCAGCAGCCAAGTGACGACGATATCGGGAACTGGGGACTGCAATAAGCTGCATGACCATCCGGTCAGACTCTGTCCCCGGGCGGTCGGCCGGTTTTACCCTGCTGGAACTGATGGTGGTGCTGGTGCTGATCGGTATCATTTTCAGTTTTGCGGTGCTGTCAATGGGTGGCGATAACATCAGTGACTTGATGAGCAAGGAAACCCGTCGCATGGCAGCGCTACTGGAACTTGCAACGGATGAAGCTGTGTTGCGGGGCGAGGAGATCGCCATCAATTTCACCGATGACGGTTACGAATTCCTGGTGTTGCAGGAGGACGGTAGCTGGCAATCACCCGACGAGGATGGTTTGTTAAAGGCCTACAAGCTGCCGACTGATATAGAGCTGCGCCTGGACGTCGAGGGAGAGCCGCCCGAATTAAAGGCCGTTGCAGCGATATCACGGGAAGCTGACGCTGAGCAGGGCGATGATGGTCCGGAGCCGCAGGTGTTTATTCTTTCCAGTGGCGAGGTGACCCCGTTTACAGCGACTTTCCTGTCGCTGCAAAGTGTCTATCGCTACCATCTCGAGACTACCGTGCTTGGCAAGGTGAGCTGGGAAGTCGAGGAAACACTGTGAGCCGTCAGCGTCTGCAGGGCTTTACCCTGCTGGAAGTGCTGATTGCGCTGGCGGTGCTGGCGTTGGCCATGGGGGCGGCGATCAAGGCAACCAGTGACTACACCAGCAACCAGTCCTATCTGCGTGATCGCACCATGGCCATGTGGGTCGCGCGTAATGTGCTGGTGGAATTTCAGATCAGGGACGAATGGTTGTCGGTGGGTGAACGCAAGGGCACCCGTGAAATGGGTAGCCAGGAATGGCGCTGGCTAACGCGTATTTCCCAGACGGAAGAACCGGAGTTGCGGCGGCTGGATGTCGAGGTCTACCCGCTGGATTCGGATGATGATGAAAATCCGGTCTCGGTGCTGAGTGGCTTTCTGCGCAAGCCGGATGACTGATGTATTACGGCGCGCCCAACAGTAAAGGCTTTACCTTGCTTGAATTGCTGGTGGCGCTGGCTATTTTTGGATTGCTGGCAGCGATGTCCTACGGTGGTTTGCAGGCGGTACTTAATCAGCAGTGGTATACAGAACAGGCAGCCGACCAACTTGGCGAGTTACAAAAGGTGTACCTGGTGATGCAACGCGATATTGAGCAGGTG
>Ga0316193_10002892_pt1 | contig 12223 bp, 7 predicted proteins | sample MerIslsedime2_MG_FD_207735 | JGI IMG/M metagenome (GOLD analysis project Ga0316193, IMG submission 207735) | Coastal sediment microbial communities from Maine, United States - Merrow Island sediment 2 | ecosystem: Environmental > Aquatic > Marine > Coastal > Sediment | place: USA: Maine... | reverse complement strand
GGAACCCATTTCCGGTCCCTGCGTAGAGCCGGTTGGGGTCGTTGGGGTCCGCCGCCACCGAGCGCACGGCCACGGCAGTGATGCCGTTGCCCGCCCAGCTCCAGGTCGTGCCGGAATCGGCCGAAACATAGACCCCTCCGGGTTCGCTGAAGCCGACATCGCGCGCCCCGAGAATCGTGTCCGGATCGGTCGCTCTCAGGGCAAAGTCCAACGTCCCGGGGCCGGAATCCGACCAGGTGAGGCCACCGTCAGTGCTCCAGACATAGCTGCCACCGGCCATCATGACCCAGTCGCTGACGGTCGGGTGGAACGCCAAACGTCTCCCGGCCAGGAAATCGTGGGACAGCACCTGCCAGACGTCGGAGGGGTCGAGCACATAGTAGTCAACGGTCGAGATGACCGCGCTCGGTCGGCCGCCGTGGTGATGGTCCACCGCGAGGGCGTCGATGCTCTTTCGCCAGTCGGGTGGGGAAAGCCAGGGGACTCCATCGTTGATGGCGGTCCAAGTTGTCCCGCTGTTGGTGGTGCGGAAGATGCCCTCGTAGGTCGTGCCGGCGTACAGCGTTGTGGGCACATCGGGGTCGATGGTCAGGGACTGGATACCGTTGACCCAGGTGGAACCGGTTGGTTCGATGCCGGCGTCGGCCCGTGTCCAGGTGGCGCCGGCGGTGGTCGAGCGATAGACGGCGCCGATGGTCTGGGCGACGCCGCCGAAGCCACTCGCATAGACGATGTCCGTGTTGGATGGGTCGATGGCGATGTTGAATATGACGAACAGGTCGTCCATGCCGACGCTCGACTTGAACCAGTTTTCGCCGCCGTCGGTCGACTTCCAAACACCGTTGAAGTCGGTGCCGGCGTAGAGCCTCGCGGGGTCCGCCGGATCAACCACCAGGTGTCTGATGGGATAGAAGGTCAGCCCCCCCCGCGACGGAGACCACGTTTGACCCCCGTCGACAGTCTTGAAGACCCCGGCGTCACGGGTGCCGACCCAGGCGATGTCGGGAACGGTGGGATGCGAGGCGACGGAGATCATCTCGCCCGCGAAGAGCGGGTACGACGTCCAGGTGGCGGTTTGGGCTGACTTGATGAGCGGTATCGATGCCGAGATTGCGACGGGCCAATGCTCTCCCGTCCGATCAGCGTGCTGAGGACCGTGCAGGCTTGGCTCAGTCGCGGGAACTCGGGCGGCGGTCAACAGCACGGCGATGGTGACGAATCTGTTGATGTGGCGGTGGAGCGTGGTTTCTTTCATGAGGATCCTCCTTCGAGCGATCGGTCGCCGGCTCAAGCCAGCAAGCGACAAGGCGAAACGCACGATCGGTGCCAATCCGGTTGAGCCTCCCGCCGTTTGAGCGCCGAGGCGTTGTCTGTTCTTTCTTCGGGCTTTGGGAAATTCAGGAAGCGATATCACAAATTATTGAAATAAAGGTATTTGATGTGACCTGGGTATCGAGACTCGCGACGGGGTTCCGGTCCGATCGAGGGCCGGCGGATCCCGCGGGAGGGGTCGGTTCCGCGCCCCTCGGATACCGCCAGGGGCATGCCCCATACCTGGTTGGGTAGCTCTCGGGCTCAGCCCTTCCCGGGGTGGAGATCGTACTTGTGGAGAGCAGAAACGAACCGAGGGTAGGCTTCGGGTTCGATGTTGAAGGCTCGGGAGAGCTCGCGCAGGCTCGACCCGTGCCGGCGGTAGCCGCGGCGAATCAGGCGCCTGAGGTCTTCGCGGTTGAGGTCGCGGGCAAGGAAGTCCTTCCAGGCGCTGTCCCAGAATGAGGCGCCGTCGCGAATGGCGATTTCGAGCTGCGCCACCTGGACATCGCCGCGCGATCCCTCCGCCGTCACCGACGGCATCATGATCGTCGCCACTTCCTTCCCGATTTCGGGTCCCGTCAGCTCGATCCCGGCGCGTTTGAGCACCTGCACCAGCTCCCGGACGTTGCCCGGCCAGCGGTGGCGTTCCAAGACCTCGAAGAATCCGGATCCCGGGCGTTTGCCACGCAGCAGCGGGAGATGATGTTCGACCAGATCCCGAAGGTCTTGCGGCCGTTCCCGCAGCGGTGGAATCACCACCGGCAGGACGTTGAGCCGGTAGTAGAGGTCGGCGCGAAACGTCCCCGCTTCGGCCTCCGCCGCGAGATCACGATTGCTCGCGGCGATCAGCCGAACATCGGCTTCGCGTTCCTCGGTTTCTCCGAGGACGCGGTATTGGCGGGTTTCGACAAAGGAGAGCAGCTTGGCCTGGAAGGCAAGGGGCACCTCGGACACCTCGTCGAGTAGCAGGGTGCCCCCGTCGGCAGCCTGAACGAGTCCGGCCCGACTCTCGGTCGCTCCGGTGAAGGCGCCACGACGGTGGCCGAACATCTCGCTTTCAAAAAGAGACTCAGCCACCGACGGGCAGTGCACCACCACCAACCGGCCGGCTCGACCCGAGACCCGATGAATCTGTTTGGCCACGTGGGTCTTGCCGACACCGGTCTCCCCGGCCAGCAGGACCGGCTCCTCCTCGACGGAATAGCAGGCGACCAACTCGCGGATCCTGAGCATCGCCGGGCTCGAACCAGCAAGGTCGCCCGCGGTGTCGCCATGCGTGACCGCGGCGAGGGTCTCGCCGAGCAGCTCGCCGAGGGCGCGAAAAAGCTCACGGTCGGCGTCGCTGAAGGACTCTTTGCTGCCGCTGTCCACATAGAGAAAGAAACCGCCTTCGAGGGGCCGAATCTGCAGGCTCTTGAGATAGAGAACGCGGGCCGATTCGGGAATGGCGGTCGCGTCCGACATGATCACTACATCCTCGGATCCGACCTCCTGACGGTTGGCGAGACTCTCCCGAATCAGACTCTTGGGGAAACCTCCGCCATCCTCCACGGTTTTGCCCGTGATCGACCGGCCGCGGTGCCAGAGGATGTGTCCTCGGCGGTCGTAGACCATCGCGAGCGAAACATCCTTGGATCGGAGCACGCTCCACAACTTGCTTTTGATGGCTTCGATCACCCTCGACCTCCACGCCCAACGAATGGTGGGTCATTCATGAGAATATGGATGCAGTTCCACTTTACACGTAGTCGCGAAGTCCTCGAACCCGGCATCACAGTGGCGCTCACCTCGGTGAGGGAGCTTTGTTGAATCCGAACCATCTCCCGGCGGGTCGTGGGCTGGTACCCTCTCACTCCACCGCAGGAGGTCAAACATGAGAACGATGCGCTTTTTCGTCGTCGCCGTCGTTGTTGCTCTTCTCGCTGTTGTTTCACTCGCCGGGGCCCAGGAGCGGGACGAGTTGATGGCCACACCCAAGATTGACGAAGACGCAAAGCAACCGGTCTTTGTCGAGCTCGCCGCGGAGGAGGTCGCCGAGCAGATCACCATGGCTTCGGGCCGAAACTACGCGTGGTTCGGTTTCAACACACCCGAGGTTCACCTCGTTCTGCCAAGCGTTGACAACAGCGTGTACGCGGTGGTGGACTTCCCCAATCCGAAACTTCTGGATGCTGCAGGGGCAGAAGTGGCCTGCGAACGCGAACGGGGTATCTACGACCACGGATCTCACCACGACGAGTTCCGGTTCTTACCGGTGGAGGGTGAGGAACCGGTTGAATACGCTCGAGCGGTTGGAATGGTGATGGTTCGGTACCCGTTGCGGGTCCGGACGATCACGGCTCGCAAGGGCGACCCACCGGTCGATGGCCTCGATGTCGACTTCGACGGTCCCTTTGTCGTCCTGCGCACCGAAGCCGGTCACGATACGCCGGAGGCGGCCTCGTTCACGGGGATCGAGCCATACCGCGCCCTGGATGCGTCAGGGCGCCGGCTTGAGGCCTATCCGTCGTCAAAAGTGAGCGTGGTCAACGGACTCGTCACCGAGACCAAGAGCTACTGGGGCGAGGTTGCCGAGGTGCAGGTTGACGCCATCGACGAATGGGCCACGATCCGGGTCGACTACATGCTGCCCATCGTCGATAAGCTGCCGGAGAGCAGGGCCGGAAGCGCTCCCACGAACGGGAATGAGAATCCACCGACGCCCGGCGCCGAAATCAACGTGCAGGTTGTGGTCGAAACTCCGGGGATGGTCATTGCCAGGGAGCTCGGGGTGACCCCGGAGGAGGCGGTCCAGCGGCTCCGTGAGCTCAGGTTTCCCGAGCCCAGCGGGGACTACATGGTCATGAGCGCGGTACAGGGCAATCTCGAAGCGCTCAAACTCTTCCTCGCGGCAGGCTATCCCATCGATTTTGCCGTCGCCGACGGGAGAACGGCACTCAATGTGGCGGTCATGTACCGGCACGTGGATGTCGCCCGCTTTTTGATCGATGCCGGCGCCGATGTCACGATTGCCGACTCCAACAACGCCACACCTCTGTTCAATGCGGCGGGCAACTGCAAAGCGACCGAGTTGGTTCGAGCGCTGATGGAAGCCGGGGCCGATCCCGAGCCCAAGACCCGAGGCGGAACCACGGCCCTGCAGATGGCTGAAATCATGAAGTGCAGCGACAACGAGGCAGTGATCCGGTCGTCCGTCGGCAACTGATTCACACTGCCGGTGGCTCGACCCGGCCGCGGTACACTGTCGCTCCGGAGGAAACATGAGCCTGACACTCGATCGCGCGTTGGCTGAAGCCATTCTCGGTATCGACACCCTGTGGGGTGGGGATGTGATGAACCCATCCGGCACCGGACGGTTCATCGCCGATTCGTGGTTCTCCGATGAGGATCTGCCGCAGAGCTACGCCGACCCAACGGCTGCCGCGGTACGTGCCGCCGGTGGTCTGTCGGCGGGTGAAGTCGACCGGCCCGCCGTTGATGCCTATCTCGATGCGGTGAATCTCCGTGAGGCCCTCGATCTCATCGCCTCCGAGGGGGCGGTTGAGCCCGGCGTCCGGGGCCCTTTCCTCGCGGGGCTCGCGACCTGCCTCGATGTGATGTGGGACCTCGCCATGGAGGCCCTCGATCGGGGCGATCCTGTGGCCTATTCGAGGTCGGTGGAAGCCTCCACCGGCGCCGCTCCGACACCGTCGGATCCGGGGGCGAAGGTCGCAGCTCTGACGGCGCTGCTCGACGACGCGGGCTACTCGCCCGAGGGATCCATCCTCGAAGCGGCCGATGCCTGGAGACGGGATCGGATGACCCCGGCCGCATCCATCGGATCCTTGGCCCGGGCGCTCATCGCCGAGCTCGAGGCCGGGACCGCAGCTCACGTGATGCCTTGTCTCCCCGAGGAGATGCACGGCGTACCGCGGGCCAACGTCGAGTTCCTACCCATCAAGGATGCCTGGTTCTCGGGCTCCATGAACTATCTCGGTCGCGAGCGCACCCCGGATGGCAAGCCGCTCTACGACGCGAGCTACGAGATCAACGCATCGTTGGAGATCTCGATCCCCGAGTTCATGCACCTGGTGAGCCACGAGGTGGTGCCCGGCCACGTCATGACCTTTGCATATGTCCAGCACCTCTATGTGCTCGGCAAGGTCGGTTTCGAGGGCACCATGCTGACCATGAACTCGCGCTACTCAACGTTGGCCGAAGGTATCGCGAACAACGCCCTGCTCATGGCCTATGGCGTGACCGAGGTGAGCGATCTGCCCGATCGCGATCTCCAGATCGGAACCCTGCTGTCCCTGCTCCAGGACGATGCCAAAAACCAGGCGTCTTACTTGACCTGGAACGACGGGATGGCGCAGCCTGCGGTGGCGGCGATCCTGCGTCGGGATTTCCTGGTCTCGGAGGAGCGCGCCGGAAAGCTCTCGGGTCCGTGGGCGAACCACCCGATCCTCGGTCGGATGTACCTGCCTTCGTACCGCTCGGGAACCGATGCCGTCGCCGAGTGGCGCCGCCGGATCGACCCGGCGGTCATCCTTCCGGCGCTCTATGGCTGCAAGGGCCTGGTCGATGTGGTGACCATCGAGGACGTCATCGGCTGACCGGTTCACCTCTGAGGCGGGGCTGAAGACCCTGCCTACACTGAGAATGAGTTGGTGAAAATTGTAGGCGGGTCGTTTACGGCCCGCCTCAGTGACTTCGGGCATCGGAGAGGCTCGTCGGTACGGTTTTTCCTCGAAAATAGGCACGTCGATTGGACGGCGGGTCACAGCCTGACTACCATCGCTCACAGTGGAAATCTACATTGCCTCATTTGCCGGGTTGCTCAGCTCGCTGCTGCTTGCGGTCATCTATCTTGCCGATCGGTATGAGCCCGAACCCATCGAGCTGATCCAGGAGAGTTTTCTGACCGGGCTTGCGGGTCAGTTGGTGTTGATCTTCGCCGTGTCGTCCCTGGTCGGTGGGTTGCTCTGGTCGGGCGAATGGCTGGTGGTCACCGTTTTTTCGGCGGCGGTCTACCTTCCCTTCGGTCTCCATCGCCAGACCGAGGTCGATGAACGCTTCGACGGAATCGTTTACAGCGTTGCACTGGCCGGCGGCGCCACCTGCGCCATTCACCTCAACAATCTTCCGAGGGTGATGGCGGCGTCGCCGTATCGCGACGCCCTTGCCCCGGGCGCCGAGCCCGATCTGCGTGATCTGCTGATTCTGGCCGGTTCGCCGGGTTTCACGGTCGAGCTGGGTCGTGGCCTGGTGGTCATCCTGACCGCGGTGCTCGTCGGCGCGGTTCTCGGCACCTTGCAGCTTCGAGGGTGGTCGCCGTGGAGGACGGCGCCGGCGTGCGTCGCGGTGGGCTCGGCCGTGATGGGAGCGGATCTGATAACCGGTGGCAACTGGTGGTTGCGGGGCGGACTGACCCTGGCGGCGCTTTTCGTCGCCCTGGCGGTGAAGCGGAGGTCGGTGTTCAGGGACCGGCCCCAACCCCGTGAACGTGATGTCCTGCTCATGGGTCTCAAGACGGTTCTGATCGTTTTCGGGGCGTCCCTCCTCGCCATGGTGCTGCTCCAGGCGGTGGTCGAGCAACCGCAGGAGGACGATGATCCCTTTGGCATCGTGCACCACACAACCGACGCCCCGTCCGGATCCGGGCAGTGAGGCTTCGACGCATTCTCGGGTGCCTGTTGAGTCTGGCGGTCGTGTCGGGGCTGGGCGCAGACGATCGAGGATGGGAGAACCCGGTCTACGAAACCGCCTCCGACGCCGTCGCGGCGGCCAGCCGGGAGGCTCCTCGAATCACGCCCGAAAGCTCCGCGGCGCACCGGTTTTTTGTCGATCTCAGTCTCGCCGAGGGCGACATGGACGGGGGCCACCCATCGTCCGGAATCACCCGGGTGGTGGTGGAGGACGTCCTGGTGACCCACCCGTCGGCCTTCTCCCGGGACGCCGTCCAACGCCGGACCGTGGAGCGGTTCCTCGCCGAGATGCCGCGGCAGACAGCCGTGCTCGACCGGCGGCTAGCCCGCTTCGGTTATCCCGAGCTGCCGGGAATCGTCTATCTCCGTTTGGTGGAGAGCGTCGATGCCTTTTCGAACCTCAACCGGGCGTCGAGCGACAAGATGAGCCGCGTGGGCGGGGTGACCTACTACTGCCGCTATGTCGTGCTGCCCCTGTCCTATGTCAGTCGGGAAGGTCTCGATGAGCTGAGGCGGTCGGGTGCGCTCAACCCGTCGACGGACATCGAGGGGACCGTTCGTCAGTGGCAGAACGAGTCCTTCGCCAATCTGGTCAACACCTTTCGGCACGAGATCGTCCACGTCCACACCAACACCGCACTCGGCGTACCGAGATACTCGAACCGGTCGGCCTATCCGACCTGGTTTCACGAGGGCACCGCGACCTACCTCGCGGCCGACCCCCACGCCGGTCTCAGTCAGGGCTATCAGGATTACCAGGAGGCGTTCTTCTATCTCGCCCAGCGGTACGGCATCTCGGCGCTGCAACGGTTTTACGCCGACGTCCTCGGCGGCTCGGATGTTTCAACTGCCCTGTCGGAAATCTATGCCATTACCGGCGCCGACCGCCTTTTCAGCAAGAGCCGTCGTTGGCACCGGATCAAGGAATTGATCAAGACAGCTCTCTGGATCGTCGGTCTCGTGGTTGTGGTCGCAGCCTTTCGGGGAGGCGATCGGCCCTATATCGGGGCCCTCCAGGTGCTGGGCGCCGTTGCTCTGGGTCTCGCTACAGCGACCGGGCTCGCCGAACACCTCTACGGACTCAGGGGGCCGGCGGTGGTCCTCACGGCGAAAAGCGCGATCTCTCTGGTCGCTGTCGGACTCGGGGCCATGGGGGTTCGGAGGATCCGCCGGTTCCGCGTCGAGGCAACTACGACATAAAGAGCTTGTTCGTGGCGAACTCCGGGTCGCAGGTCAGAATGACACCGAGGCGCCTCAGACCGCGCTCGTCGCCCGGCGTAGGGAGATGAGTCAGGTGGAGCTCGCACCCTGAGAGCTTGGGAAGCTGATTCATGGCTTGCTGGGCCGTCGGGTTGGTTGTCGAACTGATGCTCAATGCGATCAGGGTCTCTTCGAGGTTGAGGCTGATGGAGTCGAGACCGAGAAGGTCCTTGCGAAGGGTTCCGATGGACTCGATGACCGCGGGGCTGATGAGATCGAGGTGCTTGGGAATCCCCGACATCACTTTGATGGCGTTGAGCACCAGGGCCGACGAGGCGTGCATCAGGGGGCTGTTGTGACCGGTGACGACCTCTCCGGTGGGGAGTTCTGTGGCGCCGCCTGAAAAAACGCCGTGGTGTCCCTTGTCGGTCTTCTCTTCGACGGCCTCGGCTGCGAGACGGGCCGGCACCACGACATTGCGGTGTTCGGGTTTGAGGTCGAATTCCTCCATCAGCGCCTCGATGCGTTGCACCGCGTCCCCGTCTTCCAAACCCAGCGCCTCGTCGCAGGCATAGCGGAAGAATCGGCGGATGATCTCGCGTTTGCCGGCCTGTTGGGCGGCATCGTCATCGACGATGGCGAAACCGGCGCGGTTGACCCCCATGTCAGTGGGGGACTGGTACATGGACTCGCCGGTGATCTTCTCCAGGATTCGCCGGAGCAGGGGGAATGCCTCGACATCGCGGTTGTAGTTGACTGCGCGCTCATCGTAGGCCTCGAGGTGGAACGGATCGATAAGGTTGACATCCCGCAGTTCGGCGGTGGCGGCCTCGTAGGCGGCGTTGACCGGGTGCCGGAGCGGCAGGCTCCAGATCGGAAAGGTCTCGAACTTGGCGTAGCCGGCCCGAACACCCCGGAGGTGCTCGTGGTAGACCTGCGACAGGCAGGTCCCCATCTTACCGCTGTTGGGTCCGGGGGCGTTGACCACCACCAGCGGTGCGTCGGTTTCGATGTAGGAATTGGCGCCGAATCCCTCATTGCTGACGATGCGCGCGACATCGGCCGGATAGCCGGGGATAGGGCGGTGGAGGTGGACCGTGATGCCGCGACGCACGAGCTTGTTGGCGAAGGTCTCGGCGGCGGGCTGGTCGTCGTACCGTGTGATGACCACCGAGCGGACCTCGAGCCCGCGCTCACGGAGGTCGTCGATGAGCTTGAAGGTGTCGGCGTCATAGGTGATCCCGAAATCGGCCCGGACCTTCCGACGATCGATGTCCCCGGCGTAGACGCAGAGGATGATCTCGGTGTGTTCCGCGAGCTGTTGGAGCAGACGCATCTTGACGTTGGGATCGAAGCCCGGCAACACGCGCGAAGCGTGGTAGTCGTAGAGCAGCTTGCCGCCGAACTCGAGGTGGAGCTTGCCGCCCAACTTCCGCATCCGCTCGAGGATGGCCTCGCTCTGTTCGGCGAGATAGCGTTCGTTGTCGAAAGCGGCTGTACCCGAAAATACTGCTGCCATGAACCCCCCGGAATGACGCGAGTACATCGTTCTGACATGAGGATAACAGTGCCTTCTCAATAAACGGGAGTCATCGTGTCGAAGTGCTCAAACCGGGGGCGGTTTTCGTTGTGGAGCGGAATTTCAACCTGCTCATGGCTGAGGTTCGACCGACGAGAGGTGCACCGGAACCTGGGTCGCTCAAACAGATTATTTTGGCGAAGACCCGCCTGACCCTGGGGGCGCTGCTAAACTGACGGCGCCATTCGATACCGCGACTAAAGCTCAAGGAGGCCGACGATGAAGAAATTTTGGATGCGTCTCGTGCTCGCAATTGCCCTGGTGATCGCAACCCTCGCCACTCCGGCCCTGGCCGGCGACACCGTTGGGCTGCCGGCGCCGAGCGACGAGGCGGCCGGCGCCTTCCCGTCGCAGAAGCATTTCTCGCCGTATGCCGGGCGGAACTTTCCGACCCAGGTCTTTTGGGGTGACACCCACCTGCATACGGGGATGTCCATGGATGCCGGCGCCTTCGGGTGCCGTCTCGGTCCGGTGGACGCCTATCGTTTCGCGCTCGGTGAGGAGCTGACCGCTTCGAGCGGCCAGCCGGTCAAGCTGGGGCGACCGCTCGACTTCCTCGTGGTCGCCGATCACTCGGACAATATGGGATTCTTCCCTCGGTTGTTCGCCGGTGATCCCGAGATGCTCGCCGACCCCACCGGCAAGAGGTGGTACGACCTGATCCAAAAAGGGGGGCAGGAGGCCGTTCAGGTCGCCATCGAGGTCATCGAAGGTTTCTCGCAAGGCACCTTCCCACCCGCGTTGGAATCCAGACCCGGGACCGCGGCATATCGTTCGGCGTGGGAAGAGACGATCGACGCGGCAGAGAAGTACAACGATCCCGGTCGATTCACGGCCTTCATCGGCTGGGAGTGGACCTCCAACACCGGCGGAAACAACCTCCATCGAGTGGTGGTCTACCGTGGCGACGGAAGAGAAGCCCAGGTGATGGAGCCGTACACGACGTTGAAGCCCGAGGGCAGCGACGATCCGCGGGATCTGTGGAAGTGGATGGGGAGATTCGAGGAGCGTACAGGAGGCCAGATCCTGGCCATCGCCCACAACGGAAATCTCTCAAACGGCATCATGTTCCCCATCGTCGACAGCTTCACGGGTGCGAGCTTTGACCGCGCCTACGCCGAGACAAGGTCGAAGTGGGAGCCGCTCTACGAGGCCACGCAGATCAAAGGCGACGGCGAGGCCCATCCGTTCCTGTCTCCTACAGACGAGTTCGCCGACTACGAGACCTGGGACCAGGGCAATCTCGATCTCAGCGTCAAGAAGAGCGACGAAATGCTCCAGTACGAGTACGCACGGACCGGGCTCCAGACCGGTCTTCAGCTCGGCCAGGAGCTTGGCGTCAACCCATACAAATTCGGGATGATCGGCTCCACCGACAGCCACACCGCTCTCGCCACCACCGAGGAGGAGAACTTCTTCGGCAAGCACTCGGGTACCGAGCCCGGACCGGATCGCTATAAACACCCCATGGCCAAGACCGCCACCGGGTCGTATGAGAGCTGGGACATGGTGGCATCGGGTCTCGCAGCGGTGTGGGCCCGTGAGAACACCCGTGAGGCCATCTTCGACGCCATGATGCGGAAAGAGACCTACGCCACAACCGGGCCGCGGATGCTGGTGCGCTTCTTCGGCGGGTGGGACTTTGTCGAAACCGATGCTCAGAGCCGTCTGCCCGGCGACATCGGCTACACCAAGGGTGTGCCCATGGGCGGGGATATCTCGGTCGCTCCCGACGGAAGGGCCCCGTCATTTCTGGTAGCGGCTCTGAAGGATCCATACAGCGGCAACCTGGACCGGGTCCAGATCGTCAAGGGCTGGGTTGATTCAAAGGGTGAACGGCAGGAGAAGGTCTACGACGTGGCGTGGTCTGGCGATCGGGAACCGGGTCGCGACGGCAAGCTGCCGCCGGTTGGCAACACCGTCGATGTGGCCACCGCCACCTGGACCAACACCATCGGTGCAACCGAGCTGATCGCGGTCTGGGAGGATCCGGATTTTGACGCCGATCTGCCTGCGGTCTACTACGCCCGCGTGCTCGAAATTCCGACGCCGAGGTGGACGGCCTACGAACAGGTGCGGTTCGGTATCACGCTGCCGCCCGAGGCCGAGATGACCACCCAGGAGAGGGCGTACACGAGTCCGATCTGGTATTCACCGGAGGAATAGAGAATAAACCAATGAAAAATGATCAATGAAAAATTCCATCGCAGGCGACTCTGAGAAGGTGCGATGTCTATTGTTCATTTTTTATTTTTAATTGTTCATTTCTAGTTGTTCGTTTCTAATTCTGCTCGATGGCCGCCACCGCCTCTTCGATGAGCTTGACCATTTCCTCGAACTCGTGCGGTTCGTAGCCCTGGGATTGGTAGAGCACCGTTCCATCGGGGCCGATGACGAAATTCCGCGGGATGAACCGTGTCGCGTACTGCGAGTAGGCCACCAT
>Ga0316193_10002890_pt1 | contig 12224 bp, 10 predicted proteins | sample MerIslsedime2_MG_FD_207735 | JGI IMG/M metagenome (GOLD analysis project Ga0316193, IMG submission 207735) | Coastal sediment microbial communities from Maine, United States - Merrow Island sediment 2 | ecosystem: Environmental > Aquatic > Marine > Coastal > Sediment | place: USA: Maine... | reverse complement strand
GGGAGCGGGACCGGCCGGCCTTGAAGTGGCCCGGGTAGCCGCCCTGCGGAAACATCGCGTCACCCTATTGGAAAAGGGTGAAGAGGTCGGCGGTCAGAACCTGCTTGCTGGAAAAGCGGCCGGCCGCCAGGAGATTACCGGTGTCACCCGCTGGCTGGTGAGTCAGTTAAACAAGCTCGAGCTGGATATCCGCCTGGGTGTCGAGGCCACGGTCGAGACGGTGCTCGGAGAACATCCGGATGTGGTTGTCATCGCTACCGGTTCGATCCCAAAGACCACGCCGTTTCCCGGCGAATACGGACCGCCTCAGGTTGTGACCACGGTGCAGGTTCTCACCGACGAGGTGGAAACCGGTGACAAAGTGCTGCTCATCGATCAGGACGGTCACCATCAAGCGACCGGGACCGCCGAGATTTTGGCGGATCGCGGCAAACAAGTTCACATGATCACGGCGGCGCTGTTCGTTGGATCGGCCTTGGGTCCACTGCAGGATCTCTACCTGACCCGCAATCGGCTGGCCAAAAAAGGGGTCACCTTTACCCCCGACATCGCCGTGCTGGAGATTCAAGGCACCCTGGTCAAGGGGCTGAATGTCTATTCCAACGAAATGATCGATTTCGACGGCTACGATACCGTGGTGCTGGCCGCGGGCAATATTGCCGACGACAATATTTATTTTGAATTGAAGGGCAAAGTGGACGAAATATACCGGGTTGGCGATTGTGTGGCTCCGCGCAAAACGGACATGGCCATCATCGAAGGCCACCGGGTGGGCCGGATGATATGAGAAGGGATGGGCATGGTGCAGAGAGCATAGCGCATAGCGCATAGCGGAATGGAGCGAGGAGGAGAGATAAGAGAAGGTGAGTGGTTCAGAAGGTGAGAGGGCGAAAAAGTAGAAGATAAGAAGCTCAGAAGGTAAGAGGTTGAGAAAGGGAAAAAAGCCGAAGATAGGAAGTTGAGAAGGCAAAAAAATAGAAGATAAGAAGTTGAGAAGGTAAGAAGGCCAAAAATCGAAGATAAGAAGTTGAGAAAAGAGCACTGTGTGTGACGGGCTAAGGAATCACTGGACAACCGGCAAACGGGTCACCGGCAAACGGACAACATTTAAGGCATTGAAAAACGGAACTCCGAGATGAAGGATATCTGGATATTCGTTCAACATAGGGAGAACGAGATCGAAGAGGTTACCTACGGTCTGATAACTGAAGCCAAGCGGCTTCTGGAACAACTGGGCCAGGCGGATCAGGTGACGGCTGTCGCCCTGGGAGGTATCTCCGAACCGGAACTGGAAACGCTGGGCCACTATGGCGTAACCCGCGTGCTGCATGTCACCAATGACGGGATGAAACGATATCAGGGTGAAATCTTCAGCAGCGCCCTGTTGGATGTCATTCAAAAAGAAAATCCGGCCTGCCTGCTCATGGCCCAGTCATCGGAAACCGAAGACCTGGCTCAACGGGTGGCGGCCGGCCTGCAAACGGCGCTGATTACCCGGGCCGTGGATTTTCACCTGGCAGACGACGGCACCGCCACTGCGGTCCGGCCGGTGGCAAACGGATATCTCTTTGAAGATCTGGCGCTCAATACCGAGCCGGCTCCCATTGTCCTGTTTCTGCCGGCGGTACTATTCGATACGGAACCCGACCGCGAAACGGCGGCCATGGTGACGAAAATCCCATTCAAGGGCCCGGCCGATGACCTGAAAACCCGTACCGTCGATGTCATTGAAGCCGCGCCGGAGGACCTGGACCTGGAAGAGGCCGATATCATTGTGGCGGGGGGCCGCGGAATCGGTAAAGGAGAGGCTTTCAATATCATCCATGAATTGGCCCGGGCCATCGGAGGCTCGGTGGGCGGAACCCGGCCCATAATCGACTGGGGTGCCCTGCCCTATGAACGGCAGATCGGCCAAACCGGTAAGTATGTCTCCCCCCGTTTGATTTTCAATTGCGGTATTTCGGGCGCCAATGAGTACACGGCGGGCATGGAAAAATCGCAACAGATCATTGCCATCGACATCAACCCGCGGGCGCGGATGTTTCGGTTTGCCGATCTGGGTGTTGTCGGCGATGCCCATGAGATCCTGCCCTCCTTAATCGAACGGGTTAAGGAGTTAAAGGATTCTGATTAGGCACTTGTGAAGATAAATTCCAAATAAATCTCGAATTTCAATCTTGATATGGCCGCAAAAAGGCGCAAAAAACGCAAAAATAAAATTGTAAGGCTCTTAATTTTAACGGGCTACTTGGAATATTAAATATTTGTCGTTTGTGAATTGTAATTTTATCTATCCGGGTTCAAATGTCGAGTATCAAGGATCGAGCATCCAGTATCCAGCAACCAGTATTGTGATGATTATGAGACAAATTGTGCGATTCGGTTTATTTGTTTTGATATTCACGGCAGCTCAGGCAGCAGCCTATGCCTATACAACCCAAGAATGCATCGATTGCCATCAGACAGGTAGTACCGATAGTAAACTTCATATCTCCATCGATGAATTTAATACGTCCGTCCACGCCGAGGAGGCCGATTGCCAGGAATGTCACACCCTGGTGGAAGACGAAGCCCACCAAACGACTCTGGGGTCGGGTGCGGTGGATTGCAGCGGCTGTCACGAGCAAGAAAATCGACATGGGAAGGGATCGACCAGCGGCACCCGTCCGCAATGTTATTCCTGCCATACCCGGCATGGGATGCTGACCAAGGATGACCCGCGCTCTAGCGTTCACCCAAAACAGTTGAAAGAGACGTGTCGCAGCTGCCATCCCCGGGAAAGCGGTCAAACGGACTATTTTTCATGGTTGCCGTCGCTGCAGATCGCCTCCCACAGCAAACAGGACTTCAGCCAGGTCTACGCCAGAACCAATTGTCTGGGCTGTCATCAAGGCATGGGCGCACATGGTGAGCACGAAACCCTCAACGATCAAACCTGCTTTACCTGTCATGTAACCCTGGACGGTCAAAATATCCTGCTGGGATACATTCACAGTAAGGCGGATGCCGGCCGTCAGCCGGGAGTCATGGCGGCGGCTTCCATTTACCAGGTATTCCTGGGTGTCCTAATATTCGGGGGGTTCGCATTTTTCATCCGCAAATTATCCACCAAAACTTAATGTAGCAATTCAGCCACCAAGACACCAAGTCACAAAGATAAAATACATATTAAAGCGATATAAGGGATGAAAAAAATCAGAGTAAAAAATGTTTCAGTTAAAGCTTTTTCTTGTATGTAAGTAATAATCTAACCATCTTAGTGTCTTTGTGCCTTTGTGGCAAAACGATTAAAGCTAAACCAAGGAGCTAAAAGAAGTGCTGACAGCTTTTGATATGCTGCTCATTGCCATTGCGATCGTCATCATGGCGGCCGGTTTCAGGAAACGCTGGGCGGTTGTGAAATCGGGACGGCCGCAAAAACTTTCACGTGACCTGCCGGGCCTCATCCGATATCTCTTCGGCCACCATAAAATTTTGCAAAACCGCAAGGCCGGTTGGGCCCATCTTTTCGTATTTTTCGGCTTTTTCATTCCGCTCACGATCATCATTCTGTCCCAATTTGACTTCGCCTTGCCGGTTCCCATCGCACGCCTGTTGTCCCTGTTAACCGAATTATTGGGCCTGGCCATGCTGGGCGGCTTAATATATTTTCTAATAAGGCGACTCGGAGCCGCCGAACCGCTCGGGCCCAAAAGAACCTCTTTTCCGGTAATCGTGCTGCTTTTTATCATCGTCACGGGATTTATGGCCGAAGGGACACGCCTGGCGATTCTCCCGTCCGGGTCTTCCTGGTCGACTCCGATGGGATGGCTGATTTCGCTGACGTTGCCGGGCTCTCCGCTGTTAATGCAGGTGCTTATCCGGTTACATTTTTTTGCCATTCTCGTCTTCGTGGCCGCACTGCCATACACGTTCATGCGTCATTTGGTCGCAAGTTCCCAAAATATTTATTATAAACGACAAGGGATGCAGGGTGCCCTCATGCCGATCTCTCCCGCAGCGGATTCGATCGGTGCCGGCACCATCCATGACTTTACCTGGAAGCAGTTGCTGGAAGCCGAAGCTTGTGTTTCTTGTGGTCGTTGTGAGGATAATTGTCCAGCTTCCCAATCAGAGAAGCCCCTGTCACCCCGCAAGGTGATGCAGGATATTCTTGGCCAGATGGAGCAGAATGGCAATAAGCCCACCGGTTCGCCGACCAATGGCCTGCCGGTGCTGGCGGACGCCATCACAGCTGATGAACTCTGGGCCTGCACGTCCTGCATGGCCTGTGTGACTCACTGTCCGGTTCTCATCGAGCCTTTGAACAAAATCATCGACATGCGGCGATACCAGGTGATGGGAAAAGCCCGGCTGCCGGCCGAGGCCCGGCCGATGATACGAGACCTGGAAATCTACGGCGATGTTCAGGGAAAAGGCGTGGCCCATCGGGCTGACTGGGCCATGAACCGCGAGGTGCCTCAGCTCGTCCAGACCTCGACCCAATCTGAATCTGAGGTGGAGATGCTATTATGGGTCGGATGCTCCGGTGCTTTTCATCCCAGAAACCTGGAGACCAGCCGGGCCATGGTGAAGATTCTCAACGCTGCCGGTATCCGGTTTGCCATATTGGGGAAAGAAGAAGTGTGCTGCGGCGATCCTGCCCGACGATTGGGTGACGAGATCCTCTTCCAAAAGCTGGCCCGGGCAAACATCGACCGGTTTAATCGCTACCAGGTGAAAAAAATCGTCACCATGTGCCCCCATTGTCTGAATACCCTGAAAAATGAATATCCGGAGCTGGGATGCAAGCTGGAGGTAGTCCATGCCACGGAACTTGTCACGAATCTGATCCGTGACAACCGAATTACCCTTAAGTATCCCGTAGCGGATAAAATGGCGATCCACGATGCCTGTTATCTGGGAAGATATAACCAGGTGTATCAACCACCCCGTGATATCTGCCGTTCTGTCCCGGACACCCAACTCAAAGAAACGGAGCGCAACCGGGACAGTGGGTTTTGCTGCGGCGGCGGCGGTGGACGGATGTGGCTGCACGAAAATCTCGGTCAAAACATCAACGTGGTTCGGGCTGGGGAGATGGCCAAGACCGGAGTCGATTTGATCGGTACGGCCTGCCCCTATTGCCTGGTCATGCTGGATGACGGCGTGAAATCCCTGGAGCTGGAAAAACCGCCGAAAGTGGCTGATATCATCGACATTGTGGCCGATTCGCTGGGCTGAAAACTGGAGTACTGGAGTTGTGGAGTAATGGAGCAATGGTGTGACGAGGAGAAACAGAAACCGAGGGTACCAGAAGCTAATTGTGTGGAACGATGCCATCAATTTTTACTCATTAACGTGTGATGTCTTCCGGTCCTTTCCTTATGAGCTGAAGCGAGTTGCTTCACAACAGATTGCCTCAGCCGATTCTGTACATCGCAATATCGCAGAGGGATACTGCCGCCGTTCGATTAAGGAATACCTCAATTTTCTAAATATTTCTTTAGGTTCATTGGGCGAATCTGTATCAGGGCTCTACAGTTATCGAAAAGCAAAGCGGATATCCGAAGAACAATTTGAAAGACTGGATGCCAAGGCGTATAAACTGGAGAATGGACTTCTGAAACTCGTGGAAAGTTTGGAACGGAAGCGTGATAGAGGAGACTGGATTGACAGCCTGGTTGTCAAGGAGAGCAATGCTGCGTATGGGGATGATTGAAATTAGAAGCTGTCCGGATTTTCCATTATCTCAGCATTCCAGCATTCCAGCACTCCAATACTCCAACACTCCAGTACCATGTTATCGCCAAAGCCGGAGTTCTTTGACTTGGCTTCGAGACCCAGGAAATAAATTTTGAACCAAATTCGCATTAACCGAGAATGATATGAACATTATCGTCTTTGCCAAGCAAATTCGACATACGTATGCCAGAACGGGTGATACCCCCGAATCACATTTTATTTGTCCTGAAGACGGCGTCTACCGGGTCAACCCCCACGATGAAGCTGCCCTGGAATTGGCGCTGCGACTCAAAGATAAAAATGATGAGATTGCCGTTACCCTGATCACTTTAGGGGCGATGATCGCCGAACAAGAGATCCAACGATGCCTGGCCACCGGGGCCGATCATCTCTATCAGATCAACGTCCCCGGACAGGCTGTCTCCTCCGACAGTGATCCCCTGGATCAACCCGATCCATGGGTCAAATCGGATTTCATGGCCCGGGCCGTGAAAGAACTCAGGGGAGATATGGTTCTGTGCGGCAAAGCGTCTCTTGATAAAGGCAGCGGTCAAGTAGGAGCACTGCTGGCGCAGCGTCTGGACCTGCCATTTGTATCGGCCATCACCGATCTTTCCCTGGATAATGACAGCGGCAGACTGCAAGTGCAGCGAAGTGCCGGCCGCGGGGTGCGCGAGATCATCGAGTGCCGACTGCCGGCGGTCTTCAGCGTCGATCTGGGTCCGGAGCTGCGGCTACCCGAATTTGCCGGACGACAGTGGGCCGAGACATATGCCCCTCGACAACTGAGCTACGGATCGGATGTCGATGCTCCCAAAATCGTGTGTAACCGCCGTTTTCAACCACGCCCGCGACCGAAAATGGTTGCCGCACCGGATAGTCGTGAGCATGCTTATAAACGCATCATGCAGCTTCTGACCGGCAGCACGGTAGAGAAGAAAGGAGAAATACTGACCGGTAGCACCGACTCTCAGGTAGACGGCATCATCGATTTCCTAAAAGCCTATGGATTCATCGAAGCGGACCAGGCGGACCCATAACCACCCACTGACCGATCAGCTGAAATCCTTAGCCGGACATCATCCGTTGACAAAGAGATAAGCGGCACTCATATGATACTTCAATCAAAATAACAGGTTTGCCACCAAGGCACTAAGACGCAAAGTGATGATATGTATTCTAATTCATCAGAATCCTTTTGGGTCTGGAATAAAAATTTCACTGTAATCTTGGTGCTTGGTGTCTTTGTGGCTGAACGAGTAGCATAAAAACATTTTTTTAAAAGGAGAAAACACATGCCAAAATACATCATCGAACGTGAATTACCGGGAGCCGGCGAACTGGGAGACGATCAGATTCAAGGCATTTCACAAAAATCCTGCCAGGTACTGAATGATTTGGGACCCCAGATTCAATGGGTGGAGAGCTTTGTTACCGATGATAAAATCTATTGTGTCTACATTGCCCCCAACAAGGAGATGATCGAAAAGCACGCCCAGGAAGGCGGTTTTCCAGCCAACAAGATCTCACAAGTCCGACGCAGAATCGATCCGACGAGCGCCGAAGGATAGAACACAACTGACCATCAGAACCTATTTTGCGGTCGGCGATTTTCTCGGAAAAGCTTTTAGCATTGGCAAGGAGATAACCTGAAGAAAACACAGGCCTTTTTTGACCAACTGGCAGACACCTGGGAAGACCAAAGCTTTCCACACTTTGCCGACCAGCTAAAAGCGCTGCGCGAAATGGCGCGGGCGGCTAAAAAGGGTACGCCGTTAATTATCGCCCATCTCATGAGCAGAGAAGAACTCCTTGAACATCACGGTAACCATTGCCCGATAGCGGGCGATACCATTCCGGTAGCAGCGGATATGAAGCACAAGTGTCAATCGGCCGGCCTGACCGATCCGCAAATAACCGATCAGCCGGGGATGTACCTGTTGCGCGCGCTGAAAAGATGATGGATTTTCACAATTCATTTTCGATGCGTGTGTTATCATCAACATATGTTCTATAGACTCAGATTCGATATAACTGTATGATTGCAAATCTCGGGATTCCTTAATTTTGACGGTTTTCGGTATTGGAAATACGCTTGCAGATTGGGTCATCGAACCGACAAAAGCAGGTTTTGTACCAGTTAAAGCTGGTCGCATTTGGTACCGAATTTAATGCCACCGGCACATTAAAAAACTATGATGCGAGCGACCGGCTTTCGCGTATCAAGGTACCTGCGCTTTACACGTGTGGTGAGTATGATGAGTCAACACCTAAGGCGAACAAACATTTTGCGAGCCTGACACCAGATGCAGAGGTAAAGGTGATCCCTGAAGCCTCACACACTGCGTTTTTAGAAAACCGCAAGCTTTATATGCCAATCCTCCGGGAATTTTTCGCACGTTTCGAATAGAAGCATCGCCTTGCCGATTAAAGGGAGTTAGAATCGGTTGAAGCCGCGCCTGGAAAAGGCCATCCGCCACCTAAAAACGCGATTATTGGAAAGATAGCAGCTGCGGCTGTCATCAAATCCCTTATTAACCTAGTTGCAATATGCATTCTTGACCCCACCTTGATTGATTTTTGCCAAAATATTTCAATACCTAGCTCCGATCCTGCCAGCCATTTTAACATTACCTGAAAATAGTGCTTGATTCGTTGAATCGGTTGCCATAAAAGGTGAAAATCTGCGGCCGAATATCGATTTTAACTTAATATGGAGGAATATCAGATGTATGATTTCTTCAACGATCAAAACCTACAGGTTGTAAGTGAACTCGGTTTACTCAAGATAAACGACTACAAAGATATTCATTTGGCAACATTGAAGATTCTAGAAAAGACCGGAGTTTTTGTAGAGGACCAGCAAGCCCGGGAACTTTATGGCAGTTACGGTGCCAGCATCGATGAAAAAAAATCTATCGTCAAACTACCTTCCTCCATGGTTGAGGACGCCATCCGGTCGGCGCCGGCACAGGTGATGCTTGCCGGCCGCACGCCGGAGCGTGACGTCCTGCTTGACAACAATGCGAATGCCTACCTCAACTTCGGCGGCGGCATTAACGTCGTGGATCCGAATTCCGGGGCAACGAGACAATCCACAAAAGCGGATCTTGCCGCCAGCGCCCGACTGTGTGACGCTTTAAAGGAAGTCAGTGTATATTCACGCGCAGTCTATCCCCTCGACCAGCCACAGAAAGTATTGCATCTGCATACCGCCGAAGCCTGTTTCAACAATACAGCCAAACCCTTCTTAAATAGCCCGGAAAGCAAATGGGGAGTGGAGAAAATTATCGAGATCCTGGAAACTCACCAGCCGGAACCATTGCCCGGTGGGGCCGCCGAGCGTATCCGATCGATTGTAGAAGAAGCTGAAAAGGAAGTGGGTGTGAAGTAAGACTGAAGTTTTAATTTCTGCTATTCGCTCTTGAGATGGCAAAAACTATATGTTATCAGTTATATATCGTCACATACTTCGATAACTGTCGAATTGTTGAGAATGACAAGAGTACATTAACCCGGACCTCCGTCAAATTTAGGGCTGATTTTAGAGCTTATCATCAACTTAACCGGGGCATAAAAAGAAAGTGTTGCTAACGTAAAATGGAAAAAAATAATAGCAAACCAAACAGGTTTAAGAAAATGCGCAAGCAGGCAGAAAAACGGCTGCTTGAAAGAGATGTTGATCTATCAAATATGCCGTTAGAGGATATCAATGAGCTAATTCATGAGTTGCAGGTGCATCAGATTGAATTGGAAATGCAAAACGAGGAGTTGCGAAAATCCCAGCTGGACCTGGAGGCAGCACGGGATAGGTATATAGATTTATATGATTTTGCGCCTGTTAGCTATTTTAGCATAAGCGAGAAGGGGTTGATTTTAGATGCGAACTTTATGGGTGCAACGATGTTGGGTATGGAAAGAGGAAAACTGACAGGTAGCCGCTTCTCTCAGTTCATTGCGAAAGATGATCAGGACGTTTTTTACCTGCACAGACAAAAACTTTTTAAAACGGAAACGAAGCAAGTTTGTGAGTTGAAATTGACAAAAAAAGATAGGACCGAATTTTATGGTCAATTAGAAAGTTACCCCGTCAAAGATGAGGCCGGAAACTTCAGTATTATAAGAACTTCCCTAAGCGATATCACTGAGCGCAAGCAAGCCGATCTGGCACTCAATGCAACCAAGCAAGAGGTAGAGTCTATCGTCAAAACAGTACCGGACATCATCTATCGATTAGACCCGCAGGGTCGCCTAACTTTTGTGAGTGATTCCGTAAAACGATACGGATACGAACCGGAAGAACTTTTAGGCACAAACGTCATGAAGATCGTTTATCCTGAAGACAGGGAAAAAACAATTCACAAAATCAAGGAGAGGCGCACAGGAGATAGGAGCAAAAAATCATTTGAGACAAAATTTTTAACCAAGAATCAAACGCCGGTCTCTTTTGAGATTTTCTTAATCTCGGCAGAAGGAATGTATTCAGATGCAGAGTTTGGACTGGGTAGCTTTCTGGGAACCCAGGGCATCGCCAGGGATATATCCGCGCGTAAACAGGCAGAGGAAGCGCTGCGGCAGAGTCAAGAAAAGATCGCAAGATTACAGAAAATGGAGTCCCTGGGGCTGTTGGCAGGCGGTGTAGCTCATGACTTGAATAACGTCCTGTCGGGGATTGTAAGCTATCCGGAGTTACTTTTGTTGGATTTGCCAGAAGACAGCAGACTCAGAAAACCTATTGAAACAATGAAGAAATCCGGACACAGGGCGGTTGCCATTGTCCAGGATTTATTAACTGTGGCCAGAGGCGTGGCAACAATGAAAGAGCCGTTGAACTTAAATGACTTAATCAGAGAATATCTACAGTCTCCAGAGTTTCATAAGTTCAATGAGTATCATCCTGCAGTTGCGATCAGGACTAATCTCGATAACGACTTGCTTAACATAGCTGGTTCTCTGGTACATATCAGAAAAGTGGCAATGAACCTGGTGTCAAATGCAGTGGAGGCTATTGAGGGTAGCGGCAATGTTGCCATATCGACCGTGAATCGGTATGTAGATAGACCTCTTAAAGGATATGATGATGTTAAGACTGGTGAATATGCCGTTCTGGCGGTATCAGACGGCGGCTCCGGAATATCATCGAAAGATCTTGAGAGAATATTCGAGCCCTTTTATACAAAAAAAGTGATGGGCAGGAGCGGGACAGGCCTGGGTCTGGCCGTGGTATGGAATGTGGTGCAGGATCATCAAGGCTATATCGATGTTCAAAGCGGCAAAAACGGTACCACATTTGAAATTTATTTTCCAATCACAAGGGAAGCAATATTGGACAGGGAATCATATATACCCATTGGAGACTATAAAGGAGTCGGAGAGACGATTTTGGTTGTCGACGATGTGGACACACAAAGAGAGATTGCCTGCAATATGTTGAATACCTTAGGCTATAAAGCCAAAGCTGTTTCCAGCGGTGAGGAGGCGGTTAACTATCTGCAAGAGCATGCTGTGGATTTGATATTGCTTGATATGATTATGGATCCAGGTATAAGCGGTCGCGAGACCTACGAGAGGGTGATAAAGATTCATCCAAACCAAAAGGCTGTCATAGTCAGTGGATTCGTTGAAACAGATGAGGTGAGGGAAGCTCAAAGATTAGGTGCAGGACGCTTTATAAAGAAGCCGTTTACGTTAGAAAAGATAGGATTCGCCCTTAAAAATGAGCTGAAAAGATGAAGGTGAAATAAATCTGTGATATCTATGATCCCAATTGGGAGAGGTCAAAGTTGTGCTTAACTGCTATCAATTTTAAAAATTGACATCCCTATAAACCGTATGATATCAAAAGCTTATCATCACACATTTCAATAACGGCCGAATTGTTGAGAATGGCAAAAGATCCCAAAAATGGAATGGGAATAATTTTTTCGATGTCATAATACTACCACAATATAAGGAATTGAAATTATGACAGTTAATTTGAAAAGGAAAGCATTAATCGGAATCTGGCGTTTCATGATCCCTTTGCCACAAGCTATGATAAAGAAAGACATAAGAAAGGCGGCAGATGCCATTTGCAGAAAGACAGCTGATGTATCCGAAGAAGAACGCAAGGTTCATCGTTTTGTTGTTATGGCGATGACAGAAACTAATGAACCTGTGGCAGCGGAATATATTGCCGATAAGCTTGACATGCCCTTAGATCGGGTAAAAGATATTGTGGATAAACTTGAAGAAATGAAAGTATTCTTCTATAGATACAATAGCCAAGGAATAAACTGGGCTTATCCTGTTACTGCCGAAAATGTGGTTCACAAAATGGCCTTCAGCACAGGCGAACAATGCAATGCAGCTTGAGCAGCCGACGCAGTTGCGAATCCCTTCGTGCAAGGGAGACTACGAAACGAAAATTTATCTATGACTATCAATACTGAATGCGCTAACAGTGGAAAACAGATAAAGATAGAATTCGATAGTGATTTGAACATCAGATATGTGGATGA
>Ga0316193_10002886_pt1 | contig 12235 bp, 9 predicted proteins | sample MerIslsedime2_MG_FD_207735 | JGI IMG/M metagenome (GOLD analysis project Ga0316193, IMG submission 207735) | Coastal sediment microbial communities from Maine, United States - Merrow Island sediment 2 | ecosystem: Environmental > Aquatic > Marine > Coastal > Sediment | place: USA: Maine... | reverse complement strand
GGGCCGATTTCACGTCGCGGTGTGTTGACGATACGCAGGAAGGCATTGTCATCGTCGGGATTGGTCAGCAGCCGCAGATAGGCCATGATGTCCTTGACCTCGGCATAGGCGAAGAAGGAAATCCCGCCGCTTAAGTAATAGGGGACGTCATGTTCGCGGAGCACGCGCTCAAACAGGCGTGACTGATAATTACCGCGATAAAGAATCGCATAGTCACTATTGCGGCAGCGATGGATGAAACGATGATGGATCAGCTCGGAGACAATCTGCTCGGCTTCCTGTTCCTCATTGCGGGTGCGCAATATGCGAATGGGATCGCCGAAACCCAGTTCACTCCATAGTTGTTTTTCGAATACATGAGGATTGTTGGCGATTAGCCTGTTGGCAGCTTTGAGGATACGTCCGGTGGAACGGTAATTCTGTTCCAGCTTGATGATCCTCAAGCGGGGAAAGTCGTCCTTTAGTTGGGCGAGGTTTTCCGGCTGGGCGCCGCGCCAGGCATAAATCGACTGATCATCATCGCCCACCACGGTCAAATTGCCGCGAATACCAACCAGTTGCTGTACCAGTTCGTATTGGGTGGCGTTGGTGTCCTGGTATTCATCCACCAGCAGGTAGCGAATGCGATTTTGCCAGTGGTCCAGAATCTCGGGGTGCTCCCGGAACAGCAGTACCGGCAGCATGATCAGGTCATCAAAGTCGACCGCATTATAGGTTTTCAGGTGGTGGTTATAGGCTTCGTAAAGTCGGGCCGCCGCAACCGTGACCGCATCACCATCGGCTTTCGCCAGCGCCTGCTCAGGCAGGATAAAGGCATTCTTCCAGCGTGAAATTCGCCACAGCATTTGCTCTGCCTGGTTGCCATGGTCCCCAAAGGCGCGATTCATCAGTTCCCGCAGCAGGCCAGTGCTGTCGGTATTGTCATAAATGGAAAATCCCGGCTTGTAGTCCAGGGCTTTGAGCTCACGACGAATGATATCGAGCCCCAGGGTGTGAAAAGTGGACACCCGCAATCCTTTTGCTGCCTTTTTGTCCAGCAACCTGGAAACGCGTTCCTTCATTTCTCGCGCCGCCTTGTTGGTAAAAGTCACTGCTGCAATGTGACGGGGATCGATACCGCATTCCTGTATCAGGTAGGCAATTTTGTGGGTGATCACACGGGTCTTGCCGGAGCCTGCACCGGCGAGGACCAGGCAGGGACCATCGAGGTGGCTTACGGCGGAGAGCTGGCGGGGATTAAGGTTTGGACTCATCAAGAACTACGGCCTGGAAAACGCCCATTGTATGTGCAGCTCGAGGCAGCGTCGAGATTGACATTTCCCGAGACTCCGGGGTCATGATCCCCTACTAAATTTCAGGTGCTTCAGGATGTATAGTGGAGCTGTTGAGTCTGCAATAGGCTGCCGAGGCAAGGTTAGCTTGCCTCGGCGCTTGCTGAATTTGTGTAGGATCAGGGTTGTGGATTCAGCTTAGACATGCCGGCTGAAATAACCATGGGGTGCTTTGGCTGTGAGTTCCTGGAAATCCCGGCCGGAGATATGAACCAGCTCATGATGGTCCCCGGCTTCCAGGTAAATATCATCATAATCCGTCAGACAGTCATCCACTACGGCATCATAGCCAAAGGCTTCCGGTAGCGGTGGTACCGCGCCCCGCTCACAGTCTTCATACAAATCCTCTATTTCATCTTCCGAGGCAAATTGCAACTGGCGTTGCAGTTGTTTACTCAGCGTGTCCAATTCGAGTTCATGGGTCGCAGGGATAACCGCCATGAGGTAGCCGTTCTCATCTTCCAGTACCACGCATTTGGCCAGTTGATCACCCGGGATATGTGCCGCTTCTGCGGTATGCAGGCTATCGAAGGCAGGCTCATGGTGAAGCAGTTCATAGTCCACGCCTTCCCACTCCAGATATTCCAACAGGGTCAGCGATATGCTCATAGCAAACCCTCCTTGTGAAGAACATTTTGGGTTAGAGGTTTTGTACGAATTTTCAGATTATTAGCCAAGTTGAGGTCTCCACAATACGTGGCTTTCAGCAAAAATCTTACTTAGACTATAGACCATTGCGGGCCGGTAGCTAATTGGTATTTTTACTTATAAGGCGCTAATTTCTCGATGGAAACACAGCATGTTTTGCAACATGAGGGTGCCTGGATCAGCTACTGGATCAACCGTGTAACCGGGGCAAATAAAACGCTGGTTATGTTGCATGGTGTGGCCAGTAACCACACACGCTGGTCTGAATTTGTTGAATATACCGAGTTAAAATCAGAGTGGAATTTGCTGCGTCTGGATCTGCGGGGTCACGGTGATTCCATGTACCGCGGGCGTATTAACCGGCATCGCTGGGTAGCGGATCTGCATGCCATTATAGAGAAGGAAGAATTACCCTCTGTCGTGCTACTCGGGCACAGTCTGGGTGCGGAAATCGCGCTGGATTTTACTGCGGCCTATCCTGACAAGGTCGCCGGGTTGATCCTGATCGACCCGGTTTTTCACCAGAACCTACATGGTGTGCTGGGCTGGGTTAGACGCATACAACTTTTGCTCTGGATTCCGATTGGGTTTCTTTGGTTAGCTCAAGGCATGGGTTTAAAACGGCGACACTATCCAGCGCGTGACCTGTATGCCCTGGATGAGAAAACGCGCGCCTCACTAAGGGCAATTCCCGATTTGAAGATCGCCGACCTGTATATGAATCCCCTTGCAGATTTGTCGTACATCCCACTTGAAAATTATTTGCAGGATCTGCTGGCGGTAGTCCAGCCTTTACCACTGCTGGAAATAATTTATCAGCCGGGGCTGGTGCTGATGTCAGGCGGTTCGAGCCTGAGTGATCGACGCCGTAATGAGTTAGAAATTCGTCGTATGCACAATGTCACTATTAAAATTGTGGATTGCGATCACTGGCCGCTAACTGAGCGGCCAGATGTGGTCCGCGATGTGATAGATAATTGGTGTAAGGCCATACTCTGAAGTCAAGAAGTTCAGCTTTGGGTCGCTAAACTCATATTAATCTGGAACTCAGCCGTACCTATACTTATATCATATATCCTTATATTTATTGCAAAGCTATATTTAATTAAAGGTGCGAGGAGAACAATGTTTACTTATTTTTTGTCTTTATTGGGCAGCAAAAAGTCGTGCGTGTCCCAAGTCCTGATTATCTTCATCAGTTTCTTTATCGGAAGCAGCCAGATTTTAGCCGACGTCCAGAACAATTCGACAAAGGCGCAGGTGCTGAAAATATTAAACTGGTCGGAATACCTGGATCCTGAGGTGATTAGTGATTTTGAGAAAAAGTACCAGGTTGTGGTAAAAGAATTTTATTTTGAGTCTGATGAGGATAGAACTAAACAATTGGCACTGACTGATGGTGTTGGTTACGACATCATTGTCAGTGACATGCCGTCTATCAGGCTATATGCGAGACGAGGCTGGCTGGAAGTAATAACACCAGAGAAAATTTCCAGTTATCGTTATCTGTCCCCACGTTACTTGCAGAGTGAAAATTTAACTGATCAATATGCCGTACCGTTATTATGGGGCACCCTGGGGATTGCTTATCGTAAGGATCTGGTCAAACAACCAATAACAAGCTGGCAACAGCTATTTAAACCAGCCGATGAACTAAAACATAAAATCGTTCTGATCAGGGATGTAAATGATCTGGTCGGTATGGGCCTCAAGAGCCTTGGATATTCTGCTAACAGCACCATAGTGGAACAATTAGATGAAGTTGAAACATTATTGCTCGCCCAGAAACCGTTTGTAAAATCGTATATCTATATATCAGTAGAAGAAAATTCAGCGCTGTTGAAAGGTGATGTGTGGGCCGCAATGGCTTATAACGGCGATGCTTTGCTGCTTAATGAACTGAATCCAAATATTGAGTTTGTTGTACCACGGGAAGGAGGCAACCTGTGGGTCGATTATTTTTTGATTCTTAAGGCATCAAAAAATAAAGAAATGGCTTATCAATTCCTGGACTTTGTCAACCAACCTGAGATCGCAAAACGAATTGCAGAATATGCCAGCTGCGCCACGCCTAATGTCGGTGCTGAAAAGCTGTTGCCTTCTGAATTCAAGAATGACCCGTTGATCTACCCGCCGAAAGATGTCATGGACAAAATGGAAATTTATAAGAAGCTGCCTGCCAGGGTTACGAAAAAAAGGAACAGCATCGTAACTAAGATTTACAACTAGGTCAGCCTTAATGAGGCTACAAAGCAAAATCATTTATGCGATTTTGCCGCTGGTAATCGTGCCAATTCTGCTTTTGGGCTGGATAGCATTCTTGCAGATGGAAACGGCATTGCTGGAAAGCAAGTACCAGGAAATGCGGGTTCGCTTGCAGCAAATTGAAATGCGATTTAATTCCCTGGTTGATACGGCAATAGCAAATATTGAGCTATTTTCTGACTCCCATCTGCTACATAAGTATGTCTTGCTCGAGAGCGAGGAAGACAGGTACGAGCTCTTGCAGCCTGCCCTGTTAAACTTGTTCGCAGGCTACCAGAAAGCTTATCCTGAATATATTGAAATACGAGTCATTTATCCCGATGGTTATGAGGATACACGTTTTGCAATAGCAGGCATGAATAACCTGATGGACGATGAGTCAAAATCATCCCTCTTCAGGACATTAGTTCACGGCAGTAGTAATTCAACCTGGCTTATTGATACGAATATTGATAATGGCGACAAGGTTATTTATATCGGTAAGAAGATTATTATAAATGACGCAAGCATCGATGTTAGTACCGCAAAGCCAAAGTTAAGGGCCTACTTAGCGTTAACCGTTTCTATGGAAAGCGTCAGTCATTTAGTTAGCGAAACTGTGATTGGTCAAACCGGAAGAGTATTTGCAACAGATCGGAATGGTCTCGTGCTGTTTTGTAATAGTTCATTGTCCCATTACGGCGTATATGAAGGTAAAGTTCTTGAAGGAATAAACAAGATCGAGTTAAACGGTGCCCCTTTGACGGCGGAGGTGGATGGGGAAGTTGTACAGTACATAGGAAGGAAAATGCATGAGGGTCTCAATGTGTATGCATTGTTGCCCGAAGCTGAGCTGCAGGATGAAACGCGATACCTCGGGTCTGTAGTTGCCCTTATAACCTTCGCAGCAATATTGGTAACTGTCACCTTAACACTGCTGTTCTTGAAAAAAATAATAGTTTCACCGGTAGAGAAATTAAATGTTGCGGTCAGCGAGGTGGGAAAAGGAAAGATGGATATTTCCCTCGACATTAATTCGCGGGATGAAATTGGAGATTTGGCGCATTCTTTCATGAATATGAGTCGTAACCTGGCAAAAACAAATGAGCGTATTAAATATCTTGCCTATCATGATCCATTGACGGGCCTGCCGAATCGCCGGATGTTCCATGAGTATCTTGAGCATGCCTTGTCTGTAGCGATGCGTAATAACACAAGGGTCGCTTTGCTGTTTCTGGATGTAGATAACTTTAAGAATATTAATGATAAGTATGGTCACCAGGCTGGCGATGATTTTCTTGTTGAATTATCAGAGAGGTTCTCATCCATATTGCGGGGCTCTGATTACTTGTCGCATGCAAATCCTACATTTGAATATATTATTGATGCGGTTTCACGGCTTGGTGGAGATGAATTTACTTTTATATTAACCGACCTAACTCAGAAATATGCAGAATCAAAGGTGGCGACACGACTGCTTGATGCGTTGTCTGAGCCGATGAAGATCGATGATCAGAATATTGTAATGACCGGAAGCATCGGGATTACGCTCTACCCGGATGATGCAACAGATGTGGATGCGCTTATCAGGAACGCTGACATTGCCATGTACCATGCCAAGCAAAGAGGTAAAAATAATTATCAATATTACACTCAATCTATTAATGCTGCATTGCAGGAAAAGCTGATTATTGAGAGCCGCTTACATCAGGCAATGGATAACAACGAAATGAGTCTGCTCTACCAACCCATAGTCAGTGCTGTTACAGGAGAAATAATCGGATGTGAAGCGTTATTGCGCTGGAATAGTCCTGAGCTTGGAATGATATCGCCAACCACGTTTATTCCTATGACCGAAGAAAATGGTTTGATCGTGTCGTTAGGAAATTGGGTTATTGAAGAGGCAATTCGCCAGATTCATTCCTGGCGGCGGAATAGAATCAAGCTCGTGCCGGTCTCTGTGAATGTCTCAGGGGTTCAGTTGCGGCGTGATGATCTGGCTCATTTTATAAAAGAATTGCTTGATGAGACAGGAGTTGACCCTGGGCTCCTGACTCTGGAATTGACCGAGTCCGCCCTGATTGGAGCAGTGGAACATTCGTTCAAGACATTAACTGCAATTAAGGCTTTGGGTGTGCATATTGCGCTGGATGATTTTGGTACCGGATACTCTTCTCTGAGTTATTTAAGAAAATTTCAGATTGATGTCCTAAAAATTGATCGTAGTTTTGTTAGCGACATTGAGACTCGGCAAGATGATTCGGAACTTACCCAGGCAATTATTGCCATGGCGCATTCGCTGGATTTGCCAGTCATAGTCGAAGGTGTTGAAACGGAGGGTCAGCGGGATATTCTTAAAGACTATGGAGCAGATATGTTTCAAGGGTACTTATTCCATTACCCTCTTTCGATTGAGGATATCACTCGAGAGTTAAGCCAGAAACCAAAAACGATCGTTAATATCCGAGCAGACTGAGCACTGATGTAGTTGCCTGTATATTGCGAATCCATCAATAACCTCCAGCCTGGCGGTCCAGTCGCCGGTAAGCAATTGCTTCGGTCAGATGAGGCAAGGTTATATGATCTTCCCCGGCCAGGTCAGCGATAGTGCGGGCTACTTTCAGAATACGATGATAGGCGCGGGCCGACAGGCCGAGTTTGGTCATAGCTTGTTCCAGCAATAATCGACTTTGTTTATCCAACTGGCAATATTGATCCAACTGACGGTTATCAAGTTGACTATTCGTCTGATAGCTGCGGGTATATTGATGTTGACGCGCCGTGGCAACACGCTGGCTGATGGTGCGACTTGATTCGATTTCTTTCTGGTTGTCAGTATGCAGCTGATTGACAGGCAGGCTTGGCACTTCCACATGCAGGTCAATGCGATCCAGCAGAGGTCCGGAGATTTTAGAGCGATAGCGGAGGATCTGGTCGGGGGTGCAACGGCAGCGCCCACTGGGATGGCCGTGGTAGCCGCAGGGGCAGGGATTCATGGCCGCGATGAGCTGAAAGCGGGCCGGAAAATCAGCCTGACGGGCGGCACGGGATATGGTGATTTGACCCGATTCGACGGGTTCGCGTAACACTTCCAGCACATGCCGGTTGAACTCGGGCAGTTCGTCCAGGAAGACAACTCCATTGTGGGCGAGGGAGATTTCACCCGGCCGGGGCTGGCTGCCACCCCCCACCAGGGCGACGGCTGAAGCGGTATGGTGGGGTTGACGGAAAGGGCGTTGTTTCCAGTGTTTCAGGTCAAAGCCACGACTGCTGATGGAATGCAGCGCGGCTGTTTCCAGAGCCTCTGCTTCGCTCATGGGGGGCAAAATGCCCGGCAGACGGGATGCCAGCATGGTCTTGCCGGTACCGGGAGGGCCTATCATCAGCAGGCTGTGTCCGCCGGCGGCTGCAATCTCCAGCGCGCGTTTGGCGTGATGCTGGCCCTTCACTTCGGCCAGGTCGGGTTGCGCTACAGCGCCATTGGCTTTGGCTGTGGCCCGAAAGAAATCCAGCCGTTGCTGGCCGTTCAGGTGGGCACAGAGCTCCAGAATGTGGTGGATTGGCAGGATTTGCGCCTGGCTCACCAGGGCCGCCTCCGGGGCATTTTCCGCCGGGATGACTAGGATACGACCGGTGGCTGCGGCCTGAATGGCCGCGGGCAGGACCCCACGTACCGGACGCAATTGCCCGCCAAGCGCCAGTTCCCCCAGGAGCTCATATTGTTCCAGCTCGGCGGCGGGGATTTGTTGTGATGCGGCCAGAATGCCAAGGGCAATGGCCAGGTCAAAGCGTCCGCCTTCCTTGGGGAGATCGGCTGGTGCCAGATTGATGGTGATACGGCGGCTGGGGAAGTCGAAACGGGTGTTCAGTAGGGCGGCCCGTACCCGATCCTTGCTTTCCTTGACCTCGGTTTCCGCCAGACCCACGATGGAGAGCGCAGGCAGACCATTGGCCAGGTGAGTTTCCACGCTGACCAGTGGGGCGCTAATACCCACCGCAGCGCGACTGTAGACGACAGCGAGCGACATGGCTTCCATTCCTCAAAAAATAGTGACAAGTCACGAGGGACGAGTAACGAGAAAAATCGTCCTTTTATTCCATTGCTTGAAGTTTAGCGACTTTAGCTATGCCAAGCCAGGTAGTTGTTTGCACTGGTAAGAGAGCCTAAGGTAAGTAAATAGTCTGGTGAGCTGCCGTTTTACGTAGCCAGATAGATATGGGGAGATGCACTTGGGTGTGGTTGCTATCCTTTCGGTTGTCCCTCGTCCCTCGTGACTCGTAACTCTTTTTCTAACTCGGCAACCTGTTTTTGCAGCGTTTCCAGTTTGGCGCGTGTACGTGCCAGTACACCCTGCTGAATATCAAATTCTTCCCGCGTCACCAGATCCATTTTACTCAGGGTAGTGTGCAGGGCCGCACGCAGATTTCTGGCAGTGTCCTGTTTCAGGTCGCGTAGGCCGGCAGGCAGGGAATCGAGTAGCCGGTTGACCATGTCATCGAGATTCGGGTTTGTTTTATTCTGCATAGCGTCAAGTTCCGGGTTGCCAACACAGCCAGCCTAGCAGTTTAAGTAATCAATATATAGTGTGATTAGCTCCATTATGTGAAGCGGTGCAGCGGCAGTTTAAATAGATTTGTGTACGGTTGCCCCCGGGCAAAATCATTTTGTACATGACAGCATACTTCGATTTTTAATATGGATATTTCAGATACTTGGCATGCTGTTGCAAGTAAAAAAATTGCTACAACAATAACGGGGTGAAATGATGAAACTAAAACCATTTGTTACGATTAGCTTGCTGGTGACAACCTTGCTGGGTAGTCAATTAGCACAGGCTCAGCCAAAAGAGCATGAACTGTTTGCCAATATCAATCTGGCTTCCAATTATATCTGGCGCGGTGTGACTCAAACCGATGATCAAGCAGCGATACAGGGTGGAATTGATTACCAAAATCGTAGCGGAGTTTACGCCGGAACCTGGGTCTCCAATGTGGACTTCGGCGGGCCTCAAGGCCGAGGCTATGAACAGGACTGGTATGTGGGTTTCAGCTTCAAGACCGAGCCGGTGAACTGGGATGTGGGCTACAAGCTCTACACTTATCCTTCGCTTGACGATCTGAACTTCGGTGAACTCTATGCCAATATCAAGTGGGAATTTCTCACCGGTGGCCTGGCATATACCACTAATGCCGATGATGGCCCAAATAGCGTGTCAGATAGCGGGGACCTTTATATGTACATCACCGGTGACTGGAAGGTGAAGGGTCTCGGTCTCGGCGGGACCTTCGGTAATTATTCCCACGATCGGGCGGGGGTGCCTGATTACAGTCACCTGCAGCTCTACCTGAGCAAGGACGACTTCAAGTTTGCCCTAGACAAGAACGATCTGGATGTGGGCAACCTGGATGATATTCGTTTCTGGGTGTCCTGGGGCAAAAACTTCGATTTGCTATAAAACGAGCCAGATTAGTTCTGATACATATCTTCCGGCCCGCCTCTCTGGCGGGCTTTTTTACTTCTGCCGTTAATCTCTTTTCCAAACTGTCTCCGTATCTGGATTTATGCCCCGAAAGTGTGCGTCCGGACGCGCAAGATCACATCTTGGTGCACCAACATGGAGCAAGTACGACGAGCTGCCTGATAAGTTATTGATAAATAAGCAAAGTAAAAACTGGCACGGCAACTGCAATATAACTGTCACTTAAATAAACCAAATCGTTAACTATCCAAACGGGGACGATATACATGAAAGCGAAAACATTAATTGCAAGTTCCATACTGGCTGCTTCCGCTGTCGCCAGTAGTGTTGCCATGGCCGAGGAATCGCCGTTTACCGGCAACATTGGCGTGACCTCCAACTACATGTGGCGTGGCCAATCTTTGTCTGACGACACCGCCGCCGTCCAGGGTGGTCTTGACTATGGCTGGAGTAATGGCGCCTACGTCGGTACCTGGGTATCTGAAGATACATCACTTGGTATTGAGCTCGATTTATACGGTGGTTATGCCTTTGATTGGGCTGCGACCAACTGGGATGTCGGTTACATCTACTATGCCTATCCATTGACTGAAAATGACTCTTCACTCGGAGAGTATGACGCCAGCTTTGGCGAAGTTTATCTGAACTTCGCCTGGAACTGGCTCGGTCTGGGTGTGGCCTATCAAACCAACGCCGCGACGGATGAACCCGGTGCTGAAGACTCCGGCAATATCTATTACTACGTCAGTGGTGAATGGGAAGTGGGCAGCGGTATCGGCCTGGGCGCGGTAATCGGCTCCTACAGCTTCAAGAATGCGGATGCCCTGGACTACGAATATGCTGAACTGTATCTGACCAAGTCGGACTTCACCTTCTCGATCTCGCAATCCAATGCCGATGATGCAGCAGCAGCTTGGGACGACAGGACCATTGATGACCCGCGTGTCTGGGTGTCCTGGGGCAAGACATTTGATCTGTAAGGTTTATGCATCTGGTTAGGTAGTCATAACTCGCCCACCCGTAACAAGGTGGGCACTTTTTTCAAAACTCTTTTTAGGAGGAACGACCATGAAAATGGTTACTGCAATCATCAAGCCTTTCAAACTTGATGACGTGCGTGAAGCCCTCTCCGATATCGGCGTACAGGGCATCACCGTCACGGAAGTGAAAGGCTTTGGTAGACAGAAAGGCCACACCGAGTTGTATCGCGGTGCGGAATATGTGGTGGACTTTTTGCCCAAGGTGAAGATTGAAGCGGCGGTTAAGGGTGATCTGGTTGACCAGGTTATCGAAGCAATCGCCAAGGCAGCCAATTCCGGCAAGATCGGTGACGGCAAAATCTTCGTGTCCAGTATTGAACAGGCTGTCCGTATTCGCACTGGCGAATCCGGCGACGACGCGTTGTAAGCGGACAGGAGAAACAATGATGGAAAACAATATTTTTGAACTACAGTACGCGATCGATACCTTTTATTTCCTGGTGTGCGGAGCATTGGTCATGTGGATGGCGGCGGGCTTCTCCATGCTCGAAGCCGGCCTGGTTCGCGCCAAGAACACCACTGAAATTCTCACCAAGAATGTGACGCTGTTTGCCATTGCCTGCACGTCGTACCTGGTCGTTGGGTATGAAATTATGTACGGCGGTGGAATATTCCTGGCTGGAATCGCGGGTGGTGAAACACTGGTTGAAGATGCGTTAAATGCTTCGGCAGAGAACGGTTTCGGTGGTGATTCCGTCTACGCTGGTGCGTCTGACTTTTTCTTCCAGGTTGTATTCGTGGCAACCGCCATGTCAATTGTCTCCGGTGCGGTGGCTGAACGAATGAAATTGTGGTCGTTCATGCTGTTCGCCGTTGTCATGACGGCAGTTATCTACCCGCTGGAAGGTAACTGGACCTGGGGCGGTGGCTCTGTATTTGGTATGTATAACCTGGGTGATCTTGGCTTCTCTGACTTTGCCGGTTCCGGTATTGTGCATATGGCTGGTGCTGCTGCAGCATTGGCAGGTGTGTTGCTACTTGGTCCGCGTAAAGGCAAATACACCGCTGATGGTAAAGTCAACGCGATCCCCGGTGCCAATCTGCCGCTGGCGACACTTGGTACCTTCATCCTGTGGATGGGCTGGTTCGGCTTCAACGGTGGTTCCGTTTTGAAGCTGGGTGATATCGCCAACGCAAACTCCGTTGCCATGGTATTCCTGAATACCAATGCGGCTGCTGCTGGTGGTGTAATCGTTGCCTTGATTGTTGCACGTCTGATGTTTGGCAAGGCTGACTTGACCATGACATTAAACGGCGCCCTGGCGGGACTGGTCGCAATTACTGCGGGTCCGGATACACCGAGTCCGTTGGTTGCAACCCTGATTGGTGGTGTTGGTGGCGCACTTGTCGTGCTCTCCATCGTGACTCTCGACAAGCTGAAGATCGATGATCCGGTCGGCGCCATCTCCGTCCACGGTGTGGTTGGCATCTGGGGCTTGCTGGCAGTGCCGATTACCGGCGAAGCTACACTGACTGGTCAGATCATTGGTGC
>Ga0316193_10002885_pt1 | contig 12237 bp, 14 predicted proteins | sample MerIslsedime2_MG_FD_207735 | JGI IMG/M metagenome (GOLD analysis project Ga0316193, IMG submission 207735) | Coastal sediment microbial communities from Maine, United States - Merrow Island sediment 2 | ecosystem: Environmental > Aquatic > Marine > Coastal > Sediment | place: USA: Maine... | reverse complement strand
GAGCACCGTAGCCACCGCCACCGTATGGAGCACCGTAGCCACCGCCACCGTATGGAGCACCGTAGCCACCGCCACCGTATGGAGCACCGTAGCCACCGCCACCGTATGGAGCACCGTAGCCACCGCCACCGTATGGAGCACCGTAGCCACCGCCGTATGGGTAACCACCACCATAAGGACCATAACCACCGTAACCACCGCGGTAATAGTCATCATCGTCGTCCCATTCGTTTTCCATTTCTTCCATCCAGTAACGTGGATCCCATTCATCATACGGGTTCCAGTCACCGCCCCACGGACCACCGTAGTAGTCGTCGTTATCACTCCACCAGGCACTACTGGTACTAGCTGCAGTCAGTAGACCGACTGCCAGCAAACTGCTTAAAAGCTTCTTCATTGCGATTTCTCCACTTAAAGTGTTTGATTTGCCTAATCATTCTACATCTATCAATGTAAGTTACAAGTAGATGCAGCCTCATTTAAGCATTTTATTATATTCTTATATAACGCATCATGCTAGATGTTCGTCAATAAATTCCCGCAGAAATGACAGTGGTTTAGCGCCGTGAAAACGGGCTTTTTCCTCTCCATTGATAAACAGAATGACGGTTGGGAAGCCTCTCACCTTGTATTTTCCAGCGAGCCTCATGTTTTCACCGGCATCGACCTCAAGTTTGGCAAGCCTGACCTTGCCCTCGTATTCCTCGATCAGGGCTTTCAATTTTGGTGCAATCACCAGGCATGGCATGCACCAGTCCGCCCACAGGTCGACCAGTATCGGCACCTCATGCGAGGCCGCGATGACCTTGTCATCATAATCCTCGAATGAAACATCAAATATATCCGGACTGATTGTGTGCTGATTATGCATATCGACTGTCTGTACAATAAGTAAGTGATCTTTTAAACACGTGGGGAGCCATTATGTGAATAGCTGTAATTCTGTTCATGGTGATAACTATATCCGCTGCTCCTGCTGCTGCCATTGAGCGGGCAGGTTCCAAGGGCGGTAGCTGGTTAGAAACACCCTACCGGGAACAAAACGTGCTGTTCGATTTCTATTTTGACGAACCCGAAAAAATTAACCCGGCATTATACTGGATACGTTCACAGATGAATCCGCTAATGGATGATCCTTATAATCAGGCGCCTGAGTTGATGAATACCGTGGTCGTTATTCATGGAACCGGGATCGTCACCGTTGCACAAAATAAATTATGATCGCTACAAGGGCGCGGTCGAGCGAATGCGCTATTACGCCGATCCCGGCGTCAAATTCAAGCTCTGCGGCCTGGCAGCAACAGGGTTATTCATTGATAACACCCACGGTGCTGGAGAATAAATACACAATTGAAGAGATACGCTGATAAGATCCACTTTATTTCTCGAACTAGTTGCAATAATGAGCACAATCACGATTGAACACAATGTAACACCCGCCAAACTCGATGTATTGTATGTTGATGACTGGCCGGTGTGGACCAAAGGCGTATCTGAGTTCGACTGGGAATACGATAAGCAGGAAACCTGCTACGTAATAGAGGGCAGCGCGATCATTACACCAGAGAACGAGGAGCCGGTTACCATTAAAGAAGGTGACATGGTCGTATTCCCAAAGGGTATGAAATGCGTGTGGAAAATTCTCGAACCCATCGAAAAACACTACAAGTTTGATTAAACGGGCAAGCTGAAATGGAGCTATGGGAACAACTGGTACTAGGCGCACTGGCCCTGCTGGTCCTGTTTATGTTCAGGCCGGGTATCAAGGCAACTATCGAGCGAAGCAAAAATGCCGAGGAAAAACACTGGGGGACACTGGTACTGCTTGCAGTTGTGCTGATTGCCTTCGTTATATTACTGATCTCGTCTGTGCGCTAGCCCAGGCCTGACCTGATATCACTTGCCTGCACATCCCTCCCAGGGCAGCGACTAAAAAGCATGTACTCTCGCCAGGTAGCAAAGGACGCAAAGAAGTTCGTGATTTAATCAAAAACATAACATTTATCAGCCTTTCTTTGCGATCCTGGCGTCTTTGCGAGAGCATTCCCGTCATACTTTCAAAAATGACCACAGCTGACTATTTCTGATTAATGCTGATTAATTGCGCAACCCCAGCCTGTCTACCAGCATACGAATCGTTGGCGCCTGTATGAACAAGCTAAAAAGAACAACGCCAAACGCAATAGACTGTAGTGTCCACCAGTAATCCAGTGTAACCGGTATCGATACTGCCAGAGCTGCAACACAACCACTGTCGCTGCAACATGCTCGAGGGGCATGTGTACTAGGACATTTTAACGACCTGCCAGTTCTTCCAGTCCGACCTGTTTTCTGCAATATGAAACAATGCGGCAATTACGTTTCTGTCAAAAGCTTCGTCCGCCTGTTCAAGCAATGCATCTATCACCTCATTCACAGTCAAACCTGGCCTGTATGCGCGCGCGCTCGACATCGCAACAAATGCATTCGCTACAGAAATTATTTTTGCTTCCTGCATTATATTGTCCGCAGTCAAACCGGCGGGATAGCCTTTTCCATCCGGTCTTTCATTTTTCTGTTCGATAATTTGTATAACGGGTCCATCAAATTCCAGGTCCTTCAGAATATCAACGGCGTAGATGACGTGCTGTTGCAGCATACGCTCTTCTTCTTCAGTCAATGGCGCATGCTTAGTAAGAATTTCCCGTGGCAGATACAACTTGCCGATGTTGGCCAGTAATGCCGCCATTGATAATGCGCCAATCTTCTCTTCAGGCAAACCCATAGCCCGGGCTATCGCAACAGCAACCTCACGCGTCCTCTCGGAATGATGCGCACAATGTGGGTCATGCTTATCAGTCGCGTACACAAGTGTTGCGATAATGCCCTCCAGCAAACGGTTATGCCGGTCTTGCGCCTGCTTTAATTCCGTGATGTCATGCAGCACATATAACAGCGAGTTCTTATAACCACCCTGCATTAACGAAACCTGCGACACATGATACTCATGCGCATCATCTGCTATCGACAGTTTCATTATCCTGTTTTTTATTTCCCCTTCATCAATGAACTTGTTTAACTCGAGCAAGCGCTGTGTGGTTTCTATACTAAAAATATGATGCAGTGATTTACCGATAACATCTTCGTAATGAACGCCTAAACAATCAGACAATGCCTTGTTAATAAAAATGACATTCTCATCTGAACCCAGCAGGAAAATATAGTCCCTGATATTATCCCCAACAGAATTCAGCAATGCCGTTCTGGCCGCGAGACGCTCGGTCGTTTTCTGCAGGCGCAGGCTGGTCGAATGCCGCCAGATTGCTATAAATCCGACGGTTATGATAAACACTGCCAGCAGAAATACAGTATGCACAAAGTCCTGGTATGCATCTGATTCGCGCAACGCCTCACTCGCATCGATTTTCTGCATCAATATCCAGCTGGTATTGTCTATCGTCCGACCCGTAACAAGCACGTCGATCCCTCTGTAATCTTTCTTCAAATCGAAGCCGCCTGTTTTTAACCGGGCGAAATTAGATGCAAGCTGTTCACTGGAGACAGCTGCACGATGGAACAGCTGGTACTCACCGCGTAAAGGACTGAGGTAAACGGTACTATTGTCATCACCGCTAACGAGAACCGCTTCATCAGTTTGTGTTGCAAGCCATTGCTGTGAAGACAGCTTGTACAGGGAAAGCGCCGGATTTATAACAGCAACAATGAAACCAGGAAAATTCTTTGATTCACTTGTAGCCTGTACCCGATTTACCGGGACAGCAATTATCAACCTGGGCTCACGATTTTCGTTACTGTAAATACCATAAATACTTGCAGACTGGTTACGTCTGGCGAGTTCCACTGCTGCAATAATGTGCTGATTAATTTTTGGGAAGTGACGTGTTGAGATCAGCAACCCGGAATGAGCATCCAGTATTGCAATTCCATCATTACTGGATTCAGCCTGATTCGAACTTATCTTCTGCAGCTTTGCAAAAAGCCCCGAACGTTTTGCTGTTGCAGCCAGCAGGTTATGTAAATGCGCTATCTGTCCACGCTCAACCTCGGTCTTTTCATCTTCAGCTTTTGTCGCCATCGAAAGATAAATCTGTGTTAATGGATTTTCGGCCATTTCTTTCAGATTCTTTACCTGGCTATCTAACCAGTCTTCTATTAACCGTTTCTGTGACTCTGCCAGTATTGACAACCTGTCCTGCCAGTTAAACATGTCTCGTTCACGCTCACTCTCCACGTACTGCATAATCAGCCAGATACTGATAAGCAGGAACAAGGCCAGGAATGCACCGGCTGCGGCAACAGGCTTATACTTATTCATTAATATCAATCACATATATTAATCAGGCAGATGCATCCACCAGCTGTTCTCATTGACGGAGTATACCGGCACATAATGAAAAATTTCTCTATGTGAAATGACCTCTTCTATCTGGTTATCCAGTATCAGTATATCGCCGCGTATGTCTATCGACATCACCGCATGTGCTGTTTCTTGATTTGTGTCCTGAACCACGACTACCCGCATTTTATTTACGTCAAAACCGAGCTGCTTGAATGACATCATCTTGATGATTGCATAATCTTCACAATCACCATTGTTAATTAGAAACTGTTTTGGCGTTGCCCAGTAATCATCCAGACCGTAATTTTCTATATCGAGTACATATTCCCTGTTGTTGGCATAGCCATTGACCATTCTGATTTGCTCATCAGCACCCAGGTGACTGATACCCTGTAAAAAGGACAGCCACTCACGCAGATGACAGCGATTGAAGATTCTTGCATCACATTGTCCATCCGGGGCCATTTCCTTAATATGCTGCTCCAGAACAGACAGCCATTGCGGAAAAAGGCCGAGGTTTGATCGAGGCGATTCCTTATAGCCAAATAACGCATTTGGTCTATTATTTAAGGCAGCCGCGCTAAAGCTTATTGATATTAGCAACAGCGTGGTTATATATCCCATCCTGAAAAGCATGGATAAGTATAATACGCAACTTGAAAATATGATGCAGCCTGAAAAACCATGGTAAATAGAATAATAAAACAGCTGTTATTTTCTACAGCAGCTATGTGCTTCATTGCCAGCGATAGCGTCCTGGCTGAAGAAACCGACCCGATCCAGTTGCAATTCGAGGAAGCCCTGGATAATCGCGAATCAGGCAAGGTCTATGATGCGATCAAGATCTTTGAAAACATGCTGGCTACAAACCCGTATCTGAACCGCGCAAGGCTTGAACTTGCCGTCGCCTACCACGAAGCCAGCCTCTATGAGAAAGCCATGGAGCAATTCCAGATTGTACTGGACGATCCGAAAACACCTGAGTCTGTACGCCTGGCCATTCTTGCCTACATCGGCCAGCTTTACAGTGACGAGCTGGAACCTGAAGGTTCTCACCACTTTTCACAATACGTGAAAGCCGGCCTGATCTACAACTCCAATATCAATGTCGTACCGGGTGTCGGCAACATTATTGTCAATGGCCGCGAATTCTTTTTACCGTCTGATGAAATATCCTCGGTCGGTACAGATATCGTACTGAGCGCATCGCATCGTTACCGTCGCAAGAAACCGTTCAACGTCGACGGCGCCAGAACGAGTTTTGAGTGGCAAAGCCAGGCTTCTGTATCCAGCAACCTCTACACAGAAACCAGTGATTACAATCTGAACATTATCAGCGCCGATACCGGCCCGGCATTTATTTCTGCAGGGCGCTGGCTCGGCGCAATCCCACTCAGGATAGATTATGTAAATCTGGGCCAGAGCTCACTGGCAACGGCATTTTCGGTAAATCCGTATATCAGTTTCGACCTCGGCAATTATCGCAGCATCCTGATTGAATCTACATTTCTGACACGCAATTACGCAGATACGATTAATGAACCTCAGGACGGCACGCTTGTTATGGCCGGCGCCGCCTACACAACCCTGCTTCAAAGCCTTAATACCGGCATTGAAGCCGGATTCAGGCTGCGCAACCGCAGCGCAGAGGACGACCAGTTCGCTTATGACGGTTTCACACTTTACTTTAGCGGTTACACTTCAGTTACAGAATTGAGCAGTATTTACCTCAAGGCAAACTACAGAAAGTTTGATTACAAGGCGCCGGATACCATTATCGATAATACCAATACCACGCTGGTTAGAAATGATGATGAAATCACAGCCAGCATTGGTTATAACCTGGATATCAAGGACGGCTTCCTTGGCAAATGGACACTCAACACTGAAATTGCCTATACCGAAAACACCTCTAATATCGACGCCTATGATTACGATCGATTGCTTCTCGCGCTAAACCTTTCAAGGTATTTCCAGTAGTTCGCCAAATAAAACTGATTGTGTAAACATAACCAACAAGCCAATACCCGCTAATTCATACAATTCATCCCTGTACGCTTATAATCTGATCATTCATATACAAAAAACTAAATATTGTGTAAACATATTCGACAGCTGTCGACATCCTTAACTCTATCCTCCGGATCACATATCTTCAGCCCTTTATAAGCGAAAACTGACAAATAACGGATTCAGAAAATATATCAACGCGATACCGGATTGGCATGAAACCCATATAAGCCACTGATAATAATAGTTATTTATAACCTATGGGTTCAAGCTGTTGTTATTGAAACATGGGCCTGATGAATTTCAATTACATACTCAGCAGGAAACTGCATCAACCCCATATAAGTTATTAAGAATATTACAGTATGGAATTATTTACGCATTCGCTGGATCTATCGCCGTATTCAACCAGATGGACCGTTGATAATTTCAATATTTATCACTAAGTGGCTGATATTGAACAGGATCTCACTTGACTGGCATAGTTTATGCTTAGTTGAAATATAAATGAAATAAATATGATGTACCAAATGGCACCCAAAATACCGAATAACGCTATCTACAGCCTTGCATTTGTTTGCGCGGCCACCGCCTGTCTGTTTACGCTGACAACTGCCGCATTGGCGGCAACCGATACTGAAGACGTATATATCGACTCTGTATATAGCTGGGGTATCTGGGAGCTCGGTCTGGAACCTGCATCCGGACCACAGGTGTCAGCGAACAACGCAATGAATGACAGATCCACGCAACTGCTGTTCAGACCAAATGATAATGCGGCCTACATAGCCCAGAGCACTCCGGTTACGCCGGTAACTAACGCTCCGACACCACCAGTGATGCCTGCACCAACAATACCTTCTGTTCCGACCCGTGCAGACCCTGGCGCACTGCCTGGTCAAGGAACCTTAAGATAATTACATTGGTTACAGTGTTATGAAAAAAATATATCTAACAATCCTGTTTATATTCATCAGCAGCAATGCTTTTGCTGTAACTATTCATGATACTTACGAGTTTGCTGCGGTGGCGCAAACAGCCAGCCTGAGCGGACCATACACGACCAACAATGGCGATGTTAACAACTCAAATCCGGTGCCCATTACTGATAACTCAATAGCAACGTATCTACTGCAAAACTCAACTGGTAATGCCAGTATCAAAATTAAAAGCTTTCGTACTGATGATGACAGCACTGTAGATATTTATCTCGGAGCAGGAATCGACCTGTCCATCTTCTTCCTCGGAGATGTATATCCTCATATTTTCGACCTGCAATTATCCAGTGATGGTTCTGTATCAGAACTCGTGACATTCAATAGCCACACACATACAAACTGGACATACACAGAGATGTGTCTGGACATGGACAGCAGCAGCAAATGCGAGTCTGGAAGCCCGGTCGATGTTCCAATATTTGTTATGGACATAGATCTGAACAGCCATGATCTATTGAATGACTTTATTGGCCTGAATCCCATTAGCTCCATAAGCATGAACATAAACAATGTTAGCGCCGTGCCTTCTCTGATTGGGGCACATCACCTGGCCCCGGTACCATTACCCTTACCCATCGTTCTATTCGGCTCCGGCCTCGCCTTTCTCGGCTTCGTTGGTCGTAGGCAAAAGAAATAATCGTCAGAGTTTTTCCAGTTCGACAACTTCTTCGTCGATTTCGAGCTTCGACAGAACGCCATAAAGGGCACCCTGCAGCGCCTCCTCGATAACAGGATGGTAGAACGGCATTTTCAGCATATCGAATACCGTCATACCCTGCTGTATTGACCATGCCAGCAGATGCGCGAGGTGTTCGCCCTTGACGCAGGCCATCGCAGCTCCAAGGACCAGGCCATCGGCCTTGTTCACGTATAGCCTCAACACACCGCGGTTCTTGCCGATAATGAGCGCGCGGCCGACCGGTCCGAACTGCATTTCAGCAATCGCAATTTTCGATTCATCCAGCTCATTCAGCTGGGCGCCGACAGTGGCGATATTCGGATCACAAAAGGTAATGGCGAGCTGCGTTTTGCGCCGGAATGCGACAGCGCTCTGCCGCACTGCGTTGTAGCCGGCGACACGGCCTTCGTGTCCGGCCTCGTGCAGCAAGGGGCGATCCATATTCACGTCACCCGCAATATAAATCGAAGTGTTGCCACATTGCATGGTTTCAGCATTGAATAGCGGCACTCCCTTCTGATCCAGCTGCAACGAGGTGTTTTCAAGCCCAAGCTGATCAAAATTCGGCCTGCGTCCCAGGCTGGCCAGCACCTTCTCGACAACCACCTCTTTATCACCGGAGCTGACGCGAATACCTGCATCCGTCTTTTCAAGTTGAGCAGCCGCACCCAGCCACAATGGGATTTCCTTGCCGATGGCTTCGACAGCCAGCGCGTTTACAACCGGATCATTCAGCTTGGCCACATTCTCCAGCAAATCAACACCGGTAACATCAACACCCAGCCTGGACAGGGCCTGGCCGATTTCAAGCCCGATTGAACCCAGGCCAATGACAGCTATTGATGCCGGCAGGTCTTCGAGCTCGAATAATCCGTCCGTGGTGATGATGTCGTCTTTAAATGACTGCCATGCTTCAGGCACAACCGGAACAGTACCGGTTGCGATGACAATACTATCCGCCTGGTAACGCTCGCCATTCACCTCGATGTTGTGATCATCCACAAAACTCGCATAACCATCAATTAAATGCGCTTCATCCAGCGCATCGGTTACACCCAGGGTTTTATCCACAAACACATCACGCAGGTCCTGCACGTGCTCCATTATCGCCGGCTTATCCAGCCCCAGCTCATCAGCACCCTCGATACCTTCACGATCAAAAATCGATCTGCGGTGATAATCATCCGCCACCTGGATCATCACCTTGGACGGCATACAGCCCACACGCGCGCAGGTTGTTCCCAGCTCGCCACCTTCGATCAATACATAGTTGTCCGTTTTCCTGCGTACTTGTGACAACGCAAACAATCCGGCACTGCCGGCTCCGATTATGGCAACATCAACTTCACGCGACATACAGCGACTCCTTAATAAACAACGCCAAGACTAACAGCACGGGCAGCCATGTAAAACCACTTTACCGATTTCACACAGACCTGTCGGGGGCGATATTGTATCTCTGATTGAGAAAAACAATCACACAAATAGAGAAATACTAATTGAATGTACGATGAAACGACATTACTGTTATTCTAATGAAATACTGATGTAGAATTTCCGTCCCTAATAAACCAAAGCAGGAGAAAAACATGGCATTGAAAGGCAGTAAAACAGAACAGAACCTGAAGGATGCATTTGCCGGCGAATCGCAGGCCAACCGTCGTTATCTTTACTTCGCTGCAAAAGCGGATGTTGAAGGTTACAACGATGTTTCCACCGTATTCCGCTCAACAGCAGAAGGCGAAACCGGTCACGCTCACGGCCACCTGGAATACCTCGAAGAAACCGGTGATCCGGCAACAGGCCTGCCAATCGGCGGCACATCCGACAACCTGAAAGCAGCTATCGCTGGCGAGACACACGAGTACACAGATATGTACCCGGGCATGGCCAAAACAGCACGCGATGAAGGCTTTGACGAAATCGCTGACTGGTTTGAAACTCTGGGCAAGGCAGAGCGTTCACACGCAAACCGTTTCCAGAAGGCGCTGGACAACCTGGACTAATCACTATCAAACGATAGCTCAATGCCGGGGTCGTCCGACCCCGGCCACACTGAATATATATTATGGCAACTGATCAACGCGAAGGCAGTCTTGAGGCGCCGACCAGGCATCCTCTGGGACACGAAAAGCCGGAATTCTGGGACGAGGAAGCGTTATTCGCAGAACTCGAACGCGTCTATGATATCTGTCACGGCTGTCGCCGCTGCGTCAGCCTGTGCGGATCATTTCCTACGCTGTTCGATCTCGTCGATGAATCCGACACCATGGAAGTCGATGGCGTTGCGAAGGACGATTACTGGAAAGTCGTTGATCACTGCTACCTGTGTGACTTGTGTTACATGACCAAGTGCCCTTATGTTCCACCCCACGAATGGAATGTAGACTTCCCGCACCTGATGCTGCGCGCGAAAGCCATCAAGTTCAAGAAAGGCGACATCAAGAAGCGTGACAGGTTGATCACCTCGACTGATGCGATCGGCAAGTTCGCCAGTATTCCCGTGATCACACAAACCGTAAATGCGGTGAACAACAGCAAAGCTGCACGCAAGCTGCTGGACAAGACCATTGGCATTGATCCGGACGTACTGTTGCCGCCCTATCATTCTAAAACCCTGCACAAGCGTGATGCAGCACGCAAGCCACTGGTAACCGAAGTAGAGAAAACCGCATCAACCAGCGGCAAGGTTGCGCTTTTTGCCACCTGCTACGGCGACTATAACGAGCCTCACATTGGCGAGGATCTGATCAGCGTTTATGAGCACAACAACATTCCAGTGATGCTTGCCGAAGGCACCCAGTGTTGCGGTATGCCGAAACTCGAACTGGGCGATCTTGATGCTGTAACTGCCGCCAAGGAAAAGAATGTCAAGGCACTGGCAGCACTGGTTGATGATGGCTGGGACATCGTCACACCCGTACCTTCATGCACATTGATGTTCAAACAGGAACTGCCGCTGATGTTCCCGCAGGACGAGGATGTACAGAAAGTCAAAAACGCGATGTTCGATCCGTTTGAATACCTGATGCTGCGCCACAAGGAAAACAAACTTAAAACAGATTTCAAAAACCCGCTGGGCAAGATTGCATACCATGTAGCCTGCCACCAGCGCGTACAAAATATCGGCCTGAAAACACGTGATGTGTTGCAACTGGTTCAGGATACCGAGGTCGTGCCGATTGAACGCTGCTCGGGCCATGACGGCATCTACACTGTAAAAAGTGAATTCCATGAAATGGCGATGAAAATCTGCCGCCCCGTGGTCAACAGGGTCAAACAGGCAGAACCCGACCACTATACCAGTGACTGTGCAATGGCCGCGCATCATATCGAATCCGGTCTGGCTGACGGCAGCAAGCCGGAACATCCCATTTCCCTGATCAGAAGAGCTTATGGAATATGAACACAATGACCAAACTCAGCAGAAAAGATCTTTATTCACTTGAAGAATACTCCGAAATCCGCGATGAGTTTCGTGCCCGCGTTATGCAGCACAAGAAAAACAGGCGCCTGGATCTTGGTGACAACCTGGTACTTTTGTTCGAAGACAGACTGGTGATGCATTACCAGATACAGGAAATGCTCAAGGCCGAAAAAATTTTTGAGGCAGATGGCATTCAGGAGGAACTGGATGCCTACAATCCGCTGATTCCCGACGGCACCAACTGGAAGGCAACCATGATGATCCAGTATGCCGACGTTGCAGAGCGCCAGCAGATGTTGGCGAAACTGGTGGGTATTGAAAACAGGGTCTGGCTCCGTATCGGCGACCATGACAAGGTCTACCCGATCGCTGATGAAGACCTGGAACGCGCCACCGATGACAAAACTTCAGCCGTCCACTTCCTGCGCTTTGAACTCTCACCCGCTATGATTGCTGACATCCACAAAGGCGCAACCATTTCAGCCGGGGTGGATCACGAAAACTACAGCGTGACGCTTGATGCCATACCCGACAATGTCGCGAAATCACTGGCGAATGACCTAGAGGTCATCCAGTAAAATCAGGTGCGAGGGAAGAGGGGCGAGGAAAAGCGTTTGATATGGTTTCCAGAACCTGACTCTTCTTCGCTAAATTAATACCATTTCTTAAAATAAAAAAGCCTGCGCAAGCAGGCTTTTTTTGATTGTTTGAGTATGGATTCGCTAATTCGAGACGATTCAGCTTCTAAATGCGAAAACACATGTTTTCCTCGTCCCTAGTCCCT
>Ga0316193_10002884_pt1 | contig 12239 bp, 4 predicted proteins | sample MerIslsedime2_MG_FD_207735 | JGI IMG/M metagenome (GOLD analysis project Ga0316193, IMG submission 207735) | Coastal sediment microbial communities from Maine, United States - Merrow Island sediment 2 | ecosystem: Environmental > Aquatic > Marine > Coastal > Sediment | place: USA: Maine... | reverse complement strand
GGCAAAAGCGGTATACGCGCTGCCGGAACAAAAACTCATCGCCAGTGATCGGGATACTCAGGATCACTTCGGTTACTCGGTGGATATCGACGGTTCCTACGCAGTGATGGGTGCTAAGCGTGAAGGGGCCTTCGATGAAGGTGCCGCCTATATTTTCTACAAAAATACATCTGGAATTTGGAGCCAGCAGGCAAAATTGACCGCGACATCACCAGCTGCTTCGGATTATTTCGGTCAGGATGTTGCAATCTCGGGGAATCTGGCTGCGGTAGGTGCCTATGGATATAACGGCACCACTTATAGCGACGAGGGCCGTGTTTTTATCTTCAGAAGAAGTGGCACGAGCTGGTCGCTGGAAGCGGAGATAACCGGGTCTTCGCTACGAGCCGGCGACTGGTTCGGCTATTCGCTTGACTTGGCCGGGAGCACCCTGGTCGTCGGAGCCTACAGAGATGATATCGGTGGTAGCAATGCCGGTGCCGCGTATGTATTCGAGCGTACCTTCAACGTCATAACACAAAAGGCTATCTGGACACAGGTTGCCATGCTCAAGGCTGATTTCCCGGATAGCGGTGACGGTTTCGGAAAGGGAGTTGCAATTTCGCCTGATGGACAAAGAATCCTCATCGGTTCGCCATATGATGACGACATCGAAACAGATGCCGGGGCAGCCTATGTGTTCGAGGACGGCGGTACAGGCTGGGAACAGACCGAGAAATTAACGAAGAGCAGTTCTTTGTCTGGGGATCAGTTCGGTTTTGCAGTGGCTTTGTCGAATAATCATGCCCTTATTGGTGCGCCATACAGAAATAATAACCAAGGGGCCGCATATATCTGTGCCTACCAGATGCTTGCTGGCTGGCAGACCTGTTCCACCCTGACTATGACCGCTCCACAGGCCTCGGATGATGGCCTTGGGTACGCCGTCAGTCTGGAAGGAGGTATTGCGATGGTGGGTGCATATTCTCATAACAGTCCTGCAGCAGACATTGGCACTGCATTTTTGTGGCAGCAGCAGGGCTTGTTCTGGACGTACCTGCAACAGATCAATGCAAGTGACTACGCTTCGGGTGACTACTATGGATTTTCGGTAGCCTTGTCCGGCACGCATGCCGCTGTTGGGTCGGTTCTGGATGATATTGGCTCGATAACCGAGGCAGGGTCTGCTTATTTCTATGACCTTGATGAGGATGAAGACGGGCTGGTCGGCCTGAACGACAACTGCCCGACTGTAGCCAACGCCGACCAGCTCGATACGGACGGGGACGGGCAGGGCGACGCCTGCGATGCGAATGACGACAACGACAGCTGGCCGGATAGCGTCGATAACTGCGACACCGTGCCGAACGACGACCAGGTGGATATGGACGGTGACCTGCTCGGTGATGTCTGTGACCCGGACATCGATGGTGATGGTATCGATAACGGGGTGGACAACTGTCCACTGGTCAGCAATTTCACGCAGAGGAACTACGACAACGACGCCGAGGGCGATGCCTGCGACGCGGATGATGACAACGATGGGCGCGATGATGTCGTGGACGACTTCCCACACGACCCGACTGAGTGGACTGACACGGACGGAGACGGTACCGGCAATAACGCGGATACTGACGACGATGATGACGGCCTGCCGGATGCGGTTGAAACTTCCATAGGTACCAATAGGCTGCTTGTGGACAGCGATAGCGATGGTGTTGTCGACGGTCTGGAGGATGCCGACGGTGACGAATACAACAACATCACCGAACACACAAACGGCTCGGACCTGACTGATCCGGCCCAGATACCGCCGCAGGTTGGCAGCTACCGCTTCGAACGCATGGCGCCGCTGCTGTCACAGCCGTGGTATTTCGATGCCGTGGCCGGCATTGCCACCAATACGTTTAGCGGTGATGTTTATCTGGCCAACCAGGGCACCGGCACCATACTCAGGTTTAACCGGCGCGGCCAGCTGATCAGCCGCTGGGGGCGGTTGGGCGGTCAGCTGGGTGAGTTCGGCAACATCCTCGGGCTGGCTCTGGCGCCGAATGACATCATCTATGTAGCCGATGTGCGCAACGGCGTCTACCGGGTCCAGAGGTTCACTATTGAAGGTGAATACCGGGGTGTTTTTCTACCGCCTCCTGGTGAGACAGCTTTCAAGTTCAACGAGGTATTTACCACAACTCCGATCGCAGTCAACTCGCTTGGCGAGTTGTTTGTCGTGAATATTGATTCACAGGAGGTGCAGGTATTCGATGCAGATGGAAGGTTTATCAATAAATGGGGAGGTCCCGGCACCGATCCCGGTCTTTTCACTGGACTCACAGGCGTTGCTCTGGCTCCAGACGGGCGCGTCTATACAGCAGAAGAGACAATCCCCTCATCTGCTGTGAGTCGCGTTCAGTACTTTGATCCCGGCGGAACCTATCTGGGGCACTGGCAGGCAGGTGTTAATGGTGTCCCGACTGACATGACTCCCTTTGCCCTCGCAGTGTCCAGTGACAGGGTGTTCGTTAACTCCGGTGGTGGGGTGGATGTCTTCACTCTGGAGGGTAGTTACCTGGGGAGATGGGATGACCTCGACGGGGATGGTGTGGCAGGTTCCGAAGGTGATGCAGTGCTTGCCATTGCGTTGGGTCAAAAGGGTGGACTGCTTGCTTCTCAGGTTGCTCATCATGGCCTGCTCAAGCTCTCTGCAAACGGCGAGCGGCTCGGCCGCTGGGGGAGTGATGGTGATAAGGATGGCCAGTTTCGGCGGCCCCGAAAGATCATGCGCGATTCTGCCGGCTCCCTGTATGTGCTGGACAACCTGAATGACTCCCGGGTGCAGAAATTCAATGCCACCCTCGGGTTCGTCAACCGATGGACGGGGGTTGATGACTTTGCACTGGATTCGCGCAACAACCTGTATGCGGTTTCCGGCGATATTCTCCGTGTCTACGACCCCTCCGGGGTATTAAAGGCAACCCTGGGGCCGTTCTATGGTGGTATTCATCACCTGGGTTTTGATGGTAGCGACCGGCTTTTCGTGCTGGAGCGCACGTACAACAAGGTGTGGATATACGACGATCTCTGGAACTTTCAGGCAAGTTGGCTGCTGGGTGGTCATTCTCTCAGTTCCACAAGCAGCGCTGCGGTGGGCAACTCAGGTCGTGTCTATGTAGAGGACGGCACCGCGGTCATCAAGCGTTATGAAGCAGACGGTACCCCGTTATCCGATCTGGGGGGGAGCGGCACGGCTCCCGGACAGTTTGTCTCACCGATCGACCGGATACTGCCGGGGCAGCATCCACTCCTGGGCGATATCCTGTATGTCAGTGAGCGTGATACCGACCGGATACATCGTTTTATCGGCGGTGCATTCTGGGACCGCTGGCATAGCCTGGCACTGCAAGGCGACGGCGATACCACTGGTCTGCCAGAGTCCGAGCGGCCATATCTCGCGGCCGTGGACGGTCAGAATCGCGTCTACATCTCCGGCCGGCGCAATCGCGTGCGCCAGTTTACCGATGGGGGTGAGTTGCTGGCCGAGCTTGGTGAGGCCGGGTTTGGACCGGGCCAGCTCGGCACATTGCCTGCGAACGAGAGTTATACCCGCACTGAGGTCGCCGTAGAAGGCAACGACCGGGTCACGGTGGCGGACGTGGCGCACAACCGGGTGCAGTCTTTTATCAACGTGCCGCTGGCGAACAACCCCAAGGCCATCGTACTCGCGGGCGGTGGTCCCTATGCCGGTAATTCCCTCTGGGGTGCCACCCAGGCCATGGCCAACACGACCTACACCACGCTGCTGTACAAGGGCTTTACGCCGGACATGATCCAGTACCTGTCCGACGATGACGATCTGAAACTGACCGGCAGGGATGTGCCGGACGTGGATGCGGTGCCGACGAAGGCCAATCTCGCGGATGCCATCATGAACTGGGCGGCCGATGCGGATGCGCTCACCATCTACATGACCGATCATGGCGGCTTCGACACTGCGGCGGCGACCGGCACCTTTCGTATGAGTGCCAGCGAGTCCGACAGGCTGACGGCCAGCGAACTCGGCAGCTGGCTGGATAGTCTGACCATGCCGGTGACTATCATCAATGATTCCTGCCAGTCAGGCAGTTTCCTGTCGGTCGCAGGCGCCAACCGTACGGTCATCGCCAGCAGCGCCCAGGGCGAGATCGCCTATTTCACCGGTAATGGTGCGCTGTCTTTTTCCAGTGCCTTTTGGGGCCGGGTGCTGAATGGCGGCAGTGTGAAAGAGGCGCAGCAATTCGCAGAAATCGCGCTGGGCTTTACGCCGACGAACCAGACTCCGCAACTCGATGCCAACGGTGACGGCAATGCCAACGACGGGGTCGATTATGACGAGGTCGCCGACGTCTATATTGGCGTGGCTTCTTCGGGTGCGGGCAGTGCGCCGGTGATCAGCAACGTGTCTCCCGATCAGAATATCGATGCTACGGCGACGGCGACTGTCCAGGTTGATGTCGCGGATGGTGACGGGATTAACAGTGTGTGGGCGGTGCTGCGGCCGCCGAATTTCATCGTCTCCTCGGATGACAGGCCGGTAACCGACCTGCCACGTTTTGACATGGCGGAGACGGCGCCGGGGACCTACCAGGGAACCTACGACGGCTTCACCCAAGAGGGTGCCTACGAAGTGGTGGTGCATGCCGAAGACCAGCTGGGCAACACGGCTGTGCCCCAGCGGACCACGGTGACAGTCGGCACGCCGCTGTCGCGCAAGGCCATCATCGTGCTGGGTGGTGAGGAGACTGATCTGGACTGGACGGGCCGCCAGGCGGCGGCGGATACACTGTATACAGCATTGCTGTCACAGGGCTACGGGGTAGATGACATCGAGTACCAGAGTGGAGGTAACACGGCGACTGGCGGTATAGATCGCATAGCGACACTGTCTGATCTCGGTTATTACCTTACCAGTTGGGCAGCCGCGGACACACAGGACCTGGTGGTCTACCTGATTGGCGAGAGTGACGGTGCCGGATTCCACCTCAACCCCGACTCACCGGGGAATGAGTGGTTGTTTACAGATGTGCTGGGTGGTTGGCTTGATACTCTGCAGTCCAGTCTGCCGGGCAAGCTGACCGTGGTCATGGATGCGGACAATGCAGGTTTTTATCTGGGGCACCTGTCGGCACCTGCCGGTGAGGAGGAAAACTTCTACCGTCTTGCCAGTACCATTGGCGGTAAGGCGTACTTCGAAGGCAACGGCAGTATCTCGTACACGAAATTCTTTGCCGGCAACGTCGCCAATGGTGCAACGCTACCGGTGGCCCACCTGTTGGCGAAGCGGGCGATGCTTGCAGCAAGCAATGGTCAGCAGCAGGCGTGGCTGGACTCGAACAGCGACGACACATCCGACAAGTACGACATCAGCCGTATCCTCTACTACTCGCTGGGCCCGGGCATCCTGCTGGCAGGTGATGATCCGGTGATCGGTGATGCCGGGGTGGATAACTTTATCGATCCTGCGGCTGATCCGATGAGCGTGACGCTCTGGGCGAATGACATCACCACCACCGGGTCGCTGGCTGAGGTCTGGGCGCTGGTCACCCCACCGGACACCGACGGCTTCGGTGGCACAGATCCCGTACCCGAGCAGGTCATGTTGACACACAACGGCACACGCTACGAGTATTCATATGGCCTGGGATCCCCGTTGGGCGGCACTTATACCGTGAGCTTTTATGCCAGGGACACCGACGGGGCCGTATCACTGCCGTGGACCGAGACCCTGACACGCGCAGATAGCTTTGAGGTAGATAACATCGAGGCACAGGCGAACGCGATCATTGTCGATGATCCGGTTCAGTACCACAGTTTCCACACTACAGCTGATGAGGATTGGGTGACATTTGCTGCGGCGGATGGTGCCTCCTATACCATCACTGCGGATCCGGTTGGTGCCGAGGCCGATGTGGTGCTGCTCGTCAAGGATCCCAATGGCGTGATATCGACCATCGATGATGTTCCGGCCGGTGAGCATCCGCTGGGGGCGGAGTCCTATTTTGTTAGCGTCGATGCCAGTAATGCTGGTTCCTTCAAGGTAAAGGTGTCGCTGGACAATACCGTGTCACCACCAAATGTACCGTCGGACTACACCCTGGCGGTGACGACTGATGGTGGTGGTTCGGGGACCACGAGTGTGGCTGGCCAGGTAAGGGATGCTGCTGGCAACGGTGTCGAACTGGCCTATGTGAAGATTGTCGGCACCGGCAGTACTAATGGCAGTACACCGACCTACAGCCTGAGCCCGAATGGTGATTACTCGATCGGCGATGGCCCGGGTACCTATGCCCTGACGGCGCAGAAGAGCGGTTACCTGCTGGCGGATGCCGGGACGATCACCATCCCGCAGCAGGGCACGACCATCCGTAATATCACCCTGATGCAGGAGAGCCCCGTGGACACGGATGGCGATGGTATCCCCGATGCCAGTGATCCCTATGTGTACAGCGTGGACGGTGACGGTGATGGTCTGTGTGACGGGCCAAACGCCGTAGCCGGTGTTTGTGTGGCGGGCGAGGACCTTAACGCCAATGGCGTGGTCGATAATGGTGAGACAGATCCCATGAATCCCGACAGCGACAATGATGGCTTCATTGACGGCGACGAGGTGTATTACAACAGCGATCCGCTGTCACAGACCGACACGCCGGCCAATGGCGATGTCAATGACGACGGGGTAGTGGATGTGGCAGACGTACTGCTGGCCACCCGGATTGTCACCGGTCAACTGACCCCAGATGATAACCAGCGAATACGTGCCGATGTGGCGCCCTTCAACGGCAGCTACCCGATACCGGATGGGCAGGTCAACGCCGGTGACCTGGTGCGCATCCAGCGCATGGCACTGGGATTGTAAGCAATCAGTCACGTAATACCTGGTTCAACCCACCAACCGGTTGTAGGAGCACCCGTGCCGAGCATAAACGGCGCCTTCGCCGCGATGAATCATAATCGCGCCGGGGGCGGCGCTCCTACAGGGTTGATTGTGTTTATACAGGTGAGGGCTATTTGACGCGTTCGTCCGGCAATCCCACGGCTGGCAGGCCAACCTGTTCAAGCAACGCAGCACGTTGCATGCGCAGCGTTGCATTTGCAGGGTCTTCGGCAATCAGTTTCGACAACATGGACAGTGCGTCATACCAGATGCCGGCCTCGGCGCAGGCCATGGCCTGCTCGTATTCACTTGCCCCCGCCAGTCGTGCAGCCAGCTCCTTCGATACGGCGATTCGCTCGATCATGCCGCTGGCAACCACGTCGCCGGAGCGGGCCTGCTCGTCGGGTATCAGTGCCACCGACCACTGGTAGGGGACACCCGGTTCCAGCACGATGTCAGTATCAGCGAGATCGAGTTGCTGTATGCCGCGACTGTGTACCGTGCCGAAGTCGCGTTCGAGTACCGGGTCGATGCTGTCCTCGCTGACCAGAGCAAACTCGAATCTCACCCGTGCCGGTTTTGACAGGTACCACTGAAATACCGGCTGTTGCTGCACGGTCATGCCGATGTGATCGGGTGCCAGTACATGCAGGACCGGCAGCGGATCACCGGCACCACGCGTGGCACCACCGACGCGCACGGCCGGCGAGCCGCGTTTTGGCGGTTTGTACACCAGTGCCGCCTTGTCTTGTTTTTTGATGAGTGACGACGGCGGTGGCGTGGCTTCCGGCTGCTCTGCAGCATGCACGGGCATGACCGGCAGACAGCCGAGCAGCAGACAGCAGAGCATGGACTTTAATGATTGCGCACGCATCACAGCCAGTTCCCTATCAGCAGATACGGTGCCCAGTAGGCCGGATGCCGGTAACGCATGTCGGCGAGAATTTCCAGCTGGGCCTGCTGCAGTGCCCTGGCCTTGGTAGTGTCGGGTTTGCCGAGATTTCGGTAGAAGCCGGCAATCAGTTCCGACGTTACCTGGTCATTGATGTACCACAGGGTTGCCAGCGCGCTGCGCGCACCGGCCTTGATGGCGATACTGGCCAGTCCGAGCCCGGCCCAGTCATCACCGACAGCAGTCTGGCAGGCGCTCAGGGTGAGCAACTCAACCGGCTGGTCGACCCGTACCTGGCTGAGACCGATGTACTGCTCAAGGTCGTCCATGGTGAGCTTGCCATCATAGGTCAGGATGAAGGAGTCGCTGACCCGGCCCTCGAATTTGCCGTGCGAGGCGATGTGCACGACGCTGTAAGGGTGATCGGCCAGCGCACTCTCAAACAAGTCGCTGCTGAATGTCGTGTTTTCGAGGACGCGGCCGCCGTACATTGTTTGCAAGGTCTCCAGCTCGGCCGCGACATTGGGTAGCCCCGGAAAGCCTTGCACCGGTTCGGTGAGCCCGTTCAGCAGCAAGTCGATGTTTTGTGCGCGGATCGGGCGCGGGTCGGTCAGCTCCAGACTGGGCGTGCTGGCCAGGGCGTACTTGTGGATGAGGAAATGCCGGCCGTCGTGCAGCGCGGCCAGTGGAATGGTGCGCAGGGCGGCATCGGGCACGATGACCAGGGTGTCGATGTCGCGCGCGGCGAGTTCCTGCTCGATCGGTCGGATCAGCCAGTCGTACAGCTGGCGTGCCGGGCGCATATACTGGCGCGTGGTGCGCTTTTCCAGTTTGCGGCGGAAGTCGTGCACCACGGCTGTCATGTCCGTAGCCGTTACCGGGACGGTGTGGCGCGACAGGCCGTCGCTGGTGCTGAGCAGCAGGTCGGTGCGGTCCGGGAACAGGATCGGGTAGATCACCGCGGTGTGCGGCGACAGTGTCTCTTCCAGCCCCTTGACGCGGGACCGTGCCAGCGACACGCAGTCATCCTGGAAATAGTCCTGCAGCTCAACGGTTTTCAGCAGCTCTACCGCATCACGTGCCTCGACCAGCCTGCGCTGTACCTCAACGGGGTCGGTCGCGGCCTCGCCTGCCTGCAGCAGCAGGTCGGCGTACTCGAGGTACAGCGGCCCGACCAGGCGGTGGTAGGACTGGTGCGAGCGCTCGAGGCTGGCGGCCAGTTCGGCGCGCACCGAGTGCAGCGTGTGGATGGCATTGCCGTAGGCCTTGATGGCGCCTTCGCTATCGGCCTTTGCCTTCAGCAAACGGCCCTGCTGCCATTCCCAGCGGAACAGCAGTTCCGGTGCATGCAGACCTTGCAAGGCATAGATCGCACGGCGAGTGAGGTCCATGGCCCCGTCGAAGCGGCCCTGTGATTCATACAACTCGCCCAGATAGCCTGATGCCCAGGACTTTGCGCGCGGATCACCGATGCGGACGGCGATCTGTTCCGCCTGGTGCAGGCCCATGTAGCTGGCGCGTTTCAGTGTCGTACTGTGCGTTGGCAGTACCTCCGCCAGTTGCTGTTGCAGCCGGGCGATGCGGATCAGCAGGTAGGCCTTGTCGTGGGAGTCGGGCAGTTTGTCCGCGGCAGCGCCGGCCTGTGCAAGGTAGTTGTCAGCCACAGCCAGGTCGCCGGCCTCAAGCGACTGCTGGCCGATACTGGTGGCCACCCGGGCCACACACGCGGTGTCGCCCGTGCCGGTTGCCAGTTGCAGGCTACGACGATAGTGCGCAAGGGCGGTCGGGATATCTCCCTGCAGGACTGCCAGGTTGCCGAGGTTTTCGAGTGTGGCGGCCTCCAGTGACTGGTCCCGCCGGGTGCGTGCCAGCTGCAGTGCCTCGTTCAGCAGCGGCTCTGCAGTGGCGGTATCCGGCAGCTGCAGATAGACACTGCCAAGGCGATTGAGTATGTCGGCCAGCCAGGTGTGGTCGCCGGATTCTTCAGCACGCTTGCTTGCTTGTTCCAACTGCCGGATGGCCTCCTGGTAGCGCCCCAGCCCCAGATTGGCGGCTGCGGCCTGCGCCAGCGCCCTGCCTTCCGCCTCGCCGTCATGCTGTTCGCGGTATGTCGCCGCAGCGGCAGCCCAGTCGCGTGCGGCTGCCTCCAGGTCGCCCGAGCGATAGGCAGTCCCCGCCTGCTGGAGCAGGGTGGCGGGCTCGTGGGGAGTGATCGTTGCCAGGCTTGTTTGGCAGGCGGTTGCCGCAAGCATGAGCAGGGCCAGTATTGCGGGCGCCGGACTGTATCGTCTGCAGTGCATGTTGCTTGCTTGTCCTTTCCTTGACCCTGATGAATATATCATTCCCGGGATACTGATCGTAGTCCGGATTCCGTGATGCCGGATTTCAGCCGGGGTTAGCGGGGCCTCAGTACCCGCTGGGCAGTTTCTCGTTAATGAGGATCTGCTTCCTGGTGATGGTGATATAGCCACCGGTCTCGAGGTCCTTGAGGATGCGGGCGACCATCTCGCGGGAGGCGCCGATATGGTTGGCAATATCTTGCTGGGTGGGGCGGTCATCGATGGTGAGCATGCCGTCGATGTCCTTCGCCATGCCAAGCAGGGTCTTGGCGACGCGGCCGTAGACATCGAGCAGGGCGAGATTCTTGACGTTCTCGCTGAGCAGTCGTACCCGGCGGCTGAGGTCCTGTATCAGGCTTAAGGCGATATCAGGATGCCTGCCGAGGACTTCGCGGAAGTCCTGCCGGGAGATAAGCGACACCCGGGTCTTTTCCATGGCCATCACCGAGGCCGAGCGGGGGGCATCGTCGAGCAACGCCAGTTCGCCGAAGTGTTCACCAGGGCCCTGCTCATTGAGAATGATCTCCTTGCCGTCCTCGTTGCTCATGAAGATGCGGACCTTGCCGGACAGGATGAGGTAGAGCGAGTCCGTGTCATCACCCTCGTTGATCAGAATGGCGTTTTTCTGGTAGCTGCGGATATTGGCGTGATGTTCCAGTAGCGACAGTTCCTCGTCGCTCAGGCCGGCGAACATCGGTATGTCTTTCAGCATGATTTGCCCCTGTATTTTTATATTTTGATAATACCCGATTGGGAGCGGGTGGTCTCCAAAATGCATGTTCCTGTGCCGGATTCCGGTTGTTTCTCCGTGCCAGTGTGAATATTTTACAATTCCCGTCAGCAGCATCACGCAGAGAAGATTCCACCTCCCGGGTACCTTGAAGCCGTGGATAAGGCAAACGGGGCGTCGATCAGTACGCCGTTTACAAGGGGAAGGGATATGAATACTTTAACAAGATTGATTGCGATTGCTATTGTCAGTACTTCGGTGTGCGTCGGGAATACCCGGGCGGATAGTCTTGACTGGTACAAGCAACAGCTATTTTCGCCTGGCGAGCAGCAGCTGGCGATGGAGGCACGTGGCCGGGTGATGATCTATGACGGCTTGTTCGACACGGATGTGCAGCGTGCACTGGATGAGCAGTTCGATCGGGTTGACTCCATGATGTTCACCGGCACAGTGGTGACGGATGACAACGGTGAGCCGGTCAAGGACAAGGAAACCGGTAAGGTACTTGTCGAGAACGACGGTTGTTGACCGGTTCGCGGCCACGCAGCCTGATAGCGGAGACAGACGGTCATGTCTGGTAGACTTGGAAGGGCACCGGTCCTGTCAGGCGTGTTCTGGCCGGACGTGATTCTTGTTATTGCGCAGCCCGGTTATGTACGCAGGCGACTGTCTGCCGCGTCAACCGAACTGACATGCAGTGCGTTGCAGTGCCGCAGTGAGCACGGTGCCAGAGCCGGTCGGGTGGACGCAGTGCCTCTGGCGGGTGGACACCACAGTGCTGGAATGTTTAAAGGGAGAAACAGGAATTCAGGGGGCATGGCCAGCATAAGAACAACCGGCAAGTTCCTGCGCAGACCCGCAATATTCGGTGTACTGCAGGGCATCGTGTTGTTCGCCTGCCTGGTGGGTGTTCGTGAAGCGGGCCTCCTGCAGCCCTTCGAGCTTGAGGCCTATGACCAGTTTCTGCGCCTGCACGAGGGTGGATCGGCAGTCGAGCCAAGAGTAGCGCTGCTCGCCATTACCGAAGCCGACATTCAGCAACTTGGCCGCTGGCCGCTGTCGGACGAAGCCCTGGCCGGGATGATTGTGGCACTTCAGGCCTATCAGCCAGATGTCATCGGCGTTGACATCTACCGCGACCTGCCGGTGCCACCGGGGACGGAACAGCTGGATGCGATACTCGCCTTGAACAGCAATGTGTTCGCAGTCGAGAAGGTCGGGAACAATGGCGGGACCGGTGTGCCGCCACCTGGTGTGCTGACCGGCACGGGGCGGGTGGGTTTCTCCGACCTGCTGGTTGATCCGGACGGTGTGGTGCGGCGTGGCCTGCTGTTTCTCGATGATGGTGTGGAGGTCTTCTATTCGCTGTCGCTGCGTCTTGCCCTGTACTAT
>Ga0316193_10002883_pt1 | contig 12239 bp, 16 predicted proteins | sample MerIslsedime2_MG_FD_207735 | JGI IMG/M metagenome (GOLD analysis project Ga0316193, IMG submission 207735) | Coastal sediment microbial communities from Maine, United States - Merrow Island sediment 2 | ecosystem: Environmental > Aquatic > Marine > Coastal > Sediment | place: USA: Maine... | reverse complement strand
TGTGGGCAGTTATTTAGGTGAATAACTCGATCGATAATCGCCAAGCTGCACATGTGTTTGGTGTTTAGCTTGGGTAACGCCTTCTCTTCCCCCGCCATCTTCTCAAATGGGTGTAGAGATAAAATGCACTTGCACAGGTGCAGTTACCAAACAGTTTATTAAGCAACACCGATTGTTTGAGTCCGCTCGTGTTTTACTCGCTGCCCGGCACGCACACCTGCCGCGCTGATCTTAAGCTCCGCCGCGCCGGTGCAGCTCGCGCAGGCTTTCGCTCCAATACTGGCCGAGCAGCGAAAGCGAGCGGAGTCCTTCCTGCGTGCCGGGCTCGCGGGCCAGCCGCAATAGCCCTACGAGGCCGCCTTTGGCCGGCGGGGCCGTGGCGATATCCCGACTCATCGCGCCGAGTGCCTCGGACAGGCTGAGCAGGAGGTGCTGGCTCTCCGGACGATCTAGCACCTGGAGCAGACGCATCAATCCTTCGTTGCGCGTGAGGCGGTCGAGCAGGGTAATGCCCTCGCTTAATGCCGAGGCCAGCCGGGTAACGATCTCGTCCGACATCGCGTCCCGGGCCGAGGTGACCAGAGTCGCGAGTTCGGACAGCTGTTCGAGATCGTGGGCGATGTTGTCGCTGGCAGCAGCCGTCGCGGCGGGGGGTGTTTCTGTCTGGGTCGTCATGGCATGGTCCTCTAGAGTAGACCGCGCACGCTGGTCCAGTACATCTGGTTGTAGGACATCTTGAACCAGTGCATTGACTTATTCGGCGGCTTCAGGTCGGGTGGGTTTTTGTAGTTGAACATTGCGTAGGTCGCACGATCGTGGCCGGCTTCAATGAAGCAGTACACCTTGCCGTCGTATTCGCGCACCGGCGCGCCGATCTTCATGATCGAGGCGATGTTCTCGGCGACCACCTCGGCCTCGAAGTGCGCGGCCGAGCCGGTCTTGCTGACCGGCAGGTTGGTGGTGTCGCCCAGCACGTAGACGTTGTCGTGGCCCTCCATAGTGAGCTGGTGACGGTCGGTGGGGATCCAGCCGCCCACGCCGAGCTTGTCCTTCTCGATCACTTCCATACCTCGGTGCGCCGGGATGGAGATGAGCAGGTCGTACTCGGTCTCCGTGCCTTCCTCACTCTTCACTATCTTGTTTTTCACATCCACTTCTTTGACGTTGAACAGCGTCTCGTACTCGACGCCGATGCGGTCGAACTCGGGCTTGGCCCACTTGGCGACGTTCTCGATGCTGTGGATGCGGTTGATCGGGTAGTGGTACTTCATCTCGACCTTGTCGCGGATGCCGCGCGCCTTGAAATAATCGTGCAGTGCAAACGTGACCTCGACCGGGGCTATCGGGCATTTATGCGGCACGCCGACGACGATGGCGAGCTTGCCGCCCTGGAACTCGCGCAGGCTTTTGAACATCTTCACCGCGGATTCTTCGGTGTAGAAGGTCTCGGCCCCCTCCGCTAATCCGGGGATCTCCTCGGGTACGATGCGCGAGCCGGTGGCGATGACGAGGACGTCGTACTCGTGGATCCTGCCACTTTTGGTCCTCACCTGATTCTGGTCGAGCTGGAATTGTTCGACCGGATCCACGTGGAAATCAATACAGGTTTCGAGCAGGCTGGCTTGATCGCGATAAAGCTCATCCGGCATCATCTGTCCGAAGGCGACATACAGCAGGCCGGGCTGGTACATGTGCCGGTCAGAGGCCGACAGCATGGTGATCCGGGCCTTGCGGGCGCGAATCTCACCGGCCAGCCGCCGCGCGAGGTTGTTGGCCACAATGGTACCGCCCGTACCACCACCAACGACTAAGATTCTCATTGCATTCTCCTCTCCAAAATTACCAGGATGTTTCCGGCCGCCGGCCAGACCTATCTCAAGCGAACAAGTTGCACATTATTTGGTCTTGCGAACCTTGAGGTGCCACACTTCGCCGACTTTCTCGCTACTAACCATCTCGTGTCCGACCTTGTTGATCCACTCCGGGACATCGTTGGCCGTGCCATTGTCTGTCGACAGCAGTTCGAGCGTATCGCCCACCTTGGCCTGTTTCATGTAGGTAATGAGCTCCATGAGCGGCCCGGGGCAGTAGGTGTTGCATGCGTCGATGATCTTGCTTTCACTCATTTACTATTGCTCCTGTACTATTGTTCATACCACGCTCAGAAAGTGAGCAGTTGTCCACCCTCGGCATCGCTCAGAAAGTGCGTCAGCCCGGTTGGTGGACCAAATTCGGGGTCAAGCTCGTCTTGCGTGATGTTCAGCAAATCGATCGCCATCGAGCACGGCAGCAGCTTTGCGTCGCCGAGCTCGGCGGCCTGCCTGAACAGTTGCTTGAACGGCGGCACGCCCTTTTGCGTCAGGAGTGCTCCGAACTCGCCTTCCGCCGGTGCGTCCTCGACATGGCCCTTGATGAAATAGGGCAGGGCGTTCATGGAGAAGAACACCGTAACCTCGTCACCCGTCGCGGCTGCGACCGATGCGATCATCGCCGCCATCTGCAGCTTCTCGCGCGTGCCCGAGACGCACACTATTTGAATTTTTTGTGACATGATGCTCCTATCTCTCTAAAGCCACGTCGCTCGTGCGACGCGGGAAATTAACGGTTTGACGACTGGCCAAGGGCCTTACCACTTTTTCGACACCACGCGTTTGAGCGCCTGGTTGCGCAGGGTGAGATCGGCGACGAGCGACTTAAGACGCTGGTTCTCATCCTCAAGCTGCTTCAAACGTCTCGCCTTCGAGAGCTTCTGCACCCCGTGCTCCGAGCGTTCCCCGGAGAACGTGGTGTCCGAGATCCCGTGCTTGCGGCAAATCTCCTGCATATCCACCCCGGCCTCGGCTTCCCTCAGTACGGTGATAAGCTGCTCTTCGGTGAATTGTGACTTTTTTTTCATTAAGCTCTCTCATCGCATTGTCGGGCCAAGGTCCAATATCACCTCTGTGTCTATCCCAGTTCTTGAATAACGGCGATCCCAGCAGTGTGCCTCTTTTCCTCAAGCGCCACTCATCACCTCATGTCGCACGGTGGTAGCTGAAACGTTTGATAAGCAAGGCGCAGGTGCTGTCGAGCAAATAGCCCATGACCCCAATGATGAGTACCATCGCGGTGAGATGGTCGTAGGACAGCGTCTCCCGCGCATCTGCGATGGAATAGCCCAGGCCGGAGGTTACCCCGAGAAATTCTGCCGGTACGAGCACGATCCATGCGACACCAAGGGCGGCGCGAATGCCGGTCAGAATGTCGAAGGCGATCGCCGGCAGGATAATCTGCGTCAGCGTATGCCAGGGCTTGGCGCCGAGATTGCGTGCGACTTTGAACCAGGCCGGATCCACCTTGGCCAGGCCGGCGGCGGTGGCGAATGCCACCGGCCAGACCGAAGCTATCGCGAGCAGAAAGATGATCGCCTGATTCCAACTGAAGAACACAATCACCGCGATAGGCTCCCAGGACAGCGGGCTGACCATACGCAGCAATTGGAATGGAGAATTGCTCAACTCGCGGAACCGCCTGCTGCGACCGAGGAGGATGCCGATGGGTATGCCGCAGGCGATGGCGATGGTCAGCGCGACGCCCAAACGATAGCTGCTGGCCGCAATGGCATTCTGGATCGTACCCTCGGCCCACAGCGCCGGGTACGCCTGGAACGTCGGGATGGGCCCGAAGTCGGCAAAATTCGTGGTGTCGGGATTGATATAGAGCAGGTAGCCCCCTAACCACCAAAGAGCGAACAGGATCGCAAGGCCCGCGACCCAGTTGAATACGCGCCGCCCCGTCGATTTCATGATGCGGGACGATTCATTGGCCTCGGGGGCTACGGCGACGATGGGATCTACAGTGTCAGCGGTGATTGTGTTCAAAGCTCAATAACCTCCGTGCGGGTATAGGGGTCGCCCGTTTTGGGAACGCTCGAATCGTCTCTCCATTTGGGGTTCGCTTCGAGTGACTTTTTGACGAAGTCGTAATTGACCAGGTCCTTGGACACAAACTCGGGGGTGAGCTTATTAAGGAAGGCCGCGTCACCGGTGACCAAGGTCTGCTTCAGTTCGGTCACGACGCGTTCGGTGGCGGACGGGTACGGCCAGGCCTGGAAATTGATACGGTCCTGCCCCCACTCCGGATGCTGGATCGCTGCCGGATTATTATAGTAGGCGGGATCGTAGAAGAGCATTGCACGCTTAACCATCTCTTTCGGAATCGGCAGGTATCTCTTGCCGTCACGAGAGAGCATCTCTGCCATCGCCTCTCTGTTCTGGGCGAGATGGATCTGCGCGGCGATGATAGCGTTGTGCACCCCCTGCGCCCAGGCCGCACGATCGGGATCCATGGTGTCTTGCTCGTGCATGACCACGACGCAGCAGGGATGTCCCTTCCAGACGTCGCCGGTGAAGCGCAGCACCTTGCCGCCGGCCTTGATCTCGCCCAGGGCGTTGAACGGTTCGGCCACGCAATAGCCGTCAATCGTCCCCGCCGCGAGCGCGGGTGGCATGGAGGGTGGTGGCAAGACGAGAAAATTACACTCGTTGGACGCCAGCTTTGCCGTTTGCGGCCGAATCACCGGCGTGATGCCGGCTTCCTTCATTATTCGTTGCGAGACGATGTTGTGGATCGAGTACCAGTACGGTACGGCGAACTGCTTGCCGCCGAAGTCCTTGGGAGAATTAATGCCGCTGTTCTTGCCGACAAGGATGGCCGAGCCGTTGGTATGGTCCCAAGCCGTGATCTTCACCGGGTAATTGTTGTTGTAGCGCATCCAGATCGGAATCGGAATCAGCATGTGCGTGAGGTTGAAGCGATGAGATGCGAAGGCTTCGACCAGCGGTGACCAGCCACGGATGAGCGTTGGACGAACGGAATCGATGCCTTCCTTCTTGAAGAAGCCCAATTCATGTGCGACCAGCAGCGCGGCCGCGTCGGTGATGGGGATATAGCCGATGCGGACCACCGGATCCCATTTCTTCTCCCTGGCGAAGATGGGTGCAGGCAGTGCGGCACCCAAGGCCGCGCCAGCACCCATGGTGAGAAAATCACGCCGGTTGATACCGGTGCCTAACACCCCCTCGAAAAGTGGATCATAATCCAGGACAAGATCCGGATCTTGTATCCCGTCACCGTGCTGTGTGTAGATTTTTTTCATGTCCATCTCAGCTTCCTCTTTTGGTTAATCGGGCCGGACCTACGGCTTACTCGGGCCTGACCTGCACGCTTAAATATACTTAGGTGATGCCGACCAACTTGGCCCCGGAGGCAACCCCACCGCCAACTTCCGCGTTGGGGGAGTTATCCAATGGCACATTTGCCGCATCGTGGAAAATCTGCATCAGGTGCGCACGCATGGCCTGTACGGCCGGGTCCTCGCGATCACGTGGATCGGTGAGATCAATCCTGAGGTCGTGGACGATCCTGCCGGGCGCTCCGGCCATGACCAGTGCGCGATCGGCCATCAACACCGCTTCGTCGATATCGTGGGTCACCATCACCAGGTTGATACCCAGCTGCTTCGCGATGGAACGAACGTCGCGCTGCAGGCTTGAGCGGGTAAATGCGTCAAGCGCAGAGAAGGGCTCATCCAGAAGAAGCATTTCGGGTTCCATCACCAGGGAGCGGGCAAGCGCGACGCGCTGCTGCTGCCCGCCGGAAAGATCCTGCACATTGTTTTTGGCATAGTCATCGAGATGGACGAGGCTGATCGCCTCGGCCACGCGCTCGCGCATTTTATCCTTGGGCCAATTGGCAAAGTGGAGGCCAACACCGACGTTGCGCTCAACCGTCATCCAGGGAAAGAGGTGGGGGGCCTGGAACATCATCACCCAGCGTGAAGACGGCGCCTTAACCTCTTCGTTATCGAGGTGAAGCGTGCCGCTGGTGGTCTGCAACAGGCCGGCGATGATATGCAGCAGGGTCGATTTACCGCAACCGGAGCGGCCGATGATGACGAGTGATTCGCCCGCTTGTGCCTCTATATTGACTTTATCGAAGGTGAGCGGACTCTTTGGAGTATAGCGGTGGGTAAGATCTTGTACATTGATGTGTACGCCTCGAATTGACATGTTCAACTCCTGTCTATAAAACTAGGGGACTTCATAAAGATATTTTTCATGCGTAATCAATCCCTATTTTTTTGTCGTGAATTCAAGTTACCGGTTCGCTCATCGCCTGGTCTCCCTGCCTTGCGGTGAACCAGGCGATGGATCTCATCACACCATATTGAGACGTCGATCGACTTGCTCCATTCGGCGAGCGAGCTCTTGCTCATCAATCAGACCGCGACGGAGCATTGAATGTGCCAGCGCCAAAAGCTGTCGCTCCGGAAAGGGAACTTCCTGATAAAGTTCCTCGGAGAGCTCATCTTCTTCCCAGCGGCGCTCGAGCACTGGCAGTGCACAGGATTCTTCGGCAAGTGCATCGCATGTCCCTTCCAGGAAAACTTTCCAGGGTGGGTCGGGATTATCTACCCCATATTGCTTACACAAATCACCCCAGACTCGACCCTCATGCCGAATTTTCTCAAGTACCGGGATCGGAGTCGTATCCAGATTTTCCAGAGTCACTTGTTTCTGGGCATCGTTATTGTTCGAGGTAGTCATAGTTCACTCCTAATGATGTTCCACCGGGCGGACCGCTGGGTGCACCGGCCGCTTATCGTTTTGCGTCTTACTGGGCTTCGGCACAGCCACGCCGATCAAGCAATCCCGGGTCACGATCTCGGCCAGTTGATCCTCGCTCCAGCCCTCCGTCCCTTCAGGGCGAACAGGCAATACGATGAACCGGGTCTTCTGGTTGGAGTCTGCAACTCTGATCTCCACGTCTTCGGGAAGCTGGAGACCAAACTCCGAGAGTACTTGCCGTGGCCAGCGAACAAGTCGGCGTCGATAGTTCGGGGTCCGATACCATTCGGGTGATTGGCCGAGGATCGGTCGTGGGTAGCACGAGCACAGGGTGCATACGACCACATGCTTCAACTTGGGCGTATCTTCAAGGACGCGCAGGTTACAATAATCACTCGGCGTGCCGAATTTGGTCGGCATGCTGTTGACCCAGTCGATACCGACTTCCAGGCTGGCCTTGACACCATCGGTTACGGCAAGCTTCTTGTATTCGGGATCCAGCCACGCCTTGGCAACCAGGCGCGCTGCGGGCAACGGGCTGAGGGTATGCATGTACTCTGTCCAACGCTGATGGTCCTCGGCGCTGAAAAGACCTTTCTCAATCGCAAGTTCACGAACAGCCACTTCAAGTATCTCGAAATCGCTGACTTCCTCAACCATCGGTGCAGGTTTATGTTTCTTTGCCATTTGGTTTTCCTCTCTTCTATTCGTATCCGTCAGCCAAATTATGCTGACTCCAGCCAAAATTCGGGTAACTCAGTCTCTACCGTATCGTTCGCGTACACATCGGGATACTCGGGCCAAAGATCCTTCTGCCGGAAAACCACACTGTAGAACCATTGAGGGTTGTCGACGTTATCCCAGGCTTCATCTTCCGCAGCAGGGCTTTCATAGACCAACTCGACCACCGTAGCGATTGCACCGCGCGTGTAAACCTGGGTACGGGTGTAAAAGATGTCCGGCAAGTCCTTAACTCTTACTTTATCGCCAAGCTTAAACTTGGCTGGACCGGCCTCGCCTTTGAAACACTGGGGGTCGCCAATTCCCGTAGCTTTATCAGCGTGGTGGCTTCTACTCATAGCGTTTTTTCACCTCGTCTATCTTGCTAATTAATTCGGTCAGGGTTACATGCTGCTTGTCGACCAGGATCCGAGCGGCAGTCAGTAACCACCGCTGGTAATAAGACAAAGCGAGATAAGTCGAATTACCCAGATCAACATTTTGCCGACGCCGCCTTTCCTCAGCGTTCCAGACGCCGCGCCAGGCCAGAACTTCGCAGGTTACGAAGGTGTTATGTTCCCATTGCTCTTCCTCTTTTTCTTCCCACTGCATGGGCACATCATCTTCGCCGCCAACATCATGGGGTGTTCGCATACACTCCCTGAAGCGGGCGTGATCAATAGAATCCGGATACGGTGCATCCTTTGTATACTTTTGTCTGTTAGCCTCGGTCATGGTCTCGCAGCCTCCTTATAGATTTATAGACTTCGAACATGTTGTCTTATGCCTAGTGGTTTATAACTCTTTTCAAATGTACTTAATGATCAATAACTCTTGATTTAACTTGCGCTATTTTCGAATTAGGTCTTGCTTATAGATCGAAATGTTCGATTAAACTATCCATCATGCAACTATCATTGTCCAAGACCTAATCCTGATTAACACCATAGGCGTTGGCTATGGATTGAAATATCAGGCTAAACTATTCACCACCTGACTATCATTGTCCAAGACCTAATTCTGATTAACCTCATAGGCATTGGCTATGGATTTAAATATCGTCTTAAACGATTCAAGCGATAAACTATAATGCTCCAAGACCTATTTAAATTAACTCCATAGGCGTTGGCTATGGATTGAAATATCAGTTAGACTATTTCCCACGAAACTATAGTTGTCGTTGTGCAAGACCTAGTTCTGATTTACTCCATAAGGAGTTGGCTATGGATCGAAATATCATGTGTCCGCGTTCGCTCCGCTATCTGCTGGCGGTTGCAGAACACCATAACTTCACACGGGCGGCCGAAGCCTTGTTTGTCTCACAGCCGACGCTGTCGCAACAAATCAAGCAATTGGAAGAGTCGTTGGACGTACAGTTGTTGGACCGGTCCGGGCGGACCGTGCAACTGACCAGTGCCGGCGAAGTGTATTTGCGCCATGCCCGCCGCGCCCTGGGCGAACTCGACGCGGGCAAGCGGGCGATCCATGAACTGCAGGATCTGAGCCGCGGTTCGCTTCACCTGGGGATGACGCCCATCACCGAATACCTGGCTGTGCCCTTACTGGACAACTTTAATACCCGCTATCCCGGCATCACCGTGAGCACGCTGGAAATGTCCCAGGACGACATTGAGGTCGGCGTGGCCGAAGGCGATATCGACGTGGGTATTGCGTTTACCAATGCGCTCTCAACCGAGGCGCGTTCGAACGACATCGAGACGCACATCCTGTTTGTCGAAACGCTCAACCTTGCCGTTGGCGAGTCTCACCCCTGGGCCGAACAGCAGGGGCCGCTGAGTGAGCACGCCTTGGAAGAAGAATCACTGGTGCTGCTCAATACCAATTTTGCGCTGCGCCGCCATGTGGACCTGTATTGCCTTGAACATGACATCGCGCCACGCATCGCGATGGAGACCAACTCGCTCAGCGCGATCGTAGAAATCGTTCGCCTTGGCCGGCTTGCCACCATACTTCCCGATACCATCGCCTGTGCGCAGCACGGGCTTCATCCGGTTATGTTGCTACCGGAACTGCCTCACCACACGATTACCCTGATCTGCCGCAAGGACGCGTATAAGAGCCCGGCCTGTCAGGCCTTTGGGGAGCTGGCGTCCGAATGGTGTACGGTCCGGTGTCAGGAGAAACCCGGTCAAAGGTTGAGGCCCTGCCCGATGTCGGAAGTGTGTGAGCACGACGAACACGAGTGAAGCACCGAGCAGTGCAGGTACGCTAAATGCGGCGCGCCAGATAAGTGTAGTAATTACATGAGGCGAAAAATGTTCCGTCTTCCATCGACTGTTGCTGCGCCGCGAGCCAGGCCTCTACCGCCTCCGCCGGCAATAAACCCGCTCTGGTGACGGACGGCGCGTAGGTCTCTGCAAAAGACTTGAAGTAGCTTCCCTTGCCTATTTCAACCACGGCATCGCCCCAGGCCGCTGCCATCTTCAGCCCGAGTTCCGGTAACAGCCGTGGCAAATCACGCATGACCCGCGGGTTGTTGAAAGTCGCATTGGCCAGGGCGACATCCATTTGATGGCCGAAATCGTGATCGGCAAAGGCATAAGTCAAAGAGGCGTAATCGCCGTCAAAGATGACCACCGTGCCGCCTGGTCGAACGACGCGGGCCATCTCTCGAACAACCCTTGTCGGCTCAGTGACGTGGCTAATCAGGGTGTGGGCGATAACCGCGTCGAAGGTCGCAGGGGGAAAATCCAGACTGTGTGCATCACCGATGCGAAAATCGATTCGCTCGCTGACATGTTCCTCTTGCGCGAATCTACCCGCAGCTTCGATGAACTGCGGGCATTGATCAACGCCGAATACCTTGCCAGAAATAAAGTCGCCACGGCGTGCAAGAAATCGCGTCATTGCACCCGTGCCGCAGCCAATCTCCAATACTTGAGCAGAGGGGGGAAGAGTCAGCCGAGTGACATACTTGTCAAACAGTCTCGCGAAGGCGGTGTCTTTGGCGCGGCTTTCCAGCCGGGCAACCAGGCGTTCAACCGCAGCCTCATCCAGTTCGTTGACAAATCGATGTGGGTCACGTGCACGCATGTGTACCCTTGTTTCGTTTAATCGTGTTTCCAGGATCTGTAAGGCAGGAATTTACCATTCAGTGTAACAACGACACGATCACCGGCCGGGTTTTTTTCCTTGTCAATCTTCATGGTAAAGTCAATGGCCGACATTATGCCATCACCGAATTTTTCATGAATCAGTTCCTTGATGGTCTCACCATAGACCCCAACGATCTCATACCAACGGTAAATGACCGGGTCTGTGGGGACCGTCTGATCCCATCTTTTATGCGGAAACTCTTGCAAGGCGGTGGAGACTTCCGGGCCTAGTCCCAAGGCTTCCACCAGTGGATCTGCATTTTCCTTTTCCAGATGATTCATCCCCAGACAGGCGGAAGTGACATACTCCGGAGCCAATCCGGCTGAACTGGCGATGGCCTCCCAGCTAAGACCTTTGGCCTTTTTGGCTGCCATAATGGCTTCGCACATTGCGACTTTATTCATTGGACATGACCTCTTGAATATCGGAAGAACTAGCGTCGGCCTTCCTCAGGTGCGGCACGGATACAGTTTGAAGGCCGGCGGGCTAAATAGAATCAGCATCCCGCGATGGAGAAAAATCGAACCGGGACCACTCTACTACCCCGGTTCGACTACAACACTCGCGTTTAAGCGAGACTCAGGGCGATGAACAGTCCACCGGTCAGCAGGGCGGTAGCGCTGCTGATACGCGCGGCAATCGAACGTGCCTTCTCGGAGTGGCTGGCGAGTTTCTCCAGGCCGAGCACGCCACCGATGATGAGTGCATACTGGACCGTAGCGAAACCGGTCAGGTAGGCCAGTAGCGGCGTGGCCTCCGCACCGACAATGGATTCACCGTAGGCATAACCATGCAGAATGCCGCTCACCGCGAAAATGGCACTCAGCGCAAACGCACCCGGATAACGACGGGTCAGCGCCAGCACACCAACGATCACGACGGACAGCGCCACCAGCGTTTCCGACATCGGGATATTCGCGGCACCGAGATGCAGCACCGTGCCGCCGATGGTCGCACCGATGAAGGCCAGCGGCACCAGGAAACGTGCCGTGCCTTTCAGTGCACAGCTCAACAACATGGCCACCACCAGGAAGGCCAGATGATCCATGCCGATGACCGGATGTGCCAGTCCCGACAACAAGCCCTGGCCGAAGGTCTGCGGCATTGCACCGCCCATCGCGTGATGTGCGAAGGCAGGGGATGACGCGAGCAGCAACAGCCCCCCGCTGGATACTGCAAACGTCCCGCGTAAAAAGTTTTCAGAAATATACTTTGCAACACTCATGGCTATTCTCCTCTCCTCACTGTTGACTGCTTGTTACTCGATTCGCAGGCCGCTTTACCAGGACTTGTCGTGCAGGAAGGTGCGGCTCATGGTCTCGTACCTTCCTAATAGATCTCGAACAAGTCATCTTGCGCCTAATGGTTTATAACTCTTTTCAAAAATACTTAACTCATCGATAAGCCTAAACTTCGCTTGCGCTATTTCCGAATTAGGCCTTGGCAATGAATCGAAATATCGGCTTAAACTATTCACCATGCGACTATGATTGTCCAAGACCTAATTCTGATTAACCCCATAGGCGTTGGCTATGGATTGCTTATGGGTTGAAACATCAGGCTAAACTATTCACCACCCAACTATAATTGTCCAAGACCTAATTCTGATTAACTCTATAGGCGTTGGTTATGGCTTGCTTATGGATTGACACATCGGCTTGAACTGTTCACCACGCAACTATAACGATCCAAGACCGATTTGATTATTTGAATAGGAGTTGGCTATGGATCGAACTGGCATGAATCCGCGATCGCTATTCTGGTTCGCACATCGTTTACTGAGCCTTGCAAGGA
>Ga0316193_10002880_pt1 | contig 12242 bp, 12 predicted proteins | sample MerIslsedime2_MG_FD_207735 | JGI IMG/M metagenome (GOLD analysis project Ga0316193, IMG submission 207735) | Coastal sediment microbial communities from Maine, United States - Merrow Island sediment 2 | ecosystem: Environmental > Aquatic > Marine > Coastal > Sediment | place: USA: Maine... | reverse complement strand
TCGATCCATGGTTTGTTTATCCCATGAACCGTATTATTTTTCAACCAGATGGAACACCAAAGGTCCCAATATTCCATCATTCCATTGTTCCATCATTCCAATTGTGAGCGAAGCGAACTAACTTGTGATTGACTTTTATTGCATAGTTCGTTAACTGTGACAAAATTCAGGGTTAACCAATGAAAAACAATCCATCGAAAAAAGGTCAGTTACTTAAAGAACTCAGGTCACAGCGGGAAATTATATCCGGAGAACAACTCAGTGCAACTCTTGGAATTTCAAGGGTATCTGTCTGGAAGCACATTCACAAACTGCAGGAACTCGGCTATCAGATTATGTCAACCCCCAATGGATACCGGCTTATCGACTCGCCGGATATCCCTTTTCCCTGGGAATTTGCGGATCACAATTTCAACATTTTGTACTATCCCGAAGTGTCTTCAACCATGGATACCGCCAAAGAACTGGCAAGAAAGGACTGCCCTGATTTTACAGTGGTCGTGGCCGGACGGCAGACCCGAGGCCGGGGGAGACTAAGGCGGCAGTGGCTGTCGGATGACGGCGGCCTATATTTTACCATGGTGCTGCGGCCGGATATTCCCGTGCTGTTGAGTTCCAGGGTGAATTTTTTGGCCTCGCTGACGCTTGCACGTGTATTGCGCGAGTTGTTTCAAATTGATGCCGCCGTCAAATGGCCCAATGACATCTTGGTGGATGGTCATAAGATTTCAGGGATGCTCTCCGAGCTGGAGGCCGAAACAGATCGGGTCCTTTTTATCAGCATTGGTATGGGCATCAACGTCAACAACGACCCTTCGGGGGTTGAACCCGGGGCATCATCATTGAAAAAAATCACCGGCCGGGAAATTTCAAAGAAGATGCTGTTGGCCCGGTTTCTATCTGAATTCGAAGAGTGCATAAAAAGAGCAGACTTTGAAAATGTCATTTCAGAGTGGAAAAGGTATACCGTTACATTGAACCGGCGGGTCAAAATTGTTACCCAAAAAGAGGTATCCGAAGGCCTCGCGGTCGATGTGGAACAAGACGGTGCACTGATTTTAGAGCTTGCGGATGGTACACGCAAAAAAATTGTTTACGGAGATTGTTTCCACTGAAAATGGACTCTACCAGCCAACTTCGAATGACGGTGTTTGCCTCACTACTTGCAGCCTTAATGGCGGCCGGGGCGTATCTTGCCATTCCCATAGGGCCGGTACCCATCGTTTTACAAAATATGTTCGTCTTGCTGGCCGGCCTTTTGCTGGGAAGCCGATGGGGACTCGCCAGCGTTGCCGTATATCTGCTGACTGGTGCATGCGGGCTGCCGGTTTTTGCCGGCGGGCTGGGCGGAATCGGACGGATCGTGGGGCCCACCGGCGGTTATCTTATCGGCTATCTTCCGGCTGTTTTTATTACCGGATACATTTCAGAAAAGGCCGGCAAACGAATCAGTTATGATGTTTTGGCAATGATTTGTGGAACCATTGTTTTGTATGCCTGTGGAGTGATCTGGTTGAAAATCCTGACCGGTATGACATGGTCCAAAACAATGATGGCGGGTATGTACCCCTTTCTGATCGGCGATGCCCTAAAGATTGCGGCGGCGGCGGTGATTGCCAGAGCCTTGAGACCGGTTATGCGCAACCCGAAATGAACATCATCGAATTTGAAAATCTCTGTCATCGTTTTGCCGATGGCACCTCAGGTATTGAAGATATCAATCTAAACATTCGCGAAGGATCGTTTGTGGTCATCGCCGGACCCAACGGCTCGGGAAAAACCACCTTGTTAAGGCATTTGAACGGGCTCCTCTCACCCACTTCCGGAATCGTTCGATTGGCGGGTATTCCCGTCGAACAGAACTTATTAAGGGCCCGGCAATTGGTCGGAATGATGTTTCAGGATGCCGACAGTCAGATAGTCGGGGAAACAGTCTACGAAGATGTGGCTTTCGGACCGGAAAATTTGCAGTTGGATCGCAGCAAGATAAGAAGCAGGGTGTTAAAGGCACTTGACCTTGTCGGCTTATCGGATTTTGCTGATCAACGGCCTCATTTGCTTTCGGGCGGCGAAAAACGCAGACTTGCCATTGCCGGTGTGCTTGCCATGGAACCCAGGGTCATCGTTTTTGATGAGCCCTTTTCAAATTTGGATTACCCGGGTGTCAAACAGGTATTGCGCCACATCCTTGCTCTGCACCAATCGGGTCATACGATTCTGGTAACAACCCACGATTTAGAAAAGATCATCGCCCATGCGGATCGGATGATTTTGATGCAGAACGGAAAAATTATCAGGGACGGAATTCCTGCGGATATTATGACCGACATCGAGGCCTTCGGCGTTCGAAAACCCTGCGCTTTCCGATTGGGGCTGGAGGCCGAATCATGGCTGAGTTGACCTCATTTAGTTACCAGCCCGGGGACTCACTGCTGCACCACATAGATGTTCGGTTTAAAATTCTATTTATCATTTTAATCAGCCTGATTTGTTTAAACCTTTATTTTCTTGAACTTGGAATTCTAACCACTTTGTTGCTGGGCCTCATTTTCCATGCCCGTCTATCGCTAATTTCAGGGTTGAAGGAGCTACGCTATTTTCTTATTTTGCTTTTTTTTATTTTTGTTGCCCGGCTGCTGTCAGCCGATGGACCACCCATAATAAATCTTAAATTTGTTAGCGTTTCCATTCAGGGTTTACACAGTGGTATCCTGGTATGTTGGCGCCTGGCTTTTATTGTCATTCTTGGATTCGCATTTATTTCAACGACCCGACCTTCTGCAATTAAAGCCGGCGTGCAGTGGTTTCTAAAACCCGTTCCCTTCATTCCGGAAAAAAAAGTGGCTCTCATGATGGGCCTGATCCTGCGTTTTATTCCGGTGATTTTCGATCAGGCCGGGGAAATTGTGGACGCCCAAAAAGCCCGTGGGGTGGAGAACAGAAAGAATCCGGTATATCGATTGACAAAACTTGCCTTGCCATTAATGCGCCGGACCTTTGAACGCGCAGATAACCTGGTAGCCGCCATGGAAGCAAGGGGTTTTACAGAAAACCGCACTGATCCCGAACTGGCGCTACACAAACGGGATTGGATCTCCCTGATTGCCGTATGCTTCCTGTCTATCTTCCTGTTGTTTTAATAATTTATTTTAAGTTTGAAAAAAAAAGTCCCGATAACCAACATAGGGTCATTTTCATTGAAGGTTGGATGAAAATTACGGGTATTTTTAAAAAATTCTGACCATGGAGATCATATTTTGCCATCATGAGTTTATCTGGAATTAAATATCGAAAATATAATATCTATATTACAAAGTTGTTCAATCTGATATTAACTTTAAACTCAGAAGAGCAACGATTTTTGTTAAAGAAGATTGAAAAATTAATTCTTAAAGAAAAAAGAACATCTGCTCGAAAAACCTGTAGAATTCCTGTTAGGTATTATTATAATGAACGTATTTTCAACAATTTTATTGTCAATATTAGTCGGGATGGCTGTTTCATAGAGACTCCAAAACCACTTCCAATTGGAGAAAAATTTTTGATGGATATCCACTTGGGTGGCGATGTCGAATCAATTAGGATCAAAGGTGAAGTGGCTCATGCAAGTCGCATGGGAATGGGAATTGAATTTAAAAAAGTCAGTAGTAATTTGTTAGAAAAACTTGGTAATCTTGTATATAAGATTATTTAATTGAGTCCATCTATCAGACCCTTACAAAATTCAGCTATACCCATCCACTTCACCCGACCCTCACCCATTTACCCATCGGAATGGTTATGGGGCATTTCACTGTACGTGCTTTGTCTGTTCAGCGTGATCGGACTGGGATATTTTGGTGGTGAATTGGTTTACGGTACCAAAGTGCCTGCTGCGGGGGTTGCGGAAGGGCCGGCGGCCGAAGGCGCCATAGTTTTCAAACAGAACTGCTCCGCCTGCCACCTCACCGACAGCACGGCAACTAAAATCGGTCCGGGATTAAAGGGTGTATTCAAGGGTGATAAATTTCTTGTGAGCGGCTGGCCGGTTTCGGAAGATAATTTCCGTAAGCAGTTACAAAAACCTTTTGACAAAATGCCGCCCTTTAAGCATCTTAAAGAAGAAGAACTGAAAGCAATCGTTGATTATTTAAAAGCATTATGATTGAGTTAAATTCGAAATGCATCCGGAATATAATCGTTCCGGGTGCATTCTTTTTTTTAGCCTCGACAGCCGTTTCCATCCATTTAATGGCGGCAGAGATTCTCCTTTCGCCCCCCGTCTAAGGCTCATTAAAGACCCGTCCCTTAGGAATTCATTTTTTAAAGCATTCTATCCGGTAAACTGGACCTATGCCAGGTTTAAGAGGGATGGAAATGCTTCCATTACTTCTGCAAAAGTGCTCGAATGCCATCAATGTCATAGCATTGCATTTCATTTGACAGGAGACTTGATTTTTACCCAATTTCCGTAGAATGGTATTTAATCAAAATTGGTCGGAAATATTTTTGAAATATCAATCCGTGCGTGATATGTACCCCTAGATTTATGAAAGGAAATGATAAAGGAAACAATATACCCCAGTGTTGCAACGTTTGGGTATGCAGGACACTATAGATTGGACAAGGAAGACAACGACATGGGTATTCAAGATTTCACAATGGACTTTTTTTCGTTGAAAGGCAAAAATGCGATTGTAACGGGCGGCAATACCGGACTCGGGCAATCATTTGCATTGGCGCTGGCCAAAGCGGGTGCCAACCTGTTTGTCCCCAGTATCATGGAAGATGACGGCACCACCAAAGATCTCATTGAGACGGAAGGCGTTGGTTATGAATATATGCAAACTGATATCTCAGAGGATGGTACACCAAAACTAATTATCGAAACCTGTGTTGCAAAATACGGCTCTATTGATATTCTGGTTAACAGCGCCGGCGTCTGCATCTCCACCGAAGTCGAGAACTTTGGCAGGGAGCAATGGGACAAGATGGTGAGCATCAACCTGACAGCCGCTTTTGAACTCGGTTATGAGGCATCGAAGTGTATGATTCCGCAGAGAAGCGGCAAGATTATCAACATCTGTTCACTTTTCTCGTTTTTGGGGGGACAATGGTCACCGGCTTATGCAGCGACAAAGCACGGAATAGCTGGTTTCACCAAAGCCTATTGCGATGAACTCGCCCAATACAACATTCAGGTCAACGGGATTGCACCGGGATACTACGCAACCGCTTTGACGGCGAGGACAAGAAGCAACCCGGAAACAAATAAAAGGATCCTCGATCATATCCCTGCCAACCGCTGGGGCGAGACCATGGACCTTATGGGCACGACGGTATTTCTGGCGAGCAAAGCCTCTGACTATGTAAACGGCCATATACTTGTTGTTGACGGGGGCTACATGGTTCGGTAGACCGGCTGACAACAGCGAAAATGCTAAAGCGCAACATTCTTGTTAATCACAACTTATAAAAAGGAATCATCATGACATTATCCAGGGGAGCGATTGTCGACCATCTAAAAAACATGGTAGGGCCGGAACGTGTGATCACCGATGAGCAGGTATTAAAGGAAAACAGCCACGACCGCTATAAAAAATTCGAAACGATTTTTGGTGTTTATACAAACCCTATTCCTGCGGCGGTGGTGAAACTGGCAGACACAAAGCAGGTTTCCGATGTTTTAAAATTCTTAAACGGAAATAAAATCAATGCCGTTGCCCGTACCGGGGGAACAGCCACAGAGGGCGGCCTGGAAACCATTGTTGAAAATTCAGTGGTGCTTGATGGTTCGCAAATGAATCAAATCCTTAAGATCGATCCCACGAATATGCTGGCAACCGCCCAGTGCGGGGTTAATCTTGGTGAGTTGGAAGACCGCCTCCGCGAACAAGGCTATACGGCAGGCCATTCCCCCCAATCCAAACCGCTGGCCCACATGGGAGGACTGGTTGCAACCCGCAGTATCGGTCAATTCTCTACCCTTTATGGTGCCATCGAAGATATGGTCATTGGCCTGGAAGCCGTCTTTCCGAATGGTCAGATCACCCGAATTAAAAATGTTCCCCGCCGGTCCTGCGGCCCGGACATCCGCCATGTGATTATCGGTAACGAGGGAGCACTGTGCTATATCACTGAAGTAACGGTTAAAATTTACAAATATTACCCTGAAAACAATCAGTTTATGGCGTGGGCATTGGACAACATGAAAACCGGTTTCGAGATTCTGCGGGAAGTCATGGTCGCCGGGTATCGTCCTTCGGTTGCACGCCTCTATGATGTGGAAGATGGCGCTCAGCACAGCTTCGACCAGTTTGCTGAGGATAAATGCGTTTTGATGTTCATGGCGGAGGGCAATGAACGCATCGCCAGGGCCACGGCCGAAGGTATTGTAGAGATTGTCGGAAAATATGACGAGTGCCGGTCTATTGACAGCAAAATCATTGAGAACTGGTTTAATCATCTAAACTGGGGGCCGGAAAAAATTACTGAAGAGCGTGAGCTCATTCGGAAAAATCTTCATATAGGATTCACCACCGAAGTCTCGGGTAATTGGGATTGTATCAACACCATTTACGAAAACTCCCTCAAACGGATTCGCGCGGACTTTCCCCATATCGATGATTTGACCATGCTCGGCGGTCATTCTTCGCACAGTTACCAGACCGGAACCAATCTATACTTTGTGTACGCCTACGATGTCGTGGACTGTAAACCGGAGGAAGAAATCAATAAGTACCACATCCCGCTGAATGCCTTGGTTGTGGAAGAAACCCTGAAGGCCGGAGGCTCGATGGTGCACCATCACGGCATCGGTAAATACCGAACACCCTGGACCAAGGAAGAGCATGGTTCGGCATATTACATTTTGAAGGGCTTAAAGGATCAGTTCGATCCAAATGGTATCATGAACACAGGGACTATTTATCCGGTAGAAAAATGAAAATTGCGGTCTGTTTCAAAACCATAGCAGATTACGGCAGGCTGTCCGATAATGATTGGGTATGGGATGAGCGGCATTTTGTCGATACAAGTTTTGTCAGACGTGTCTTTAACTGTTTTGAAGAAAGTGCATTGGAAATGGCACTTAAGCTTTCCGGAACATCGAAAAACGGATCGGATACAGCAGAACTCACCGCGTTAACCGTGGATGATCGGCGCGGCGACCTTTTTCTCAAACACTTAATTGCCGTCGGTTACCACCATGCCGTGCGAATTCAGTGCAACAAAAGGATCGACCTGAGATTCAATTCTTTAGCCGTCTCCGATTTGATTTCAACATACATCCAACGGGAAGGGCATCACCTCGTGTTCCTGGGCACGCAAGGGGGGAATGGTGACAATGGCCAAACCGGATTTCTCGTGGCCGAACGGTTGGGATGGCCCTGCATTCGAGAGGTAACAGCGGTTGTTACGGCCGGATCATCCGAGCGTCTGAAAGTAACCAGCCGAATCAATGGAGCAATCTTGGTGCAGACGGTCCAGTTGCCGGTGGTGTTAATTGCAGGCCATTGTCTGGATTCTCCCTATCTGCGTATCCCGACCCTGAAACAGAAATTAAAGGCAAAAAAGAATCAGGTGACCATTCTATCAAACATCGAACTGGGACTCGATAATGACTCATTGGTCAACAACGGTAAGACCCTTATCGATTTACAGCGGCCACCGGTGAACCGGCCCTGTGTTTTTCTGGAGGGTAAAAATGCCCGGGATCAGGCCAAACGCCTCTATGATGAATACCTCAAAAAGGTGTTTACATGATGAAGGCCGCACTTGTGCTATCCGCTGACAGTGCCTCAATACGACAGCAAGCCGGTGAAATCAACGCCATGCTGAACCGGATGGCGACGACCTTTACTCGTTTAGAGCTGTGGCTATTTTACCAGGATATACCACCTGAAATTTTTCCTGAAATCGACTGCCCTTTGTCGGCTATTAGACTGATAGCGGTGGAACATGCCCATTTGCCGGAGTCTTATCTGCAATTGCTGCTAGGTTTAATGCGCCAATATCCGGTAGACCTATTCGTGTTTGCCAGTGACGGACTAGGCGCCGAACTGGCAACTCGTCTAGCTTATCGTCTTAATGGCAATTCCTGTCTGCAGGTCGAAGACTGCAAGCTGGCAGCGGGTAAGCTTGAGGTCATTAAACCGGTGTATGGGAATCATCTATCGGCACGATTTATTCTAGAGCATCCCCCCTATTGTCTTTCGGTGGCAAAGCAACCCTGTCTTCCGGCGAGGATGACCTCGTCTGAACTCGCGAAAATTGAAATAATCACATTGAATCAGCCTCGAACCGATTGCCAAAAAGAGATTTTGACGATTCCGGATCAACCGGCAACCGGACTGACCTGCGCGGATCTGGTGCTCGTCGTCGGTCAAGGAGCAAGCAGCAAAGAAACCGTGGATGTTTTAAAAGGCATCGCAAACAGCATGGGTGCCGAGCTTGGCGCCAGCCGTCCGGTGGTGATGAATGCCTGGGCCGATATGAACCGATTGATCGGTACGTCGGGGCTGATCATATCGCCAAAGCTTTGTATTGCGGCGGGGGTTTCCGGTACAGGTGTTTTTAGTGTGGGGATCAAAAGTAGTGAATTTATCGTGGCAATCAACACCGACAGCAAAGCGCCGATTTTTCAAATGGCCGATGTCGGCATTGTCGGCGATTTGTTGGCAATTCTTTCTGAATTGGAAAAAGTGATCACGGCCGAGAAAGCCCAAAAGGGACTTCACCACACGCGTGGATCGAGGATTGAGACCCAATGAAAGCCGTGAAGTCGAGCAATTTAATTCAGCCACTGGAAGACAGGCACCGTGACTATTTAAAAGATGAGTCCCGATCCTCGGGACAGGCTGAGAGTATATCATTTCCCATAAACGAAGCAGAAGTTCAGGCCATTGTCAAAATCCTGTCGGGACAGCAAACGTCGATTACCGTTCAAGGCAGCCGCACCGGAATAACGGGTGGCGCAGTGCCCGTTGGCGGACATATTCTGAACCTGTCGCAAATGACGAAAGTAATGGGCCTGGAACTCGATCAAAATGGTCAGTTTTCGATACGGGTTCAGCCGGGCATCAGCTTGTCGGAACTTGATCAACACCTTTATAGCGGCCGTTTTGAAAGTGATGGCTGGGATCAAAATGCACTCAGCGCACTTGCAACGCTTCACAAAACGGATAGACAGTTCTGGCCGCCTGATCCCTCCGAAAGATCGGCGTCCATCGGCGGCATTGCCGCAAATAATAGTCGGGGCATCTGTGCGCACCATTATGGGCCGGCCTGTGACCATATCGAACGTATTCGCGTGGTCGATGCCAATGGAGAAATTCATTCAATCACACGCGGGCAGTATGTTTTTTCACAAGAGGTCGGAGTCTGCCCATTACCGGGAGGGGCTGAAATCCGAGTGGATCCGGCAAACTTGCTGGCAGAATCACCCAACGACCTGATCGATCAGTACTTGGGCAGCGAAGGTTTGTTCGGTGTGATTACCGAGCTGACATTATCTTTGCAGCCACTTCCCCATGAGTTGTGGGGCATCGTATTTTTCTTCGAGGACCAGCGCCGGACCGTCGATTTTCTTCAAGCGATCGATCAAAGACAAACAAAAGAATCGGGCACCGATATTGTGGCGATTGAGTTCATGGATCAAACCACTCTTGAGTGTATCCGGGAATATAAACTAGTGAACAGCCGGCTGAGGGAATTACCGGATTGGGATACCAGACTCGTATCAGCGGTGTATATTGAAATCCACGGCAACAGCACCGAAGAGGTTGAGGTGCTATCCGAGTGGTTATTGGAAACAGCGGCCGAATGTGGTGGTGATCCGGACAACACCTGGGCCTTTTGTGGCGAGATCGAGATGGAGCGGCTTCGTCTCTTCCGCAATGCCGCCCCGGAATCCGTCAATCAAATGATCGATAAGGCAAGACAGGTATATCCCCGGATTACAAAACTTGGGACGGACATGCGCCTGCAAAACGGGTCCTTGTCTGAAATGCTTGAGATGTACCGCCGGGGCCTGCAAGCCGCCGGACTCAAAGCGGCCATTTTTGGTCATGCCGCCGACAAGCATCTTCACGTTAATATACTGCCACAGGATGGGAAACAATTTGACCAAGGCAGGAGACTTATCGAGGTTTGGGCCAAAAAAATCAGTGGCATGGGTGGAAATATAGTGGCCGAGCATGGCGTTGGGAAAATTAAAAAAAATCTCTTCCGATCAATTCCATTACCCGAACGTTTGAAAGTGATTCACAGCCTAAAACAACAACTTGATCCGAATGGTTTATGGAATCCCGGCAATATGCTGGATTCGTATTGACAATAAACCCCAGTGTTGCATAAAAAACATGGCAAAGAATAGCTAAAGGTATGTTATTATATCCAATATCATAGTTAAGACACAATTTTTTGGATATCTCCAATAGTGAATTCATCCGACTCCGCTCTTCGAGCTTCGACGGGACAAGAAGGATGGGGTTGATTTTGCCATGTTGTTTACCCTTCGGGAAAGCCGGAGGACTTCAGATCCTGTGTTGTCAAGGGATCAAGGTAACCGACTACAATTTCACCCTTGACGCCTTGGCTCTGAAGCCCTCCGACTTTTGCAACGTTAGGGTTAAGTGACAACGATCAACGGAAACCACGTATGAGCAGAAAATATCTAATGGGGGTGGATGTCGGCACCCAAAGCGCCAAGGTAATCATATCAGATCTGGATGGCAATATCGTTTGTGAAGGTTGTCAGCCATTGCGTAAACTGGATATCCCGGCACCGCAACTGGCTGAACATCCAGATGACGACCTGTGGGATGCACTTAAGATGGCCTTTCATCGAGTGATGACGAAGTTTAATACCGACCTGGGTGGAAATGTGCATGATATTCTATCCATGGGGATCTGTATCATTCGTTGCTGTCGTGTGCTTCTTAAAGAAAACGGCGACCTGGCCTATCCGGTGATTAACTGGATGGATAAACGTCTGAATACACCCTATGAACACCAAGCAGCCTATGGCGATGTTCGATATGTAACAACAACCTCCGGCTACATCACGCATCGTTTGACAGGCGAGTTCAAGGATACGTGTGCCAACTATATCGGCTGGTGGCCAATGGATGACGACACCTTGGATTGGAGTACGGACGAAGCGCTTATCAAACAGTGTAATGTGCCTCGCGACATGCTGTTTGATGTGGTCAAACCAGGGGCGGTCCTCGGGTATGTGACCGATGAAGTGGCCGACCTCATCGGTGTCTGGACGGGGATGCCGGTTGTTGCCACGGCGCATGATAAGGCGGTGGAAGCGTTAGGCGCCGGTTCTCTGGATTCAGGTGTGGGACTTATTTCTTTGGGAACTTATATCGGCGCTTTGGTGCATGGCCATGAAAACATGAAAGATACAAAAAACTTCTGGGTGTTTCAGGCATCGATTCCGGGGCGTTACCTGTATGAAAGCATCGGCGTTCGACTCGGTATGTGGACCATCAGCTGGTTTTGCGATCAATTTGGTGAAGGCATCATCAATGAAGCCCAAAGCCGGGGAATAACGATTGAAGAATTATTCAACCGCGAGGCGGGAAAAGTCCCGGCCGGTTGCGAAGGACTATTGACGGTTCATGACTGGGCTCCACCTGCGACAGCGGTATATCGTAAGGGCGTGATGTTTGGATTTGACGGGCGTCATACCAGGGCGCATATGTATCGGTCCATTTTAGAAGGCATCGCCTTCACTGTGAAAAATCACATGGACAAAATGAATCAAGCGCTGAATACGCCGCTCAACCACCTGATCATTTCAGGTGGAGGAGCCAATAGTAATGTATTCATGCAAATTTTTGCCGATATATTCGGTGTATCGACCTGTCGCAATCAGATCAAAGGCTCAGCCGCTGTCGGTTGTGTCATCAATGCGGGTATGGCCGTCGGCGCTTTCGAATCCTATGAAGACGCTGTAGAGAAAATGGTTCGCAAGGAGGATGAATTCAGCCCCAACCAGGAAAATACAAAGTTCTATAACCAACTCAATGACAAGGTATACAGACATGTCAACCGGCACTTCGACCCGATTCTAAAGGAGCTTAGTTTACTCGTGGATTAATATCATTGGAGTTTTAATCCAATATTGAAATCCTGGTCCTCAGGGTTAGGTCATAATTAAAGGGCTCTGCCGATAATATAGAGTCGGAGTGATGGAGTACTCCCTTGGTTTTAATCCAGGACTCCCTTTGGAGGCAAACCAAAGCCGGGCC
>Ga0316193_10002877_pt1 | contig 12246 bp, 8 predicted proteins | sample MerIslsedime2_MG_FD_207735 | JGI IMG/M metagenome (GOLD analysis project Ga0316193, IMG submission 207735) | Coastal sediment microbial communities from Maine, United States - Merrow Island sediment 2 | ecosystem: Environmental > Aquatic > Marine > Coastal > Sediment | place: USA: Maine... | reverse complement strand
GAACCCTGAACCCTGAACCCTGAACCCTGAATCTCAAATCTCCGCGGGTTCGGGCCCATTCGCGAAGAACTCGATGGTGTCCTTGAGGCCGTCAGCCAGCAGAACCTGAGGTTCCCAGTCGAGGATCTTACGCGCCAACGTGATGTCGGGTTGGCGTACCTTGGGATCGTCCTCGGGCAACGGTTCGAAGACGATCTCCGAGGATGAGCCCGTGACCCGGATGATTTCCTTGGCAAACTCGAGAACCGTCATCTCGGCCGGGTTGCCGATATTCATGGGATCGACGTAATCCGAGTTGAGCAGTCGCCAGATGCCTTCGATGAGGTCGGCGACATAGCAGAAGGAACGCGTCTGCAACCCGTCACCAAAGGCGGTGAGCGGTTTGCCCGCCAGCGCCTGGCAGATGAAGGCCGGTACGACCCGGCCGTCACCCGCCCGCATCCGCGGTCCATAGGTGTTGAAGATGCGGACGATTCGGGTATCGACGCCGTGGTGACGGTGGTAGGCCATGGTGATGGCCTCGGCGAAACGTTTGGCCTCATCGTAGACGCCACGCGGACCAACCGGATTGACGTTTCCCCAATAGTCCTCCGGCTGTGGATGGACGAGCGGGTCACCATAGGTCTCCGAGGTCGATGCGAGCAGAAACCGAGCACCTTTGGACTTGGCGAGGCCGATGGCTTTGTGGGTGCCCAGGGAGCCCACCTTGAGGGTCTGGATGGGCAGCTTGAGGTAATCGATGGGTGAAGCCGGCGACGCGAAGTGGAGGATGTAGTCGAGCTTCCCCGGGACGTGGATGAAGTTCGTGACATCGTGGTGGACGAAGGTAAATCCGTCCCGACCGAAGTAGCTTTCGATGTTATCGAGCGAACCGGTGATCAAATTGTCCATGCAGACGACCTCGAGGCCCTCGTCCATCAGACGTCCACACAGGTGGGATCCGAGAAAACCCGCACCACCGGTCACTAAAGCTCGTTTTCGTTCAGTCATCTGACCTCCGTCCTAGCGATTAAGTATATCCGCCCAGCCACCCGCCCACGGCTATTCGGGTTCCACCGCCCACCCAACCACGGCTATACGGCGCGAAGCCTTTACGATCTCCTGGCCGTAAAGCCGTAAAGCCGTAAAGCCGTAAAGCCCTGTTCTCAGCGGATCGCCGCTTCAAGCACCTCATCCACTGTGCTGACAAAGATGAACTTCACCTTCTTGCGAGCCGACTGTGGCAGATCGATCAGGTCGCGTTCATTCTCCGCCGGCAGCAAGACCTCGGTGATCCCGGCGCGGAGGGCGGCGAGGACCTTCTCCTTGATTCCACCCACCGGCAGGACATCACCACGAAGCGTGATCTCACCGGTCATCGCGAGATCGTGGCGAACGGGACGCCCGGAGACGGCCGAAATAATGGCCGAAAGGATGGTCGCGCCGGCCGAGGGGCCATCCTTGGGGACGCCGCCCGCCGGAACGTGAACGTGCAGGGAGTGCTTCGCGAACCAGTTTTCGCCGATCCCGAAGTCGGCCGCGCGGGCCCTGGCCAGAGACAGAGCGGCGGCCGCCGACTCCTTCATCACCTCGCCCAGGGAACCGGTGAGCTCGAGCTTTTCCTTGCCCGTCAGCGGTATGGCTTCTACGAGCAGCACCTCGCCCCCGACGGGCGTGTAGGCGAGACCGGTGGCGACACCGATTCGATCGCTTTCCAGGGGGTGATCCGTCAGGTGCCGCGGCGGCCCGAGAAACCGTTCGACGGCGGCAGGGCTGACGCGGTGGATCGACCGCCGCCCTTCGGCGACCTGTACCGCCACCTTGCGACACACCGAACCGATTTCCCGCTCGAGGTTTCGCAGCCCGGCTTCCCGGGTGTAATCGGAGATCAGGCGCCTGACGGCGGCGGTGGTGAAATCGAGCCCCCGGATCGAGAGACCGTTCTCCTCGACCTGACGCGGGATGAGGTGGCGGCGTGCGATCTCCAGCTTCTCCTCCTCGGTGTAACCGGAGAGGCGAATCACCTCCATTCGATCGAGGAAGGCCGGTTGAATGGTGTCGGTGACGTTGCCGGTGGCGATGAAGAGCACCTTCGAAAGGTCGTAGACGACCCCGAGATAGTGATCGCGAAAGGAGTCGTTCTGCTCCGGATCGAGGACCTCGAGGAGGGCGGAGGACGGATCGCCGCGGACATCGGCACCGAGCTTGTCGACCTCGTCGAGCATGAAGACCGGATTTGAGGTGCCGGCCTGAGACAGCCCCTGGATAATGCGTCCCGGGAGCGCCCCGACGTAGGTCCTCCGGTGACCGCGGATCTCGGCCTCATCGCGTACCCCGCCCAGCGAGGAACGAACGAACTCACGTCCCATGGCTCGTGCGATGGATCTGCCGAGCGATGTTTTGCCGACACCGGGTGGACCGACAAAGCACAATATCGGGCCCTTGCTACCGGGTCTCAGCTTTCGCACCGCGAGAAACTCAAGGATCCGCTCCTTGACCTTCTCGAGATCAAAGTGATCCTCGTCGAGGATCGTTCGCGCGACCGCTATGTCGAGATTGTCCTCGGTCGCTGTCGCCCACGGCAGCGAGGTCATCCAATCGAGCCAGGTCCTTGCCACCGACGATTCCGCGCTCTCCGGGTGCATGGTCCCGAGCCTTCGCAGCTGACGGTCGACCGCCTCCTTCGCCTCCTGGCTGAGACCAAGCTCAGCCGCCTTCTCTCGGTACTCGGCGATTTCCAATTCGACGTCGTCGATCTCTCCCAGCTCCTGCTGAATGGTGCGCAGCTGCTGGCGCAGCAGGAACTCGCGCTGGTTGCGGTCGATTTCGCCCCTGACCTGGGACGAAATCTGCTCCTGCATCTCGGCCAGAGCAAGCTCCCGTTCGAGGAGTTCGTGGACTCGCCGCAATCTCGGCATCGCGTCGATGGTCTCGAGGACGTTTTGGGCGTCGGCCGCGTCGAGTCCGAGGTTGGAGGCCGCGAGATCAGCGAGTCGCAGTGGGTCCTCGAGGCCCGAGGTGATGAGGATGACCTCGGGTGAGATCTGCTTTCCGAGGGTGCTGACCCGTTCGAGCCCCTGCTTGATCGAGCGAACGAACGCCTTCGCTTCGAGCTCGCCCTCCCCCGGATCGGGCTCCTCGAGAGGTGTCAGGCGGGCCTCGAAGGACGGCTCGGTTCGGGTGAAATAGTCCACCCGTGCCCGGGACAGTCCCTGAATAAGGATGCGAATGGTCCCGTCGGGGAGCTTGAGCATGCGCATGATGAGCGCGACGCAGCCGGTCTGATACAGCTCGTCAGGTTGTGGATACTCAGACTGTGCGTCCTTCTGCGTCAGGACCAGGACGAGCCGATCTCCGGAGAGGGCATCGTCGACCGCGCGTACGGATATGTCGCGGCCAACGGTCAACGGAATGATGGCAAAGGGGAAGAGGACCGCGTCTCTCAGCGCCATCACCGGCAGCACGTCGGGAATGCTGATCGCGTCTTGCGGCGGGAGCTCGTTGTCGGGGATATCAGGCAGTTTGACCACCTCTTAGTCGGTGTTCTTTTCTTTGATGAGCAGGCTTCTGAGCTCGTCCATAAACTGGTTCACGTCCTCGAATCGTCGATAAACGCTGGCGAATCGAACGTAGGCAACCTGGTCGAGACGGCGCAACTCTTCGATGACCATGTTGCCGATCTCCTCGGTCGACATTTCTCGCACATCGCGGGCGGCGAGGGTCGATTCCACAGCGTCGACTATTGTCACCAGATCGCGCCGGGGAACCGGCCGCTTCTCGCACGCGCGCAGAAGACCGGTGAGAAGTTTTTCGCGGTCGAAGCTCTCCCGCCTTCCGTCACGTTTGACGACGGTTGTCGGGAGCTCGTCAACCCGCTCATAGGTCGTGAAACGCTTGCCGCAGTCCGAGCACTCGCGCCGACGCCGGACCTCCAGGCCCGAACGGACGTCGCGGGAATCAACCACCCGGTTGTCAGGGTCACCGCAGAAGGGACAGTTCATTCTTCGATGGCCTCGGGCCCAACGGACTCCACCTCGCGCAGGTTGACCCCTAGGAGGGGCAGACAGAGCAGGCCGATGATGGTGATGGGAACGAAGCAGATGGCGTGATACGCAATGGCGATACCGGTCGCCTCGTTGAGACCGATGCCGAAGAACAGGGTCATGCCGACCTGGGTGGCCTTGTGGAATCCGCCGACGCCGCCAGGCGTCGGAACCGCGAGGCCAATCACTGCCATGGTGACAATGAGGTAGGCCGCCCGCAACGGGAGGTCAACGTCAAAGGCGAGCAGGGTGAATCGGACCTGGTAGCAGATGACGTACCACATGAAGAGCGAAGCAACCGTGGTGATGATGAGATCGCGAGGCCTCTGAAGAACGCGCAGGCCGTCGAGGAAATGGTTGAAGAAGTTGGTCGCCGGTTGCCGCCACGACGGCTTCATCCAACCGACCGGCCGGGTCAACAGCTCGACGAAGCGCTCCTGGTAACGGAAGAGGCCGAGCAGGACCAGTGTGCCGATCAGGAGCCCGGCGCCGACCACATAGCCGCTGAGAGAGAGCACCTCGAGGCTGTGTTGGGCCTGTTCGTCGAGGTTTAACATGTGGGGTGGCCAGATGATGAAGACGAGGAAGAAGAGGACCACCGACCACAGGTCGAAGACCCGCTCGGTGAGGATCGAGGCGAGACTCGCGGAGGCGGGGATCTTCTCTCTGCGTGCGAGCAGGAGTGGACGGATCAGATCACCCATTCGCGCCGGCAGCAGGGACAACGCAGCGTAGCCGACCGCGGTCGTGAGCAGCACACTGGAATGGCGAACGCGACCAACCGGCCGAAGAATGAACTGCCACCGAAGACAGCGCAGCCAGTACGCAAAAAGCGCAACCAGGGATGCCGCAATGAGCATCTGAAGATCAGCGCCCGCAAGTGACCGGCCGACCTCCTGGAAATCCACGTTCCACAGGAAGACCGCAAGCAGCACGACCATCAGAGCAAGCGAGACACCGATTCGAATTGCCTTCTTCGCCATCCGTCCTAGGGTAGCACCAGTCGTCGGCCCGCCGGCGCCCGTGTCTGACCTCCGGTATCGCGAATCCGGTTGCGGCGTGACCTTCTGTGATCGCGCTTCCCGAGAGGATGCCAGGCACGCCGATTCGCGGCGAATCGGGATGCCAGGCACCTCCGGTGAACGCGCCCATCTCGGGGTGGTGGTGGGTGGGTGGAAAATCCGAAATCCGAAATCCGAAATCCGAAATAACCCCGGGGTTGGTGGGCGGCATTCTGAATTCCGAATTCCGAATTCCGAATTCGGTCCTCTTATTCGCTATCATGGCCTCGTGGCCGAAACCAATTTCGATATGCCCGTCAGCGTGCGTTCACACCCGCGGTGCTTGGAACACCAGCCGGGACTTGGCCATCCCGAGACACCGGAACGGGTCCAGGTGGTGCTCGACGCGCTGTCTGCGCGGGCCGCGGGTCGTTGGGTGGTGGATCGTGAAAGCCCGCTGCCTTCGGACGAGGACACGATCGGCACGCTTGCCTGGATCCACGACCGGGACTATATCGAGCGAGTCCGAGAAGCTTCGGCTGCCGGCAGCGGATGGCTCGATTCGCACGACTGCGGCGTTTCGTCCGGAACCTTCGATGCGGCGGTGGCGGCAGCCGGCCTCGCGATGCAGGCGGCCCTCGACCTCGCCAACGGTCGCATCCAAAGGGCCTTCGTTGTTGCCCGACCACCCGCCCACCACGCGGGTCACGATCGCGCATCTGGCTACTGCTTCTTCAATTCGGTGGCCCTGGCCGCGGAGGTTCTGGCCCGTTGCTGGAATCGGCCGGTGGTGGTTGCAGATTTCGGGGCCTTGCACGGTGACGGGACGCAGCACCAGTTCTTTTCGAGCGGCGAAATCGGCTTCGTTTCTGTCCACCGGTACCCGGGCTTTCCTGGCAGCGGCGGTGGAGACGAGGTCGGGGAGGGAGAGGGACTGGGAACGATCCGCAATGTGCCGTTGGCGGGAGGCGCTGAAGACGACATTTTTTGCACCGCGTTTTCCGGTGCTTTGGGTGAGATATGTGGGCGCATGCAGCCGGCGGCCATCCTTCTGTCGGCCGGTTTTGACGCTCATCACGAAGATCCTGTAGGCGGCATGAAGGTGACCGAAGCAGGCTTCGGGCGTCTGACCTCTCTCGCAGTTGACGCAGCGAATCGTTGGTCTGAAGGACGTGTTTTGTCCTTTCTCGAGGGAGGTTTCGAGCTCGAAGCGCTTGCGAAATCTGCTCGCATTCATGTCGAGGAATTGGCAAAAACCTCAATCGATTAGTCAGCTTGAGATTCTCCTAAGGATCGGTGATCTACGTCACGTAGAAGGCTTTTCGTGCACGTCTTTGGCACAAGTTGTGCACCCAAACCCCTTCATTTACCATCTTTTATTTGACCGTAGATATGCCTTGGTATATCATAATTAAGATCGTAAATTGCATGCCTGGAAACTCGGTCCAGAGGAGGATTTGCAATGCGTTACAAAGGAATCGCCGGAGCGCTGGTACTGCTGACTCTCCTGCTGCCGATCAGCGCGGTTGCTGAGACAATTTTCTGGCTTGATACGCCGGCAGATGGGGCAACGGTTTTCGGTCTCGTCGAGGTCAACGGTTTCGTTGTTGACAACGGCGATCAGTGCGGCCCCCAGTGGACCTGGCACTCCTGTCAATGGGACGACGCATTGGTGAGTAAAATCGACCTTTACGTCGACGATGTGTTTGTGGCTACGGCGGACATGAATCAGCCGCGCTACGACATTCTCCAGGCCTACCCGTGGTACGCGGGAACGCCGTATGCTCGCCCCGGATTCACCACCTCTTTTAACTCCGAGGGTTATTCCGACGGAGTGCATACGCTGTTCATGCGGGTCACCTTCAGCGACGCGTCAACCGAGGATTACGGACTGCGTTCGGTGGCCATCAACAACGACCTCAACCAGGCCCCGCTCGGCGAGATCGAGCTTCCGGGATCGCTGCAGCCGATGAACGGAGTGTTTCCAGTCACCGGGTGGGCCCTTGATGACGACTCGATCGCCTATGTCGAGATCATGGTCGACGGTCTGGCGATGGGCAACGCTGTCACTGGAGTCCACCGCCCAGACATCGGCAACCGGTTCCCGAGTGATCCGGATGCAGAGTTCGCCGGTTTCGTGCGCATGCTCAACACCACCGCGCTCAATAACGGCATCCACGTACTCGCGGTGCGCGTGGTTGACAACGAAGGTGCCTCGCGGGTGATTGGGCGCCGTTTCGTCCAGACATTCAACACCGGCTCCAACCTGCCACCTTTTGGAATGATCGACTGGCCGGTCGATAACCACGTGATGTACGCGGACGGCTGCGAAAACCTCACGGACGGCACGCTCCCACCGTGGTCGGGAGAGGTTTTCGACGACCCGGACAACGTCGAGATGGTGATTGGTTGGGCGCTCGACGTGGGTTCGCGCACCGACATGGGCGGTGTGGCCTACGTGCAGCTCCTGCTCGACGGCAACATCATCGCCGACACCAACGAGGGCAGCTTCTACTGGGATCCCGCGGAATGGGACTTCAATTACTTCGGCCATCCGCGGATGGACATCCACAACCTCTACGTCGATGTTCCGAACTCCAAGCACAGTGGTTTCTCGTTCCTGATCGACATCAACTACCTGATCCTCGCGCGTGGCTACACCCAGGGCCTGCACCTCTTCAAGGTGCGGGCGGGTGATCGCGAAAACAACGTCACCGACATCGCCCAGCTACCGGTGATTTTCGACTGCAACGACGACGCGGATGACCCCTCGTGGGGTGATATCTGGACGCCGAAGCACATGGAACTGGAGGGAGGCGTAGTCGAGGTGACCGGGTTTGCCATCGACACGCGGACCATCAATCGGGTCGAGATCTGGATTGACGGCGTATACATCGGTGATGCTGATTATCCCGTGGTCACACCGGACCTGGCAGAGCTCTATCCGTGGCTGCCGCCCTTCTTTTCCACAAACCGCGGTTTCAGCTACCAGCTCGATACTGTCGCCGCCAATCTCGCCGACGGCGAGCACTACCTCGTTGTATGGACCCAAGATAATCTTGGCGGCCGGAACATCGTTGGTCAGCGGACCTTTGTCCTCGACAATCAGAGTCCCTGATCCGCCATCCACCCGTGGAACCGCAGAACCCCGCTTCGGCGGGGTTTTGTTGTTGATGGCGAATGGGCGAAGCCCAGGAGCCATCCCCGTGCCCGCGCCCGCGATCCGTGCACGAAAGGCTGAACGGCAGCGGTTTCCATCGATGGCGATAGCGATTCCGATAGCGATAGCGATCTCGTCCTCAAACTTGTCCGTTGCCAAATGCCAATGTGGCACGGGCGCAGTTACAATGTCCGCACATCGGAGGTGTGCGTGAAGGCTTTGTACTTCGAAGAGCACGGCGGGACCGAAAAACTGCGCTATGGGGAGCGGCCGGAACCCGAGCCGGGAGTGGGTGAAGTGAGGGTACGGCTGAAAACCACCGCTCTCAACCATCTCGATCTTTTCGTCCTTCAAGGGATACCGGGCATCCCGATCGAATTGCCCCATATTGGTGGGGCGGACGGAGCTGGAGTCGTGGATGCGGTGGGGGAAGGGGTCGACGGCGTCGAGGTCGGCGTCGAGGTGGTTTTTGATCCAGGATTATCCTGCGGCCAGTGCGAGTATTGCCGCGCCGGCGAGCAAAGCCTTTGCGTGCGATTCGGTGTGCTGGGAGAGCACTCGAACGGCACCTTTGCCGAGGCCGTCGTGGTGTCCGCCCAATCACTCGCGCCGCGTCCGACCCACCTGTCGTGGGAGGAGTCGGCGGCGTTTGGTCTCGCCCATCTCACGGCGTGGCGAATGCTGATCAATCGGGGTGGTCTGCGCCCTGGCGAGACGGTGCTCATCCACGGCATTGGCGGTGGTGTGTCCATGGCCTGTCTACAGCTCGCGAAGATTGTCGGGGCGCGCGTGATTGCGACCTCGAGGAGTGAAGAGAAGCTCAAACGTGCAGTCGAGTTGGGTGCTGACGAAGTGCTGCCGGCGGATGATCAGGTTGCTCGCGGCGTTCGTGGGCTGACCGGAAAGCGAGGCGCCGACGTCGTCGTCGACTCAGTGGGTGAGGCAACCTGGATGCAATCGCTGAAGTCGGCGGCCAAGGGCGGCCGGATTGTGACCTGCGGGGCCACCTCGGGGCCCAACCCAGCTGAGGAAATCCGGCTGATCTTCTGGAATCAGCTCAGCATCATCGGCTCGACCATGGGTTCGCGTGGGGACTGGCGTCAGCTGGTGGCGGCGGTCGAGATGCACCGGCTCAAACCTGTCATTGATACCGTCCTGCCGCTGGCCGAGGGCCGAGTGGCGTACGAACGGATGGAGCAGGCGGGGCAATTTGCTAAGATCGTGCTGTCCATCGATGGCTGAGCCGGCATGCTCAACGGCAGGCTCGCCAAGTACTTCCGATTCGACACTTCGAAATGAGCCAAATTGACTGAAGCCATGGGTACGCCGACGACCGAACACCTCTCTCCGAAAGTGCTTGCTCGCCCCGAGCATCAGCTATCTCGGGGCAGCCTGTCGTCAGAAGCGCTCAAGGTTCTCTATCGGCTTCACCGGTCCGGATATGCGGCCTACCTGGTCGGCGGCAGCGTTCGTGATCTCCTGCTCGGCAACCGGCCTAAAGATTTCGATGTTGCGACCAATGCGCGGCCACAGGAAATCAGACGCCTGTTTCGCAACTCCCGCGTTATCGGACGGCGGTTCCGGCTTGTGCACGTTTACTTCCGAGCCGGCATTGTCGAGGTGGCCACCTTTCGCGCCAGCCCGGAGCCACCGGAGTCTCCAAATGACTGGGAGGAGGCGGCCGCTGAAGAAGCCGAAGATAGCACCACCACAGATCGCCCGCAGCCGGCGACCGAGGATGTGGTCTACGGGACGCCGGCGGAAGATGCGCGCCGTCGCGACTTTACGGTCAACGCCCTCTTCTACAACATCGCGGATTTCTCGATCATCGACCATGTCGGCGGAATCGAGGACCTCGAGCGGGGTTTGATTCGCACCATCGGCGACCCGGATCAGCGTTTCATTGAAGACCCGGTGCGAATGATGCGCGCACTGGAGTACAGCGTTCGCCTCGGTTTCGAGATCGACCCACGAACCAGTGAGGCAATCATTACCCAGCGCGATTTGATCGCGGAGGCTTCGGCACCGCGCCTGACATACGAGCTCCTGGAGTCGCTGCGGTCGGGGCATGCCGCCGGCATCCACGAGGCGTGGCGCCGCGCGGGCGTGTTCACACGCGCGTTCCCGGATCTCCCGATCGATACCGACGAGAGCATGCGCGTCCTCGAGATGGTCGACAGGGAGCTCAATTCGGGTAGGGAGCTTTCGGACCCGAGCCTGATCGGGAGCTACTTTTTGGGGCGTTTCCTCGCGATTGCTGAAGAGGAGACCTCTGAAACGGGCCGGGTCGACAACCCCCAGGTCCTGGGACGGCTCCGAGAATCTCTGGACCCGGCTTCGACGAGCATGCATCTCTCGAATCAGACGTTGCACCTCTTGCACCAGGGCCTCTTCGCGCTGACAAAGATGCGGCGGCCACCGGACCGTGGCCGCCAGGTTCTCAAGCTGGCCCGTCAGGAGTATTTCCGGGTTGCGTGGGAGCTGTACGGCTTTGCGGTCTCCCTGGGTTACATATCACCCGAATCTTATCAAGGGTGGAAACGGGCGTTGCGCAAGGTCGGCGCCAAAGATCGACGCGACCCTCCCCGGAGGAGTACTACCGAGCGTCCGCGGCCGCGCCGTCGCCCGCGGCGGAGGCGGTGAGACGTGGCAGCGGAAGATTCGAAGAACGCCGCGCGCCGGGTCGATGAGCTGCGCGAGCTGGTGCGCCACCATGACCGCCGTTACTACGTCCAAGCCGATCCCGAAATTTCGGATTACGAGTACGATCAGCTTTTTTCCGAGTTGAAGGAGCTCGAAGCTCGTTTCCCAGACCTCCAGAGTCCGACGTCGCCGACGCAGCGTGTGGGTGGCGAACCTCTGCCGGGTCTGGACCAGGTGGAGCATGTCGTTCCAATGCTCTCACTCGACAACAGCTACTCGCGGGAAGAGCTCAAGGCGTGGCACGCGCGGCTTTGCCGGGAGCTCGGACACGACGCCGGAGATCTCGCGGCCGAGCTCAAAATCGACGGTGTTTCGATTTCCCTGGTGTATGTCGACGGCAAGCTCGAGCGCGCTGTGACTCGCGGTGACGGGACCGTGGGCGACGACGTCACCGCCAATGCCCGCACCATTCGGCAGCTTCCGCTCGAAGTGGGGGGGCTACCGTCACTGGTTGAGATCCGGGGAGAGGTCTACCTCGCGAGGAGCACTCTGGAAGAACTCAACCACGAACGCCGCCAAGAGGGCCAGCGCGAGTTCGCCAACCCACGCAACGCCGCGGCCGGGGCCATTCGGTTGCTCGATTCGCGCAAGGCGTCACGACGACGTCTCGGTCTGTGGTGCTATCAGGTTGCTCGTGCAGAGGGTCATGAAGAGGACAGCCACGTAGCCTCGCTCGAGTGGTTGCGCGAGCTTGGCTTTCCGGTCAGCCTGGGGCTCGAGCGGTGTGCGGGGCTAGCTGAAGTGGAGACCTTTATTGACCGCTGGGAGCAGCGACGGCATGATCTCGACTACGACACCGACGGCATCGTGGTCAAGGCCGACAGCGCCGCCGAACGAGCCGCTCTCGGCAGCACCGCACGCTCGGTGCGGTGGGCGGTGGCCTACAAGTTCCCACCCGAGGGCCGGACGACACAACTCCTCGAGATCGTCGTCCAGGTCGGTCGCACCGGAGTGCTGACGCCGGTCGCGGTGCTGGAGCCGGTCGGGGTGGCGGGTTCGACAGTTTCACGAGCCACCCTCCACAACTTCGACGAGATCATGCGGCTCGATGTTCGCGTCGGTGACACCGTGTGGGTCGCCAAGGGCGGAGAGGTCATCCCGAAGGTGGTCGGGGTTGTGACCGCCGAGCGCGGGCCCGAAGCGCGGCCCTATGCGGTACCGGAAAGGTGCCCCGAATGCGGTACCCCGGTGGTGCGCGAAGTGGAAGAGGTCGCCCTGCGGTGCCCCAACCTCAAGTGCCCTGCGGTGACGGGGGCGCGGCTTCGCCACTTCGTGGCTCGGGGTGCGATGGAGATCGAAGGCCTCGGGGGCCGATTGCTGGAGCAGTTGGTCGAGGTCGGTTTCATAACCGACGAGGCTT
>Ga0316193_10002876_pt1 | contig 12248 bp, 13 predicted proteins | sample MerIslsedime2_MG_FD_207735 | JGI IMG/M metagenome (GOLD analysis project Ga0316193, IMG submission 207735) | Coastal sediment microbial communities from Maine, United States - Merrow Island sediment 2 | ecosystem: Environmental > Aquatic > Marine > Coastal > Sediment | place: USA: Maine... | reverse complement strand
CCCCGGGTTGTGCCCCACGATCATAACGTCGTTGTATTCGCTGCCTTCGCGCACGAGTACTTCGAGGATTGTGGCAGGGGAGGCCAGGTACAGTTCGGGTGCCGGCTGAATAAACTCTTTGGGGTACCCAATTTCCTGAGCAATCGCTCTTGCCGTCGTAATGGCGCGCACGGCATCGCTGCTCAGGATTAGAGAGGGACGTACCCCGCTGTTTTTCAGGCGCTTGCCTATCAGGCCAAGATTTCGTTCACCACGAGGGTTCAATGGCCGGTCGAAATCATCCAGTGCCGGGTTGCCCCAGTCAGACTTAGCGTGCCGAAGCAGTGTGATGCGCCGCACAGGAGTATGCGCCTACATCATGCCCAGTTCTAACTGGGCTGTTTCGGACATCATTTCGCGGTTCCATGGCGGGTCGAATACCAGTTCCACATCTGTCGCGGTGACCGTGGGGATCAGGGACACTTTATCGCGCACATCTTCGACGAGTATCTCACCCATGCCGCAGCCGGGTGCCGTTAGCGTCATGATCACGGTGACCAGTCGTTCGTTTTTTTCATTGTGCGTAATTTTGCAGTCGTAGATCAGCCCAAGGTCGACGATGTTAACGGGGATTTCCGGGTCAAAAACGGTACGCATCTGATCCCAGACAATCTCATTGAACTGCTCATCAGACGCGTTTTCAGGTAACACCGGCGGCTCAATAACCTCTTTGCCCAAGGCATCCGCATCCAGCCCCGAAATACGAAACAGGTTGCCCTCGTGGTATATGGTGAAACTGCCGCCCATGGCCTGGGTGATGTAAACCAGCGCACCCTTTTGCAGATCGATTTCCATTCCGGCAGGCACTACTATCGCCTTGATGTCGCGTTTCAGGACTGCTGGTTCGCTATCTTGTGAAAACATGATGTACCTTATTCTTCTGTGCTTACTTGATTCGTTTTGCCGGACAACGCCGCTTCCGCCGTGCTCCATGCGAGCGACGCACATTTTATGCGCGAAGGGTACTGGCTGACACCTGCCAGGGCCTCCACCTCATCCAGAGCCTTGTTATCTGCCGGCATTCCGGTGCTGAATATATGCTGTGCGGCACCAATCAGTTTGCTGGCTGCTGCAACTGACTGCCCCCGGATTGCCTCGGTCATCATGGATGCCGACGCGACGGATATGGCGCAACCTGTGCCTTCGAAAGCGACATCGCTGATGTGATCATCATTCATTTGCAGGTAAATTTTGAGTTTATCGCCGCACAGAGGGTTAAAGCCCAGGGCCTCATGAGTTGGCGTTGGTAGCTGACGAAAATTATGCGGGTGCTTGCTATGATCGAGCACCCGTTGCCGGTATATTTCCTGCAGTTCATTCGTCGCCGCATTCATGCGAACATTTTGGCTGCAACAGCCAGTCCTTTTATGAGTTGATCAATATCCTGGCGATTGTTGTAGAAAGCTATTGATGCTCTTGCAGTGCCGGGGATATCAAAAAATTCCATGACGGGCATGGCGCAGTGGTGGCCGGTGCGTATGGCGACGCCCTGATGGTCCAGCACTGTGCCCAGATCATGGGGGTGTATGCCGTCAATAACGAAGGACTGGACTCCCGCTTTGTGCGCGGCGGTGCCAATCAACCGGATGTTGTCCACGGTTGCCAGCTGATCCGTCAGGTAAGCCAGCAAGCTGGCTTCATAACGCGCGATGCGTTCCATGCCGACAGCCTGCAAATAGTCGATAGCGGCGCCCAATCCAATTGCGCCAGCAATGTTGGGCGTGCCTGCTTCGAATTTGTAGGGCAGCCGGTTGTATACGGATTCTTCGAAGTTAACGCTGAGGATCATCTCGCCGCCACCTTGCCAGGGGGGCATGCGGTCAAGCAGTTCTTCACGACCATACAGCACGCCGGTCCCGGTGGGGCCACACATCTTGTGTCCGGAAAAGGCATAGAAATCGCAGCCGAGTGCCTGCACATCGACTGATGCATGTGGCGCAGCCTGCGCGCCATCTATCAAGACCGGTATATCCTGGAGATGCGCGGCTTCGATAATCTGTTCGATCGGATTGACTGTGCCCAGTGCATTTGAGACGTGAGCGACGGCGATCAGTCGGGTCGCCGGGGTGATCATGTCAATCATGTCATCGAGGAGCAGTTCGCCGTCGCGATTAATAGGTGCCACGCGCAGCGTCGCTCCGGTTCGCTCGCATAGCAGCTGCCAGGGAACAATGTTCGAGTGATGTTCCATGTAGCTGATCAGGATTTCATCGCCTTTATGGATGTCCTGACCGAAAGAGCCTGCAACCAGATTGATGGCTGCAGTCGTGCCGCTCGTGAATACAATCTCGCTTTGCGAAGACGCGTTAATGAAGCCCCGTACTTTCTCGCGTGCACCTTCGTAGGCATCGGTCGCGCGATGACTCAGTGTGTGCACGCCCCGGTGGACATTCGCATGATCATGGGTGTAGTAATGGCTGATCGCTTCGATGACGGCCTGGGGGCGCTGCGCAGAGGCCGCGTTATCCAGATAGGCCAGCCGGCAGCCATGCACTTCCTGATGCAGGATCGGAAAATCAGCCCGAAGTCGATCGACGTCGAGTTCCGCAGCGATCGGATCAGGCTTGATGTCGGCAGGTTGGCTCATACGTCACTAAACCTGAGCGTTCGCATGGCTTGCTGAGCGCGCTCGACCACAGCAGGGATGCCGGTGTCTGTCAGCAGTTCGCTGGCGAATGCCTGGACCAGAATATTGCGTGCCTCTTGCGGCGGAATCCCGCGAGATAGCAGGTAAAACATCGCGGTTTCGTCCAGTTGGCCGGTTGTAGACCCGTGGGCGCATTTCACATCGTCAGCGTAGATCTCGAGTTCCGGCTTGGTGTTTATTTCTGCGCCCCGATTCAACAGAAGGTTACGATTGGTGAGTTCGGCGGATGTTTTCTGTGCGGCCTGTTGCACCAGGATGCGACCGTTAAATACGCCCCGCGCATTGTCGGCGAGAATAGCCCGGTAGCGTTCGCGACTGCGCGTATTCGGCGCTGCGTGTTCAACCGTCAGCCGCGAGTCAATATGACGTGAGCCGTCAGCCAGCAGCAGGCCCTTCGCATCAGCCGAAGCGCCTTCACCGGCCAGGTTCAACCGCAACTCATTGCGCGCCATACCCGCTCCGGCATCAATGTTTACGGAGTTAAGGTGCGCATTGCGCTCAAGCTGAATGTATTGAACGGCCGTATGCCAGGCTTCCGCATGGTCTTCCTGGAGACGGTAGTAGGCCAGCTGGGAGTCCTGGCCGCAGTGGATCTCAGTCACCGCGTTGGTGATGGCGGGGACTGCGCCGGAAAAGTATTCAATGATGGTCGCCTTGCTGTCAGTGCCAAGGCTGGCAAGCAGCCGGGGCTGCACACTCGTTTCTGCGGTAGCCGAGAAGTAATCTATATAGACAGGCTGCTGAAGCTCGATACCGGTCGGTATCAAAATGGCGACTGCCGTCTCGCTGAAAACAGAATTAAGCGCGACAAACCCGGAATCGGAATTACTGGCCAGGCGACCCAGATGCTTTTCTATAATCTCTGGGTTTGTCGTGGCCAGATCGGCCAGCTTCCCGACCAGAATGTTCTCAGGCAGAACCTTAGAGGATTTTTCGGGGTTGTAAACACCGTCCACAAACGCAATCCGGATGGCGTTCGCGATATCCAGAGGTTTGCCATTGTTAGCGCTATCCGCGCCGGGTTTATTAATCAACCACTGGGGGTAGGCGGCGGCAAGTTTGCCGACATCCGTATACTTCCAGTCTTCCGCGCGCGTAGTGGGGAAGCCGGACAATGCAAATTGCTCAAGTGCTGCGTTCCTGAATATCTGCAGCCAGTCGGGGGAGCTCACGCTCGTGTTTTTCCATGCGGCCCTAAAATCTTCAGTGACCGGTTGATTTATATTATTCATCTTTGCTTTTTTTTGGAGTTGCTCTGTTCAGTATATGCATGGCGTAATGATGCTGGGCTCAGCCGTTTGCCGCTGCCAGAATGTCGTCGTAGCCATGTTCTTCCAGTTCGAGCGCGAGACCCTTGTCGCCGGACTTCACAATCTGGCCATCCGCAAGCACGTGCACGTAGTCGGGCTGCACGTAATCCAGCAGTCGCTGGTAATGCGTAATCAACAGGAATGACCGTTGACCATCGCGCTGCAGGTTGACCCCATTTGCCACAACCTTAAGTGCGTCAATATCCAATCCTGAATCGGTTTCATCGAGTATGCCGAATTTTGGTTCAAGTACCGCCATCTGAAAAATTTCATTACGCTTTTTCTCGCCGCCCGAGAAACCTTCGTTGACACCACGCGACAAAAACTTTTTATCGAGTTCCATTAGCGCGGCTTTTTCCTTGACGAAGCGCATGAATTCCACCGAATCAATTTCCGGTTGATCCGCGGCTTTGCGTCGCGCATTCAGGGCGGCCTTAAGCATGTATACATTGCTCACACCCGGAATCTCAACCGGGTACTGAAAGCTTAGAAAAAGACCCGCGCGAGCGCGCTCATCGGGCGCCATCTCCAGCAGATCCTGCTCGAGATAGCGCACGCTACCCTGAGTTATCTCATAGTCGCTTCGTCCGGCAAGCGCTTGTGCCAGCGTGCTTTTGCCCGAACCATTCGGGCCCATGATGGCGTGAACTTCGCCTGGGCCGATGCTCAGGTTCAGGCCCTTGATGATTTCAGTCCCCTTGACTGAAACATGCAAATTATTGATTTCTATTAACATTATTGTGCTCTTGTGAATGTGGAGTGGCCCAGGCGCCGGTTTAGCCGACCGCGCCTTCAAGGCTGACGTTCATCAGGTTCTGTGCTTCAACCGCAAATTCCATCGGCAATTCCCGGAACACTTCTTTGCAAAAGCCGTTGACGATCATGTTGACTGCATCTTCTTCGGATATGCCACGCTGCAGGCAATAGAAGAGCTGGTCGTCGCCGATTTTGGAAGTTGTCGCTTCATGTTCGACGATCGCGTTGGGGTTTTTAATTTCCATATACGGAAAAGTATGGGCGCCGCACTGGTCGCCCATCAGCAGAGAATCGCACTGAGTGTAATTGCGCGCGTTATCCGCGGTCGGGAATATTTTTACCAGGCCACGATACGCATTCTGTGCACGACCTGCCGATATGCCTTTCGATACAATCGTGCTGGTGGTGTTCTTGCCGATGTGTATCATCTTGGTGCCGGTGTCAGCCTGCTGCATGTTATTGGTGACAGCAACTGAATAAAATTCGCCCACCGAATTATTGCCGCGCAGAATGCAGCTGGGGTATTTCCACGTGATCGCAGAACCCGCTTCTACCTGGGTCCAGGAGATCTTGGAATTATCTCCCCTGCAATCCCCACGTTTGGTCACGAAGTTGTAAATTCCGCCGCGACCTTCTTCGTCGCCTGGGTACCAGTTCTGCACGGTGGAGTACTTGATCTGCGCATCTTTCTCAGCGACCAGTTCGACCACGGCAGCGTGCAGCTGGTTTTCGTCCCTCTGCGGCGCCGTGCACCCTTCCAGGTAACTGACATGGCTGCCTTCGGCGGCGATGATCAGGGTGCGCTCAAACTGACCGGTATTGGCTGCATTAATGCGGAAGTAGGTAGACAGTTCCATCGGGCAGCGAACGCCCTTGGGTATGTAGACAAACGACCCATCCGTGAATACGGCTGAATTAAGTGCTGCAAAAAAATTGTCCCGCTGCGGTACGACTGTACCCAGGTAGCGTTCGATCAACTCGGGGTGATCTTTAACTGCTTCTGAGAACGAGCAAAATATAACGCCCGCATCAGCCAGTTTTCCCTTGAAGGTGGTCGCAACCGAGACGCTGTCAAACACGGCATCAACGGCCACGCCGGCAAGCCGGGCACGTTCGTGCAGCGGGATGCCGAGTTTTTCGTATGTTTCCAGCAGCTTTGGATCGACTTCATCGAGGCTTTTGGGTCCGTCGTCCTTACTCTTCGGCGCTGAAAAATAAGAGATTGCCTGATAATCGATAGGCTCAAGATTGAGCTTGGCCCAGTTCGGTTCGGTCATGGTTTGCCAGTGTCGGAATGCTTTCATCCGCCAGTCCAGCATGAACTGTGGCTCTTCTTTTTTCTGGGAAATGAAGCGGATGACATCCTCGTCCAGACCCGGTGGAACCGTGTCCGATTCGATGTCGGTAAAGAAACCATGCTGGTATTTACGTTCTACCAGATCTTTTACGTCTTGTTGTTTCGAAGCCATGAGGATAAACCTGATTATTTTGTCAGCCGGGCGCCATGCCCGCTTTTGCTTAGGATCGTATAGCGCAAAGGAAACTCCGCCGGTGGGCTGCGCAGATCGCTTAGCCGAATTTCATCCATGGCTCCGCGTATCGCTTTGCTAATTTTTTTCCAGGCGCCGCCGACCAGGCAGTCGCCTTCCAGTTCGCAATGACTGTCGTCTTCACTGCACTCCGTGATCGCGACCGGTCCTTCCAGTGCATCGAGTATTTCGGCTGCTGTAATCTGGTCGGCGGAGCGCGCTAGCTTGTAGCCGCCATCGGCCCCGCGTGCGGACACGACCAGGTCGCTGTGTGCGAGCGTTTTCAGAACCTTTTGTACCGTTGGTAAAGCCAGGTGTGTTGCCGCCGCAACATCGGTGGCGGGGCACAGGCGGTCGCGCTCGTAATTTGCCAGATGAACGAGTATCACGGTGCCATAATCGGTTAATTTACTGATTCTTAACATGTAGTTTGTGCCGGGTCTTTAATATAGGACTATTTTAGTCCAATATCTTATGGAAGCAAGGGTCTATTAGGGCAGGGTGTTTTGCTATGCTTACTCACTGGCGCTGCGGGCTGGGCTGACGCGCTGCAGCCAAGACAGGTAAACCGTCGGTTATTTGGGCCGTTAGCTACTGACATACATGCATTTTTCAAATTTTTTGTACGGAGCAAGGATGAACCGCATGCGCAGATCGCGTTTAAAAAGCCTGGGAATTACTGCATTGCTGGCCATGGTTACGCTGCCGGTTATTGGCGCTAACGAGGCTCTCAGTGCAGCGCCCGTTTCAGTCGTGGAGCAGACGGCGACCAGTTTGCAGGAGAAACTGAGCGGTCAGCAGAAATATTATGCCGCTAACATTGAAGAGCTCTATGCGCTTATCGATGACGTCCTGCTGCCGAATTTCGATATTGAATACGCCGGCAAACTCGTGCTTGGCAAATCACACTGGATGGCCGCGTCTGAAGAACAGCGCACACGATTTGTGGATGCATTTTACAGTTTCCTCATCAAGACCTACGCAAAAGGGATACTGGATTTTGATCAGGAAAACCTGGTTATAAAGCCAGAGGCTAATTTTTCCAAGGATGGGAAGAAGGCGATGGTGCTGACCGAACTCGTTATTGATGGCGGAGATAATGTTCAGGTCAATTATTCCGTGCGTCAGTCGAAAGGTCTGTGGAAAATATATGACGTTCGAATTGAGGGCGTTTCATATATCCAGAACTATCGCAGTCAGTTCAATGCGGAAATAACCGCTCAGGGGATCGAGGCCGTCATTACCCGTCTGGAATCTGAAGCCGCGAAAGCGGAAGCCCTGAGTGCGCCTGGCGAAGTGGAATCGACCTGAGTTAACTGTTGGAGCGGGCGCAGAATTGTCAGGCTGAAGCCGGCTTAAAAATCCTCGTCTGAGTCAGTCTCAAAGTCGTCTTCGAATTCATCCTCAAATTCATCTTCAAAGTCGTCTTCAAAAAAATCATTTGTTGGGGTTTTGCTGTCGTTAATCAGGAATTGCCGATTCTGTAAATAGGCATCGCGGACGAACAGGTAGGGATCAAATGCATCCTGAATTATTTCATCCGGCCCGATTAATGCGGCACGCGATTCGATGTACCAAAGAATAAGCAATTTGTCTCGCACACTGGTATTGCTCATCTGGACGAGCGGATTCACTTGCACGTTGGCAAAAATGCCAATGCCATCCCGCACAGTGCTCGGACCGAGCAGTGGAATTACGATATAGGGGCCCTGAGGAATGCCCCATTTTGCAAAAGTTTGGCCAAAATCTTCATCATGACGTTCCAGGCCTCCGGGCGTAGCCACGTCGATAAACCCGAAAATACCAAACGTGGAATTGAGCAAAAATCGCAAGGTATCCGAACCGGCTTGCGCAACTTTTCCCTGGAACAGGCCGCTAACGATGGTTACCGGGTAAGTAAGATTGTCATAGAAATTGCCTACCCCATTGCGTGCGGTCTGCGGCAGAATGAAATTGTAGCCCTGGCCCAGCGGGCGCAGCAGATAGCGATCAGTAATATCGTTGAATTTGTATATAGGTCGGTTGATCGGTTCGAAGGGATCAACGTTCTTAGCGGTGCCATTGGTCGAGGTGCAGGCTGATTGAGCCAGTAACATCATCGTTATCAGCGAGATTCTGGTGGTCTTAACAACGAACTTTTGAACCCGGCCTGTGCTCAATTGTGCCATCGACTAGTTTCCGCGCCCGTCCTGGGGCGATTCTTCTCTTGGCCTGTCGGGCAGGTACTCCTGGAACTGCTGCAGTCGCGCCATAAATCGTGCCTGTTGGACGCTATCCAGGTCGGGTGTCGACAGTGCAAGCTGCAATTGATCTATAGCGGGTTGCAGGCTGCCGCTCATGGCGTGAAATTCGGCCATGTAATAATGCGCATCTGCTGTATCTCCCGCGGCATTGGCGGCCAATGCGATTAACCTGATTTGTTCAAGGGTGGGCGGCACGCGGTTGAGCAAATCCAGCAAAACGTCGTGTGCCTTATTCGCTTCACCGTAACGCATTAGTGTTTCGGCGTAGCGAACGGTTAATGCAACGTTGCGCGGAAAAAGGTTCATGGCATGCTGAAAAGTTTCCAGCGCGGCTTCTTTCTCGCCAAGGCTGACCTGGGCAAGTCCCATGCCTGAATGAACGGGGATCACTTCCTCATTATTCTGCAGCAGGCTGGCGAAGCGCTTATTCGCATCTTCTTTTTCGCCCAGTTCCAACGCCGCTAAAGCCATCCCGTACTCTACTTCCAGACTGCCAACTTTGTCCGGTTTCTGGCTTTCTTCCTCGAAGTATTCCATGGCGACCTCGGGTCGACTGGAGGTAAACAATTTCACTCGGGCCCGGGCGAGCGAATAGCCACTTGAGTCTATTGCTTCAACTTTCGGGTAGCTCTTGACGCGGTCTCGCGTCTCGGCCATTCGATCTGAGGAGAGCGGGTGGGTGAGAAGGAACTCGGGCGCCTTGTTTTCGCTAAGTGAAGCTGATGACCTTCCCATGGTCTCAAAGAAGTTAGGCATCCCTATGGGGTCAAAGCCTGCATCTGCAAGCAATTCGATTCCTACCCGGTCAGCTTCCTTCTCGTTGCTGCGGGTGAAGCCAATTTGCTGCTCAGCAGACATCCCCTGTGCTGCACCGACGGCACCCTGGATGAGCCCTGGATCCGCGCCGGTTGCCACACCCACCAGTATTGCTCCCAGCATGGCTGCCAGTGACAGTGTGCTTGCTCGCTGGTTGGCAAAAACGGCTCGGGAAATATGCCGTTGTGTAACGTGGCTGATTTCGTGTGCCAGCACGCCGGCCAGTTCGCTTTCGGTCGCTGTGGCCAGTAATAAGCCAGTATGAACGCCTATATAGCCACCCGGCAGGGCGAATGCGTTAATGACCGGGCTATCAACAATGAAAAACTGAAAGCGCTGACCGTCAATACCTGCATGCGATACCAGCCGCATCCCCAGGTTCTGGATGTACTCCTGCGCTTCAGGGTCGGTGATTACAGTGCCCGACTGAATCAGGCTGTAGTATATCTGTCGGCCTATTTGCGATTCGAGCTGGCGCGATAGAATTGCATCAGATGGGCTGCCAATATCAGGGAGATCTTCATTATTTGCTGGCACGGGCGCTGCCACGAACACGGTGCTGGCGGTTAGCGCCAGCATTCCGCAGCGAAAAATTGCGTGACGCTGGAAAAGACTGCTGAATAAGGTTTTTAATTGCAAAGACTTACAAATCCTTAAGGGTGGCGAGCACATCGTCTACGTGCCCCTTTACCTTTACCTTGCGCCATTCGCGAACAAGTTTGCCTTTGGCGTCAATCAAGAAAGTACTTCGTTCTATGCCCATCACTTTGCGGCCATACATGTTTTTCTCTTTGATGACATCAAAGATGCTGCAGGCCTTCTCATCTGCATCTGACAGCAAATCAAATGGGAAGTTGTATTTAGCACGAAATTTCTCATGCGATGCGACTGTATCGCGCGATATACCAAGGATGACGGTATCGCGACGTTTGAATTTTGCATAATTCGCCGCGAAATCCTGACCCTCGGTTGTGCAGCCCGGTGTGCTGTCTTTGGGGTAAAAATACAGCACTACATTTTTTCCGCGCAGTGATTTCAGATCGATTATCTGGTCGCCTGTAGCTGGCAGTTTCAGGGCAGGAACAACCTTGTTTAATTGTGCAGTGCTCATGTCTATGGTCCTTTAGCGAAAGTAGCTGTTAGCCGGTTTGTTGCCGGGGCATGCATAAATCATCGTTGTATAGGTTCGATTATGGCATCCAGGTTTTTTTCTTCGCAGAACTCGTGAAATTCCTCCCGCAAAGTTGCCAGGTGCAGGGTGGCTGGAATGTTGATGGCCATCTGAACAGAGAACATCGCGGCACCGGTGTGCGCGGCGTTGTAGTGGCGCGTATTGAGGTCGGCAATTTCAATCTCGCGGGCGGCAAAAAAAGTGGCCAGTCCAGCGACGATGCCTTCCTGATCGATAGAGACAATATCAACATTATAGGGGGCAGCCGGAGCCGATTTCTGGCGCTCCCGGGTAGCGCGCACAGATATCGTAAGATCTCCGAGTTCTTGCAGCGCTGCCAGGGTGTCTTCTACTTTTTTGATGGCGTGCCAGTTAGCCGATACCAGTACCATCATCGCGAATTCCTGCCCCAGCGTAGTCATGCGGCTTTGCAGAATACTGCCGCCAGCTGAACTGATGGCATGACTGACATCCCTTACCAGGCCCGTCCGGTCTGCACCGATTGCGGTCACCGCGAGTAGTTTTTCCATATCTGATGTAGCCTTATTCGGGTTGGTCGGGAAGTGTACCGTGTATTCACGCCGCATCAAGCAACCGTGCTGCGGGAGCCCCTTGTGGCATGCGGCTTGCGAACCGCGGTGGCCACACGTACCATCGCTGCTCTTTAGCCGGGCCACAGCCATGATCACGGGAAGTTTGGTAGCCATTGTCACGCCGATGACCGCGGATGGGGGTGTCGATTTCGATGCGCTCGGGCGGCTGATTGAGCGGCATATAGAGGCAGGCACCGAGGGGCTGGTTATCGCCGGCACCACGGGCGAATCTGCGACCCTGACCAAGCCTGAACATGTTGCCGTAATAGAAGCGGCTGTTAAATATGTCTCTGGTCGTATCCCGGTTATTGCCGGTACGGGTTCAAATTCGACGGCACAGACGATAGAACTGTCCCGCACCGTCGCTGAACTGGGTGTTGACGGTTACCTTGTGGTTACACCTTATTACAACAAGCCGCCGCAGGCAGGTCTGGTGAGGCACTTTACGGCGATAGCCGATGCTGTAAGCAGCCCGGTGATGCTGTACAACGTGCCAGGCCGCACGGGCGTTGATATGCTGCCCGAAACGGTGGCTGAACTGGCGGGACACCCGCAGATTATGGGTATCAAGGAAGCCACCGGGGATGTCAGTCGTGTGGTGATCCTGCGTAAATTGTGTGGCGATGATTTCGCACTCTACAGCGGCGACGACCCGACGGGGCGTGAATTCATGCTGGCTGGTGGACAGGGCGTTGTGTCTGTGACCGCAAACGTTGCTCCCCAAGCCATGGCCGCGATGTGCAAGGCGGCCCTTGCTGGTGATGCCGGCCTGGCCGCCCGGCTGGATGCGCCACTGGCAGGCTTGCATCATGACCTGTTCATTGAATCAAATCCGATCCCGGTCAAGTGGGCGCTGGAGCGGATGGGGCTGATTGACAATGGCATACGCTTGCCGCTGATTGGTCTGTCGCAAGGCAGTCAGCCGGTGGTGGAAGCCGCGTTGTCGCGAGCCGGCCTGCTGGCGGGCTGATTTATGAGTAGAATCATATTAACGGGATGTATTACGCTGTTGCTGTTGACCGCATGCAGCGGACCAAAAAACAAGCTGGAAAAGTGTCATAAACCTCAGGAGTATCAGACTGCGGAGGTGGCGCCACGCGTAAGGACGCCCGATGACCTGGAACCGCTTAAAGCAGAGAATCGT
>Ga0316193_10002875_pt1 | contig 12250 bp, 10 predicted proteins | sample MerIslsedime2_MG_FD_207735 | JGI IMG/M metagenome (GOLD analysis project Ga0316193, IMG submission 207735) | Coastal sediment microbial communities from Maine, United States - Merrow Island sediment 2 | ecosystem: Environmental > Aquatic > Marine > Coastal > Sediment | place: USA: Maine... | reverse complement strand
TCAGCCGGCACCCGCGCTGCTGGCAGGCTGTTCAGCCTGGAACGGCTTCTGCTCCGGCGTCAGATCCTTGCCACCGGTGCCAGGCATCATCTCAAATCCGAGATCGAACTGCACCAGCATGGTCTTGAGCAACTCATAGGGTTCGCGGTTGCCTTCAAGTTTCGCCTTGCCAGAACTGATCTGCGCATCAAAAGTCATCGCGCCCATCATGGTCTGCACGAGATCGGAGCGATTGATGGTGATGGTCAGATCAGCATCAGCGGCCTGGAAGCCGGCAATGTTGGTCAGAGTGCCATTGCTCAGCTCTACGACAAACTTCTCGTCGTTATCCGGGGTGACCAGATTGATCTTGAATGCCTGGCCCTCGGCCTGCTTGCTGTTCAGGCGTATACCGAGGAAATCCAGCCACAACTCAGTGGTCATTGCACGGATCATGTCTGGGCCGGTTGTCTTCGGTGACGCACCGCCTGGTATCCCGTTGCGCAACTCGTAGGCCGCAGCTAGGAAACTGTTGCGCACACTCGGGCTCTCTTGCTTATAGCCGATCTGCTCAAAAACGTCGGCCAGCAAGTCCTTCGCCTCCTGGTTCTGCGGCTCGGTGTACACTAGTTTATTTAGGATCTCCTGCGCATGGCGGTACTTGCCTTCGTCATACAGCGCTCTTCCTTTGGCAAGGATAGGTTTGGCACCGCCCATCAACTCGACATACAGTGGCGAGGAATCCTCTGGTGACAGCGGGATCAACGTAGTTGGGTTGCCGTCCCAGTACCCGAGGTAGCGATTGACCACCGCACGGCTGTTATGCTCGACCGAGCCATGATAGCTGCGCGCCGACCACTGCTGCTGAAGACTCTCAGGTACCTGGTAGACATTGTGAATCTGGTTGATGGTCACACCCTGGTTGGCGAGATGCAGCACACCATTGTTGAGGTTTGCATAGGTGTCGCGCTGCGAACGCATGACCTCCTGGATGCGCTCATTGCCCCAGCGCGGCCAGCTGTGTGAGGCAAACATCACTTCGGCGTCCTGACCGAACAGGTACAGCGCCTTGTTAATCTGCTTTGACCACTCCAGCGCATCACGCACTAGCGCGCCACGCAGCGTGTAGATGTTGTGGATGGTCCCGGTAATGTTTTCTGCCGCCCAGAAGGCCTTCATGTCCGGGAAGTAGGTGTTCATCTCTGCCGGCGCCTCAGTGCCCGGGGTGTTCTGGAACACCATCTTGACCCCGTCGATGGTCATTTCCTCGATGTCGTCCTCGATGATTACGTTCGGCGGGATCAGGCCCAGGTTACCGGCGGCCGTGTTCTTGCCGATCGACTGGTCGACATGGCCAAACGGGCTGCGCGGCAGCAACACGCCGTACTGGAAGAACAGGCGCCGGCTCATGGCATTGCCGGCATAGACGTTTTCTGCGACTGCGTGGTCCATGAACCCAACCGGCGCAATGATCTTGACCTTGCCACTACGCACGTCGGCCTCGTCAACGACACCGCGCACCCCACCAAAGTGGTCGGCATGGGAATGAGAGTACACAACCGCAACCACGGGGCGCTCACCCAACTGCTCGTTGATGAACTTCAGGGCAGCTGCCGCCGTTTCTTTCGCGGTTAACGGGTCAAATATGATCCAGCCGGTATCACCCTTGATGAAACTGATGTTAGCGAGATCATAACCACGCACCTGGTAGATTTTATTGGGCAGGACTTCATACAGACCGTACTCCATATTCAGGATTGCCTGGCGCTGCAGCGAAGGATGAATGCTGTCGAAATCGTTCCCTTGCAGTAACCATTGATAGCTGCCAATGTCCCAGGCGACGTGACCGGCCTCGGCCTTGATCTGCTTGTAATCCGGTGCCGCGATAAAGCCCTTCTTCGCTTCATCAAAATCACGCTTGTCTTCAAACGGCAAGATTGCTCGCTGCTGCTTCTGCGCCTCGACCGTGAACGTGGATGGCAACTTGCCTTTAGGGTCGAAGTGCTTTGTCGGGTCGGATGCGACGATCTCACCGCCACCTGCGGCAAGGGCATTTCCCGTAAATATCAAGGCAGCCATCGCTACAGACGTTGTCAATCTAAGCATATTCAAATCATCCTTTCTTGTGGGTTGTACTCAAAGATTACGTTGCAGTCTGAATCTGCAAGCGGAACTCAATGTGGACTAATTCTACATGAACCCAGATTTTAGAACAGTCACAGCATACTGTTCCAAGAATATGAGCAGTCCTTTGTGAAAAAGGATGAGACGAGCTCAAGCGCAAAAATCGGAAGCCCGTTGATTGCCACCTATAAGATCAAGCAACAACCAACAAATGATATTATTGAGCCCGCAATAGATTCCTTCGAAAAATGACCGATGCGAATATCGATGCGAGTTGTAATCGCGCCCACTATGGTTCTAACGTGGTGATTTCAGTGGGCATACCCAACTCAACAATATATAACTAACTGTTAATGATGACTAATACCAGGATAAACCCTTGGATCACCGTCCACGGAAAAGGTTTGGGCAAGACTGCTCCCCGGTTTGGATTCAGCGCATTACTCAATAAGTTACTTGCTAGCGTAGAAGGGTTGCTGCCAATTTTGAGGACAGTTCTCCAACACCGCAATTGGCTCTGTGTTTGTTCCTCCAGAGTACTCGCATTGGCCATCACCTTGACATAGACGCAGATATCCTTACCCCGCGCCTCCAGCAGTGCGTCATCCAGTGCGCGCATCAGGGGATGGTGAGATCGACCAGGTAAAACGTCTTGCGTATCACCACAACCGGAACCGGCCTCACGCGAAGATAATCGTGCAGCCTGGCGGGACCCTTCCTGAACTTCTTGTGTATGCGCCCGGCACGGCCTTCGAATTCCGCCTTACCAGTCGGGACTGTTGAACAGGGGCTGTTCCCTGCCTGTCGGGGGTGGTTCCGGCAGTTCGTCAGGCAATGTCTCTGCTGGCAGCAGCTTGCCCCAGTCGGTGCGCTCACGCATGCGCTCCTGGCGATCTTCGGATACGAAGCCGTTGCCGGCACGGATCTGCCAACCGCCGCCAAGGGCACGGTAGACCGACACGAGGTTCTGCACAATACTGCCCTTTACGCTGGTGTACTGGTCCTGCTGGGCAAGCAGGCTTTGCTGGGAATCCAGTACCCGTTGGAAGTCCGTTGCCCCCTCGCGATACTGGATCAGGGAAAGCTGCACTGAGCGCCGGGCCGATGTAACGCTATCGGCGAGGTATCTGGCACTGGCCCGCGCGCCAAGGAAGCCGGCCAGGCCGTCCTCGACCTCGCGGGCGGCCTCCAGCACGGCGTTCTGGTAATTGACAATCTGTTCTTCCAGCTGGGCATCCTGAATGCGTACATTGTTCTTCAGCCGTCCGTAGTTGAGGATCGGCCAGGAGAATCCCGGGCCAAAGCTGTAGCCGAAACTGTCGGAACTGAAGATGTCACTCATGTCGCTGCGACCGGTGTTGCTGGTGGAGTAGCCGATGGAACCGGTCAGGCTGAAGCTGGGATACAGCTGACTTTCCGCTATGCCGATCTGGGCGTTTTGTGCAGCCACCAGCAGCTCGGCCTGGCGGATATCGGGTCGCCTTCGCAGCAGTTCTGCCGGCACGCCAAGGGCTACATCCGCCGGTGCGGTCGGGATCTCGCCTTCGCCGAGCAGGGCGCCGAGATCACGGGGCGGCATGCCGAGCAGGATGCTGAGTGCGTTGCGCGACTGGCGAATCTGGCTCTCTAGTGATGGAACCTGCGACTGGGTGTTGCGCAGCAGCGTGAGTGCCTGTGCCGGATCAAGAGCGCTGGTGGCCCCGGATCGGAACCTGACTTCTGCCAGCCGGTAGCCCTTTTCCTGTATATCGGCATTGGCACGCGCCACAGCGAGTTGTTCCTCCAACGTGCGGATCCGTATATAGGTGCTGGCGACCTCGCCAGTCAGGGACACCAGTGCGTTGTCATAGGCCGCGACCTGCGAGCCAAGGCTGGCGCTGGCGGACTCCACTCCACGGCGGTAGCGTCCCCAGAAGTCCAGTTCCCAGGAGGCATTGAGTCCAGCATTCGCGCTCCAGTAGTTGGTATCGGCCGCCGAGTTGAAATTCGGCAGATTCTCGCTGAGGTTCTCGCGCGATACTGCACCGGCAGCTTCCTGGAGTTGCGGGTACTGCGAGCCGATGGCAATGCCCAGCTGGGCCCGGGCCTGCATGATGCGAAGCCCCGCGGCCTGTAACGACAGGTTCTGCTCGTATGCCATCTGCACGAGTCGATTCAGTACGGGGTCATTGAACAGGGTCCACCACTCGCTGTTGACCTCCATGCCGGCCTGCAGCGTCGGATCATCCGTCACCAGCCACTGCGCCTCGAGGTTTGATTCGGGCGTGACATAATCCGGTCCCAGCGTGGTGCAGGCCGTGAGGACGGCCAGCAGCCCGGGAAGTGTGATACGCAGAACCTGACTAATCCGCCTGTTCATGTGTCGCTCCCTGTGTCGAGGTGCAGGACCTGTCGTTATCTATTTTGGCCATATACATCCTTCACAGCGCGTTCCAGCGCATGTACCGCCGCGGCAACCACCAGTCCGGTAAACAGGATCCCGTTGACGCCCAGCAGGATGCTGATGATGCGGCCGGTCGGCGTACCCGGGGCAATATCGCCATAACCGATGGTCAGGCCGGTAATGAAGGAAAAGTACATGGCCTCCCCAAGCGGCAGCTGTTCAGCGGAGGCTATCAGAAATGCACCTGCGACAATGAACAGAAGCAGGAAGGCAATGATAGCCTTGACCCGCCAGATGATCTGCCAGAAATGTGCATTAAAACGTAGAAACAATGTTTGTCTCCGCTGGTGATCGCTATGGCAACCGCAGGAGCAACTTTGGTCGCAATTGATGTGCAAATTTCCACAATCGCGAATGAATTCGCTCCTGCCCCTGATTGCAACAGATTCTAATGTCCAGTTGATCTGCCTGCATCGGCATCCTGCTGCGCCAGTCGACGCTTTCCATAGGCCTTCACCCAGGGATTGGCCGTGATACCGTGTCCGATGATGCTCAGCAGGATGGTACAGACAACGGTCATGGCAATCGGACCCGTGTTGGGCAGGTCACTGCTCACCACAATGACGGCGAACACAATGCTTGCCAGGCCGCGCGGGCCGAACCAGCCGATAAAGAGCTTGCCCTCGGTGTCGATGCCGCTACCGGCAAGCGACAAGTAGACCGGCAGCATGCGTATGACTGTCAGGCTCAACACACTGTAGAGCAGGATAATCCAGGTGAAGTTGCCCAGTGCCTGGCCAACGACGGCGGAACCGAAGATCACCCAGGTGATCAGGGCCAGCGCGTCTCCGGTGCCCTCGGCCGCGCACAGGTTCTCGTCACGCACGTCTTTTGCCAGCATGCCGAAAAGCAGGCCGCCGCTGAACGCCGCAATGAAACCGCTACCGCCCAGGACCTGTGCGACGGCAAAGCAGGCCAGTGCCAATGCGACCACGGGGACCTGTATCCAGGTGTGGGTCAGCCAGTCACGCTGTCTGGCAAACTTCATCAGCGCGGCGGCGGCGAAGGTCAGCCCGATACCCACGGCGAAGCCGATGCCGATTTCCTCGGCGACGAGTTTCATGGCCAGCGTCCACGGTCCCGATTCGCCGGCATGGCCCAGCGCCAGGGCCAGGAACACGAACAGCACCGGCACGCAGATACCGTCATTCAGCCCGCTCTCCACATTGAGACCCTGGCGGATATCGTCGGGCACCGATTCATTGGTGACCACCGCCTTGCCCAGGGCCGCATCGGTCGGTGCCAGCATGGTGGCCAGCAGGGCAAGGCTGAACAGGGTCAGGGTATCAACCAGCAGGATTCCGATACCGAAGCCGAGCAGGATGGTCAGCGGCAGACCGATCAACAGCAGCCGCATCGGCAGGGCCTTCGCCTTTTTCAGCACACCGATGTCGGCACCGGCCGCGTCCGTGAATAGCACCAGCGCGAGCGTCACCTCGGCCAGGGTGCGGATGGTTTCACGGTCGGTCTCCCAGGTGAGCAGGCCGAGCCCAATCGGCCCGACCAGCAGCCCGAAACCGGTAAAGACGATGGCGCCGCTGATCCAGGTGCGCTCGATGGCGCCGGCCACGGTGCTGTAGATGAGCGCAAAGCCGGCCAGCAGGGCGAGGTTTTCATACATGGTAAGAATTCCTGGCTGGTTTTCTCGTTACCGCCGGAGCATATTCATTCGCGATTGGTTTATACGGAATAATCCCTGCTGAAGCCGCTCCCTGAAGAAAACTCACTGCAACGCCTTCGGTACAGCCGGTACGTTTCCATCCTGATCCTCGCCCGTCATCACCAGCACGGAGGCCGTGGTGCCGACACGCAGCCGAATCTCCTCCGGCACGTCTGTCAGGTGCACACGGACCGGCACCCGCTGCGCGAGTCGTATCCACGAGAAGGTCGGACTGATGGTCGGGAGCAGCTCTGCACCGGTGCTGCCGTCCTCCTGGTCAATGCCCCAGCCTAGGCTGTCGACCACCCCCTCCAGCGGAGTATCCGGGTAGGTCATCAGTGTGACGATTGCCGTGTTGCCCGGGCGGATGTCCTCGATGGAATTCTCCCTGAAAAAACCCTGGATCCAGTAGCTATTGTTCTCCACCAGCGCCAGCGCGGGCTGGTTGGCGACGGCCTGGGTACCGATTCGGAGGTTCAGGTTGGTGACATAACCGTCCACCGGTGCCCTGACCTCGGTGAACTCCAGGTTCAGTTCTGCCTGTTCCATCGCGGCCTTCGCTGCCCGGATGGAGGCGTTGGCATCCCCTTCAGCACCGCGGGTGGCCTTTGCCTTAGCCAGGGTGGCTCCCGACTGTGCCAGTGTTGCCTTCGCCTGGGTCAAGCCGGCCATGGCTTCCTTTTGCTTTTCCACTGTGACCTGGTAGTTCGCTCGGGCGTGTTCCATGGCCTTGCGGGATGTCGCATCCTTGGCCAGCATGTCCTGCTGGCGCATGTACTCCGCCTGGTTCTTTTCGATTTCAGCTTTGTTTTCCCTGATGGCGCTCTCGGCCTGCAGGACCTCGGCGCGGGCGACTTCGACCTCGGCGACGGCAGCCTCGACCTGCTTGTCCAGTGCCACGTAGTTGTCCCGGGCACTGTCATACTGTGCCCGTGCCTGATCCAGACTGGCCTTGAAGGTGCGTGGGTCGATCCGGAAGAGCAGGCTGCCCACCTTGACGAACTGGTTGTCCTCCACGGGAAGTTCGACGATCGGTCCGGAGACGCGCGGCGTGATCTGGATGACCTCGGCGCGCACCTGTCCGTCCCGAGTCCAGGGATTGACGACATAGTCCCGGTATTTCAATAGTGTTGCCACTGCGGCGATGAGAACGATGATCCCCGTCAACAGATATTTTCGTGATGGAACCATAGCTTATATCCCGATGAAGAACTCGCCGATCACTAGTGCATAGATAACCGTCAGCGACAGAAACACCAGCGGTGGGTAAAAGAAATACCTCGACAACCGGTAGCGGTTAAGCACTCGAGCTGTCACGAGAGCCGCGAGCACGCCAAGGCACGCAGCGATCAGCACGGGTGGCAGGTAGACGCCGCCGATGGAGAATTCATGCGGTGTTGGTGTCATCTTGAATCCGTTAATCTCATCTTCGTAACAAAAGCGGGGGCGCGGCACATACAGGGGCCGCCACGGTCGTTTATTTTCATGCCCCCGTCTGCTGACGGTAGTCCTTCATGACATCTTCCAGTGTGTCATAGAAGGCGTCCTCGCCGAACAACTGCCGGAGTTCGTAGCGACTCTGCTCCCGGACATCATCCAGGACCTGGGCAACCACCAGGCGAATGCCCTTGTCCTTCAATATTGCAAAAAGCGAACGTAGCGTCTCCGCCGCGGAGTAGTCGACATCATCAACCGCAGAGGCATCGAGACAAAGCCAGCGCAACGGCGGTTCCGAATTCTTCGCGAGGTCCGTGATCTCCTCGGAGAGCTGCTCGGCATTCGCATAGTACATGCTGTGGGTGAACCGGTAGATCAGCAGTCCGGGCAGGGCCTGGGTGCGGGTTGCCGCGGGCCGGGCGTGGAGTTGTCCCGATTCGGACGGCGCGATTACCACGTTCTTGGGACGATAACCGCGCCGTGTATGATCGATCAGCGACAGCACGATGGCGAGGATGATACCCTGCTCGACGCCGACGAAGACGACCATCAGCGTGGTGATCAGGGCCACCCAGAACTCCGAGCGCCGCTGGGCGTAGATGCGTTTCATACCCTGGATGTCGATCAGGTCGATACCGATCAGGAACACCACCGCCGAGAGCACCGCCTCCGGCATGTAGGCCAGCGGTCCGGTGAGGAACAGCAGCACCAGCAGCACGATTACCGCGGTGAACAGCAGCGACAGCTGGCTGCGCCCACCGGCGCTGTCGACCATCTGCGTCTTGGTCGGGCTGCCGTTGACGACAAAGGTGCCAGACAGGCCGGCGCCGATGTTGGCCAGGCCGAGTCCGACCAGGTCGGCGTTCTCGCTGAAGCGCTCGTTGTAGCGCGCGGCGTAGGCACGCGAGGTGGCGGCACTCTGCGCCAGGATGACCACGAACATGGCGAAGGCTGTCGGCACCAGTTTGCCGATCAGCTCCCAGCTCCATTTCACCTCCGGCAGCCCGATGTGGGGCAGGCCGCTCGGCACCTCGCCGAGGACATGCAGGTGCACCCCGAGGTTAAGCGCCCAGCTGGCGACGATCGCGCCGACCACGGCAATCAGCGCCCCGGGAATCTTTTTGGAGATCTTTTTCGAACCGACGATGACCACCAGCACGGCGAGCGCCGTGACAAGCGCGTAGAGGTTGACCTGTTCGATCTGCTGGATGTCGTTCCAGATCTTCTGCAGCGTGCCGTGGCCGCCGCCCTTCAGCCCGAGCATGCCGGAGATCTCGCCGAGCGCGACCTGTATGCCGACCCCGGTGAGGAAGCCGACCAGTACGGTGCGCGACAGGAAATCCGCCAGGAACCCCAGGCCGATGACGCGCGCCAGGATCAGGAAGGCCGCGGCCATGAAGGCCAGCACCCCGGCCAGTGCGACGTATTCATCGGATCCGGTGGCCGCGATGCCGACCAGGCCGGCGGCGAGAATGGCCGCCGTGGCCGAGTCGGCGCCGACCACCAGGTGACGCGAGGAGCCGAACAGCGCAAACAGCGCCATCGGGATGAGCATGGTGTAGAGCCCGGTGATCACCGGGGTGCCGGCAATCTTGGTGTAGCCCATAACCTCGGGGACTGCGAGTGCCGCCAGTGTGAGACCGGCGATGAGCTCGGTCGGAATCTGCGAGCCCTTGACGGGCAGCACGCCCTGCAGGATGGGCAGGCGGAAGCCGCCGGTGGAGTTATTTGCAGTGTTCATGGTGTCCCCCTAGGAACCGGAGCCGCGATAGCCCGGCAGGCCGCGCGCCTCGTCTGTAGCCGCCAGGTACAGGGCCTCCTCGATGACTTCCCGGCCGTCGTCCGTCAGTTCCAGCTTGCCGTGTTCGTCGACCTCGAAGGCGAAATCATCGAAGGTATGCTTGCCGGCGAGGATGTCCTGGTCCAGCAGGACCCGGGTGCGGAAAAAATTCGCCCATTTGAACTCGGAAAAAGGTGCGTTGTTTTTCGTGTAACCGTGGTGTTCGCGGACGATCCAGGCCAGGCTCCGGTAGGGATCGAACTCGAGGTCCCTGATGTGTTTGGGCAGGGTGGCCGGCTGCTGCGGTCCGCCACCGGCACGGTCGAACAGATACACCCAGTTGTGCTCGTGCATGGTCTTCCAGAAGTAGGTTTCCTCCAGTGTGCCGGCATTGCCCAGTACCTTGACGTAGACGCAGATATCCTTGCCGCGCTCCTGGTGCAGGGCATCATGGAGTGCCCGCACCAGGTGGTGATGATCGACCAGGAAGAATTTCCTGCCACGCACCAGGATCGGCACCGGCCTGGTACGCAGGTAGTCGTGCAGTTTGCCCGGGTCCTTGTTGTACTTCCTGCGCAGGCGCGCGGTGCGCACGGCCACCTCCGCCTTGCCGACGGCGAACTGGGTGGGAGAGAGGTCATTCACCCGGAGCTTGTAGAAATCGCCGACCCTGGCATCGGGCGGGCACCAGGGGAACTCTGAATCACAAATATGTTTTGACATGAGCGGGCACCTCCGCCGCTGAGTATATTTACTCCAAACAGATTTTGCTGGTGTTTGGAACGAGAGTCGTTATTCAGCACGCCCTGTGACCAATATTTCACTATCGGTTGAAAACAGGCTCTGACCCTATTTCACATACGGATCCCTGTCGCATCAGAAACGTGCCTCGCGCAGTCTCGGCCATTCGATGACGGCCGTTTGCGTTGCCAGCCCCACCAGTGCCTCGGACACTCCCCGATGGGCGCCCAGCAGACGATGCATGTTTTCGCCCTCCTCGGTGGAAAGGCCGCGCTCGTCTGCGCGCTCGAGCACCTCCGCGATGCGGGCTTCGAGCCGTTCGAGTTTCGCGTCGAGCCGCGAACGGTAAACAGCAACAGGCATGCCGCGCCGATTGACAACGCCTTCAACAACTCAGCCTTCGAATGGATCATAGAATTGCCATCAGCAAATGATCGAAGAACCGCCAACGCCTTGCGCTGTTGCAGCACAGCCAAGGCCTGGCATGCCGCTTACCGCGTGAGCCCTCCTGTTCACGGCATTGATTCGTCCATGTTCTGCGGCGAGGCATTGGCAATCAGGTACATGGGCCGGTCCGGTGGCATGCCTTCCGCGAAGAAGAAAGGCACCTCGGCGGGGCTATTGAACAAGCGCTGGAAATATTTCGGTTCGATCAGAATGTAGGAGAGCTTGCCCTGCTTGCCTTTCATTATTCGCATCAGTTCGGCCTCGTTCACCTCCGGCACCCGTCGGTCCAGGTAGAAGCCGTATTCTTCATCCCAGGAACGGTACATATACACAGGCCGTTCCCCGACCAGGCTGGCGATGGCGGCGATATAGGGTCGGCTGTCCTCCCTGACACTGTTGATGGACTGCATCATGAACAGAATAAAGGCCAGCAAGATCCCCTGGAACACGATGTACAGGCGGACCAGCGGCCGCCGCTCCCGGAGGGCCCAGCCAAACCCCCAGAGTACGCCCAGGAGCAGTATGCCTCCAAGAATGTAGTGCAGCCATTCTCCCAGGGTAGCCAGATAGGGTCTGGCCTCCGCCAGACGTTCCGGACCCATCGATTTAGTTAGCCAGGCGCCGGCCCACTCAGATGAGAGAATCTGCGGGACGAGTGCAAGCAGCAGTAGCAGGACCAGCGCCGTTCCACTGGTCACCAGGAACACCCGGCGCAACAATCGGGGGCGAACCTCCAGGCTAAGGTAGCCGGCCACCAGCCAGGCAGCCGCCGGATAGAGCGGCAGGATGTAATCGCTGCGCTTGATCCCGGAGAGCGAGAAGAACAAAAGTATCCAGAGAATATAGACCACCAGCAGACCCTCGACCCCGGCGCGTCTGGACCGGTCGCGCAGCACCTGGTAGATGATCACGGGTATGAACAGTGCCCAGGGGAAGAAGCCCCACAGAAAGTGCATCAGATATTGCCAGCCGGGCTGCCGCTGGAAGGTCGTGAACTGCAGCATGCTGAACAGATTGCCAAAGCGCGACAGGTTTTCCTCAAGGATGAACCAGCGGAAAAAGCGACCCTCGGTGATGACGGACGCGTAAACGAACCAGGGCAGGGCAAGCGCCAGAAACAGCAGCATGCCCCTGCCGAGGAACACCCTGGACAGTTCCCGGAAGGCACCCTGCAGCAGCAGGAACAGAAACACCGGGACGCCGGTAACAATGAAGCCCACCGGTCCCTTGGTCATCACCGCCAGGGCGGCCGCAATGAAAAACAGGTAATAGCCGTGATTCCTCCCACCCGCCTCTCGCTCGGGAGACACCCAGTAGCGGGCGAAAGAGAGGATCGCGGCAAAGACGAGCAGGCACAGCATCAGGTCCATGCGCGCCATTTGTGCCATTCCGATCACCTTGGGACTGGTAACCAGAATGGCGGCGGCCAGCAATACCGGGGTCCGCTGGCTACTCTCCTGTGGCAGCAGCCGGAACAACAGCATCAGCAGTACCACGCTGACCAGTGAGGGCAGCCGGGCAGCCAGCTCCCAGTGCGCCCCGGTCACGGATCTGGCCAGTCCAATGGTCCAGAAATAGAGAGGCGGTTTGTCGTAGTCTTCCGCCCCGTTCATGTGGTTGACGCCCCAGTCACCAAGCA
>Ga0316193_10002871_pt1 | contig 12257 bp, 13 predicted proteins | sample MerIslsedime2_MG_FD_207735 | JGI IMG/M metagenome (GOLD analysis project Ga0316193, IMG submission 207735) | Coastal sediment microbial communities from Maine, United States - Merrow Island sediment 2 | ecosystem: Environmental > Aquatic > Marine > Coastal > Sediment | place: USA: Maine... | reverse complement strand
GATCGCGGATATCCGGATAACCGGCCAGTTCCAGCCGGTCGAGAGTTTTTTCGCGGAACTCGGCGGCTTCCTTTTTCCAGTCGATATTGTCGGTGCGATGCGGTACCGGCACCAGCACATAGACGGTCGAATGCCCCTCCGGCGCCAGCGTATCATCGGTGATGGAGGCATTTTGCACATAGAATGACGGATCCTTCGGCAGCACCTTTTTCACCTGGATCTCGTCAATATTGCCTTCAAAGTCCTCAGCCAGGACAATGGTGTGATGCGGCACATGATCAAGACTGCCTTCAATGCCGAGATAGAGCATGAAGGTTGAACAGGAGAACTCCTGCTTCTCAATCTTGCGGTCATTCCATTTTTTGCGCATGTCATTGGGCACAAGTTTCGGCAAGACATGAGCGAAGTCCGCATTGACCACCAGCCCGTCCAGTTCGATGGTCTGCTTGTTGGTGGTGACGGACGTCGCCTTTTTGCCATCAAAGCCAATGCCGGTGACTTCTTCTTCCAGGCGCAGTTCCACGCCCATTTCCACTGCTATGTCAGCCATGCGCTGCATAACCGCGTTGCAGCCGCCAACCGGATGCCAGATGCCGTACTCATGTTCAAGGAAGGCAAGGATTGTAAACAGCGACGGGCATTTGAACGGTGACATGCCAAGATATTTTGCCTGGAACGAAAACGCGCGGCGCACTCGCGGATCCTTGAAATAGTGCTCCAGATCTCTTTCCAGCGACATGTGCGGCTTCAGCTTCGACAGTGCTTTCAGTACATTCGGGCGCATGAAATCCGTCATGCTCAGGAACGGGTTTTCCAGCACGCCGCGGAACACATCCAGTTTCTTGCGGTTGTCGCGCATGTAGCGGTCAAGATTGGCCGCATCAGACGGTGACAGTTTCGCAATTTCGGCTTTCATGGCTTCTTCACCGGATACCACGTCAAGGTGGCCGCCGGCTTCATGAACAACCCGGTACATGGGATCAACCCGCTTGATCGGTACTTCGCGCCACAGGTCATATCCGCAATAGGTGAATATCTCCGACAATATGCGCGGATACAGGAAGAAGGTCGGGCCGATATCAAATGTATACCCGTCCTCCCTGATGGCGCCCGTGCGCCCGCCGACACCCGCCTGACGTTCAATCAGGGTGACCTCATAGCCTTTGCGCTTTAAGATCATGGCTGTCGCAAGGCCACCCGGGCCGGCACCGACAATTACAATTCGTGGAGTTGAAGCTGGCATAGGAGAACTCTGTACCTGTGCTGTTTAAGCAATGAATGATTTTCCGGATCACGCCCACCCCTGAACAATCCGGTTATAGAGAACGGCTGGAGCTTATTAACGCCATGCACACGATAATAGAACCCCCAAATCTCTACGACGAATTGCCGCTTGCAGATTATCCCCACGATAAAGTCTTTTCAGATAGGTTGGATCAGGTTCGGGTTTTCTTTTCCCGGCAAACCGTTTACCTGTCTATTCGACGTCGCGGCCGCCACATGCGCCGCCCAAACATCGTGATCCAGCAAGGATATCGCCAGCGCCATGTCGGCCATCTCCGTCAATCAGCTCTGCAAGTCTTATGACGGCCGCCAAGCCGTGAATGAATTATCATTTGAGGTTCAGAAAGGCGAGACATTTGCATTGCTTGGCCCAAATGGAGCCGGCAAGACCACAACCATTGAAATTCTTGAAGGCTACAGAAAGGCTGACAGCGGCCGTGTTTGCGTTCTTGGCCTGAACCCTGAAACCCAAGGCGCGGAGCTGAAGCGCCGCACCGGGCTGGTGTTACAGACAACGGCACTGGAGCCTGAACTCACAATCCGGGAAACCATTACGGCATTTGCCCGGCTGTACCGTGAACCCCGTGACGTCGGCGCAGTGCTGGTTGATGTCAACCTGGCCCATTTGCAGGACAACCGGGTCGGTATCCTGTCGGGTGGCCAGAAACGGCGGCTGGAGATTGCACTGGGCATTGTCGGCGACCCGGAGCTGGTGTTTCTGGATGAACCAACGACCGGTCTCGACCCTGAAGCACGGCGCAAGATCTGGGCGCTGATTCAACGCCTCAACTCCAATGGCTGCACGATTGTGCTGTCGTCGCACTACATGGACGAGGTACAGGCTCTGGCCAGCCACATGGCAATTATGGTCGACGGGCAAATCGCGGCAGAAGGCCGGCCGCTCGATCTGCAACGGCAGCACTGCACCCACGCGACGATCCGGTTTGACGCAGACGGCAAGCTGCCCGCCGGCTTCCCGGCCAAACTGGCACCCGTCACCGAGGTGCACGACGGCCATGCCGAACTCGTGGTGGAAGACCCCATCCCTGCACTGAGTACGCTGATGTCCTGGGCCCAGACCAGCGGATATGATCTCAGTTCGGTTTCGGTTACCAGGCAGAGCCTGGAAGACATCTACCTGCAACTGGTGTCACAGCGCCAGGCCAAGCCGCAAAGTGACACGCCATGATGCTGGTTCAAGAAGCGATACATCAACTGCGCCTGTTTACCAGACGCCCGGCTGCCGTGTTCTTCGTGGTTGCCATGCCTTTGGTGTTGCTGATCGTCCTGACGCAGTTGTTCGGCAATGAAAAAATCCAGGGCCTGGGGCTCAACACGGCACAGTTCTACACTCCGGCCCTGGCCGTCTTCGGTGTTGTGATGGCCTGCTTCACCTATCTGGCAGTGTCGACTGCAACCGCTCGTGATCTCGGTATTCTGAAACGGGTCCGCGGTACGCCGATGCCGCCGTGGGTCTATATCTGCGCCCGGATCATGGCTGTTTCGGTGATCGCCTTCATCTCCCTGCTGCTGGTGATTGCGACCGGGGCGCTGGCCTTCGGCGTCGAAATCATCTGGGAGCGGGTGCCGGCGGCGATAGTAGTGGCGGTAACGGGTGCTCTGTGCTTTGCATCGCTCGGCATGATGGTCACCGCGTTGTTCCGGTCCAGTGAAACGGTTCAGGCGGCAAGCAGCGCTGCAATCATGCCACTGGCCTTCGTGTCAGACATATTTGTGCGTCCAAGCACGGAGACTTCCGAATGGGTACCGCTGATCGGCAACCTGTTTCCACTGCGGCATTTCTCCGTCGCGTTCCAGCGCGCCTTTGACTACGCCTATGAAGGCAACGGGTTTGCCCTGCCGGACGCAGATGGCGTAGTCTACTCCATCTTGCCTCACATGGGCGTCATGGCGTTGTGGGGCATTGGGGCAGCGATTATCGCAGCGCGGTTTTTCCGGTGGGAAGCGCGCGCGATCTAGGCTGAAACAGGTATCTGCGAGGCAGATTTGAGCGAAGCACCGGATATATCCGATCCTGTTGTCAACCCGGATGGCCGCCAGTCTGCGACGGCGGCGGCGGTTCAACGCGGCACAGGCAGGATGCTGCTCAGTGCGGGTTTTGCCAGTGTTTCCGAACTGTCCCTGGCCAATGGACGCCGTGCCGACCTGATCGCCATAAATGCCAAAGGTGAAATCTGGATTGTCGAAATCAAGTCGTCACCGGCAGACTATCTTTCAGACCATAAATGGCACGACTATATGGCGTATTGCGACCGGTTCTACTTTGCCATTCCGCCGGACATGGACCCGGGCCTGATTGATGAAACCGCCGGGTTGATGATCGCTGATGCATGGGGAGCGGAAATCATTCGTGAAGCGTGCGAAGCCAAACTGTCGGGCGCCAGGCGCAAGGCGGTCACATTGTTGCTGGCCCGCTCGGCGTCCTTGCGCCTGCAATCAACCATAGACACCAATGCAAACGGGATTTAGAGCGAGGTGAGGTTGAATTGGATCATTTGACCGCGGCGATTTTGGTCGCTGGCTAGGCGGATTGCGCGCGGTGGTGTTGTTCACCACAAGCGCAAGCCAACGACGCCAGAGGGCAAAATCGCCCGGCCCTTTCATCAAATGTTCCAATTCAACCTCATCTCGCTCTAGCGCGGTGCGCGCTTGGCGAGAATGCGCTGCAAGGTGCGGCGATGCATGTTCAGGCGCCGTGCGGTTTCAGAGACATTGCGATTGCACAATTCGTAGACCCGCTGGATATGCTCCCAACGCACCCGATCTGCTGACATCGGATTTTCCGGCAGTGCAGCACGCGCATCCGCCTGGGCCATCAGCGCACCATAAACTGCATCGGCATCAGCGGGCTTCGACAGATAGTCGGCAGCCCCGATTTTCACCGCAGACACGGCAGTGGCGATATTGCCGTATCCCGTCAGAACAACAGCGCGAGCCTCGGGACGGACTGTGTGAAGGGCTTCAACAACGTCAAGACCATTGCCGTCTTCAAGGCGCAAATCGACAACCGCATAGGCAGGCGGATCGCGTTTCACTTCGCCCATGGCTTCTGCGACGGACTGTGCCATACGCACATCAAAGCCGCGAGATTCCATGGCCCGGCCAAGCCGCTGCAGAAACGGACGATCATCATCCACCAGCAAAAGTGTCTTCGGCCCGTCGATCTCGTTGTCACTCATCAATTCAAATCCCTGATACTGCAAGCAAATCTCACAGCAATATAGTTCCTGGATCAGGATGATTGCCGGTTGAACCAACCAACAAACATGAACCTGATCGCTTCCAAAGTGTTATAGCAACTTTATGGGTTCGTACGAACCCATGTTGCCATAAGGCCGCGCCGTTCTTACAGCAATTTGGCCCAGCGTGGTAAAAATCACAAGTCAGTCTGTCCGGGTTGCGCCATCTCGACGATCTCACGCGGCCAGACAATGCGAACCACGGCTCCGGTTTCAGGCAAGGCCCGGTTTGCCAGATTGACCTGGGCACCCGATCGTTCCAGCAGTGTTTTGGCGATAAAGAAGCCAAGTCCCATGCCGCCATGGCCTTCCCGCCTGATCCGCTCATCCTCGCCAAACCGGCTGCGGCTGGTAACATAAGGATCGCCGAGGCGATCCATGACAGCCTGGGAAAACCCGGTACCATCGTCCGAGATGGTCAGGCTGATCTGCTCCAATGACCAGGAAATGCGAACCGTCACTCTGGTCTTTGCAAAATCGACGGCGTTCTCCATCAAGTTTACCAATGCGTATTTTATGGCCGTGTTGCGCATCAGAACCGGCTCCGTCAGCGGATTGCCGCTGCGATCCGATTTTGGCTGCACATCAAACAGAATGGCGATGTCGGGCGAATTGAGGGGTCCGGCGATTTCTTCTGCAAGTGCCGTCATGCGCACGGTCTGCATCATCGCATCCGACTGGTTGTCCCGTTTTGACAGGCGCGACAGGATTTCACGGCAGCGTTCGGACTGCGAGACGAGCAGGTCTAGATCCTCATCATGATGGCCGTCCAGTTTGAGTTCGCGTTTGAGCTCCTTGGCAACGAGCACAATGGTGGCGAGGGGCGTGCCGAGTTCGTGGGCGGCCGCTGCTGCCAATCCATCCAGTGCCGACAATTGCTGCTCATGGGCGAGTGCGACCTCGGTGGCCGCCAGCGCGTTGGCCATGTCACGCGCTTCGCTGGCAACCCTGTTGACATACAGGGTGGAAAAAATGATGCCGCACACCAGAGCGGCCCACAGGCCGGTCTTGTACAGGTTCGGCAGCGCAAACGACTGGTCGGGATGCCATGGCAGCGGCAGATGGAAAACCGCCAGAAAAGTGGTTATGACCACCGCCAGCCCGGCCAGCAGAACCGTGCGCGGCAACGGCAAGGTGGCCGCGGAAACCGTAACCGGCACAATAAACAGGAATGCAAACGGATTGGACAACCCGCCTGTCAGGTACAGCAATGCCGCCAGCTGGAAAATGTCATAGGCCAGCAACAGTGACGAGTAGCGTTCGTGCAGACGCGCCGTCACGCTCCAACTGAGTGACAGGGAGATATTCACCCAGGCCGACAGGGCGATGAAGATGGTGCATAACCAGATCGGCAGGCTAAAACCCATACCGAAATATACCCACAAGACCGCAAATGTCTGTCCGGCAACCGCAAGCCAGCGCAGGCGGACCGAGGTGCGCAACCGCAGCCCCTCGTGGGTAAAGAATGTGCCGGCAATTCGTGAGGTGGGGCCGATTGCACCGGCCAGGACGTTGGAGACCGTATTGGACATAAGTTTTCGTTGCTTTCCGCTCAGTTTTGCTGCCGAACCGGCAAGGACTGCTGGTCAGACTAGAGTATTTCCTGCGAAAAGGGACATCCCAGTGGTGAAAAACCGCCGCGACAGTAAAACGCAAAGCGCGCGAATGCCTTCAAAACCGGCATCAGGCCTGAACAGCCATGGCGCACCCACGACATTGTGACCTGTTGCCGCTTTGCCATGCAGGCTGGCACGGGTATGAATGCCGCCATGAAAAAATCTACTGCAATCCTCGCCATCTCCTGCCTGCTGCTGGCAACCGGCATCGGCGCGAGTGCACTATTGTTTGCACCGGACACCTCAAAAACCAGTGTGGTCAGTTCCGGAACAGCGCTGGTTGGCGGGCCGTTCGAAGCAACCAATCAGGACGGCAAGCGGGTCAGCGAACAGGACTTTCTCGGCAAGCATACGCTGTTTTATTTCGGCTTCACGTTCTGCCCCGATATCTGCCCGGCTGAATTGCAGGTGATTTCCGCGGCCTTGAACGACATTGCCGGGGCCGAAGACAAATTCAATCTCGCCTTCGTGACCATTGATCCCGCCCGCGACACGCCTGACATCATGAAGCAGTATGTGGCGCATTTCTGGCCGGGGACCATTGGTCTGACCGGCTCAGCCGAGGACATCCGGAAGATTGCCGCTGCCTACCGGGTTTACTATACCAAGGCCGGCGGTGAGAATGCCGACAAGGACAGCTATCTCATGGATCATTCGAGTATCACCTACCTGATGGGCCCGGATGGCAAGTTCATTCGTCACTTCCCGTTCGGAACATCTGCGGACGATATCAAGAAAGCCCTGGTCGACATCACAAGCGGTTGAAAAGTCTCAAAACCTGATCAGGTATACTTTCGCTGCAAGGCGCGGTTGAGCGATTGCCCTTGTGTACATTATAGTGCTATGTTGCAGCGCAGCAATTCAAGTTCAAGCCCGCACGGGCACATGGTGATCCCTCAATGCTTTACATGATGTATGAAATGAACCACGCAGCGATTGCGCCGCTGCGAATGGCTGCAAAATACGGCCACCATTTCTGGACCAATTCGACCAATCCGGTTGCCAGTTCAGAACTTGGCCGTTCATATGCAGCGTCGCTCGAGATGTTCGAGCGTCTGACCAGACGCTATGGCAAGCCGGAATTTGCCATTACATCCACAGAGGTCGAGGGCAACAGGTGCACGGTACAGGAAAACAGTGTCTGGGAAAAACCGTTCTGCCGCCTGCTGCACTTCAATCGGCAGTTTGAAATTGCCCCTTCCGAGCCCAAGCAACATCAGAAGATACTGATTGTCGCTCCGATGTCCGGACACTATGCGAGCTTGCTGCGCGGTACTGTCGAGTCCATGCTGCCACACGGTGATGTGTACATTACCGATTGGGTGGATGCACGAGACGTGCCGGCCTCACAAGGCAGCTTCGATCTGGATGACTACATCGACTATATCATTGAAATAGTTCAGCATCTTGGTAAAAATGTCCATGTCATGGCGGTGTGCCAGCCAACCGTTCCGGTGCTGGCCGCCATATCTCTTATGCACCAGCGCAAGGATAAACTGCTGCCGGCATCGATGATGTTGATGGGCGGGCCTATCGATACCCGCCGCAACCCGACCACAGTCAATAAGCTGGCAACCGAGCGCGGCATAGACTGGTTCAGGCGACATGTCATCGTGCGGGTTCCTTTTCCAAATGCCGGCTTCATGCGCCAGGTCTATCCCGGCTTCCTGCAGCTGTCGGGTTTCATGACCATGAATCTGGACCGGCATCTTGATGCCCACCGCGAGCTGTTCGGGCATATGGTTGAAGGTGACGGCGACTCGGCTGAAAAACACGAAGAATTCTACGACGAGTATATGTCGGTGATGGATCTGACAGCAGAGTTTTATCTGCAGACAGTGGACAAGGTGTTTGTGAAACAGGCGCTGCCAAAGGGCGAATTCACCTATCGCGGCCAACTCATAGAACCTGCTTCGATTACCGAAACGGCGCTGATGACAATTGAGGGTGAAAAGGACGACATTTCCGGCATCGGGCAATCTGAAGCCGCACATGAACTGTGCACCAGCCTGCCGAAGAAAATGCGCGACCATCACCTGCAGGAAAAAGTTGGCCATTACGGCGTGTTCAACGGATCCCGTTTCCGGGCTCATATTGTGCCGCGTATCGTTGCGTTCATGCACAAGCACAACCACAAGGCCTGATACCTGCAAGCAAACCGGTTTCCTGTGGCGCGCAAACGCCGGTTGGTTTTGATCACAGGCGGAGAATACTTTCACGGCACCCGCTGTACGGGCGAATCAGCTATTATCCGGACATGTCTCTTTCACCCCTGAAACGCCTGTTCACTCCCGACCCCGGCAAGCCGGAGGGTCCGGACAGTTTGCTGATTGACGGCCGTGAAGTGCCGGTGCGGTATCGCGGAAATGCGCAGGCCCGGCGCATCATCATGCGGATGGAAAAAAACGGGCAGGGCATTGTGCTGACCGTGCCGCCGGGCACCAGCGCACAGGCGGCACATGAGTTTGCCCTCACCCAGGCCGCCTGGATATGGCAGAGACTTGCGCCGGAAGACCAGGAGCAGTTGCCCGAGACACTGGCAGGTCGCAGTATTACCATTCGCGACACCGAGCATGTGATTGAGCTCGCCACCGGGCGCGGTGCACCGGTTCACCTTCGTGATCTGCCGTCGCCACGGCTTGTGGTTCGTGGTGATGCAGACCATATGCGGCGCCGGATTACCGACTTTCTGAAACGCGAGGCACGCCAAGACCTGGAAAAGGCATCACGCGGCTATGCCGACGCCATGCAGGTTGAATTCTCACGGATCAGCGTGCGTGACACCACGACCCGCTGGGGATCATGTTCAAGTACCGGAACACTGTCCTATTCATGGCGCTTGATCATGGCGCCGCCAAATGTGCTGGATTATGTGTGTGCCCATGAAGTCGCCCACATCGAGCAAATGAACCACGGACCTGAATTCTGGAAGCTGGTTTACCGGCACTGCCCGCACACGGACTTCGCCAGGAACTGGCTGAAGCGGCAGGGGCACTGCCTGCACAAACTGCCGGTATGATTTCATCTTACTAGGGCGTGGACTCATGATTGCTTAGCCAGAGCCTGATTGCCGCAAGTTTGATGAAGGCTAGGAAATTCTCGGCAAACTTTTCGTATCTGGTAGCAATCCGGCGGCATTGCTTAATGCGGTTGAAGAAGCGTTCCACGTGATTGCGGTCTCGATAAAGGTGCGGGCTAAAGGAGATCGGGTTTTTCCTGTTGCTTCTTGGTGGAATGTTTGCCCAAACCCCACTGTCCTGCACAAACTTCCGAATTGCATCTGAATCATAAGCCTTGTCGGCGAAAAGCAAGCCCTGTGACTGAAGGTTGCTTGATAGTTCAACGGCAATCAGGCTGTCATGTTCCTGTCTGGGACTGAGTGCAAGTTGTACCGGCGGACCACGGCCATCAACCACGACATGAATCTTCGTCGTCAGCCCACCTCGGGATCGGCCTGTGCAATATGCCTCGTCACGTTTGATACAAGACCCATGCTGATGGACGCGCACAATCGAACTGTCGATCATTTGTACATCGGCGTTTTTCTCGTTTGAGATGGCATCCAATATGCCGCTCCACACACCAGCTCGTTGCCACCGAACAAACCGGTTGTAGCAAGTTGTGTTAGGGCCATAGGTGGCGGGCAGGTCACGCCACGGAGCACCGAGCGCAGAACCCAGAAGATGCCATTGAGCACACGTCGATCATCGACGCGGGCCACAGCTCTCGGTTTTGTGGGCAAAATTGATTGGATGATAGTCCATTCGGCACTTGTAAGGGCATAGCGCGTCGTTAAAGCTCCGTTTTGGAGCTTGAATCATGTGCGTTCGATGCGCCGCAAGTGCATTAACCGATGCCCGCAAAGCAACCGAAAGCGGACATATGTTCTGCATGTGCTGATGCCTGCTTTTGACCCAGCTGAGACATCCGAATGGCTACCGACACAAGGCGTGGCTGGTGTCTATATCTGCTGCCACGCGAAGTCAGTGCGCTCAAGATGGCGAAAGTCAGGTTTAGGTCAAGACACTGCCTTTGCGCGGCTTGTTTTTTCCGCGCTACTCAGTCTCATCCGGCAGAGTGACCACGCCAAAGCTGCTGGACGGCTTGTCTATCGACGGATCACTAAACTCCTTTGTGTGCAACCCGCGGCTGATCAGTTCACGAATGGCGGCGGCTCTGCTTGGCAGCCGGTTTTCAAAACGCCAGTCGTCAATAGCCTTGATCTCCGCGTCACTCAGCATGACTTGCAGCTTTTCGGTTCGCTTACCGCCTGTAGCGCTCATCGGTGCTGGTATCCACGCAATTGTTCGATTTCTACGTAACTGGAGTAAGTGATGTAAGCTGGATTGTCTAGTGAAGTGATGCCTCCGCCATCTGATCAGTTGGCCACCCAATATCCACCGACTGCTCTACACGCGCAGGTTAGGCAAGTGCATCACTCTACATCGCATACCTACCTTAACTATATGAAATAATTTGATTTTTTGTTCTAAACGCCTATATCCTCCATAGGTATTGAAGGCGAGGCAACCTGTAACTTCCAGCATTGCTACAAGGCACTGAACGAGAGGACAAAAAAACATGAGCAATACAGTTTTCAACATGAAGACAGACGTAGAGAACCCCAAGATAGGAGTAGAGGGCAAAAATCTGCTTGCTTCAAATGTAGTTGCCTGCGTCGCAGATAGTTATCTGCTGATGGTCAAGACGCAAGCCTATCACTGGAACGCGGTTGGGCCACTGTTCCATTCGCTACATCAGTTGACGGAAGAGCAGTATAACAACCTGTTCAAGGCAATTGATGAAATGGCGGAGCGTGTCCGGGCTCTTGGCTATCCTGCTCCCTACAGCATTACGGACATGATTTCGCATTCGGGGATCAGCGAGAATGTGGGCAATCCGACGACGGAACAGATGATCACTAACCTCATTAATGATCACGAGATCGCAGCCCGCCGATTTCGCCAATCAGTTGCCCGCGCTGAAGAAGCAGCCGACGTGGTGACTGCCGACATGCTCACCGCTCGGATGGCGTTTCACGAAAAGGCCATCTGGATGTTGAGCGCACTGCTGGCCAAATAGCCTGGCAGCATTTTCAAACTCCAAACTCAACGAAAGGATCCGAAATAATGAGTATGAAACAAGCATATATCGACAAAATTCAGGCCCGCCTCAACGAATGGGATGCGGAAATCGAGAAGCTGACTGCTCAAGCCGATGAAGCCGGTGCTGATGCCAGGATCAGGTACCAAAAGCAGGTCAGTGAACTCAAGGAGCACCAGAAGGAAGCGCAGTTGAAACTCGATGATATGCGCAAGTCTGGTGAAGATGCCTGGGAAGACATGAAAGCTGGCGTAGAAAATGCGTGGATGAGCATGGAGAAAGCCGTTAAGGACGCAACTTCGCGATTTTCTGCCTAGCGCATCCCTGCAGACGTATCTGTCTTTCGGTTCTTTGCAACCAGGTGAAGTAGGATCCAGACAACCATCCTGCTCACCTGGTTGTGTCCGTCTGACGGAGTGACTGTGATATTGCAATCCACCTGATCTTTCCCGTAGGCACTGGCGGGCAAAAAACGGTTGCGGTCGAAGTGTTGCCTTGGAGGTTTCACGGCAGTGGCTTAGAAATTGTGCAAAAAACAACACAACGATTTGAAAGAAGGAGGGCATTTTGTCTGAACAAGAGATACTGAAAACGCGGCTGAAAGAGGCCAGAGAAGAACTCGGACTGACCATTGAAGAAATTGCTGATCGGATGACAGTAAGTGCAAGAACCGTAAAAAATTGGGAACTCGGCAGGACAACGCCTCGATCTAACAGGTTGCACATATTGTCAGGCATCTTGGGCGTTCCGTTCGCGTGGTTGTTAAATGGCGGCACGGATCAATATGCTAAAACTAATCGTGTGGGGCGGATTAAGAGGGTTGAGCAGAAACTTGAGCGCATGACTCAATTGCGCAGTCAGATGTCACGACTAAGCGCTGAAATCACTGCGGAAGTATCGGAAATCCGCCGGGCTGACGAAGAGCTTGAAACGCTCGCAGCGTAGAGACAGCCTCGATTGACATCAGTGCGGGCGTCCGGAGTTGATGCTGTGG
>Ga0316193_10002869_pt1 | contig 12262 bp, 10 predicted proteins | sample MerIslsedime2_MG_FD_207735 | JGI IMG/M metagenome (GOLD analysis project Ga0316193, IMG submission 207735) | Coastal sediment microbial communities from Maine, United States - Merrow Island sediment 2 | ecosystem: Environmental > Aquatic > Marine > Coastal > Sediment | place: USA: Maine... | reverse complement strand
AAAACGGCGTGGTTTGTCCCGTCCCGCGGCATGGCAGGGAGGCCTCTTCCGGTTCATTCACAAGTACCACTTGAAGCTGGGTATCTGGGTGGCGGTCATCCTTCTCATCATGGGCGGGACGGGCCTGTTCATGCGCCCCCCGCTGCTGGCACTTCTCTTGGGTGATGTCCCGCGAGGCCTGTATCCCGGCCCCATTTCAGAAAATGTCTGGGAGTCGAAGATCCAGAACGCGCTTTACGACCCGGTGGATGACAAGTTCATCATTCAGGCCAATGATGGACTCTGGGAGGCACCGGCCAGTCTGAGTGTCGCGTTCGAAGAGATCGAGCTCCCCACACCGATCTTCGTGATGGGCGCGACGGTATTCGAAGCGGACGATCACCGAAGGTATACCGTCGGCTCGTTCGGCGGGTTGTTCGACTACCATCCAGGCAGTGGCGAGATAATCGACCGCCTGACGGGAGAGGAGCCCGTTCCGGGATCGGTCATGCGGCCAGCGGAGTTGATGATCACGGCGTCATTCCGGACTCCGGGCGGCACCGAGCTCATCAACACCCACGAAGCCGGACTCATGCGCCTGGATGGCCAGCCGGCGAATTCATTGAGCATGCCGCCGGAGATTCGCAGCAGCTACCGCATGCCTCTATGGAACTACCTGTTCGAGATCCACAACGGACGCTTCTTCAATGGCTGGATCGCTGAATGGTACATCCTTATCGTTCCGCTGGGAGCGCTGCTCTTCCTGTTGATCACCATCAGCGGCGTATATGACTGGCTGTACAAGAACGTGTTCCGCCGTCGGGTTTCCGCCTAGCCAGGCACCTCGACGAGGCGATCCTGGCCAAAGGAGAGTTGCAATGAAATCACGTGTTCTTTGCGCCGCGCTCGCCGTGTGCGCCGGGCTGTCTTCGTCGACGGCACTGGCACAGGACGTCGCCGATCGCATCTGGTCGGGCGGGACAGTCATCACGATGAACGACGCTGCCATGCGTGCGGAAGCCGTGGCCGAGAAGGACGGCCGCATCCTGGGCGTCGGCACCGAAGCCGAGGTCATGAAGCTGCGCGGCCCCGACACGCAGATGATGGACCTGGCCGGCCGCACCATGCTGCCGGGTTTCGTCGATGCCCACGGGCACATGTTCATTGGCGGCTTCCAGGCGCTCACGGCCAACATGCTTCCGCCGCCGGACGGCGAGGTCAACGACATCGCCGCGGTGCAGCAGACGCTTCGCGACTGGGCCGAAGAGAACCCGGAAGTCGTCGAATCCATCAACCTGATCGCCGGATTCGGCTACGACAACGCCCAGTTGAAGGAGCTACGCCACCCTACGCGCGAGGATCTCGATGCCGTCTCGACGGAGGTGCCGGTACTGATCATTCACCAGTCCGGGCACCTGGCGGCCGTCAATTCCAAGGCGCTGGAGCTCGTCGGGTTCGACGCGTCGACCGAGGATCCCGAGGGCGGTGTCATTCAGCGTCAGGATGGAAGCCAGGAGCCCAACGGCGTGCTGGAGGAGCTGGCCTTGTTCGCCGCCCTCGGGCCGCTCACGAGCAACATCAGCCCCGAAGGCGGGGAAGAGATGATCGCGGCCGGCAGCGAGCTGTGGGCGAGTTTCGGTTATACGACCGCCCAGGAAGGCCGCGCGATGCCGGGGCAGGCCGACAACATCCGTGCGGTGGGAGATGCCGGTGATCTGGCTATCGACGTCGCCATCTATGTCGACGTGCTCGTCGACCACGAATACATCAAGGACCATGTGAGCCGGGACTACGACAACCACGTCCGGGTCGCGGGAGCGAAGCTGACGATCGACGGATCGCCGCAGGGATTTACCGCGCTACGCGACCGCCCCTATTACGATCCGGTCGGCAACTACCCGCCAGACTATGCGGGCTATGCAGCCGCGACAGTTGAACAGGTGAACAAATCCGTCGACTGGGCGTTCGCCAACGACATTCAGATCCTGACCCATGCCAATGGCGAAGGGGCCGGCGACATGCTGATCGCGGCCATCGACGCGGCAACCGCGAAGTACGGTCCGGCCGATCGCCGGCCGGTCCTGATCCACGGGCAGTTCGAGCGGGAAGACCAGGTAGACTCCTACAACCGGCTCGGCGTATTCCCCTCGATATTTCCCATGCACACCTTCTACTGGGGCGACTGGCACCGCGACCACACCGTCGGGCCGGAACTCGCGGACGATATTTCGCCCGCAGGCTGGTATCTGGAGCGTGGCATGAAGTTCACGACCCACCATGACGCACCCGTGGCATTTCCGAACTCGATGCGGGTGCTGGATGCGACCGTTACGCGCCGCAGCCGGTCGGGCGACATCATCGGACCGGAGCACCGGGTTCCGGTGATCGACGCGCTGAAGGCGATGACGATCTGGTCGGCCTACCAGCATTTCGAAGAGGACAGCAAGGGATCCATCGAAGTGGGCAAGCTGGCCGACCTCGTCATTCTCTCGGATGACCCGACCGCAGTGGACCCCGAAACGCTGGATGCCATCGAAGTTCTGGAGACGATCAAGGAGGGGAATACGGTCTACCGGGCCGATTGACTTCGGTCAGGGATACTCAGCCAGCAGAAGAAGGACCGAGTTCCTGACGCAGGTCGACGCCACGCGACAAGCGGATTGCGCCAACCCTTTCGCCCGTGTGCCCATCGAATATGGTGACGACTTCGAGCGCTTGAGCGGGCACCGCGAGGCACCCAGGGAGGTGTCGAGGAGCGTGGAAGCAGGATGAGGACTCCCCTGCAGCGATTGTCGAACGGAATCGCAGCGCTGGCGATCGCGCTGCCGTTCGTACCCGCGGCGCTGTCGGCGCAGGACGTAGGCGAGCCGATCATCATCGGTGAGCGGATGAGCATGCACTCGGATGTATTGGGCGAGGATCGTCCGTACTGGGTGTACACACCGGATGGGTACAGCGGCTCCCAAGAAGTCCATCCGGTCGTCTACCTGCTCGACGGCAACGAGCATTTCCATCACACCACGGGCGTGGCGCAGTTTCTTGCGGCGCAGCGACGGATGCCGAGCGTGATCGTGGTGGCGATTCCGAGCACCGACCGGGAGCGGGATCTCTCCCCACCCCCGCTGACCGAAACGACGAACGAAACAACCGCGATTGGAGGCGGTGCCGACGACTTCCTCCGATTCCTGCGCGACGAGCTCGCGCCTGCGATCGACGACGCCTATCGAACGGCGCCGTACCGGATCATGATCGGACATTCCCTCGGCGGACTGTTCGCGGTGTACGCCGCGCTGACCCAACCGGATCTGTTCGACGCCTGGATCGCGATCAGCCCGAGCCTCTGGTGGGACGACGAGGCCGTCATCCGGCAGGCCGAGACCTTCTTCGACGGAGCGTCCGGCGAACCACGTGGCTTCCTGTACATGACCATGGGGAACGAGGGAGGGCGAATGCTGGCCGGGGTGTGGGGCCTCGCCCGTGTGCTGGAGACGCACGCGCCGCCGACGTTCCGGTGGGGATTCGACGTGCTGGAGCAGGAGGATCACGGGTCGGTCCCGCTGCGCAGTACCTACGCAGGATTCGAGAAGCTGTACGAGGGTTGGCGGCTGGAGAATCCGGTGGAGTTCACTGCGGAAAACGGTTTGCCGGCCGTCGATGAACATTTCGCGGCGCTCTCAGAGCGCTACGGCTACGAGATCCGCACGCCGGAGTCGGTGATCAACAACATCGGATACGGTCTTCTGGCGATGAACCGCGTCGACGACGCCATCGTGGTGTTCCAGGGCAATGTCGAGCGTCACCCGGGCTCCGCCAACGCCCACGACAGTCTCGGCGACGCCTACTCGTCCGCCGGTGAGTGGGAGCGTGCGAGGGAGAGCTACGCCCGGGCCGTGGACCGCGGACGGGAGATCGGCGACCCGAATCTGTCCGTGTATGAGCGGAATCTCGAGAACATGCGGCAGAAGGTGGATCACTGAAGTCTGCGGATTCCGTCAGCCTGCTCGCGGGCGGCACGTGGTGGTCAGCCAGACAGGCGCCCTAAGCCGAACTTTCCTGCATTGATCGCACCCCTCGTTCCCTCAGGAGGCTCTCATGCCCGACCTGCTGGAACGTCTCTCGTCTGCACTTGGCGACCGCTACGCGATTGAGCGGGAAGTTGGCCGGGGCGGTATGGCCGTGGTCTTCAAGGCCGAGGATCTGAAGCACCACCGGCAGGTTGCCCTCAAGGTCCTGCATCCGGAGCTGACCGCCACGCTCGGTGCCGATCGGTTCCTGCACGAGATCGAGATCATCGCTGGCTTGCAGCACCCGCACATCCTTCCCCTGTACGACTCGGGCGAAGTGGACGGACTGCTGTACTACGTGATGCCCTAAGCCGAAGGGGAATCACTCCGCCAGCGTCTGGATCGGGAGAGGCAACTGGCGGTGGACGAGTCGGTGCGGATCGCGGTCGAGGTGGCCGACGGGCTCGACTACGCGCACCGGAAGGGCGTGGTCCACCGGGACATCAAGCCCGGCAACATCCTTCTCTCCGCGGGTCACGCGGTGATCGCGGACTTCGGGATTGCGCGGGCGATCGAGGCGAGGCCTGGAGGGCCACCAGCTGGCCCTTCCGCGCGTACGACTTCCATGAGGCTCCCGGCCACAGCGCCGTCCGATCAGTAACAGGCGCTGTAAGCACCCTGCCTCTATCGTATTGAATGCACTCCCCGTTCGTTCCCATGGAGGAGTGCATGCCCGATCTCCAGGAATGTCTCAAAGCAGCGGCAATCACTTTGACAATGAGCTCGATCGGCATTGTCGTGCTCTGTGTACCGACCTGGCGCGCGCTTCAGAGGGCTCGCTGGATTCTGTTGGCTTTCCTCATCTGGCGGATCCTCGAGATCGTGATCCAGGCGAGCAGGAACATCTCCCTCCACGACCACTGCCTTCCGGGCTCGCTGAAGCTGCTCGCTATCCACGTACTGGCGGCATTTCTGATCGCGTCCTCACTGCTGCCGACTCCGTCCGGTTTACAGGTTGCATCGAGCTCCTCGATTCGGGCACTGCTGGATGATGAATTTCCGGGCGAGGACTTGATGAATTAGCTTGACACCGTGTCCACGTTCGAAGCTTCACCGGCGAATGACAAGCGCCTCGAAGAGCGTTTCGAGTTCGAAACGCTGATCTGCGACGTCTCTTCCCGGTTCATCAACCTGCCCTCGGGCGAGGTGAACCAGGGGATCGATGACGCGATGCGGCGTGCATGCGAATCGCTCTCGATCGAATTCGCCGTTCTCTGGCAGTGGTCTGAGACAAGTCCCGGTGTGATCAACCCCACACACGTATACCTCGGTGTGGACGGCCCGCGTCCAACCGAGCCTCTCAGCCACGAACAGTATCCCTGGATTGTAGAGCAGATGCTGGCGGGCCGCGCGGTGGTCGTTCCCTCGTTGGATGCGCTTCCGGAGGAGGCCGCGGTCGACCGGGAAAGCGCTCGTCTACAGGGCATCAAGTCGAATCTGACACTCCCGCTGTCGCTCGCGGGCGAGCCGTCTGTTGGGGCCATCGCCTTCAACTCCATGCAGTCGGAGCGTGACTGGCCCGTTGAGCAAGTACGTCGTCTGCAGCTGGTGGCACACATACTGACCACCGCGCTTGCCCGGTCCCGGCACGAGGCGATGCGGCGGAGGAACGAGATCCGGCTCTCGACGGGCGCCGAACTCGCCGGCCTTGGATTCTACGAAGTGGATTTCGAGCAAGGAATCATGTTCGTCGATGACCGGATCCGCGAACTGTGCGGCGTTCCGCCCGACCTACAGGGTGGCCTCCAGGCCCTCGAGTTCTGGCTCCAGCATCTCCACCCGGATGACCGCGAGCGCGTGCTCGAGGCACGGAGAGAGCTTCACGAGGGTCTGCTCGACAGGTGTGAAATTGAGTACCGGTATGCACATCCGGTGCGTGGCGAGATCTGGATTCACCACGTGGCAGGCACCGCCCGTCGCGACACGAGTGGACGTGCTAGCGCGACGTACGGAGTGTTCAGGGAGATCACAGAGCAGCGGCGAGCCGAGATGGACCTGCGCCAGTCGCTCAGCGAAGTCGAGCGCCTGAAGGACCGGCTCCAGGCGGAAAGCGACTACCTGAAGGCCGAGATACGAGTGGTCCATCCGCACGCCGAGATCATCGGGCGAAGCTCGGCGATCCGGGAAGTTCTTTATCTCATCGAACAGGTCGCACCCACCGATTCCTCGGTTCTGCTCAACGGAGAGACCGGGACCGGTAAGGAGCTCGTCGCACAGGCCATTCACCGACTCAGTTCGCGTCGCGAAAACCTGATGGTGCGAGTCAACTGCGCGGCGTTGCCCACCGGACTGGTGGAAAGCGAGTTGTTCGGCCGGGAAAAAGGCGCCTACACCGGAGCTCTCTCACGACAGGTGGGACGATTCGAGATAGCCGACGGTTCGACCATCTTTCTTGACGAGATTGGCGAGCTGTCGCTCGATGTTCAGGCGAAGCTGCTGCGCGTCCTGGAGCGAGGGGAGCTTGAGCGACTGGGAAGTCCGAGGACAATCACGGTCGATGTGCGGCTGATCGCAGCCACCAATCGCGACCTGGCCAAAGAGATCAGCGAGGGTCGATTCCGGGAGGATCTTTATTACCGCCTCAACGTGTTCCCGATCCGGGTTCCGCCGCTCCGCGAGCGACCGGACGACATTCCGCCGCTGGTATGGGCGCTCCTCGAGGAGTTTTCCAGCCGAATGGGAAAGAAGATCACGCAGGTTCCGCGCGCCACGATGGAGGCCCTCCAGAAGCAGTCGTGGCCGGGCAACGTGCGCGAGCTGCGAAACGTGATCGAACGAGCCGCGATCATCACGACGGACCAGACGCTGAAGATGCCTGTGTTCGACGGGGCTGGTGCGGAGGCGCCCCGGACGCTGGCCGAGGCCGAGCGAGAACACATTCTGCGGGTGCTCGAGAGGACCGGCGGGCGGGTCAAGGGACCCGCGGGTGCAGCCGCTGTGTTGGGGCTCAAACCCTCCACACTTTATAGCCGGATGAAGAAGCTGGGCATTCGGTCGCGCCGCCAGAAGATGGACGACGCCGCGACGCAGGGCCGACAGAAGAGCACGCCAATATCCTCCACCTGAAGCTCACGCTGCACTTCTGACAGGGCAATTGCCGAAAGGTCGCCGGACTCCCGCGAAACGACCGCGGGGACGATATTTCGACCCGTAGACGCCATTTCGCCCATCTCGTTTGATGGATCCTCCGCCAAGCGACATTGCGCATCTCTCTAAAGCATTGTGAAAATATAGGATACGGGCATTTGTAGATTGGGCTTCTCCGCGGTACGAGTCGTGCCTTGACTCCCGGCATGACAATCGTCGGAACGCTCAAGATCGTGCCCCTGCCGGACAGACGCGGCGACGTGATCGAGATCCTTCGATACGTCCAGGGTCCCGTGCTGGCAGAACCCGGCTGCACCGCCTGCCACATCTATGAGGAGTCCGCGGCTGACAATGCAGTCGTTCTTGTCGAGCGTTGGGAATCCGAGGCGGCTCTCGAAGCCCACCTGCGGTCCGAGGCCTACCGGCGCATCCTCGGCGCCATCGAGATCTCTGGTGCCGCACCCGAGATCCGATTCGATCACGTGTCCCGCAGCGAGGGCCTTGAGCGAATAGAACACGCTCGCCGTGCGCGCTTCGACCCGACAGACGCGGACGAACGAGAAGGGGGATAGACATGAAGGTAATAATCGTCGGAGGAGTGGCTGGTGGAGCATCGTGCGCCGCGCGCCTGCGCAGGCTGGACGAGGAGGCCGAGATCCTATTGGTGGAGAGGGGACCCTACCTCTCCTATGCGAACTGCGGCCTGCCGTATCACGTCTCGGGGGTCATCCCGAATGAATCGAGCCTCCTCGTGGCCAACGAGCTGTACTTCAAGGCGAACCTGGGGATCGACGCGCGGACGAACTGCGAGGCCGTCTCCATCGACGCGAAGAAGAAGACCGTCGATCTGAGGGATGTCGCGACAGGGGACGTGACCACGGAGACCTACGACAAGCTCGTTCTCTCGCCGGGAGCGACGTCGGTCCGGCCGCCCCTGCCGGGAATCGACCTCCCCGGAATCTTCCAGGTGCGAACGGTTCCCGACGCTCGGGCGATTCGTGAGTGGATCCAGGGGGGCACCACCTTCCTGGCCGGGATGTCCAACTACTCGGGCATGCAGTTTGTGAAGCCTCCGCGGCGGGCCGTAGTGATCGGCGGTGGGTTCATAGGCCTCGAGACCGCTGAGAACCTGGTCCATGCCGGCTTCGAGGTCACGCTGGTGGAGATGCTCGATCAGGTACTGGCTCCCCTGGATCGGGAGTTCGCGCGCCTGGTGGAAGAGCACCTGAAGAGGCACGGCGTCAAGCTGGAACTCGGCGACGGGGTGTCTGAGTTCAGTCAGCTCGACGCCGGCGGGCTGGAGGTGAAGACCCAGGCCGGAATGACGTATCCGGCTGACCTCGTGATCCTGGCCCTGGGCGTGCGGCCCGACGCCGGGCTGGCACGGTCGGCCGGGCTGGAGATCGGCCAGCGGAGAGGGATCCGGGTCGACGGCCACATGCGCACCAGCGACCCGGACATCTTTGCGGTAGGCGACGCCGTCGAGGTGAAGGACTGGGTGACGGGCGAGTGGAGCCTCGTGGCACTGGCCGGGCCCGCGAATCGTCAGGGGCGCATCGCTGCCGACGTGATCGCCGGCCGGGATTCCCGTTTCCGGGGCACACAGGGGACCTCGATCATCGGATTGTTCGACGGGGCTGTCGCATGGACCGGCGTCAGCGAGAAGACCCTCGAGCGGGTTGGCGACAACGACTACGAAAAGGTCTACATCTTCCCGAATTCACACGCCGGCTATTACCCGGGAGCGAAGTCCATCGCCTTGAAGGTGCTATTCCGGAAAACGGACGGACGACTCCTGGGCGCTCAGGCGCTCGGTCTCGACGCGCCGGCGGTGGACAAGAGAATCAGCGTGCTGGCGCAGGCGCTCCAGATGCAGGCGACCGTCTACGACCTCGAGGAGGCGGAGCTCTGCTACGCCCCGCAATTCGGGAGCGCAAAGGACCCGGTCAATTTCGCCGGCATGGTGGCGGGTGACGTCCTGCGCGACGACATGCCTCTCGCCCATTGGGACGAGACGGACGGCGCGTTCCTCCTCGACGTACGTCATCCCGTGGAACTGGTGGTCGAGAGCGTGCCCGGTGCGGTCAACATCCCGCTCCACGAACTCCGCGGACGCCTGGGCGAACTGCCGAAGGACCGGGAGATCCTGGTCATTTGCCGGTCCGCCCAGCGTGCCTACTACGCAACGCGAATCCTCGTGCAGAACGGGTTCGACGCCCGGAACCTTTCGGGCGGCATGATGGCTCGTGCGATGGCGACGGGGGGATAAGCTGTGGACTTCATTCTCGACAGCCTGGCCCGGGGCGCTGCCCAACTGGCTGAACGCGTGGACGGACCGCTGCGCTTCCGGCTCGTGGTCATGCCGACGGTGGTCACCATCCTCGCGATTCTCGCCGATCGCAGGGATGCTCGGGAAGGTCGCCCGGCACGACTGGGTGCATTCTTCAGGGACCGGGCTGAGCGCCGCAGACTCTTCCGCTCAGGACTCAAGGATGTCGGCCGGGTCTTCGTCGTGGCTGTGGTGCTGGATACCACGTACCAAATGCTGGTCCTCCGCTGGCTCTACCCGGTGCAGGTGGTGATCGTCGCCGTGGTGTGCGCGGTCGTGCCGTACGTCCTCGTCCGTGGGCCCATCACCCGTATCGTTCGCCTGCTATTCAGAGGGTCGGCGACGGTGCGGGTGATACCCGTCCGCGGATCGTCAGACGCCAACGATCCCCCACACGAGAGCGAGCCGGAGTCATGAACCGGGGCACCCCGAGGAGCCACGCTGGGATAAGCTGGCCCCGCCCGTTCGTCGGACTGAAGGGCCTCAAGGTCGGAGACTTTCCCCGGGAGATTTCGGCGGGTGTCACCCTGGCCGCCCTCATGATTCCGCTGAACATCGGCTACGCGCAGGTGGCGGGTCTGCCCCCGGTCGCAGGGCTGTACGCTGCCATCATACCGCTGGCCGTCTTCGCTTTGCTGACAAGCTCACGGCACCTGGTGACCAGTCCCGACGCCTCCATGGCCGGGCTCGTGGGTGCCGCTCTCGTCGCCTTCGCCGCACCAGGCGACCCAATGCGGTTGCAGTATGCCCTGGCCCTGGCCCTGATCGTCGGGTTGCTCTTCTTCGTGTTCTGGTTCTTCCGACTCGCGTTCCTCGCCAACTTCCTGTCCCGCGCAGTGATGGCAGGTTTCATCACAGGTCTGGGCATAGAGGTCTTCACCAACCAGGTGCGGAAGATCCTCGCCGCCCCCCATGTGGCCGGCGCAGAGACCGGCGTTCTGGCTGCTGCGGAGCGGATCAAGGACGTCATGGCGAGCTCGGTCGAGACCGAGGGCTACTTCGTGGAGCTAGTGGCCCTGTTCGACGCGATTCCCCACGCCAACCTCTGGTCGGTGGCCATCGGTGTCTCGGCCTTCCTGATCGTGCGCCTGCTGAAGCGCTACGCGCCCAAAATCCCCGGGGCCCTGGTCGCCCTGGTGTTGCTGACGGGGGTCGTCTCGGTCTTCGATCTGGCTGCCAAGGGAGTGGGCGTCCTGGGTGCCATGCCGTCGGGCCCACCCACGCTGTCCGTGCCCGCGATCCCCTTGGCAGACTACCTGCGACTGCTGCCCAGCGCCCTGGCTATCGTGGCCATTCTTCTCTGCGAAGGGCTACTCGTGGTCCGTAGCTACAGCAGCAAGTACGGATACAAGGTCGACGGCGATCAGATGCTGTTCGCATATGGCGCGGCCAACCTGGCCGCCGGGTTTTCCGGCGCGTTCGTGACAGGCAACAGCCCGTCCCGGTCGGCAGCCATGGACTCCGCGGGTGCCAAAAGCCAGCTGCCCAGCCTGGTGGCGGCCGGGACCATAGCGGTGGTCATGCTCTTCTTCACGGACACGCTGGCGTTCCTGCCCAACGCTGCGCTTGCCGGGATCGTGGCCAACGCGGTGCTGTCGCTCATCGAAGTCCATGAGCTCCGGGAGTTGTTTCGTATGCGACGCTCGGACTTCTGGATCGCGGCCACCTGCCTCTTGAGCGTCCTGGCCCTCGGTCCGTTGCGCGCCGTCCTCGTGGCATTCCTCCTGTCCCTCGTCGACATCATTCGACGAGCCTCCCGACCGGAGACGGCCGTGCTGATGGAGGCCCCGGATGGCAGCCATTTCACACCGGGAAGCGTGGATGACGTGGTCACTCCCTCGGGCCTGATCATCTATCGGTTCGGCGCCCCGCTCTACTTCGCGAACTCGACCCTCTTCCTGGAGGAGATCGAGCACCTGCTCGACCAGGCATCGACCCCCGTCCGCTGGTTCGTTCTGGACGCAGAGGCAATGGTCGACGTCGACACCACCGGCGAGAAGGTCATGCGGGAGGCCATCAACCTCCTTGCCGAACGAGACGTGACCTTCGCCGTGAGCCGAGCGGATCGGTCCTTCCGATCATGGTTGGAGAAGTACGACCTGATGGAGTTGATCGGCGAGGACCACTTCTATCCTACCAACCGTCATGCGGCGGCGGCGTTCCGAAAGGACACGGAGTGAGTGGTCGCAGGCCACCCCGACTTCATCGACGCCGAGATCGACGGGGGTATGCTCGACCGGTGGGGGGGTGGGCGTCAATTGGTGGGCCTCGTCCCAGTGGAAGGCCGGGATCTCCTACGGCAACGCCGACCTGGACCGGGATCAGGCGGCCGGAAACACCAAGATATGCTGCTGACTCGAATTCAGTGGATGTACTGACGAAACATGTCTCCCCTCGGAGGAGGAGCGAAGAGACGGAAATCCATGACCCACAAGATGCGAACCCCCGGGGGAGCGACCGCCTGCTCACCGGGCAATCTGTCTAAATCTCAACGCAAATCACAGTGAAGAAGGAGCAAGTCATGTCCGGAGAAAGAGTGTCCACTACGGTGCCGCTGAACTGGAAGGAAGTCTGGTTCACCAACTGCCCCATGGTGTCGGCCAACAACGTGGATCAGGAGCTGGGATGGTGCCGCGAGGAGTTCAAGAAGATCGGTGTGGAGTACGCGTACTTCCGCCACGCTCCTGAAAACAACTGGTACCCGCACTACATCCACAACCTGGACAACCTCATCCGCTTCGGCGGCCTATACCCGCCCATCCACGTCCACGCGGACATTCGCCGCACCGTGCTGCTGGGTGCT
>Ga0316193_10002867_pt1 | contig 12266 bp, 13 predicted proteins | sample MerIslsedime2_MG_FD_207735 | JGI IMG/M metagenome (GOLD analysis project Ga0316193, IMG submission 207735) | Coastal sediment microbial communities from Maine, United States - Merrow Island sediment 2 | ecosystem: Environmental > Aquatic > Marine > Coastal > Sediment | place: USA: Maine... | reverse complement strand
CGGCACATGCCGGTCTTCTGCATCGAGTCCTGCCGCCTGGCGGCCCAGACTCAAAAACAACCGTATTTACAATGGCCTGAGAGCCAGTTTTTAATTAATGGAGAATCATCACAATGTCAGAAAAATCATTTATGACCAATCCCGTTGCTGCTGCCGTAGGCGTTGCATTTGTCTCTTCCATGGCTGCATCCACCACCGCCATGGCAGCCGATAACCCCTTCGAAGCCACCGATCTCGACAACGGCTACATGCTGGCCGGCAAGGACAAGGCCAAGGAAGGCACCTGCGGTGAAGGCAAAGCCAAAGAAGGCAAGTGCGGTGAAGGCAAGTGCGGCGCTGATAAAGCTGCTGAAGGCACCTGCGGTGAAGGCAAAGCCAAAGAAGGCAAGTGCGGTGAAGGCAAGTGCGGCGCTGATAAAGCTGCTGAAGGCACCTGCGGTGAAGGCAAGGCCAAAGAAGGCAAGTGCGGCGGTGAAAAAGCTGAAGAGGGCAAGTGCGGCGGCAACAGCTGATCACACTGTCACAGCAAACGGAACCTGGCATGCACGGTAAAAGCTACCCTGTCGAAGGCGCCGGACTGGGGCTGAGGCGGGCCTTGATGGGCCCGCTTCGCTCTGAAGGAACCGGCCCCGTAGACTTCCTGGAAGTCGCCCCCGAGAACTGGATGGGGGTCGGCGGCCGCCTCGGCCGTGCGTTCCGGGCGTTCACTGACGAGCATGCATTTGTATGCCATGGGCTTTCCTTGTCGATAGGAGGCCCTTCTCCCCTCGACGAAACCTTCCTGCACCGGCTTCGGCAGTTCCTGGACGAGCACCGGGTCCGCTGTTACAGCGAACACCTGAGCTATTGCTCGGACGACGGCCACCTGTACGACCTGATGCCAATCCCGTTCACGGAAGAAGCCGTGCATTACGTCGCACAGCGGGTCAGGCGTGTGCAGGACATTCTCGAGCGACGTATCGCCCTGGAAAATGTCTCTTACTACGCTGCACCCGGTGCGGAAATGACCGAACTGGAATTCATCAACGCGGTATTGGACGAAGCGGATTGCGAACTGCTGCTCGACGTCAACAATATCTATGTGAACAGCATCAACCACGGCTACGATGCGGGCGCCTTCCTGGAAGGCCTGCCCGGTCACCGCATCGCCTACGGCCATATCGCCGGTCACTACAACGAGGCAGAGGACCTGCTCGTGGACACGCATGGCTCGGACGTCATCCCCGACGTATGGGGCATCCTCAACCGGGCGTTCGATACCTTTGGCGTTTTTCCGGTTTTGCTGGAAAGGGATTTCAACCTTCCGCCACTGCAGGAATTGATGTTGGAAGTGAAGCAGATTGTCACCATGCAGAATACCCACCGCCCGCAAAGGAAAAAACAGGCATGAGCCTCGCGCGACTGCAAACCGAGTTCACGGCCCATATCCGCGACCCGGACAGGCAAGCCGTGCCGGACGGCATCGAAGACCGGCGAATGAAGATTTACCGGGAATTGTTTTTTAATAACATCAGTTCATTGCTGGCGAGCAATTTCCCGGTTTTGCACAGACTCCTCGATGACGAGGCCTGGGAAGCGCTGGTACGCGATTTTTACGCCAACCATCGCAGCAAAACCCCCCTGTTTCCGGAAATTGCCAGGGAGTTCCTGCAATATCTGCAGGACGAAAGGGAAGAGCACAGTAGCGACCTGCCCTTCCTGCTTGAACTGGCCCATTACGAGTGGGTTGAACTGGCCCTGTCGCTCGACGAACGCGATACAACTGACCTGGCCGCCGACCGGGACGGAGACCCGCTGCAGGGCGTGCCGGTGCTCTCCCCCTTGGTATGGGTGCTGAGTTACCGCTTTCCGGTTCACAGGATCAGCCCGGATTTCCAGCCCGGGTCCGCGCCGGAGCAAGCCACGCACCTGCTGGTTTACCGCAATCGGGCCGACGATGTGAAATTCATGCAGTTGAACGACGTGTCCCGCCTGCTGTTGGAATTCATGGCGGCCATGCCAGAGGCAAGTGGCGAGGAACTCCTCAAGGAGGTCGCCAAAGCTATTCACCACCCGGAACCCCAGAAAGTGATTTCAGCCGGCGCCGGTCTGCTGCACGACCTGGCGGCGAGAGACATTCTGCTCGGAACCCGGAGAGAAAAAGATGTTTGACATGTACGACAACGTGACCGCCCGGCTGAGGGCTGGTGGTGATTACCTGTGGCCGCTTGCGCTGCGCCTGATCATGTTCTGGGAATTCTGGGAAGCGGGTACCGGCAAGTTCCGCGGGGAAAACTGGTTTGGCGATATTCCGTGGGCGGAGTCGCAAAAAGGGTTCCCCTGGCCGTTCAGCACCATTGGTGCGGACCTGAACTGGCTGGCAGCCACATGGGGCGAGATGGCTTTTGCCGTGCTGATCCTGCTCGGGCTGTTCACACGTTTCGCCGCGTTTTCATTGATTGTGATTACCGCTGTTGCGACAGCGGCCGTTCACTGGCCGGCGCAATGGGGTTCCCTGGGACAACTGTGGCAGGGATACGTGGTTACCGCCGAAGGCGCCGGCAACTACAAACTGCCACTGCTGTTCACGATTATCCTGCTACCCCTGCTTTTCCACGGTGGCGGAAAAATCAGTATCGATCACCTGCTGTTGAAACTGACCGGCAGGGACAGTTGTGTCAACGACCGTTTCGGCGATGGCATAAGCGCCGCCCTGGTTTTTGCCGTATTGGGCGTCGTAACGGTGTTCCTCGAGCCCGCCTGGGGCATCACCTTATTTGTGATCGCCGTCCTGGTCGGCCTGACGCCTTTATTCCGACGCTGAAAACGGCAGGCGCAGCGGCTGCGCTTCGAAACCGTTTTTACGTAACAGGTTGACCAGTCCAGTTTCGCCTGGCAGGTGCAGCGCGCCTACGGCGACAAATACGGTTCCCTGGTCCATATGCGGCAACAGCGATTCCATCATGCGCAGGTTCCGGGCGTCGATGCCCTGCTGCATGAAATAGTCCCTGGTTTCCGGCGCCAGTCCCACCATCTGCTCTTCGGTGAGTGATTCGAGCACCGTCAGGTCGCCGCCCAGGTAGCTGTCCACCATCTGCTCGTGAACCTCCCCGACTTTTTCATATTCAAGCAGGGCGTGGTCCAGGAGTTGCAACTGTTGCTCCAGCGGCATGTCTTCCAGGAACGACAGTTGCTGTTCCAGCGTTTCAAGGCCAAGCACTTTCATTCCCGCACCAGCCGCCCGCAGGGAAAGCGAGAAGTCCATGAAAAATCCAGATTTTGGCGGCGGTACACTCAGGGTCATCATCGCCGCCCATACCTTCATCCTGGTGACCCAGTCCTCCGGCATCCGGTAATCGGACAGAATCGCGTTGAGCTTCCCGAAACGAACCGGACCGATCACATCAACCAGCCGTGTGCCGTCCTGGTAGTGCATGTATTCGGTCAACAAGGCCAGCGTCGGCAGGTCCGGCACCATCTCCATTGCAAAAAAGCGGTTCGACGTGAGCTGTTCTATAAAAGACTCAGAAAAATCCAGCACCCGGGGGTCTTCGCTGTGGATCGTGCCCAGCAAGTAACCGGCAGGCTCACCGTCCCTGCTCAGCGACCAGAACAGGGCTGAATCCTCCGCAAGCGCTGAACCGGCACCCAACACAAGCGCGAGTGTAAAAGCGATCAGGCACCTTTTCACAAACCGGCCACTGCAATGCCGTAAAGTGAACTTCCTTTTATTTTGATTCACAATCACTTATTCTCCACGCCTTGCCGAAAGGGGCCCATTATGCCGCGCATCGCTGATCGATTCAGGGGATTTCTACCCGTCGTAGTAGACGTGGAGACGGGGGGGTTCAATTCGAAGACGGACGCCCTGCTTGAAGTCGCCGCCTGTATTATCCGCATGGATGATTTTGGCCGCTTGTTCGTGGCGGAGACCGTCGATGTAAACGTAGAGCCATTTGATGGGGCCAATCTCGATCCAAAATCGCTTGAAATCACCGGCATCCAGGTCGACAGCCCCTTGCGTAATGCTCTCCCTGAAGTTGACGCCCTGCGCAAGATATTCCAACCGGTACGCCAGGAAGTTCGCGACACCGGGTGCCAGCGCGCCATCCTGGTCGGCCATAATTCCTTTTTTGACCAGTCCTTCCTGAACGCGGCGATCAAACGCACCGGCTACAAGCGCAGCCCGTTTCACCCGTTCAGCAGTTTCGACACGGCCACGCTGGCCGGGCTGGCGTTTGGCCAGACCGTATTGTCCCGCTCGGTGCAGGCAGCCGGACTGGACTGGAACGAATCACAGGCCCATTCCGCCATCTACGACACCGAGCAAACGGCAGCGCTGTTCTGCGCCATCGTCAACCGTTGGAAAATCCTCACAGGATTCTGACCCGGAGACACCATGAGCGATCACCTGATGACCACTTATGCGCCGCTCCCATTGGCCTTCGAACGCGGAGAAGGCGCCTGGCTCTGGGATGAAAACGGCAATCGATACCTGGACGCCGTCGCCGGACTGGGCGTGTGCGCCCTGGGCCACGCTCATCCCGCAGTTGCAGAGGTAATCGCAGACCAGGCATCCACCCTGATACACACCGCCAACCTGGTGCGCATCCCCTGGCAGGAAAAGCTCGCAGACCGGCTGGCCGGAATCACCGGGATGGACCGTGTATTTTTTGGCAATTCAGGGGCGGAAGCCGTGGAATGCGCGCTGAAAATCACCCGTCTGGCCGGACATGCCCGCGGTCTCGAAAATCCGGGCGTGATCGTTATGAAAAAGAGCTTTCACGGGCGCACCATGGCTGCACTCTCAGCCACCGGCAACCGAAAAGTACAGGCGGGTTTTGAACCGCTGGTCAGCGGCTTTGTCCGTGCGCCTTTCGACGATACCGGCGCGCTGGAAAATATCGCCCACCACAACCGGGACATCATGGCGGTACTGGTCGAACCGATCCAGGGCGAGTCCGGCGTGCGAACAGCGGCAGACGGTTACCTGGCCAATCTGCGCAAAATTTGCGACGACAACGGCTGGTTGTTGATATTTGATGAAATCCAGTCAGGCCTGTGCCGCACCGGTAAGTGGTACGACCACCAGCACGAGGGCGTGCGGCCCGACATCCTGGTATCGGCAAAAGCACTGGCCAATGGCCTGCCCATCGGCGCCTGTGTCGCCGCGGGCGCGGCTGCCGAAGCCATGCAGCCGGGATCCCATGGCTCGACTTTTGGCGGCAACCCACTGGTGACCCGCACCGCATGCACGGTGCTGGACATCATGGAGTCGGAAGATATCGCAGGCAGAGCCGCCGCAACGGGCAGATCGATGATGAACGCCCTTCACCAGCGCCTGGACGGTGACAGCCGCGTGAAAGAGATCCGTGGCCGGGGACTGATGATCGGAATCGAACTGGACCGCAATGCCGGGCCGGTCAAAGTCAACTGCCTCGATGCGGGCGTACTGGTCAACGTCACCCAGGAAAGCGTGGTTCGCCTGTTGCCACCGTTGATCATCGACGAAGCGCAGGCGGAACAGATCGTCAACGCCGTTTGCGATTCAATCGAAGCTCTCGACTAGAGACCCTCGACCAGGGCGGGAAAATCACCGCCCGCGATTTCCGCGAGCCGTACGGCCCGTTCCAACAGTTTTTCCGGCGTCTCCGCCGTCAGCGTCGCGTGGCCGATCTTGCGCCCCGGGCGCGGCTCCTTGCCGTAGTCGTGCCAGTGCAGCCCCGTCACCGCCATGGTGCGGTCCCGGTCCGGCATCGTGCCTATCCAGTTGAACATCAGGCAGGGGCGGAGCATGTCCGTGTGCCCCAGCGGCATGCCGCTGACGGCACGCAGGTGGTTTTCGAACTGGGAGCAGGCCGAGCCGTCGATTGTCCAGTGTCCTGAGTTGTGCACCCGCGGTGCAATCTCATTGGCCAGCAATTCTCCGTCCTGCAGGAAAAATTCGATGGTAAGGACACCACAGTAATCAAAGTATTCCAGCAGGCGATGCATTTTTTCTTCAGCCGCCGCCTGCAGTTCAGCGCCAAACACGCCGGGACGGCTCAACGCCAGTATGCCGCCGTCGTGCACATTCCGGGTCAACGGCCAGAAGCGGGTCTCGCCGTCGCCGCCTCGGACGCCGATCAATGAACACTCGGCCTGGAAAGGCACAAAAGCCTCCAGGATCAGTTCGTTCTCGCCGAGCCGTTGCCAAGCACGCTCCAGGTCTTCCTGGTCGCGCAACACGGCCTGGCCCTTACCGTCATAGCCCAGCCGCCGGGTCTTGAGCACTGCAGGGTAGCCGAGGCGTTCCAGCCCCTCCAGCAGGTCCGTTCGGCTGGAAACTGGGTGGTAGCCTGCCACGCCGATACCCAACCCGGACAGCAGCGTCTTTTCCACCAGGCGGTCCTGGCAAGCCCCCAGCGCATTGGACGCAGGGTACAGGGGGCAAAGCTCTTCCACGGCCTGTGCGGTGGAATCGGGTACGTTTTCAAAGTCAAAGGTGGCGACGTCAACCACCCGGGCCATTTCGCGCGCAGCTTCTGCATCCGAAAAATCTGCCTTGAGAAGTTTCCCGGACACCCCGGCACAGGCGCTGGCGCCTGGATCGAGGAACAGGAATTCGAATCCCAGGGGAATACCGGCCAGGCCCATCATGCGGCCAAGCTGTCCACCGCCGAGAATTCCAATTTTGCGCACCGGAGCGGTGTCCCGTGAAGTGGGTTTTGTCACGAACTCAGGCCTTGCTGGGATCTGGGTTGGCCAGGACTGCTTCCGTACGCTGCCGGCGGTATGTTTCCAACGCCGTGCGCACAGCCGTGTCGGTGCTGCCGATAATGGCGGCCGCCAGTAGCCCGGCGTTGGTGGCGCCAGCCACCCCGATGGCCAAAGTACCGACCGGGATGCCGGCAGGCATCTGCGCAATGGATAACAGGGAGTCCATGCCGCTCAGGGCACGTGACTGTACGGGCACACCCAGTACGGGAACCACCGTTTTGGCGGCCACCATGCCCGGCAGGTGCGCCGCGCCGCCGGCGCCGGCGATGATCACACGCAATCCGCGTTCGGCAGCCTGCTCCGCATACTCGAACATGCGGTCGGGTGTCCTGTGGGCCGAAACCACCTGGGTTTCGAAGGGGACGCCGAGGCTTTCGAGAATATCAGCCGCGTGTTTCATTGTGTCCCAGTCCGACTGGGAACCCATGATGATGCCAACCAGCACTTTTTCAGTCACGTCGATTTTCCTGCTGAATGTGAAAATGGAAACCGCGTATTGTACCAGCATTCCGCAACGGGTCAGCCCCAGAACGGCGAAGCGATCTCCAGTACAATAGCCGCGTGTAAAACCCAAATGGAAAGGAATATGCCAATCGACGGGAAACTGCTGGAAATCCTTTGCTGCCCGGTCAGCAAGACACCGCTGACACGCCTCGGATCCGGCCAACTGAAAAAACTCAACGCAGCAATCAAGGCGGGTGAAGTCAGCTACATTCACGGTGAAAACGTGGAACAGGTTTTGCGGGAGGCCCTGGTAACCGAAGACTCGAAAGTTGTGTATCCGGTGGTAGACGGCATCCCGATCCTGCTGGAAGAAAAAGGCATCGGCACCACCCAGTTGACAAATTTCTGAAATGAGCCTGCAAGCCAAACAGCCTTCGGCGACCGTGGTGCAGGCGGACGTGCGCCGCGCGCTCGAGGAAGACGTAGGATCGGGCGATTGCACAGCAAGCCTGGTTCCAGCCGGCGAGCGCCTTCAAACCCGTGTCATTTGCCGGGAGGATGCGGTGCTGGCCGGGACAGCCTGGTTTGATGAAACGTTCCGCCAACTGGATGCCAACATTAGGATCGAATGGAAATTACAGGACGGTGACCAAATGGCGCCGGACCAGGAGATCTGCCGCATGCAAGGCCCGGCGCGCTCCATTCTGACCGGCGAACGTACCGCGCTCAATTTCCTGCAAACCTTGTCCGGCACGGCCACCCGTACCCGCAGCTACGCGGATGCGATAGAGGGGACCGGGGCGGTTGTGCTCGATACGCGCAAAACGATTCCCGGGCTGCGCCTGGCCCAGAAATACGCCGTGCTTTGCGGCGGCGGCAGCAACCACCGGATAGGGCTTTACGACGCCATCCTGGTCAAGGAAAACCACATTTCAGCGGCTGGATCCATTTCAGCAGCCGTTGCGGAAGCCAGGAGGTTCTACCCGGACTTGCTGCTGGAGGTGGAAGTTGAAAACCTCGAACAACTCGAAGAAGCCTTCAATGCCGGGGCTCAGCGCGTCCTGCTGGATAACTTCCCGCGGGCCCGGCTGCTGGAAGCCGTGGAACGCCACAAGGGCCGAATCGGGATGGAAGCCTCGGGCGGCATCGAACTGGATACGATCCGGGACGTGGCTGAAACCGGCGTTGATTTCATCTCTACCGGGGACATCACCAAGAGCCTGCACGCCGTGGATTTCTCCATGCGGTTCATTTGACGTGATTCACGAGCTACAGAGCTCAGTCGGCTAACAACTTCCCGGGGTTGAGGATGCCGGCGGGGTCGAACAGGTCTTTGATGCCCTTCATCATGCGGATTTCAGCATCGCTTCGTGTGCTGGATAACCAGGGGGCTTTTATTACGCCGATGCCGTGTTCCGCGGAGGCGGAGCCGTGCATGTCGCAGGTCAGTGCGTAACACTTTTCACTGATTTCATGGCACCGGGATTCAAAGGTTTCCCAGCTGACGTCTTCGGGACGCAGCACGTTCAGGTGCACGTTGCCGTCACCGATATGGCCGTAGTTGAGCACGTCGTAATCCGGGCAGGTTTCCTGCAGCAGGGTCTGCAGGCGATCCAGGAATTCCGGCACCCGGGATATCGTCACCGAGAGGTCGTTTTTGTAAGGCGCATAGTGGGCCACGGACTCCGCGATGCCTTCGCGGTAGCGCCAGAGCTCTTCGCCCTGCTTCCCGCTCTGGCTTATCACGCCGTCGCTCAACCAGCCCTTTTCCAGGCCGTGCTCGAAACATTCCAGGGCCTTCTGTTCCTGCTGCTCGCCCGGGCAATCGAACTCGGTAATGACGTAGAGGGGACTGTCCTGTTCCAGCGGCGCCGGCAACGCATTGGCTTCGCGTACGTGGAACATGCCACGGTCGTTGAAAAATTCGAAAGCGGTCAGGTCGAGGGACGATTGCAGTAATTGGTAAACCGACATGACGCTGGCCATGTCATCCAGCGCGAGCAGCATCACGCGGCTCGGTCGTGGCGGGTCGATAAGCCGCAGCGTTGCCTCGACAATGAAACCCAGTGTGCCCTCGCTTCCCACAAACAAGTGGCGGAAGTCATAACCGCTGGCGTTTTTTACCAGGCCCCGGTTGCAATCCAGCAGTTCGCCACGCCCGGTGACCACCTTTAGCCCGGTCACGCGGTCACGCGTCAGGCCGTAGCGCAGCACCCGGATACCACCGGCATTGGTAGCGAGGTTCCCCCCGATCTGGCTCGAGCCTTCAGAGGCAAAAGAGACCGGATAATAAAGTCCTTTTTTGTGGGCAAAATCCTGTACCGTCGCCGTTATCACGCCGGGTTCGACCCGGAGCGTTCGTGACACCGGGTCGAAATCCAGGACCTGGCGCATGCGGTCGAACGACACGACAACCTCTCCGTTGAAGGCCATCGCGCCGCCACTGAGACCGGTGCGCCCACCCGAGGGAACCAGGGGAATGCCGGAAGAAACGGCGGCGCGCACCAGTTCCTGGACCTGCTTGATGGATTCGGGAAACACCACGGCCGATGGCGCCGGGTTGGGGATATCGCTCCAGTCCCGGCCATGGCTTTCCAATATGGATGCCGTGGTTTCCACTTGAAGTCCGGGGCAGGCTTGTTTGAGAATTGCGGAAAATTTCATTTCCGTATTATCAATTATAATGAAATCAATCCCAATGGCCCGAGCCCGGAAATATTCAATGAAAGCCGAATCAAAACTAAGGTGTCTCGCTTCCCTGTTTTTTACCTGCCTGATATGCCTCGTGCTTTCTTCCGCTTCGCTACATGCGGCGGACGCCGATTCGGCACCTGTCACTCCAAAACTGTTTGATTCGGAGGAAACGCTGAAGGTCACGATCACTGCTCCCTGGCAGGAACTTGAGCGAAACAAGAGTTACCAGGGGCCTTACCCGGCAACTATCGAGTACGAGGACCATACGGGCAAACACCTCACGCATGACCTGACGGTCGAGCGCCGGGGCGTCAAACGACAGGAAGCCTGCCGCATACCGCCCATCAAGTTGCGTTTTGAAAAAGAAGAAATAAAGGACACGGTATTCCACGGCCAGACGTCCCTGAAGATGGTCACGCATTGCCAGAACTCTGACCGCTATGACCAATACTATCTCCTGGAGATGATGGCCTACCGCATGTACAACCAAGTCACCAAGTACAGCTTTCGTGTGCGGTCCCTGTCGGTCAGCTACAAGGACAGCAAAAATGGAAGCGTTGACGCGGACCGATTCGCATTCCTCATAGAGGACGATAGCGACGTTGCCAAGCGAAACGGACTCAAAAAACTGGAAATCCCCCGCATCCGTCCATCCCGACTGGAGAGTGAAACAGCCAGTGACCTGGCGCTCTTCCAATATATGATCGGTAACACCGACTGGGCGGCGCTAAGTGGACCCGACCCCGAGGAGTGCTGCCACAACGTCAAGCTGATCGCTCCCAGGCCGCTGAAGGATGGCGACAAGATCTGGCCGGTTCCCTATGATTTTGATTCAGCCGGAATCGTTAATGCACCCTACGCGCTGCCGGCCGAAGGCCTTGGCATCCATTCGGTGCTGCAACGCCTGTACCGTGGTTACTGCGCACACAATGAAACCCTGCCGGCTGCCCGCCAGAAATTACTGGCGCAACAAGCGGCCATGATGGGCGTGCTGGACAGCGACGAGCGCTTGGTCCAACGTTCCAGGAACAAGGCGGCGAAGTACCTCGAGAAGTACTTCAAGATCATCGGAGACGACAGAGATTTTGAAAAATCGGTCGTCAAGATGTGCCGCATATAGGTACAGCCAGCTGGGTTTCCTGGACCTCACCGTCATCAATTGACTCGGCGGGCGCCACAAGCGGAGGCTGCTTCATTTCTTCCAGGCGCTTGAGCAAACGCTTGTTGTCCGGATCCATCTGGATCACGTTCTCCAGGTAGGGAATCCGTTCTGCATCCAATGGTGGCAACGGCAGCTTGCCTGCCGGGTAACCGCCAAAAGAGCCTTCCTGCGTGATTTCCAGGTAGCCGATGTTCCCCCCGTAATAAGTCGATATACCCGTGTCGGCCATTATGACTTTGGCGTCGAAGGTCGGCCAGATGACCCCGAATGTCGGTGTGTGGCCCACCACGATGTGTTTCGCATCGTGGTGCGCAAGGATGGCGTCTACCGTTTCCATCGTGGCCGCTGGTTCACCACCCGACAAACCGCGGTACCAGAGTGGCCCGTTCGGGTCTTCCAGCAATCCGGGGTTGGCCGGATCGTATGCTTTCATGTGTGCGACCGCTTGCTCGGTCAGGGAAGCCAGGGAGTTGGCGCAATAGAAACCGCTGATGCCGCCATGCAAAAACAGATTGTCATTGATGCGAATGGCCACTTTGTTACCCATCACCCACTGGGCGTATTTCGCGTCGCGGTTCCACACCGGATCCCAGGCCTGCCGGTGCTCCAGCCAGCCCAACGGATGCTCTTCTTCCCATTGCGCTCTGAAATCCTCCGGCAACTGAGCAAATCCTTCTGGATCCTGCTGTTCATAACGTTGTATATAGAGTTCGTAATACCGGTCGCGCATGGTTTTGGACTTACGCCCGGCAAAGGCTTCGAATTCACCAGGGTGCACGTAGCGCAGATCACCGGTCACGTTCATGACCTCGTGATTGCCGATCAGGCTATGTACCATGCCACCCTTGCGTTTCGCCTGCTTGGTCAGATCCCTTATATGGCCGATGATCTTCAGCGTGTCCGGGCCCCGGTCCGGAAGGTCGCCCAACTGAACAAGGTGGGTATCGCCAGCCGCCCACTTGCCCTTTTTATCGACCAGGCCAGCCGCTTTCAACGTGGCCATGTAGTTGTCGTAGTCGCCATGTATATCGCCAATCGCAACAATACGTGCCACGCCTTCCCACTGGTATTCGTCAATCTGCCGGGCCTCAGCGAGGACCAGGCCGGGGAGAATCATGAGGACGATCGCAAGGGTTCTCAGTTTCATTCGCTGCATCCAATCAATTGCATAAAGAGTATCGGTTTGGAAATCATAACGCGTTTTCAGTTCCCCATTCAGCATAGGCAT
>Ga0316193_10002862_pt1 | contig 12273 bp, 13 predicted proteins | sample MerIslsedime2_MG_FD_207735 | JGI IMG/M metagenome (GOLD analysis project Ga0316193, IMG submission 207735) | Coastal sediment microbial communities from Maine, United States - Merrow Island sediment 2 | ecosystem: Environmental > Aquatic > Marine > Coastal > Sediment | place: USA: Maine... | reverse complement strand
AATTTTCCATTTTTCCAAGATGTTTGAAAGATGTTAACAATTGGTGCCCAAGTACCGATAAGAACTTCAGCTCCTGCTTCATATAATTTTTTTGCAATCGCAAAACCGAACCCTTGGTCGTCTCCGATTCCAATTACAAATGCTTTTTTTCCTTTTAGATTTAAGTCCAACATAAGGCCCTCAGATTAATTTGATCATACACTTATATCAGAAAAAATTATAAAACTCAAGAAAGGGCGATTTACTAAAATTAAAAAATTATTTATGTATTTAAAAATAAATTAAAGAGTAACTGTTATGAAAAGCACTCGAACAATTGCGATAGTTAACCAAAAAGGTGGTTCAGGAAAGACAACTACAGCAGTCAATTTAGCTTCATCGCTGGTGGATTTAAATAAAAAAGTATTATTGATTGATATGGACCCGCAAGGCTCTGCCTCACTTTGGATCGGCCTTAAAGAAGGCGGTAAAAAATTGTTTGAAGTGATGACAAGCTCAAAGGATTTAAATAGTGCAATTATTTCTACAAAACAAAAAGGATTAGATATTGTTGCATCTTCTCCAATTTTGTCTGGGCTTGAAAAAGCACTGGCAAATGAAGTTGCTCCGGAGACAATTTTAAGAGGTAAATTAGAAGAGTTTACAAACAATCACTACGAATATATTTTAATAGACTGTCCACCTACACTCGGTGTTTTGTCATTGAATGCCTTGAGTGCCGCTAAAGAAGTAATAGTTCCAGTTGAAGCTCATGTAATGGCTTTGCATGGCCTTGTGCAACTTATGAAAACTATTAATTTGGTCAGGGAAAGGCTTAATCCAAAATTAGTGATCTCAGGTATTTTACCCTGTCGAGTGGACTTTAGAACCAAGCATTCCAAAGAAGTTTTAGCTCAATTGAAAAGTCGGTTTGAAAAACAAATTTATAAAAGTGTAATTAGAGAAAATGTAAAGCTTGCAGAGGCTCCGCTTCATTTAAAGCCAATCTCTAAATATGACAAAGACTGTCACGGAGCTAAAGACTATAAAATGTTGGCAAAAGAGCTTTGCGAGAGTTGATAATATATTGAGTTTTGAGTGAGGTTTTTAGTAATATAAGCTATTATTAGAAGTTGTGGGAGACACCAAAGAATATGAATAGGTATTCCATTCAATATTTAGGCGATTTAAAGACTAAAGTTACTCATTTGCAAAGTAATCAATTTATTTTCACAGACACCCCCATTGATAATCATGGAGAAGGTAAATTTTTTTCTCCAACAGACTTAATTGGTGCTTCATTGGGATCTTGCATTATGACGTTAGTTGCAATTCAGGCAAATTTATTGGGAATATCAATTCAAGGTTCATATATGAATGTTGAAAAAATTATGAAAGATTCTCCAAGAGCAATTCATAAAATTTTAATTAATGTATACCTTCCTGATATTGAAAAAGCCCATAGAGCAAGGTTTGAAAAATCAGCCCTTAACTGCCCTGTATACCACTCACTTAATCCAGATATGGAAAAAAATATTGTATTTCATTGGGGCGCGATATGAAGTTCAATGATTCCAAAGGTTTTTTTTTCCATTTGAAAAACACATCTTTTGACCAACTGTGTAAGGTGTATTTAATTATTGTTACAGATGATTATGAAAGGTCTCAAGTTATCAATTATTCGAAGCATTTTTTTTTAAAAGAGGGTGTATCTAGCACAAAATTTGATGGTCAGGATTTATCATATCAGAAAATACATGAAGAATCTGACTCATTATCTTTGTTCTCTCAAACGCCTCTTTTTATAATTGATAATATTCATAAATTGAAAGATTTAAAAAGCTTTTCAAAGCTTGTCGAGAATTTTAAAGATGGTTTTTTCTTATTAGCTGCACCTTCGCTAAAAGGAATTGAACTTTTGAATAAAATTGTAGAAAAACATGGAGCGATTTTTGACTTAAGCAAAGAAAAACCTTGGGAGAGAACAGATAGAATTGAAAAAATGCTTTTTTCTAAAACTAAAATGAAAAAAGTTGAACTCACATTGTTGGCTCATAAAAGATTGATTGAGAAAGTAGGCTATAATGTATCTCTTTTAGATCAAGAGTTACAAAAGCTAATTTTATATACTTATGATAAGAAAAAAATTGATATTGAAGATGTCGAGGAGATTGTTCTGCAGTCAGCTGAAACTTCAACATGGCAAATGGCTGAGGAGTTTGTGTTCGAAGGAAAATACCCAATTTTAAGCTTGGAAGATGTTCATCTTTTTATAAATGCAGTCAGAAGGCAGTTACAATTTGGCTTTAAGATGGCATCTCTTATAAAAAAAAATATTTCTTCTCATGAACTAAAAAGCTATTTCCCTAAGCTTTGGCCTAAATTAATTGAAAAGAGAAAGTCCCAGGTGCAATCACTTCCTATTTCATATTTTAAAAGTAGCTTAGCTTATTTGTTTGATGCTGAAATTGCTTTAAGGGATGAAAAAATATCAGAATCAGCTATCTTGGATCTTTTTTTATCAAAGATCTACCATGCAAGAAACTAAGCTTTACTTACTTCCCAATAGTTTGGATTCAAACAATTTCGATATAAATCTTTTTCCGGCAAACTTAGGCTCTATTGTCTGTAATTTAAATGTAATTTTTGTAGAAGATGAAAAAATTGCAAGAAAATATCTTTTACAATTTATGAATAGAGATGAGATGCAAAACATACAAATGAAAAAATTAAGTAAATACACAGATGAAAATGAGCTAAATGAATTTATTTCCATTATTAAAAAAGGTGGTAAATTTGGGGTTTTATCAGATGCAGGCTTACCTTGTATTGCTGATCCAGGTTCAAAATTAGTTGAGTTGGCAAAAAAAAACTCAATCCCAGTAACTAGCATAACTGGTCCTTCGTCAATTCTAATCGCTCTTATGCTATCGGGCTTTTCAGCGCAGAGTTTTGTTTTTCACGGCTATCTCCCTAGAAAAGTTGAAATGCTTAGCAAAAAATTAGCTGTTATAGAGAAGAGTGCCCACTTAGAATTTTTTACCCATGTTTGGATTGAAGTCCCTTATAGAAGTGACAAGATGCTAGAGGCTTGCATAGATATACTTCATCCTAAAACACTCTTAAGTGTATCGATGAACCTAACTTCAAAAGAGGAGAAAGTTATTACACTTCCCCTCTCTCTTTGGAAGCAAAAAAAAATAGAGATAGGAAAAAATCCCTGCGTATTTTTATTAGCCCCCAAGGGACATAAAAAATAAATTTACGGCCAATCGCTTTGAAACTTAGTGTCTTCAAAAAAAACCTAAAAAAAAATATGGTCAAATGTCGCTATAATTTGTTAAGTGTAGATATAGGATAACAAGGAGAGTAGGATGATAGAAAATGGTAAGCAAGTTAGTTTAGAATACTCTGTGTTCATGGATGACGGTAAGTTGATAGACAGCAATGTAGGTGAAGATCCTGTGACTTTTCTACAAGGATCCCATCAGATTCTTCCGGCTCTAGAAGAGGCTATACAAGAATTAAACGAAGGCGAAACTAAGAGAATTACACTTCCACCGAAAGATGCTTATGGTGAAGTTGACCCCACATCATTTCAAGAAGTTGACTCAACTTCTATCCCTGAAAACATGTTATATGAAGGAGCAATGCTTGGGGTACAAGATGAATTTGGACAGCAATTCAGAATTAGAATTCATAAAATTGAGGATAGTAAAGTAACAGTAGATTTTAACCATCCGCTAGCAGGTCAAACACTTACTTTTGACATGAAAGTTTTAGCCGTAAAAGATATTTCTTAATCTATATTATTTCTGATGCAACAGAGTCGTAAAAGAGAAGGCCTTTGTCAGTGAGGTTAATATTTTTTTTGCTTTTTTGTAAATATCCCTCTATATGCAGCTTTTCAATAGCTTCTTTTGCATCAGAGGGTAATTTGCCATATCTATTTTCAAAGGAGGTTATATTAACGCCTTGAATTAGTCTTAGAGAGATAATGAATGCTTCTTTTATCTTTTCTGAAAAACTGATTAGATCAACAAAATCTATAGGGCTTTCTTTTTTTAAAATAGCATTAATGTATTTTGCAAAACTGCAGCAATTCTGCATTCTTTCATCATTGTAGTAAGAAAACGCTGAAGGCCCATATCCAATAGAAGTTCTATTTAGCCAATATCCAACGTTATGTCTTGAATATTTGTCATTTCTAGCAAAAGCTGATATTTCGTATCTTATTAAACCTAATTTTTCGAAACTAGTAATTGCCTTCATTAACATTTCTTTTGAAATATCTTCAGTAGGTCTCATTTTTGTCAGTTCATCTTTTTTTCTATAAAAAGCTGTATTAGGCTCAATTGTTAAATTGTATAAAGAGATATGTGATATTGGGAGCTTTTCAAGCTGATTTAGGGTATTTTGCCATGAGCTAATGGTTTGATTTGGTACATCATACATCAAATCAATTGAAATGTTTTCAATTCCACCTTCGTAGACAGTATTTAGAGCTCTTAATATTGTATCTTTTCCGTGCGATCTTCCTAACAGTTTTAAAAGCCTATCATCTAAAGACTGGACTCCTATACTTATTCGATTAAAACCCATTTCCCTAAGATGCTTAATCTTTTCTATGTTTATGTCTTCAGGGTTAGCTTCAATTGTTATTTCTATGTCATTTGATATTTTAGTCTTGCAAGCATAGATTTTTTGAACTACTTTTTTTAAAAAACTAGTTTCAAATAAAAAAGGAGTTCCACCTCCGAAGTAAATAGAGATGATTTTTTTATCCCTTATAAGGTCTTCTTTTTGTGAAATTTCATTAACTAGAGCACATAAAAGAGCTTTTTGTTTTTCTAAATCGTCTCTGATTACAAAAAAATGACAATAAGGACATTTTTTTCTACAGAAAGGAATGTGAAAGTATAGACTGATATCACCAGTTGTCGGAGTCGGGATCTTCAAGAATTCCTCGTTTCCAACGGTTTTTGTCAGAGAAAGGATCTTCTTCTTCAGGCTCATAATGAGTGCGATCTTCATCAGACTCTGTATCAGCTTGAGTTTCATCGTATCCACCACTATCCATATCAAAGCCGGCTTCTGTCATTTCCATTCCCATTTCCATATCTGACAATGTATGAGCTTCTGGATAAACTTGTCTTGGAGGTACTTTTTTAGGAGTTACATATTCCTCAATTTCACCATTTTCTTTTAAGAATCTAAGCCTATCTTTTTCTTCTTCGATTTTTTCATTTAAAATTCGCATTTCATCTTTATGTTTCACAATGTCTTTTTTTGGAACAAGACCTAGTTTTAACCACTGTCCTAAATCCTGCAATTCAACTTCAAGTTTCTTTAGTCTTTCGCTTTTCATAAAAATATCAAACTCCTGATACTAGCTTTACGATTTGTTTGTTAACTGAACAATCCTTTTTTGCAAATCTTTTTTTTCTTCGGGGACAAAATTTATGAGATTATGTCTATGAAGTCAAGTCTTATATATCAAAATACATGTTAACATCTAGCTTTACAAGCTATTAAGGTTAATGATTTTTTATTAAACTTGAACTGAGAAAGGTTAACAAAATTTTCTTTTATATCAAGTTAATATAAAATATCTTCAATCAAATTTTTTTTTCAGGTATTTGTCAAAGTTATGAGATGCGGAGCTTATATTGTTAATAAATATCTCGAATTTACAGGCTGTAGAAAAGATATACAGGTCATATAAAGAAGATCCAAATAGTGTAGATTTATGCTGGAGAGCTTTTTTCGATGGTTTTGAGTTCGGATGCGACACAAGTACTGAAAACTCAACAAAACAAGTTAATGTCTATAAATTGATTGAAGCATTTAGAAATGAAGGGTTCAAATATGTAAATAATAACCCATTAAAGGAAAACAATCGACAGCTAGACATTAATGCCTTTAATCTAACGGATTTAGATCTGAGTGCCACTTTTTATTTAGATGATAAAAAAACTTCTTTAAAAGAAATTATCAACAACCTAAAAAATAGCTATTGCAATCGAATTGGCTTTGAGTTCGGGCATTGCGAGCAAAGCTTGCGCAGTTGGATTCAAAAAAAAATAGAAGAGTCATTTAATTTAAAACTAGAATCAGCTGCAAGGCTTAAAATTTTAGAATCATTAAATAGCGCAGAGGTCTTTGAATCTTTTTTAAATATAAAGTATTCAGGTCAAAAAAGATTTTCTTTGGAAGGAGCTGAGACTTTAATTCCTATTATTCAAACAATTATAGAAGATGGGGTAAAGAATCAAAATTTAAGGGAAGTTGTAATTGGCATGTCTCACAGAGGGCGTTTGAATGTTTTAGCAAACATACTAAAAAAGCCATATTCAGTAATTTTCCATGAGTTTGAAGAAGATTATTATCCCTTTTCATATGAAGGATCAGGAGATGTGAAATACCACAAAGGATTTTCGACTGTCCTTAATAAAGAAAATGATAAAACTGTTCATATTCACCTTAGTGCTAATCCATCACACCTAGAATCAATTGATTCAATTGTTTTAGGCCAAACATATGCTAAGCAGCTTTTGAGAAATGATTTTAGACAAAGTGAAATTTTACCGATTTTAATTCATGGTGATGCATCTTTTGCAGGGCAAGGGGTTGTTTATGAATCTCTTCAATTTATGCGACTTGAGAACTACACAGTTGGCGGCACAGTTCATATCATAATCAATAACCAAATTGGTTTTACGACTTTGCCTGAAGAGGGAAAATCAACCTTGAATTGCTCTGATATTGCTAAGACCTTTGGTATTCCAATTTTTCATATCAACACAGAAGATCCAGAAAGCTGTATTGTAGCAGCAACTTTGGCTATGGAAATTAAGCATAAGTTTAAAATTGATGTGATTTTAGACCTTATTAGCTATAGAAAATACGGGCATAATGAAGGAGATGAACCCTCTTTTACCCATCCCTTGCAATATGATATAATTAGAAATAAGCGTTCAATTCGAGAGGTTTATCAAGATGGTTTAATTAGCCAAAATGTAATCGATAAAAAAGAAGCTGAGCTGTTAGAAAAATCTTTTAGAGAAACTTTAGACCATGCTTTACAAAAGAAGCTAGAGTTTAAGGAGAATCCGCCAGAATCTGAAATGATGTTAGGTTCTGTATGGTCTAAGTATTTGCAATTTGATCATGCTGAAGACTTATTTAGCCCTGTAAATACAAAAATAAGTTTAAGTTTACTTAAAACAATTATTTCCAATTTTTCAAAAATACCAGAGGGATTTAGCCTTCACTCAAAGCTTAAAAAATGGATAGCAGCAAGAGAGAAATGTATTGAAGTAGATCTTAATAATCAATGCATAGACTGGGCATTTGCAGAAATGCTAGCTTTTTCGTCTATTTTATTACAAAAAATTTCAGTGAGGCTATCCGGACAAGATTCAAAAAGAGGAACATTTAATCAAAGGCATCTGATGTGGGTAGATCAAAAAAATGCAAATAAATATTATCCGCTTAGTAATTTAAGTAATGATCAAGCCGCATTTCAAATTATCAACACCCCTCTTTCAGAGTTTGCAGCATTAGGTTTTGAGTATGGTTATAGCTTGTCTAATCCAAGTGCTTTAGTTATATGGGAGGCTCAATTTGGTGATTTTTGTAATGAAGCTCAAGTATTAATTGATCAGTATATTGTTTCAGCTGAAAAAAAATGGCGTCGCTATTCTTCATTGGTAATGCTTTTGCCACATGGATTTGAAGGACAGGGTCCTGAGCATTCTTCAGCAAGAATAGAAAGATTCTTGCAACTTTGTGCTGATGACAATATCCAAGTAGTTAACTGTACGACACCAGCTCAGTATTTTCATATTTTACAAAGACAAGCTCTCAGAAAGTTAAAAAAACCCTTAATTATTTTTACTCCAAAATCTTTATTGAGAGAAACACTTTGTAAAAGCTCATTTAAAGATTTAATAACAGGCAATTTTGAAGAAGTTCTAGAAGAGTCAAGCGAAGTGAAAAACCCTGAAAAAGTAATATTTTGTAGTGGTAAAATTTTCTATGATCTGATAAAAAAAAGAAAAAAAAATACTCATCTAATTATTCGCATAGAACAATTATATCCACTCAATAAAGACAAAATAAAAAAAAGTTTTGAGAAATATCAAAATATTAAGGAATTCTTTTGGGTGCAGGAAGAGCCTGAAAACATGGGGCCGTGGAGTTATATCCATAAGCCCTTAGAGGATCTTATACAACCGTTAAAGCTTAAGTATGTGGGCAGAAGGGCTAGCGCATCTCCTGCTGTAGGGTCACACAAACAACACATGGATGAGTTAACTATATTATTAAATAAGGCTTTAGAGTAGTGAAAGTAGAAATTAAAGTACCAAGCTTAGGAGAATCAATTTCTGAAGCTACTGTTTGTAACATCATCAAACAAAGTGGAGAAATAGTTCAAATCGATGATGAGGTTATCGAGCTTGAAACAGATAAGGTAAATCAAATATTGAATTCTCCGGAATCTGGTAAAATCGAATTGAATGTAAAAGTTGACGATGCAGTTGAAGTTGGTCAAGTAATTGGATTTATTGATACGGAATTTAAAGTCGAAAGTAATAATACAGAATCTGAAAAAAGAGCACCTGAGAAAAAAGAACCTATAGCATCTACTAAGGATGAAATTCCAATTTCAGATAAAAGTAAATTTTCTTTGTCGATTGAAGAAAAAAAGCCTATCAGAGAAGAAAGAACTCGTATGTCAAAGCTTAGAAAATTAGTTGCTGAAAGACTTGTTAATGCAAAGAATCAAACAGCAATGCTTACGACTTTTAATGAAGTTAATATGGAAAAAATCATTGATCTCAGAGTTAAAGAAAAAGAAGCTTTTTTCAAAAAATACAGTGTGAAGCTAGGGTTTATGTCGTTCTTTATCAAGGCTTCAATACTTGCTCTCAAAAAATATCCAGATATTAATGCTTATATAGATCTAGATGAAATTGTTTATCGTAAATATTACGACATTGGTGTTGCAGTTGGAACCGAGAAAGGTCTTTACGTTCCTGTTATAAGAGACTGCGATAAAATGAATTTCGCTGAAATTGAAAAAAAGCTGAAAAGCTTATCTGAAAAAGCTCGTATTGGTCAAATTTCAATTGAAGATCTAAAAGGCGGTGGTTTTACGATTACAAATGGGGGTGTTTATGGCTCGCTCCTATCCACACCTATTTTGAACCCACCCCAAAGTGGTATTTTAGGAATGCATGCAATCCAAAAGCGTCCTATCGCAGTTAATGATGAAGTTGTTATCAAGCCTATGATGTATCTGGCCTTAAGTTATGATCACCGCATCATAGATGGTGAAGAAGCCATAGGTTTTTTAATTGAAATCAAAAATCAATTAGAAGATCCAACTAAGATTTTCGTAGATTTATGATAAGCATATCAATAACTATGCGAAGATCCACAACTACACGAAGATTTTACATTGGGGTTGCTAATCTTAAAACCAGCTCCCTGAAGTCCGTCAACATAGTCTACAAAACAGCCAATTAAGCGTTCTGAATCAACTTTTTTAATGTGAATTTCAACATTATTAGATATGAAAATCAAATCGTCTTTTCCAGACTTTTCAGAAAAATCCAAGACATACTCAAAACCATTGCAACCAGCAGCTTTTTCCATCAAACGAAGTCCCCAGTCATTTTTATTTTCCTCTTTTAAAATTGAAAGGAATTTTTCAGCAGCTCTATCTGTTAGGGTAATTGAGTCTGCGTCGCTTTTTTCCTGAATGATTTGGTTTAGTTTTTCTGTGAGTTTATCGATAGCTTGATCATCAAAGCCATGCCCATACATTCCGGCTTCAAGTGTTTCCCATGTTGCAGCTGAACAACCTGCGCAGTGAAGACCTGTATTTGACATTTCTTGGGCTAATCTTTGACTTTGTTGAGGGAAACTCTGAAAAATTTCCTCTATTGTCATGTCTTTTGTAATTTTAATTTTATCCATAGCTTAGTACTTAATTGTTACGGTTCCAGTCTTTATTTTGCATTGGCAGGCTAGACGCTCTACTTCATCTTCCTCATTTTCTTCTTCTTCTCCAAGAAAATCTTTTTCAGCATCAGTAAATTTAGATAAATTTTTATTTCCCTTAACCTGAATTACACAAGTTCCACAAATGCCTTCTGTGCAGGCAAATGGGATGCCCTGTTCTTCACAAGCCTCTGCTATTTCAGAGTTTTCGGGTAGTTCAACTTCTTCGTTGCTATCTTCAAAGATTAACTTTGGCATAGTCCCTCTCATAAATTAATCTTAAAAAATTAACTGACGGAGTCAAAAAAATCAAGATTCTTCGATTAGATGCCTTTCTATGAGCATGGATTCTATGGTTTTTTTTAAAGTATCGATACCATTGGCAAAACCCGCTTGGGTAAGAAGATTATTTAAATAAGAAAGCTCTGTCTCTAAATAATCTATTTTGCTTTCTAATTGAGCCTTAGACATGTTAAAACCTCTTTTTTACCACTTCAATTTAATTATAGCATAAAATTAATAAAATTTCAAGTAAAATAAATAGTTTATAATTAATTAGTTGTGTTTATTTCTAAGTTATTATTTGATTATTAACATTTTAATTTGAAAAAAACAATATTTTGTTATATAATGTTACTTATTAAACGTGAATTAAAGGTTACAAATGATTGCTAATTACCCATCTTTAAAAAATATTCCAATTGAGCCTACTCCTGGTTATTTTGCTCCAATTATGGAAGCTAAGGCTAGATTTCCTTGGCAATCAAAGATATTAGTAATTATCGCATCGGTGGGCTTTGTAGTTATAGCTGCTTTAAACATTTTAGTTACGGCTCCAGCCAAAGCTTTCTCAATTTCTAAATTAAATAACTATCTCCATATAGGCGTTAAATACTTGATTGATGAAACAGATGCTTTGAAATATAAAAGCAAGAGACTAAATTACAGAATCTTAGAGAGATTAGTCAAATCAGAAAGGCCAAAAATTGAAAACCTTATATACCAGAATGACAACATTTTAGGAACTGCTAGCCCATATCAGTTAGCATCTTCAAAGAGTATAATATTTAATGAGGTTGCTGATTTTATGCAAATTCCCCAAAGTTTTTGGACAGATTTTCTAGATGATATTTTCAGCAATAATGCAGCCAAAGTTCAGACTGGATTAGATGCTATAGATGACATTTTCAATGATTCAACAAAGCTTCAAGAGCAAGTAAATATTTATGAACAATCAATTAAAAAAAACGCACCTAAGTACAGTAAGTTAAATCTTTTAAAAGAACAATTAAAGGCTAAGGTAGATACTCTAAAAAACCAATTAGGTTCAGGGAATAGCACTAAGTTGCAGGATCAAATTAATAAAATTGAAAAGCAAATTTCAGCTACGTCAAACGAAATGGATCAACTAATTTCTAAAGAGGATATTAAAACCTTAAAATCTTGGAATTACTTCAAAAATAAGCACTTTGAGAGAATAGTTAAAGAAAAATTAATGGAAAGAAAAGCCTTTTTACAAAGTATTAAGCTTAAAAAGAACTTGCTAGTCTCTAGAGCAGATAATCCAATATCTTTGGGCAAAATAATGAAAATAAGTCTTCCTGCCGTAGCTTTAACAGGAATTTGTTTGTCCATTTATAATAATGGAGTTTCATCAAGCTACGATCAATTTAAGGCAACAACTTCTAACTTTTTAGAAACTGCTGACTATGGCTGGAAGTCACTAACTTTTGAAAATTTAAAGTCGATGACCTCAAGTTTTAAAAGTTCCTTTATAGAACGTATGTAAGATTGACTTTGTAAGGTTTTTCATGAAGCTATCCTAATGAATTCTCGAACCACACAAAAATCAACTCCAGAAGAACAAAAAATCCCCAAACTTTAGTTTTTCTTTCCCATCTCATAAGAAGCCTTTGGTATTTTCTTTTAAGATGGGAAAATGTTCTTTTAACACCCCATCTGCTTCTAGTGATTTCAAAACAGTTCGCTATTTCAGCAGCACTTGATTCAGTGTTTTATATATCCCATGACTGGTAAGCATCCTATGTTAAAAAGCTATTGTCATAAGATATCTTTATCATTTCCATAGAATTTGGGGCTTTTTGGCCTAATTAAAATTTTAAGCAGAAAGATTTGATATAAATTTTAATAGAAATTGATCCATCATCTTTTATCTGGAATTAGGCTACAAAGCCTGAATCTTGTATAAATTCTCATTGTTAATTAGATAAAGAAATAAACGGCTTTTAATAAATACCACTGAACTTCTTTGTTTGCTTTTGT
>Ga0316193_10002861_pt1 | contig 12274 bp, 7 predicted proteins | sample MerIslsedime2_MG_FD_207735 | JGI IMG/M metagenome (GOLD analysis project Ga0316193, IMG submission 207735) | Coastal sediment microbial communities from Maine, United States - Merrow Island sediment 2 | ecosystem: Environmental > Aquatic > Marine > Coastal > Sediment | place: USA: Maine... | reverse complement strand
TGGGTTCGCCGAGCACCGCCACATCGGGCCGGATGCCTTCCGTCTCGATGAGATGGCGCATGCAATAGCCGTCGCAGTCCTCCTCCATGACGGAGGCTGTGAGATAAAGGGAGACGCCTTCGGGTACTCCGCGGTCAGCCAGCATCTTGGCGCCGTAGGCCATTCCCGCGATCGCCGGAAGCTCGTCAACCGCTCCCCGGCCCCAGATCTCGCCATCCTCGAACTTGCCGGCGAAAGGATCGAAGTCCCAGTTGCCGAGATCGCCGACGCCGACGCAGTCGATATGGCCGTCGAAGAGAATCTTGAAATCACCGGTGCCGATCCTTGCAACCACGGAGCCAAAGCCGTCAATGAAGACCTCGTCAAAGCCAAGCGATTCGTACTCCCGGCGAACCCGTTCGCAGCGATCACCCTCTTTGCCGCTCTCGGCCGGGATCGCGATGAGATCCCTCAGAAAGCGGACGATCTGCTCTTCGTAGCCGTGGGCCGCATCCAACTCGCTTCGGTTGTGTGCCATTGTCTTCCTCTCGAGGCGCGTTCGCCGATGTGTACTATAGTCTGAACTCGAAAGGCATACACCACGATGCGGAATCCGGAACAGGTCCTCGACAACACGATCCAACGCTGCCGCGAGCGGGACATCATCATTCCAACCTACCGCGAGATGGCCGACCCAACGCTGGTCCCGGACGGCATTCGCGAGGAGCTCGCCGAAATCGGCCTCTGGGACCTCCATTCGCGCAATCTCTTTCGGATCAGCTGGAAGAATGAGCCGGTGAAAACGGGCGGAGGTTTTGGCGGCGTCAATTTCTTCGAGCTGCCCCCTGAGCTGACCGGGGTCGAAGCTCGAATCATCATGCTCGTCGGCAAGTATTTCCCGACCGGCGCCCACAAAGTCGGTGCGACTTTTGGACCGTTGGTGGAAAAGCTCGTGCGGGGCGCGTTCGATCCCACAACCCAGAAGGCGCTGTGGCCGTCGACCGGCAACTACTGCCGCGGCGGCGCCTACGACGCTCATTTGCTGGCGTGCCCGTCCATCGCCGTCCTCCCCGAGGGCATGTCGCGCGAGCGATTCGAGTGGCTCGAAGAGGTGGGTTCCGAAATCTTTGCCACGCCGGGGTCGGAGTCCAATGTCAAGGAGATCTACGACAAGACCAAGGAACTCCAGGCTGAACGTGGTGACGAGGTCGTGGTCCTCAACCAGTTCGCCGAGTTCGGTAACGCCATCTGGCACTACGTCTGTACCGGCCAGGCGATGGAGGAGGTCTACAAGGCAGTCCGCGACGATGATTCGCGCTTCGCCGGCGTGTGTCTGACCCAGGGCTCGGCCGGGACACTCGGTTGCGCCGAATACCTGCGAGAAGTCTTTCCCCGCACAAAGGTCGTGGCGGCGGAGGCCCTGCAGTGCCCGACCCTGTTGTCGGGCGGTTACGGGTCACACCGCATCGAGGGCATCGGTGACAAGCACGTGCCCTGGATCCACAACATCAAGACCACCGATGTGGTCGCCGGGATCGACGACCAGGCCTGCATGAGCCTGCTGCGGCTGTTCAACGAGGCGGAAGGTCGTGCCCATCTGAAATCGCGCGGCGTCGATCCGGACCTCGTCGACCAGCTCGATCTGCTCGGGATCTCGGGCATCGCCAATCTCCTGACCGCGGTCAAAACGGCCCGCTTCTTCGAAATGGGCCCGAAGGACATGCTCTTCACCGTCGCCACCGACTCGATGGAGCTCTACGGCTCCCGTTTCGAGGAGGAGCGTGAGCTCCACGGTCCCTACTCCGAGACCGCGGCAGCTGTCCACTACGAGCGCTACCTCTTGGGAACAGGCATCGACCACATGCAAGACCTCGGTTACTGGGATCGCAAGCGGATCCACAACCTCAAGTACTTCACCTGGGTGGAGCAACAGGGCAAGACGGTGGAGGAGCTCGACGCCCAGTGGTACGACGACGATTACTGGACCGCCCACTTCCACGCCTGGGAGGAGTGGGACCGTCAAATCGAGGAGTTCAACGAGCGCACGGGCATTCTTGAACGATACCGCTGACAGTCCCTTGAGAGCGCCGCGAGCCGCCTGATCCGTCGATTTTCGACGAAAAATCACTCATTTTGATGAGAAAAATCGTTCATTCGGGCGATTGTCAGTGATAGACGGCAGCCGATAAGCTTACTCACAGGTCGAATTGTGATTTCTCCCGAATCGATGACCGGTGAAGATTCGTACCGTGGCGAATCTTGTTTTTGCGGCGCCCATGATGGCCGTGGGAGGGGCGAAACTCCGGATTTGTGTACGGGATATGAGCAGAACCGGGTGCCGGGTCGCGCATTTCTTCACCGTTTCCACGACGGATTCACCCTGACCGAGCTTCTGGTCGTGGTCTTCATCATCGGCCTGCTGTCGGCGATAGCGATCGGCAAGGTGATGGGAACACTCGACAAGGCCCGACTGGCGCGGTGTCAGACGGAGCTTCGCAACATCCAGGAGGAGGTCTGGGAGGCCTACGCCGACAACGGATCACCGATAGATCCTGCGACCTACTGGCGGACCAAGTGGAAGGGGAAGAAACCCGGGCCCTACTTCTATCTGGTGGATGACGACGCTGGCGTCGATTTCGGAGTCAACCTGGATGGAATCAACGAGAAGGCGGGGGGCGGAGAAAAAAGCGCCGGCAACCAAAGGGACGTCAAGTTCGTTGTCCTGTGTCAGCACGACCACAACGGCCTCGCCGACTACGTCTACCTCGAGGACGACGGCCCGCCGACGATCGCCAATTTCGAAAATCAGCCCGGCTACGACCAATTCGTCAAATAACGGTGCTGGTTTTTCGCCGCGGAATTCTGCTGATCAATTCTCTTCGTGGCTCTGGTTTCGCTGGTCGAATCTCGGCTCGAAAACCATCGCCTGAATGAAGTGCTCGCCGCGCCAGAACGGTCGTCCGAGGGGCCACCATCCTTCAACCATGCGGTTAGTGACCGCATCGGACAGGTCGTCCAGCGAGGGCGAGTAGACAAGCTCGCAGGTTGCTGTTTGACTCATGTTCAAGCTCCTCGCCAGTTCCATTACGCAGAATTGATGCCAACGTTGGTCCCGAAAAACAGCGGGACGGCTGGGACAACGCGTATCATCTTGGAGCACTCATCGCGTACGACGCGCTTTTGTGGGAGGTGACATGGGAAGAGACGACCGGCTACTGGAGAAAAAGATCGATGGCAAACGCATCTACGAGGGCAGAATCCTCGACCTCGAGGTGGATCGTGTGTCGCTGCCAAGCGGTGGCGAAGCCACGCGAGAGCTCGTTCGCCACAAGGGAGCGGTCGTCGTTTTGCCGCTGCACGAGGACCGGAGGGTGGAGTTCGTCAGACAGCATCGGTACCCGACGGGCGAGGTCCTTCTCGAGCTGCCGGCTGGCAAGCTCGATCCGGGCGAAGAACCGATTTCCTGCGCCGGTCGCGAATTGGCGGAAGAGACCGGTTGGAAGCCGGTCGAGATCCACGAGTTGGGCGCGTTCTTCACCACCCCAGGATTCACCGACGAGGTCTTGCACGCCTTCATCGCGACCCCGCTCGAGCAGTCACCCGAAGTCGCTCAAGATCCCGACGAGGCGATCGAGATCGTGACGATGACGGTAGATGAGGCGCTAGACGCCTGCCGTGACGGAACCATTCGGGACAGCAAGACACTGGCCACTTTCCTCCTGGCGCAGCTTCACGGCTTCATTTGAAGCTGTCAGATCGGCCTCTTTCAGAATCCCTGGAATTACGGGCGGGGGTAAACCCCGCCCCTACGAAAACCTCTGTAGGGGAGGGGTTTATCCCCTCCCTTTTGTGCATTCCGATCTGCCGGTGTCGTCCAACAGCAGTGTTTTCTGGAGGCTGAGCTGAGAGTTAGAACCGCAACCTCAGACCGAGCTGGTACTGCCGCGGTCTTCCAGGCCAGTTGAGTTCCCCGAAATCCTCGTCGATTCCGCATGGCCGCCACGATCCGTCCCAGGAGCTGAAATAGCACCCCCAGGACAGGTTCCACCTGGTGGTGTACCAATTTGCAGTGTCTAAGAGGTTGAAGACCTCGCCGATCAGCTCGAGCTCCGTCCCGCGACCGAGTCGGAACGACTTTGACAGTCGCAGATTGGTGGTTGTAAACCAGGGCTGACGGAAGGTGTTCCGGGGGTAGTGGTAATAGCCTCCGTCTTCAGTCTCGATGACCGAGCGTTCGCTCTCCGTGTACCCGTCCCCGTTGAGGTCGCTCCAGTGATACGCGGAGTATGGGAAGCCGGACCGGGCGAAGACATAGCCGGAGACCATAAAGCCGTAGGGCAAATACACACCACCTGATACGACGATCTTGTGCCGAACGTCGAAGTTCGCGGGGCCCCAGTCGGCTTCGATATCGTATTGATCCTCGGGGAAGCGAAAGCCTCTCGTGAGCGACCGTTGGTTGGAGCCGTTGTCGCGGATATCCGACCAGGTGTAGGAGGCGTCGAGGAACCACCGATTGGAGAATCGTTTATGGGCGCTGAGGATGACCGATCTGGAAGTTGCCCGGGCGGCGGAACGGAACATGATGATTCTCCCGAAATTGGGTTCCACCGTTTGTCGCTCGTAGACCGTGCGACCGTCCACCGTCAGCTCATCGGTCGGCGCCAGGTTCTGGTCCTGTTTGCTCTGGAGATCCCGACTCCTCGAGTAGATCAGGTCGATGCCGATTGCGAAATTGGCGAAAATTTCTCGCTCGTAGCCGAGAGACATCCGTAGGGTCTGCGGGTTCTCGAACTGCGGGTCGTAGACGAAGATGTCCGGTCGGACGCCCGTCGTCAGATCGGCCAGGGATTCCCAACGATTGGGAAATGTCGGGCAAGGGTTCGGGTCCAATTCCCATTGGCAGTCCGCAGTCACCTGTACGGTTTCGACACCGTTGTCGGACTGGACTTTGGAGTCGAGAACGGTCGGAGTGGCGTCGTAGAAGAGCCCGATACCACCGCGGAGGACCGCCTTGCCGTCACCTGATGGGTCCCACGCCGCGCCGAATCTCGCTGACACGTTGTCGCCGTCGTTTGGGATCTGACCGGTCAACGGATAGAGAGGGTTGAACGACCTCGGCTGATCGTGATCCTGGTAATCGTAACGAAGACCGTAGATGAGGCTCAAACTCGGTGCGGCCTGCCACTCGTCCTGGATGTAAACGGCATAAGTGTTGGTGCTGAACTTGACCCAACCGTCGTTCGGCGAGAAGGCCTGGCGGTACTCTTCCGGTTCGTCGCCAAAAAAATCGTCCCAGTTTTCGAAGGTGTAGAAGCCTCCACCGTTTTGAAAATAGAAATCTTCGAAAGACACGAAGTCGAGGTTGATACCGCCCTGGAGGAGGTGCCTGCCGACCGAGTAGCTGAGATTGTCCACGAGCTGCCAGCGGCGTTCGGAAAAATCACCCGGGAGGTATCTCCATTGGCCAAATTCTGAATTATCGGATCTGATCCAGGCCTCGGGAGTCGATGTCGTGTTGGCAAGATACGGCCGACGCTCGACCGCGTACTGGACAAACGCCTCATTCATAACGCGTTCCGACACCACGGAATTGAGCGAGACAACGACCGAGTCGGAATCGTTCAAGACGCGACCGTTGCTCGACCAACCCGCTGACGAAAATGGATTCAGCAAGTTTTCGTTGTTGGGCACTGAGAGGGTGTTGTAGCGGGCGGTCGCGAGGTGGTTTGGGCTGAGCTGCCAGTCGAGCCTGAGAAGCACTACTCTGGCGTCGTTAAGGCCCATCAGTAGGCCGGTTTCCTGCTCCCAGTCGAGGCCCGTGAGGTCTTCCCATTCGGACTCCCACTCCGGTCCGGTCGGGAAATCTTCGAACTCGCGAAAGGTAGGCTCATCGAAGTCTTGTTCGTCGTACGAGACGAAGAAGTGCAGCCGGTCGCGCACGATCGGTCCGCCAAGGGCGAAGCCGTACTGCAGTTGCGTGAAATCGTCTGCCTCGTTGCCCTTGGCGTCGGCGCCGATGAACCGCTCGTCGCGGTAGTAGCCGAAAACCTCGCCGTGGATCTCGTTGCCGCCCGATCTGGTAATGGCGTTGATCACCGCGCCGCCTGCGCTGAACTCGAGGCTGTAGGAGGATCGGATGACTTGGAACTCCTTGATCGCGGCCTGCGAAAAGGTGAAGGGCGTGTACTCGCCGCTTCGCTCGTTGCCGGTGAAGCTCGACTGGGCTGTGGCACCGTCAATATTGAAGGAGTTCTGGACCGAGCGGGCACCGATGTTGACATCGCCCTGGGTCCCGCGGGCTTCTTGGTTCCAGATGTCTACACTCCGCGCCGTAACCGCGCCCGGGGTGAGCAGGATGAGGTCGGAAAAGTCGCGGCCGTTGAGCGGCAGATTGGCGATGGCGGTGCCACTGATCGAGGATGTGACGTCCGAGCTTGCGGTCTCGACGATCGGGGCCTCAGCGGTCACCACCACCTCGTCGGCGAAAACGGCGTGCTGCATCCGAAATTCGATCTGGACCGTCGAGCCGAGGGACACGATGACGTCTCGTTTGAACTCGGTTTGCAGGCCCGCGTAGTTGGTGCTGAGCTCGAAGATACCCGGCGGTAAGAGATCGATAGCGTAGCGGCCGAGTCCGTCGGTGATCACCCGGCGGACAAACCCCGTGTCGGGGTTGCGGGCCTCGACGATAGCGCCCGCCAGCGGCGCTCCCTCAGCATCGAGGACCGTTCCCCGCAGCATCCCGGTCGAGACGTTCGACTGAGCAGCAACAGAGGTCGGCGCGAGGAGTACTGCAAGCGCAGCCAGTGGGATGACCGATCGTGAGATTTTCCCCATCGCCGTACTTCCTACCATTCGGGAACCGTTTGCCACCCGCGATAGGCCGCCATGTCCGCCTCTACCCGATACCCGGTCGAGGCCTCGTCGTCCGAAACCACCCGGAGATTCGTGAGTGATTCGAGCTTCGTCATCAGCTCGTCGTGAGGCAGGGTGTGGAGCGGCGGCTTCGAGAAATCCGGCATCGGCCAGAGGCGGATCGTTCCGTCATAGCCCGCCGAGGCGATCCACCGTCCGTCGGGAGAGGACGTAACAGCGCGAGCCGGGTTTTTGTGATTGAGGAGAAGGTGGCGATCCGCGCCACCCATGGGCCCCACGAAAATTCCACCTCCCTCTGTTCCTGTCATCACGATTGGCCCGGACGGGCCTGAATCGAGGACCGAATTTCCATCGGGCAGTTCGAGCCGGGTTCGGGTTCCATCTTCAAGATCGAAGATCGTGGGGGCGCCGTCGATCCAGCACAGCATGTGGAGGCCAACCGGGCCCACCTGGATACCCCACGCCTCCTCCGCGATCAATACCTCCGCGAGCCCGGTCTCGGGGCTCCAGCGGCTGATGACGCCTCCCCGGGCCACGATGAGTTGCCCGTTGGAATCGAAATCCCAGGCGCGGACGTTGCCCTCGCCCGGGGTCTCGAAAACCCTCGTGGCGCCGGTCTCGAGATCGAGGACGTGCATTTCCTCGGTGCGGTGATCCGCCCACACCCTGCCCGCGAGGTATCGTCCTGATGGATCGAGCTTAGAGTTCTGGCGCGGAAACCCTTCGAGCTTCATCGGCTCGCCACCGTCGAGCGGCACCTTCCAGATGCCGCCCGGGGTACCGACGATGAGGAACCGTCCGTGACAGTCCACCTCGAGGCCCCAGCCCCACTGAGGAACTGTCTGAAAGACCACGGACGGCTCGAGCCCAGCGCCTCCGCCGAGGTCATACGAGAGGACCTTGCCGTCGTTCTTTCCTTGCGTGTAGAGGCGGGACCCATCGGGAGAAAAGGCGAGCCGGCCCGCGCCGTCTTCGTGACCGTGGAGGATCCTGCAGTACGAACTCGTCAGCGGCCACATGGCGAGCCCGAGGCGGTAACCGGCGGTGGCCAGCCAACGTCTGTCCGGGGTGAAGGCGATGTGCCGGCCCCCGGTGCCAAAGGCCAGCCCTGCGGCGCCAACCGGGCCCTCGAGATCCCACAGCCTGATGCCTTCGCGGCTCGCCTGAGCCAGGAATCGGCCGTCGGGACCAAAGGTGGTCGACATGGGGTCGCGCGGCGCCCGGAGACGACGCAAGGGTTGGCTTCCATCACCGTCGATCGGCCACACGAAAAGGTTACCGCCGCCGTCGCTGGCCGCGATTCTGTCCTTCACGGGGTCGAAGGCGATGTCGCTCCTGAGCCCGAACGCCTCGGGGTACCGACCGACGATCTTCGGTGGATCGCGGCCGAGGCTCTCGAGCTGGTGAAGGAATAGCGTGTCGCGTTTGCCGACCACGAGCAGCTTGCGAGAGACGTCGATCTGGGCTGGCGGCGATTTGGTTGCCTCAACCGACACGACGAACTCGGGCTCTCCACCGTCGAGCGGCCACCGGTGAATCAGGTACCGCCCGAGCTGCTCCGCGGGTGTGGCCGAAGCTCCCGAATACTGGAACGCTGTCGAGTAGAGGGACTTTCCGTCGGCATCGAAGGAACCCCACGCCGTCAAGGCTCCCGGCACTTCGATGATCCGCACGGTCTGCGAGCTTTCCACATCCCATACTCGAAACTCGGCTCCCGCGTCGGAAGCCCAGCCCACGAGGTGCCGGGAGTCGGGGGAGAACTGGTGACCGACGGCCATCCCCCGTTTCCAAAAATCGTTCAGCATTACGGGCCGCTCGGGACCCGGCGAATACACGCGCACTAGCCCACCGTTGTCGCCGACGGCCATGCGACCGCCATCCGGTGCAAACGCGATCCACCAGGGCTCCCGCCGGTCGTTGACCACAGTCGCGGGTGGTCCCATCCACAAAGCGCGGAGCGCGAGGCGACGCGCTTCCGTGGTGTCGGCCAGTTCGAGACTTGCGATCGCGTGCGCCAGCGCCGTGGTCCGCTCCTGCGCCAGAGCGACTTGACCGAGGGCGATCAGCTTGCTGGCCTCGGCCCGACGGGTCTGTCGAACGCTCTGCCGCCACAGACCACCGACAACAACGAGCACTACGAGGAGGGTGACAAATGCCGCTGTCGCAGCCCACCGACGCCTCCGTTGCTGCCGTGCCGCCAGGGTCGTCATAGCGGCCTCGAAGGCCTCCTCGACCACGGTTAAACCGCCGGGGTAATGCTCCCGCCATACCTGAAACTCGCGAAAGGCGCTGCCCGTCCACAGCAGATCGTTGTTGCGCCCACGCTCGTTCCAGGTTCGGGCTGCCTGGCGAAGCGCATCCCGCGTCCGTGCCGCGTCAGCGTCCTGCGATTGCCAACGGACGAGGCGGGGCCAATTGGAGAGCAACGATTCGTGGATGATTTCGACCCTTCGGATCATCGACTCGGAGTCGTCCTCGTTCTCTTCGTAGGAGGTCAGGAGGCGCGCATCGATCAATCGATGGATCACCTCCTCGGCGGATTCGCGTTGTTCGTCTGGAAAAATGGACAGGAGGTCGCTGCGGTCCCGTACCGCGCGCGTGTTCTCGGCAGTCACCAGGTTCCGGAAAAGCTCACGAACGATCGGCAGGCTTGCTCGACCGATCGTTTCCAACGTTTCTTCGGCGTGCCGTGCCAACGAACCGGAGACTCCGCCGATGGCGTCGTACCCCTGCCGGGTGAGCAGACGACGCCCGCGATCGCGTCTCTCCCACAGCTCTGCCACTGAGAAGGCGAGTAACGGCAACGCGGCACGCTCGTCCTCGACTTCGGCGACCATTTCGTCGACCATGGCTGTTTCTTCGAAATTGAAACCGAGACCTTTTGCCGGTTCGACCAGGGCACGACGGAGCGCCGACGTATCGGGGCTTTCGAGAACCGTGAGCTGGTCAAAGATCGGATGCAAAGAATCATGGGCGTGGCATCGGTGAAGGAAGTCGTCACGCATTGAAAGCAGAACGTGCAGATCGGCATCGTCGACCAGGCTGCGCAACAGGTCGATGAAGCTCTCGTGGGTCGCGGTCGGGTTGAGGGTGAAGAGCTCCTCGAACTGGTCGACGATGAGCAGCGCCCGCTCATGACGCTCCCGCCACCGAGAGACCATCGGCAGTGCGCCGCGGCCGTCGCGGATATCGAAGAGCCCTTCCATTGCCTCAATGTCTCCCGCGAATTCTGGCAACAATGCGCGGGCGAGGGCCGCGAACGGCGATTCCCCAGGCTCACAGATCACAACCCCCCAACCTTCGGGGGCCGACGGCACTACACCCGCCCTGAGGAACGAGCTTTTGCCGACGCCCGATGGGCCGATCAACGCCAATAATCTCCGCGACGTAATCGGGCGCCACATCCTGGCCACCTCGACTTCGCGACCGAAAAAGAACGAGGCGTCTTTCTCTGTGAACGGCGCCAGACCGGGGTAGGGGTTGAACTGGTCGTCGGGTCGGGGCGACCCGACGGCTGTGGGCATTTGGACAACCCGCGCAAGACCGGGCCCTGCAGACTCGGAGATTGAGACCTCTGCGATCAGCCGATACCCGCGTCTCGGGATGTTCTCGATGTATGAGGGATTCTTTGCGTCGTCTCCGAGCTCGGTGCGGAGCTCGGAGATGACGTGGGTGAGAGCGTTCTCGGTGACGAATTCGGTCCGCCAGACGGAATCAATCACCTGTTCTTTTGTCGAGACCTCGCCTGGCCGCTGGGCGAGGAAAACCAGTACATCCATCGCCCGTGGTCGTAGTTGGATGGAATGACCGTCGCGAGAGATGCGGTTGAGCATCGGATCGACCGACCACTCACCCAGCCTGAAGGCTTCTGGCACCTCGGTCGCGCCGTCATGAACCTGGGGCATATTGAGATCAATGTATGCCTCCGGGAATTGAATAGCAAATTGGTTCGAGTCGATTTTGTGCGGTAAGAGGGCTGCTCAGAGTCCGCAGGAATCCTCGACGAGGGTATTGATGACTTTCGAGGTGAGCCCCTTCGGATCGTTGGGAAACTCGACCATGCCCGCGTGATGCAGAGCCTCGTGAATCAGGATCATCGCGCCTCTCTTCTCGGAAATCCGAGAGAACTTACGGCAGAGAAACGTCGGTGCCGATCCTATCGTTGTGTAACCCCACGCCCCACCGCACAACTTCTTTTCGTTTGCAGCGCTCGCGGGGTAGTAGAGGGTTGAGGAAAGCATCTCGATCCCATCGGCACCGAGGTCCCCGAAGAGGGCGCCGCACTCCGGGGCCTCGACAATCAGCTGGCTCGCCACTTGGAACGAGGCCTCGATTCTGGACCGCACTGGCGGTGGCACCTGAGAACTGATCCATGGTGTCGAACGAACTGGGGCTGCGGCGTTCGCTATGGGGCGCATGTCGACACCATCGCTGGGCTCGCCCGCGTTGACCGCCGTTGGAAGCGTTATCAAAAGGCCGATGATGGTCAGGAGCCGTCCCGATCTTTGAACGATCATGTGAACCTCCGTGGCTGAGCGGACTGGCGGGTCCGTCGTCAGAACCACGGTCGGTTCCGGAGGGCAAAAAGAAATGTGAGAACGATGTCAGGGGGATGTCAGACAGATGACAACCGAAAAAGACCCTTTGAATTCAACTAAATAGGAGGTGTCAAGCTGTCGGCTGTCAGCTCAGCCTCATGCAATACTCGCGGCCCTTCTTCTGTAGCCGGGTCCTTACGGCGCCGCAGGGCGGCTTGTGACCAGGCGTCCCAAGCGGGCGACCAATGACCGACCTCCACCCACCCTTCCATTTCGTTCGTTGGTCGCATTCCGCTTCCGCCGCCTGGTTCAGGGCCCGCCAACGAATACCTCAATGCCCTTCTCGAGCGCCCTAAGGGAAGCGCCTACGGCCATTTAAACTGTCCTGAAGGCGCCGGGTTTATCCCTGCCCACTCGTGATCTATCGGAGCGAGATATCGAGATATGCGGGTTTTTGAATGAGGCTGAGCTATCGGCTTTCAGCGATCAGCAACTGGCTGGCGGGTTGGTGGGAGTCATTCCGAATTCTGAATTCCGAATTTCGAATTCGCGTCCACGGAGGGACAGTACTCGTCGCGGCGGCGGGTGAGATCCGTGATGACCGCATTGCGGAACTTGAGATCCGGGTAATCCCGTTTCAGCTCTTCCTTGTAGGAGGGGATGTCGATCATTTCCATCCTGCATCTCAAGGTCTTGAACGGGGTCGGCAGGAGCTCGCCCGGTACCTGGATGTGATGGAGGCCGCCCGAGTAGACCATGAGCATACGGCCGTCGCGCAGGGTGTCGAGAATGTCGGCGATGCCGCCGCGAACCGTCATCTCCCGGCCCTCGGAGTCGAGCCCGTTGGCACGTTTCATCCGACCTTCGGGAAGAATGAT
>Ga0316193_10002857_pt1 | contig 12278 bp, 12 predicted proteins | sample MerIslsedime2_MG_FD_207735 | JGI IMG/M metagenome (GOLD analysis project Ga0316193, IMG submission 207735) | Coastal sediment microbial communities from Maine, United States - Merrow Island sediment 2 | ecosystem: Environmental > Aquatic > Marine > Coastal > Sediment | place: USA: Maine... | reverse complement strand
ATTATTGATGAATTATCGCGCTGCGTACTGGATAGCGGCTGCATGGTACTGGACAGCCGCATGGCGGTACTGGGTGGTGATTTTGCCCTGCTGCTGCAGGTCGGCGGCAACTGGAACAATATCGCCAAGCTGGAAAATCAGATTAGCGGACTGGAAAGCCGGCTCGGGTTGATGATTTCGTCGCGGCGCACCACTGACAAGAGCGCTGCCGAAAACATGCTGCCCTACGGGGTCGACGTGGTGGCGCTGGATCAGCCCGGCATTGTGCACAACCTGGCAAGGTTCTTCTCACAGCGTCATATCAACATCCAGGAAATGATCACTTCCAGTTATCCGGCCCCGCACTCCGGCACCGTGATGTTTTCCGTGCACATGAGCGTCGAAATACCGGCAAAGACACAGATCGCAACGCTGCGCGAGGAATTCATGGAATTCTGCGATGAGATGAATCTGGACGCGGTGATTGAACCGGTGAAGACCTGACAGTGATTTCCCCCTGATCGGCGACAGCGGAGCAGAACTCGTCTGCAATTTTCCTCAGGCATGCGCAAGCATGCAAAACTCGCTACAATCCTGCCAACAAGAACTGCAGGGGGATATATTATGAGCAAGGTAACGATTGGCAAGAAAGTTCCCGACTTCACCCTCCCTGCCACCGGCGACCAGGACATTACCCTGTCTGAGCTGAAAGGGAAAAATGTGGTGATTTATTTCTATCCAAAAGACAGCACACCCGGCTGCACTACCGAGGGCCAGAATTTCCGCGACAAAATTCACACCTTCAGACGCCGCAAAACAGTCATCCTCGGCGTTTCACGCGACAGCGTAAAATCTCACGAGAACTTCAGGGAAAAGCAGCAATTCCCGTTCGAGCTGTTGTCTGACAAGGACGAAAAGCTTTGCAAGCTGTTTGCTGTCATCAAGGAAAAAAACATGTACGGTCGCAAGGTCATGGGTATTGAACGCAGCACCTTTCTCATCGATGAAAAGGGTGTGCTGCGACAGGAATGGCGCAAGCTAAAGGTGCCCGGTCATGTCGATGAAGTACTCGAGGCGGTCAAGGCGCTTTAGTCCGGGCGTTCAGCCCGCAACAGACAATCGCGGACACGGTCCGCTCCTACACAAATAAACACACTTGTAGGAGCGGACCGTGTCCGCGATCAATACACTACCGCAACGCTACCCTGCCCCGGTTTCTGTCTTGACAGTTTCCGGCCCCGCCTCTTCTTCCGGCCAGGCATGCAGCACCGCATTAACCAGTGTCGCCAGCGGAATGGCAAAAAACACACCCCAGAAACCCCACAGCCCGCCAAACACCAGGATGGCGATAATAATAGCCACGGGGTGCAAGTTGACCACTTCAGAAAACAATAGCGGCACCAGCAAATAGCCATCCAGCGCCTGCAGCACACCATAGGCAAACAGCAGCCAGCCAAAGTCTGCATTCCAGCCCCACTGAAACCAGGCGATCAACGCCACCGGCAAAGTCGCGACTGCAGCACCGATGTAGGGAATAATGACCGACAATCCGACGATAGTCGCCAGCAGCAACGCATAGTTCAAACCCATCACGGTAAACGTAACATACGAGGCCGCACCGACAATGAAGATTTCCCATACCTTGCCGCGCACATAATTGGCAACCTGCCGGTTAACATCAAGGGCGACCTCGTCAACCAGACGCCGCTGCTTTGGCAGCCCCCTGCTGAACCACTCGATAATATGGTGCTTGTCCTTGAGAAAGAAAAACGCCAGCACCGGCACCAGGATAAGGTAAACCATAATAGACATCAGCCCGAACACGGCCGGCAATGACAGCGTCAGTACACGCTGCCCCCATGCGGTAATATCTGCGCGTATTTCTGCAATCAGGTCACCAACCTGCTCCTCGGTAAACAGGTTCGGATATTCCTGCGGCAAGGTCAGCAACAACTCGTGGCCCTTGACGATCATTTTGGGCAGTTCCTGCACCAGCTGTGTCAGCTGCCAGGAAAGCTGCGGAATCAGCCACAACATGATAAAAACAAACACCGTCATAAACAGCACGAAGACCAGCGCCACGGCAGACATGCGCGGCGCGCCCAGCTGACTGCACTTCACCACCAGACCATCGAGCAGATAGGCGATCACCACGCCTGCCAGTACCGGTGCCAGCATCTTGCCAAAGGTAAGCATAATGGCAAAGCCGGCAACCAGCAGCACCGCCAGGATAACTACCTGCGGGTCAGAAACATAGCGGTCATACCATTGGCGCAGAATGTTAATAGGCTTATCCATGCTCACCTGACTTGAGTTTTTTATAGTGCGAACGAAAAATTTCTTCCAGTTCATCGACCACGATGACAGCGTCTGTACGTTGCATGATACTGGTCGCCACCAGGTCAGAGGTGGCACCCAGCATCTCGGTCTTGTCCAGCATATGATAGGTCTTCGACAGCCGCTTCAGTGCCGCAACCACAGACTCCCGGGGGGGGCGTTCAATCGCTTCAGGCTCCGGGATGACGAGCGCTTCAGTGCTGAGTGCCATGCTGCCCGGAGAACTGCGCGCGGCAAGAAATTCTGCAAAGGCCAGTATCGTCAGCTGATCTGCGGCGGTGAGTTGCCGAAAGAATTCCGTCAGTTGCTGTTCTGCTGATGCCATTTGAAAAGTAATACTGTTCCGCTCAGGAAGGTAACGCCGCTAGCACACAGCATCAAGAATATAAAATATAAATACCGAAAATGCGTGTCCCGCACAGTTGCACTGCAAATACAAAACCCCTAGTCGTCGTCTTTATGTGACAGGCAGTAGGCACGGGCAAAATCCAGCAGCTCATCCATGGCACGCTGGCGGAATTTTTGTTTCTGATGCACGAATGAAAACGGCCTTTCCATCGGGGGATCAAGCTCCAGTGCAACCAGTGTTCCCAGCTGCATTTCCTTGTGGATAGTCACCTCGGACACGATGGATACACCCATACCGGCTTCAACGGCACCCTTGATAGCTTCCGGGCTACCCAGTTCCATGGCGACATGGATATCTGCCGGTTTCATGCCCGCAATGGTGAGATATTCATGAATAACCTCACGCGTTCCGGAACCCTCCTCGCGAGCAATATAGGCATGACTCATCAGGTCTTTCAGCTGGATCTTCTGTTCTGATGCCAGGCTGTGTTGTGGCGGCACTATAGCCACCAGGCGGTCATGACGGCAGTTCTCTACCACGAGATTCTTGTTCATTACCGGTGATTCAACCACGCCCAGATCGATATCGTTGTTTTCCACCATCGAAACAATGCCGTCTGAATTGGATACCTTTAAATGTACATTGATATCCGGATATTTTCTTTTGAAGTCGCCAAGCAGTGCCGGCAGCATGTATTCAGCAATCGTGGTACTTGCACCGATGATCAGAATGCCGCTGATCTCACCGGTCATATCCCGTACCGCATTCTCCATCTTCGCGTACAAATCAAAGATATCATCGGCATACTCAAACACCCGTTTGCCGGCGTCCGTCAGGCTGATGCGATTATGGGTACGATCAAACAGGCGGGTATTGAAGTATTCCTCCAGCTGACGGACCTGAAAAGTCACCGCTGGCTGCGTCATATGCAGACTCTCCGCCGCCTTGGTAAAGCTCAGCAACCGGGCAACGGTGTGAAATACCTGTAATCTGCGATCAGCCATTCGTCCCCTCTGGGAAACTCTGCGTGTGTGTAAACTGTTGGGACTATAAATTAATTTTGGGCTAAGCTGCAATCATCCCGAAAAAATACTTATAGCGAAGCACTGTCACTAAACCCGCCTTCAGAGTCCAGGGCAGGATGCACTGCTTATGCTTATACGCATTCTATTGTTATTATTGAATTTTATTTGCGTCTATCGCACTCAATGGCGTTAACCCTGCCGGGTAGCTCAAAATCATCCGCATAAAGCCTCAGCGCCAAAAGATCCAGCGTATTAAACATGCGCTGCGAACTTCCCGATCCAGCACAAGAGAAATGATCACAAGCTGGGTAAATCCACCGCGCAGACAGCATAAAGCCACTAACTGCAATATTGCCTGCATTTGCTCTATTATGACCGCAGCCCCCCGTTTAGTGATAGCAAATTTACAGGAGAACAAAAATGACACCAGCCAGAATTCTGCAGGTACTCCTGCTGTGCCTGCCACCTTCCTGCCTGCTGGCCGAGACCGCGGAAGAACAGGGTCTGGCCATCGCCCGGGAAGCCGACCTGCGTGACTCTGGTTATGTTGCCTACACCAATGACGTCAAAATGATACTGAGAAACAAGCATGGCAAGGAAAGCATTCGCGAGATTCGCTCCAAGACACTGGAAGTGGAAAACGATGGCGACAAAAGCCTGACTATCTTTGATCGACCCCGCGACGTAAAGGGCACGGCCCTGCTGAGTTTTACCCACAAGGAAGGTCCGGACGACCAGTGGCTGTACCTGCCGGCACTGAAACGTGTCAAGCGCATCGCCTCTGACAACAAGTCCGGCCCGTTCATGGGCAGTGAATTCGCCTACGAGGACATCACCTCGCAGGAAGTCGAGAAATACACCTACAAGTTCATCCGTGACGACACCCTCAATGACATGGAAGTGTTTGTATTCGAACGCTATCCGGTCGATAAAAAGTCCGGCTATACCCGGCAGATTATCTGGATGGACAAAGACAACTACAAGGAACGCAAAATCGAGTACTACGACCGCAAAAACGCACTGCTGAAGACGCTGGTTCTAGACGAATACAACCTTTATCAGGACAAGTTCTATCGCACTCACAACATGTACATGGAAAACCACCAGACCGGTAAAAGCACCCGACTGCTACAGTCCAACTACAATTTTGATGTCGAACTCAGCGATCGTGACTTCGACAAGAATTCACTGAAACGCGCACGCTAATGTTGCGTAGCGGACACAGAACCAGCAAGCCAGATGCTGATTTTATATTTTTTATAGCCACAGAAGCACACGGAACTACACGGAAAAATATCCATAAACAGCTTTATCATTCAGCGTTTTTCCGTGTGCTTCCGTGGCAAAAATATCTGTCTTTATCAGATAGAAAAAACACTGCATTCCTGTCCTCATGAAACGTCTGCCAGCTTTTGTTGCCGCATTGCTTATCCCGGCTTTCCCTGTACAAGCCGGTGAATGGAGCGGCTATGTTGCCGGCGAGTTCCTTGGCTTCACCGAAGACCCGCAGTTCTCATCACAGTACAGCAGCTACCTTTCGGTGGCTGCCGAGCCCGAATATATCCACGAATGGAATGAAGGTGCAGACATTTTCACCTTTACACCCTATGCCATCGGTGACAACCACGATTACCATCGTACACATGTCGACCTGCGGGAACTCTCCTGGATGCATGCAGCCGACGACTGGGAACTGACCACCGGTGTCAGCAAGGTGTTCTGGGGCGTTACCGAATCCATTCACCTGGTCGACATCATCAACCAGACCGACCTGGTGGTAAACGAAGACGGCGAAGACAAGCTTGGACAACCCATGGTGAACCTGTCATTGATACGTGACTGGGGCGTGGTTGACCTGTTCGTGTTGCCGGGATTCCGGGAACGAACCTTTCCCTCCAAAAACGGACGCCCCCGCTTCGGTATACCGATTGATACTGACAAGGTCTTTTACGAGTCCGGTGCCGAGGAATTACACACCGACTTTGCTGTACGCTGGTCTCATTACTTCGACCAGGTCGACGTCGGTATTGCCCATTTTCACGGCACAGCCCGTGAACCGCGCTTTCTCATCCGGCCCTCCGCGATCAACCCGGCGACCGGCGATGTCAGTGAGATCAACCCGCTTTACGAAATCATTGACCAGACCAGCCTGGACATGCAAGCCATCTATGGCAGCTGGCTGTGGAAACTGGAAGCCATCACTCGCAGCGGTCAGGGCGACCGCTTTTATTCCTATGCGGCAGGTTATGAATACACCTTTGTCGGCGTTCTTGAATCGCAGATGGACATTGGCGTGGTAACAGAATACCTGTATGACAGCCGTGGAGATTCAATCAACCAGAAGAAAGCCCTCGAGGGAGGTGCATTTTTCACCGCGCCCTTCCAGAAAGACCTGGTACTTGGTGCCCGCCTGACACTGAATGATGCCGACAGCACAGAAGTGCTCGCCACCATGATCCTGGACCTGGACGGTGGTGGCCAGGGGTATAACGTCGAGGCGAGCCGCCGATTTGGCAATAACTGGAAGCTGTCGGCTGAGGCCCGGGCACTGAGCAATATCCCGAGTGACAATAACGCCGCCAGCCTTAAAGACGATACCCGCCTGCGCATGGAACTGGCACGCTATTTCTGATTCTCTACGACAATTCAGTATCAGAAACCGGAAAATATTTACCTGCTGATATCCTCACGGGCACTGACATAACCTGTGTTCTGGTGTTTAATATGACAGGTCATCCAGTCTATTTACAGGGAGCAAATTATGTCAGAACGTAAACATTCCTCACCGACCAGCAAGAAACAGGCTACCGGCTTAACAAGACGCGAAATCATGCTTGGCATGGGCGCTGCCGCAACTGCTGCCTATGCCGGGTCCGCAATTTCTGCCATGCCGGGACATGATCACAGTAAACATTCCGCACAATTACCAGACATACTGGATGCAGCCAACAACTGCACTGATAAAGGAGAACGATGTATCGCACATTGTCTGGTGTCTTTCACAGAAGGTGATACGACACTGGCAGACTGTGCCAGCAAGGTCCACGAAATGCAGGCAATATGTGGTGCATTTTCATACCTGCTGGCAGCAAACTCCGAGTACATCAAGGAGTATGCCAGTGTATGCGAGAGAGTCTGCAAGGACTGCGAGGAAGAATGCATGAAACACAAGCAACACGTCGAGTGCAAGGCATGTGGCGAGGCATGTGCGGCACTCGTAGATCAGATAAAACTCAGACTTTCATGATAACCAGCATACGTTAGCCAAAAAAAACTCCGCCTCTGCGGAGTTTTTTTATCCGACCGATGGACAGGTAGTGACTTATAACAGCCCGTGTCGATCACTTGCTTCGATACTTCACTAACCAGCAACCTGGCAAGCAACCTTCCTTATCGCCGCAACCAGCATGCCGAGACAGGCCAGCGACAAGACAATAACTGCACCAGCCGGCAGATCGAACAACGCCGATCCGAGCAACCCCAGGCCATAACCGGCAGCCCCCAACCCATAGGCAAGCAATACTCCGCGTTTGCCTGCATTGCGGACCGATAATGCAGGAATAATCAGGCTTGCAAACACCAGATAAACACCAACCAGTTGTACTGAAGCCGTCACTGTTACCGCGAACAACAGGTAGAACAACAAGGGATGTTCATGGCTGCGTAAAAACTTCCCCAGCAGCAACACCAGTGCGTAGATAACAGTAACGGGTACCAGCTGGGCATAACCAACCCAGAGAATCTGACCGACCAGCAATTCTTTCAGGTGTTCCCCAGCTTGCGGACTGCTGGAAAGCAGCAGAATACCGCTACAGGCCGCGACAATAAATGACGTGCCAATAATCGCTTCCTGCGCGTCCGGCCAGTGACGCTCGCACCAGTACAGCAGAAACGCACCCAGCACAGCGCAGCCATAGGCCATCAGCTGTACGGCAAAACCAGGGGAATCAAGATGCATGACATGCGCCGCAATCACACCAAGACCGGCAAACTGCGCAATGGCAAGATCGATAAAGATAATGCCCCGCTGCAACACCTGGCGTCCGAGCGGTACATGGGTAGACAACACCAGTAACCCGGCAGCAAATGCCGGCCCCAGAATCGAGCTATCAAGTCCTTCGATATTCATTGCGTCACCGACAGCAGCTGCAACACAAGATCATCAAAAAGACCAAACAGGTCGGTTGCCGCTTCGTTACCACCAACCGTCGTCGGCAACATGATAGCCGGGATACCCGTGCGTTCAGACAGCCATTCTGAAGCCCTCGCCCCCTGATAGGGTGAACGAATAATCACCTTCGCTGGCTGACGCTCCATTTGTTCCAGCAACTGGCTGAGATGAGTACTGGTTGGCGGCAGGCCCGGCTTTGGTTCTAGCGTGCCGACAAGATCCAGCTCCAGCCAGTTGATCAGATAGACCCACGCATTATGATGCACCACCACAGGTAAGCCTTGCAGGGGCCGCGCCTGCCGTTCCCAACGTCCAAGTGCTGTTTGCCAGCGGGACAGAAAGTCAGACAGGTTTTCCTGGTAACGCGCCGCATGCCCTGAATCAAGGACCTGCAGTCGCTTTGCAAGCGCCTGCGCTATGACGGGAATATTTGTCGGGTCCAGCTGGATATGAGGGTTACCCCGGGCATGTACATCCCCCTCTGACCGGTCGATTCGTGTCGGGCGATCGAGCAACCGCAGGTAATCGGCTGCTTCCATGTAACCATCCGCACCGGCCTGTATGCGGGGATTGTTTGCACGTCGCTGCAACACCGGCAACCAGCCTTCCTCGAGCCCGGCGCCGGTACACAGCAGCAGATCAGCCTGCCGTACCCGCGCGATCAGGCTTGGTCGCGCTTCAATGTGGTGAACATCCTGCAGTCCTGTTGTTGCGCTGGCGGTTTTTACCAGGTCACCACCCACTTCTTTTGCCAGAGCTGCCCATTCAGGCTCACAGGTAAATACGTTCACCACGGCATAGGCACCCTGACTGGCACACATCAGCAAGCTGACCACAAGACACCATTTCCTGTATCCGTTCATGGCATTCATCTCCTAGAATTCATGGGCGCCGTGCGAGCCAAGGCTCATGATGTACTGCAAGGTCCACTGGTTATCCACAGATGTACCAGACTTGTCATAGTTGTACTGCAGTCGCAGGCGACTGAACTCACTCGGCGACCAGTCGGCCATCAGGCTCCAGCGGTATGGGTCATGGCCGTCAGCATTCAACGCCGATTCCTCCAGCACCTCATCCGGATCAAGCCCGCCGGCATCGATCACCCTGAGGTCATTGTCTGCCGACAACCAGTCATAACGTGCACCAATACGCCATTGCGGCATAAACTGGTATACCAGCTGCGCATACAAACCCTTCTGCGTGCCGTCATAGTCCAGCACTGCAGTATCGCCGTCCTCGGTAAAATCATCCCTGCCATCTTCGTCCCGGTAGAACAATTCAGTCTGGAATGTCAGATTGCGATATGACGGGTTACCCTGCGGAGCCCACTTCCAGACAAAATCCGCAATCATCAGGTTCGAGTCTCCGCTAAATGAATCTTGCGTACTTTCGCTCCCGCCATGTGCATGACCATCGCTGTTCCGGTCAACCGCATCCACCCATAATTGCGACAGGCCAGCCTGCCAGCTATGACTGGAACCGACATCACCACCAAGCTTGATAAACAGGCTCTGGCTGTTGCCCAGCGTGTCTGTTGCCTCCCCGGCGGGAAAATGATCTCCGCGCAGCGTCTCCCCACCCATCCGTATATAGAGATCGGTTGGCGCCAGCCAGCTGAACTGGATTCCGTCATCGGCATACTGCTTGCCCAGCATCGCACGATATACCAGGGGTGCATCACGGAAGTCCCAGGCATGGGTATGCACCCTGTTCAGGTAACCGACATCAGAATAGAAACGTCCAAAGCGCAGCCCGGTACCTGCCGGCATGGCCAATGCATCTATATACGCCTCTTCAACCTCAATCTCGGTTTCATCACCATCATCATGTAATGCAATCGTGGTCTGGCCAAAGAACAACTGGTCCACCGAGGCCGAAAACATCAATTCGGTCTCATCCAGCGTCAGGCCCTCGGCCGCCAGGCCTGCCTCACCGCCGAGCTGAAAGCCCGGCAACGCGTAATCGTCCGGGTCCCTCGAGTAACTGTTAAGACTACCCTGCAACACAACCGTTACTGCAGGATTAAAGGTGTTTTCCTTTTCCTGAACGCTACTGGTTGCAGCAGCCATGGCAATCTCACTGGCGGCAGCTTCTGCAGCTTCAGCCTGTTGATGCGCATCTGCAGCCGCGGCTTCCGCCTTCTCCAGGCGTTCTTCCAGGGCGCGGATGCGCTGCTCGTAGTCCTTTTGCAGTGTTTCTATCTGATGACGAATCTCTGCCAGGTCATCCGCAACAGCAAACCACGGTACAGCCAGCAGCACGACACCCACCAGCAGAAAGTAAAAACGATTCATGAAAGCACCCTCACAACTCCACGCGCAACCCGCCGTGACAATGCTCACGTGGCAGGATAACGGGAAGCAAACCGGTTAAACGGAATATCCAGACTGAGAGGGATTAAGCGGGTGGTGCCCTGGCCAGGAAGGCCTTCGTAACAGAAAAAAGAATCGGCAGGCCCTGCCAATTATTGCCCAGGCCACGAGTCGGCTGGATTTCGGCAGGCGGGTGGTTTTGTATCAGCCCATGATCAAGACCTGCTGACAGCAGGCATAATATACAGGGTTCGCCATCTGCGTGGCCGCCCAGGTCGAGCGTATGGTGCACGAAAGCCAGTTGGCCCAGAATCAGAATGACTGCCAGGAACGTGGATACAAGTCTGCCTTTCGCTGAATACATTATTACTGGTGGTATTTTATAACTGGAAACAGGAGTCATCAAGCGTGCAGGGAAACTAGCACAAGACCATAAAATTTTCTAGCCGTTATACAGGCCAGGCACCGATGGCCAGGTATCGCTCCCGCATGCCCGGCCCGTGCAAATCAGGGGACAATATACTGCTGAATGACCGCCTTGCCGGACAAACTGTCGCTGCGGACGGCAACGGCCACCAAGTGCTCCACGGCCGGCCTGAGCAGCTTGAACTGCCAGTATTTCCGCTGCTCGTCGTCACGCTGTGAAGCAAAGCTGATCGCAATCCGGCTGTCACCGGCTACTTCAAAAGCAAAATCCTTTTTTGAAGAACCAAGGCCGGTTCCAAGGGCCTTGCAATAGGCTTCCCGCAGAGTCCAGAAGGTAAAGAACTGTTGCTGGTAGTCCAGCCCGTCGAGCGCTGCCAGTGTTTCCAGTTCAGAATCTGCGAACATCTTGTCAGCAATCGCCTGCAGCTTGCCACGTCTGCCCACCCTTTCGGCATCCACACCACAATCAACATCCAGCGTCACCAGGCAAGCGCTTAGCCCTTCGGTATGTGTAAGGTTAAAACGCAATGGCGGCACACCTGCCGGACCGGCGATTTCCGGACGACCGAACTCACCAGCCGAGAATTTCCAGTCAGCCGGGTCAACGTCCACATACATCGAAAGCACCTTGCGCACCAGTGCGTGGGAAACCAGAAATGAATGCCGGTCCTTCTCAAAGTGAAAACGCTGCTGACGCTCGCGCTCCTCTTCAGAAAGCAGCAGAAGGTAATCCGACAAGGTATCGGGATCGGTTATGTCTTCCGGCACCGTCAACCACACATGCAGCTGTTGTTGCAGCTGTTCAAGCCGGGGCGTATCAATCTTATCCATGTTGTCCTGCTATCTACCCCTTTTGTCAGACACAATGCAACTGAGTATGACAATCACTCCGGCAACGCACAGTGTACTGGATAGTACATTGCATTCAACCTGGCGCACTCGCAACAGCATAGTTGCCGCAAAGACGCAGTCATAGCATCATGGAGCAATGCCGCAGACACAGGACACCCCCTTCGAGGAAATGGCCCGCAGAATCCTGTGGCGGCTGTTTCTGCTGCGCATCATCACGATTATCGGTGCCGGTGCCGGCGTCGCCATCGCCAATGATTTTTTTAAAACCGGCATCTCCGCCTTCCCGATTATTGTCACCCTGGGTCTGCTGGCCGGACTCAACATCCTGACATGGCTGCGCCTGAAGGCGTCAGTTGCCATCAGTAACACAGAAATATTCATACAGTTGCTACTGGACATTGCCGGCATCACCAGCCTGTTTTACTTTACCGGCGGTGCAGCCAATCCTTTTGTCTGGTTCTACCTGCTGCCCCTGATCATTGCCGCGACCATACTGCCCCGTACCCACACCTGGATCATGGCCGGCATCACCGTGGCCTGCTACTCCGCCCTGTTCTTCTTTGCCGTACCGATTGGTAGCGACTCCGGTCACGCGCACCATGAAAGCGGGTTCCAGATGCACGTACTCGGGATGTGGCTGGGGTTTGTAATGAGCGCCGGTTTTGTTGCCGTCATCATCGTCGGCATGGCCCACAGTCTACGGGAGCGGGATCGTAAACTGGCTGAAGCACGCGAACAGGCACTGCAGAACGAACGCCTGATTGCGCTGGGCACACTGGCTACCGGCGCAGCGCATGAACTGGGTACACCGCTGGGAACCATGGCCA
>Ga0316193_10002853_pt1 | contig 12287 bp, 7 predicted proteins | sample MerIslsedime2_MG_FD_207735 | JGI IMG/M metagenome (GOLD analysis project Ga0316193, IMG submission 207735) | Coastal sediment microbial communities from Maine, United States - Merrow Island sediment 2 | ecosystem: Environmental > Aquatic > Marine > Coastal > Sediment | place: USA: Maine... | reverse complement strand
GAGGCCGTTCGTGGCCGCCGATGCAAGCCCGGAGAGGACCCGGAAGGCGGTCTCGACGCTTGATCGCACGGATTCGAACGTGCAGGTGGTAGTGATGGATGCACGCCGGCCGGCCGTCAGATCGGCCCGGACGGTGGTGCTCGATTCGCCGTGCTCCGGTACGGGGGTGCTCCGCCGGAGGCCGGATGCGCGGTGGCGGTTGTCCGAGCGCCGTCTCGAGTCCTTGCTGGATCTGCAAGTCGAGTTGCTCGATGCGTGTGCGGAAGTGTTGGAACCGGGCGGTCTGCTCGTGTATTCGACCTGCTCGCTGGAGACAGAGGAAAACGAGGGGCAGGTAGAGGCATTCCTGTCCCGGAGGCCTGAGTTCAGCCGGGAGCCTCCAGGGCCACGGACCGGACTCGCGGCTGACTGCATGACAGACAGGGGAGACCTGGAAATTCTACCGTTTCGATCGGGAACAGACGGTGCTTTCGCAAGCCGACTGAGGAAAGGCGGCAGGGAATGACGTACAGGCGGCGGCGGGGGCTGGGTGGAGGAAAGGCCCCGCGGGGAGGCACCGCTGGCGACCAGGGCGGCAACGGACCCTCGGGGGGAGACACGCGGTCCACGGAGCATCGTTCAGCGCCGCGTGCGACCAGTCGGGGCGACTCATCGAGTGGGTGGAAGCCGTGGGCCGTCGCCGTCGTGATCGTGGGCGGCCTGTTTCTGGCCGGATATCTCACGGCGGACCTTTGGCTTACGCCGGGCGAGAGTCCGCCGGAACTCGCCCATCTCGTGACGGTTCCCGAACTCGTCGGGTTGTCCGATCAGGAGGCCCGAAGCCGCCTCGATGAGGTCGGACTCGAACATGAGGTCCGGTCGGCCGTGTCGCACCCGGATGCCCCGAAAGGGGCGGTGCTGGCACAGAGTCCGATTCCCGGGCAGCAGGTTCGCCCTGGTGCTCCGGTTAAGGTCACGCTCAGCCTTGGACCGGAAATGCACTCGATTCCCGATGTCTCGGGTCTCTCGGCGCGCCAGGCGTCGATCGTGCTCGATAGACTCGGATTCAGGGTGTCGACTCGCGAGGCGAATCACTCGATCGAAGCCGGTCGCGCCTTCGGTACGGAACCAGGTCCCGGCACCGAAGTCACGGTTCCGGCGGACGTCACGCTCCTGGTGAGCAAGGGCTCGCCACTGACGACGGTTCCGGACCTGTCCGGCCGGCACATCGATGACGCGCTCGAACTCCTCGAACGGTCCGGTCTCAGCCTTGGGGCGATCAGTTACGACCCCCTCTCGTTCGATGCACCCGGGAGGATCGTGGGCCAGTATCCGCCCGGTGGCTACGGGCTGCGCCAGGGCGACCCGGTTGAAGTCAGGGTCGCCGGTCGGCCGGAAGAAGTGAATCGAAGTCGGCCGGATCTGCCCGCGCGTCCGGATTCCGAACAGCCCGAGGAGCTCTGAGCTACAGTGGACCTGCGTGTCGCGATCGTCTCGAATTGGGGCTATAAGCTCGCCGCCCTCGTAATCGTCTCTCTCCTGTGGCTCAGCCTCAGCGCGGACGAACGCCAGTCTCAGCCGGTTCGAACGCGCGTGGCGGTGGAAGTGCTGGATTCCGCCTGGGTCCTGGTGGATGCGCCGGAAGAAGTCAGCACGACGTTTCAGGGACGAAACCGCGACCTGCTCGGGCTGCTCGTGAACGAGCCGGAGATTCCGGTCGTGATCGACTCGGTAACGGAGGCTACGATGCGGGTCGAGCTCGACGAGGCTCGGGTCCGATACGATCGGGAGCTCGATGTCCGTCCGACATCCATCGTTCCGCGGGCGCTTACGCTTCAGTTCGAACAGCGCGCCGAGCGCCGGGTGCCGGTGGTGGCGGAGATCGATGCAGTTCCCGCGACAGGATTCACGGTGCTGCGACCGATTCTCGTGTCGCCCGACACGGTTACGGTACGTGGACCCGCTTCCGAGGTAGAGCGGATCACGCGGGTCGCGACGCGCCGCATCGGGCTCGAGGACATCTCCAATACGGTGATGCGCGATCTGCCGATCGAGCTGCCGACGGGTGTGCGAAGCGTCAGCGTTGAGCCGACGTCCGCCCTGGTGACGGTCGAAGTCGATTCACTGGTGATTCTTCGGAAGCGTCTGCCGGTTCGGCTCACGGGACCGGGAAGCCAGGGCGTCAGCGTCACGCCGGACAGCGTCGAAGCCGTAATCAGAGGGGCGGCGACCGCCGTCCGGATGCAACTGGAAGCGCTCGACCACGCGGAGGCCGAGCTTTCTGGTGCGCCGGACGGCCCGACCCGGGTACCCGTGCGCACGACGTTGCCCGATTCCGGGTTCGTTTCCGTGCGTTTGTCGCCACCGGAAGTCACGGTGCAGCCCGGCTCGGGTCCGTGAATCCGGTCTGGTACGGGGGACCGGTTCTCGGGATCGAGTCATCCTGTGACGAGACGTCTGCTGCGGTAGTCAGGGACGGCCGGGTCCTTGGTCACGTCATCCTCTCCCAGGATGCACACGAACGATTCGGCGGTGTCGTCCCCGAGATCGCGGCACGAGCACATCTGCGTCAGATCGACACGGTCGTGACCGAAACGCTGGCTGAAGCGGGTGTCGAGCCCGGAGAGTTGGGAGGCGTCGGAGTCACGGCGGGTCCCGGCCTGGTCGGCGCGCTGCTCGTCGGGCTGAATTGGGCCAAGGGCTTTGCCTGGGCGCTGGGGAAGCCACTCGTGGGCGTCCAGCACATGGAAGCGCATCTGTTCGCCAACTCGCTGGAGTCCGCGGAGGCCAGACCGCCGTTCGTGGCCCTGCTGGTATCAGGCGGACACACACTTCTGCTGCACGCGGAAGCGTGGGGTTCGTATACGCTGCTCGGACAGACCCGGGACGACGCGGTCGGCGAGGCGTTCGACAAGGTGGCCCGTCGGCTGGGACTGGGGTACCCGGGCGGACCAGAGATCGAGCGCGTAGCCCGCGGCGGAGAGCCGGGGCGTTTCAAGCTCCCCAGGCCGATGCTCGCAGCTCATCACACTCCCGCCGATCCCGCCTACTTCGACTTCTCGTTCAGCGGTCTGAAGACAGCGACGGCTCTCGCCGCGGCGGAACTGGAGGCCGGGGGCGAATCGGAGTTTGCCCGGGCGGTTCCCGACCTGGCGGCCGAGTTCCAGCAGGCCGTAGTGGACACGCTGGTCGCCAAGGTCCTGCGAGCCGTGGAGTGGACGAACTGCAACCGAGTCCTGCTCGGGGGTGGAGTGGCCCGGAACGGACCGCTGCGGGAACGGCTGCGCGACGTGCTGGGTGACTCCGGCAGGCTCTATTCGCCGTCGCCTCGTCTCGCCACAGATAACGCCGCTATGGTGGCATGTCTCGCAGAGCACAGGCTCCGAGCGGGTGAGGTCGCGGACCTGAGTCTCAATGCTGATCCCTCACTTCCATTTCCGGGACTCACGCCACTGGATTCGCTCGCGAGTCGCGGTGTGAAAATCGGAGGAGCGCCATGTATCCCGAGTTGATCACCCTCGATCTGCCGGTGCTGGGCACGATCACAATCACCTCGTTCGGGGTGATGATGGCCCTGTCGTTCCTCACCGGCTTCTGGATCGTCCGCCTCGAATTGCTCCGGAAGGGAATGGACGAGGAACTCGCCGGAGATGTCCTGATGGGGGCGATCATCGGGGGGATCGTCGGCGCGAAGGTTTACTACGTGCTGCTCAACTGGCCTCAGACGGTCCAGGACCCGTTCGGAATGCTTTTCTCACGAGCCGGCCTCGTCTGGTACGGCGGGTTCATTGGAGGAGCGATCGGAGTCTCCCTGGCGATTCATCGCCGGAAAGCGCCGGTCCCGGTTCTCGCCGATGTCTGCGCACCCGCTCTCGCCCTGGCGTACGCCGTGGGGCGAATGGGCTGTTTTCTGGTGGGCGACGACTATGGTCGTCCGACGGACAGCTGGGTGGGGATCGCGTTCCCGAACGGCAGTCCGCCCAGTACGGCCGGGAACCTCCGTCGCATGTTCGGAGTTTCCATTCCCGAGTCCGTTCCCGACACGGCCGTTCTCGCTGTTCACCCCACCCAGCTGTACGAGATCGGCATGTCTCTGCTGATCTTCGCGATTCTGTGGCGGCTGCGCCGCAAACCGTGGCAAGCGGGTCGCCTGTTTTCGCTGTGGCTTGCCCTCGCCGGGCTCGAGCGGCTGATCGTCGAGTTCTTCCGGGCAAAGGACGATCGGTTCTTTGGTTTTCTGACGCTCGCCCAGCTGATCAGCATCGGTCTCATCGTACTCGGAACATGGCTGTTCATCCGGCTCGGCGCCTCAGAAACAGGGGACTCGCCCTCGAGGGCGTAACACCGCCTCCGTGCGCGTACCGGCCCTCGCACCCGTCCTGTTGCTGCTTGCTTCCAGCGCGACCCTCGTCGTACCGGGAGATGCGCGGGCCCAGGGAATCGCCGACCGTGAGATCGTAGATCTGCAGTTCGAGGGCAACGAAGCGTTTCCGGAGAAGGATCTTCGCACGGCGATCCTGACCGACCAGACGCAGTGCAAGAGCTTCCTGTTCAACTTCCCGTTCATGATCTGTCCGTTGACGGATTGGGGTTTTGCTCACTCCCGCGAATACCTGGACGAAGGGGAGCTGCCGCTCGATGTGATCCGGCTCCAGCTGTACTACCGTCAGCGAGGATTTCGCGAAGCTACGGTGGACACGACGGTGACGCGGGATGACGAGACTGCGCGAATCCTGTTCCAAATCAGCGAGAATGATCCAACGCTGATTTCCAGCATCGGGGTCGAAGTGGTCGGTGATGCAATCGACTCCGCGACCGTTCTGTCGCATCTGCCGACTGCGGCAGGGGATCGGCTGGATCTCATTGCGTTGCAGCTGGGCGAAGCCACCGTCACAGATCAATTGCGGCGCGCAGGCTATGTGGATGCCGCCGTCCTGCGCGACTACTTCATTCCCAGGGATTCGCGACAGGCTGATGTTGTGATGCGGGTGGACCCCGGGCCGCGGGTGCGGATCGGCGAGGTGCGGATCGTGGGAGCGGAGGACGTCGGCGAAGAGGTCGTCCGTTCGTTGCTCGACTTCAAGAGCGGCGACTGGTTCGAGGAAACCCGTATCATTGAGAGCCAGCGCCGGCTGTTCAATCTCGACGCCTTCCGCTACGCGAACATCGCTTCCGAGCGAGCGAGCGACACGCTGATCGACCTTCTCGTGCAGGTCGCCACGGCCAAACCTCGGGCGGTGACGGCGGGCTTCGGCGTCCAGACAAATGAGTGCGTGCAGATCGAAGGGCAGTTGATGAACCGGAACTTCCTCGGTGGAGGAAGAACGTTCCGGGTCACCGGCCGGCTCTCAAACCTGCTCACCAAACAGCTGAACGGGAATTTCCCGTGCAACGGCACCAGCTCCGACGAGGTGTACCAGGAACTGAACTGGCTCCTGGACCTGTCCTTCATCCAGCCCGTGTTCTCGGGGAGCCGGAACTCGCTGCAGCTGCGTCTGTTCACCGAGCGGGAGACGATTCCGGACCTGTTCGTTCGCACGGGGGTCGGTGGGGAAGTCGCGTTCAACTGGCTGGTCATGCCCCGCATGTCGATGCGGCCGTCATACCGCCCGGAGTTGACGGCATTCGGTGAGCAATCCGCGGACATCTATTTCTGCGTCAACTACGGACTCTGCACGCCCGAAGACATAGCGCTGCTGTCGGAAAGTAAGTGGTTGTCGCCTCTCCGACTCTTGTGGGCCTGGAATCGGACCGACAATCCGCTTGCCACGACGAGAGGATACTACATCGCGGCAGAGGGAGAAGCGGCGGGATCGTTCACTTTCTCCGACTACCAGTATATCCGGGGAAGCGTAGAATCCGCCGGATTCCAACCGGTATTCGGGAGCGCGGTCCTGGGAGCGCGAGTTCGGTTCGGAGGAGTGCGGGGAATGTCCGGGACCGTGTTCGGCGGAGAGGACGCGGACGTCGAGATCATTCACCCGACCAAGCGGTTCTTTTCGGGCGGTCCGGTGAGCGTACGTGGCTTCGGACTCAATCTGCTCGGCCCCACAGTTCTCGTGATGTCGGACCTGGACGACTGCGGCTCGGGCTTCTTGACGCCCGAGGAACTCCAGGAATGCGCAGATGCACTTCCGCCGACCGCGTTCGACGAGCGCCCTGTCGGCGGGAACGTTCTGCTGGAGGGGTCGCTCGAAATGCGGTTTCCTTTGAGCACCAGATTCACGATCGTCGGATTCGTCGATGCCGGGCAGGTATGGAGGAGCTTCGACGAGCGGGCTGCGCTGATCGCGACGCCCGGCGTCGGAGTGCGCTTCAACAGCCCCATCGGCCCCCTGCGCATGGACCTGGGATACAACCCTTCGGGCGAGGTTCTCAAGCCGGTGGTCGCCGTTCGCTCGGAGACGGGGGTGATCGTCGAGCTGGAGGATCCGGTGCCCTACGATCCGTATGGCTGGGACGATCCCTCGTTCTTCACCGAGTTCTGGCGCCGGATCCAGTTGCAGTTCTCGATTGGCGAGGCGTTCTGAGATGATGATGGAGTCTGCCGGCTCGCCGGGCGCACCAGGGGCGTCGAGAGCCCTCTTGTCGCGGGTGATTCAGTGGCTCGGGAGGCTGGCCGGGTCGCTGACCCGAGTCGCGCTCGGGCTGGTCGGGCTCGCCTTCCTCGCCGCGGCCGGGGCACTTGTATTCGTCAGTCAGACGGTCGTGGGCAGACAGGCGGTAGCCGACCTGGTCGAGGGAGCCCTCGAAGGTACGGTCAACGGAGAAGTCCGGATCGGCCCGATTCTCGGCGGCAACCTCCTGTCGCACGCGCTACTGGAGCGATTCGAGATCACGGACCCGGATGGGCGTCTGTTCGTCGGCATCGACTCGGTGCGGCTCCACTACAATCCCATCAGTCTGCTCGTCGGTACGTTCCGGTTCGACGCGGTCTCGATGCGGCGGGTCCACCTCGTCCTGCGGCAACACGAAGACGGACGCTGGAACTTCGACCGGACCTTCGGCGACGAGGAGGCGATCGAGCCGGACTCGACCGACGACGGGCAGCAGGGAAATGACCGGGTCCTCTTGTTCGATGTGGAAGTGCTGGAAGGCGAAATCGAGGTCCACGTTCCCTGGGCCACGGACCTCACGGGCACGGCCCGGGACAGCGCCGTGCTGCAGGGGCTGCGCGGTGACCACCTGTGGCGCATCCGCTCGGTCGGTCCCGACCGGTACGAGCGCGAACTTCTGCTCCGCCAGCTGTCAGGTCGGTTCCCGCTGATCCGCATTGTGGATCCCGTTCGTCCGCTTCGTTTCGACATGGACGGTGTCTCCGCGCTGGCTGACGTCGTCACCCAGACGCTGGAGATCGAATCCCTGGACGGGTCCGTCGTCATCGCCGATACGGTACGAATTCAACTCGACGCTCTCGACCTCGCGGCTTCGTCGATTTCAGGATCTGGCTGGGTAAGGCCCGTGAGTCCGGTCGAGTTCGACTTCGACCTGAAAGCGGACCCGGTCAGTTTCGAGGAGCTGCAGTGGATTCCGTTACCGATGCCGAACCGGGGGGAGGGACCTGCTGATCTTCACCTGTATACGCGCAACGAGACGATCATCGTCCAGGCCGCGAACGCTGACGTGCGGGTCGATGACTCCCGGGTGCAGGGCGGGCTCAGCGTCGCCCTGGAGTCGCCCCCCCGGTTCGAGAGCCTCGACGTGCGTCTCGCCCCGCTGCGCCTGGCACTGGTGGACGAGGTGCTGGAGCGGGAGGACGGAATGGACGGGTACCTGCGCGGATCGGTGAGTGCCAGCGGCCCGATCACGCTGTTGTCGATCGATGCGGATATGTCTGTGGAAGACCCTCCCGGTGTCGACAGACCGGCAGCATCCCTCATCCAGGCGACAGGCGGAATCGCGATCGTCGAGCCACGTCGAATGGCCGGGTTGAATCTCAACCTGCGGAACTTCGAGCCACGCTGGGCCGGAATCGTCGGAATCGAGACCACACTCCCCGGGCGCTCGACGGGGAGAGTCGTGTTCGACGGGATCGCGGGTGGGCGCTTCACGTTCGACGCCGACCTGTCGCATTCATTGCCAGGCCAGAACCCGTCCGGGATCGCCGGCGGTGGCATGGTGGACCTGCACGGTGAGCAGGAGATAGACCTGTCCTTCGAATTCGCTCCGCTCGTGCTGGCGATCGTCGATCCACTGCTTCCCGATGGCGTTTCGGTGCTCAGCGAGGTGAGAGGTCCGTTCGCGGCGAGTGGATCGCTCGATGATCTGCAGATCACGACCGATCTCCAGACACCGCGCGGTCAGCTCCAGTTCGACGGTCGATTCGACCTCGTATCGGAGGACAAGAGTTACGATGCGACACTGCTTGCCCGTGACATCCAGCTTGCCGAGTGGATCGAAAATGGTCCGACCACCCGCCTGGCCGTGGAGGGCCGGGTCGACGGAATCGGCACAGATCCGGCGACTCTCGATGCCCGATTCGACCTGATCGTACTCCCATCGCTGTTCGAGGGAGCGCGTGTGGACTCGAGTATCGTCCGATTTACTCTCGCGGACGGCCTGGCGACGGCGGATACCTTCGCCATCCGAACACGAGTCGGGAGCGTGGATGGCCGGGGTTCCTTCGGACTTACCGAGAGCCGCAGCGGCTCCCTGATCCTCGACATCGAGATTCCGGATCTCGCCGAATGGAACGCCTGGTTTGTGGAAGGACGGAACCCGGCGCGCATCGAAGAGGACGTCTCCGAGCTGTTCGAGACCTTTGGTCCGGGTGGCGGGGAAGAGGACCCAACGCAGGACACGGGAGAGGCCCTCCCGGACACGGTGTCAGGTGGCCTGGAGGCACTCGGTGTCCTGTACGGAAACGTGGAGGACTTCTCGTTCGGTGGACGAGCGCGTGCCCGCAACCTGGCCTGGGGTGATCTCAGGACCGACTCGATCCAGGTTACGCTCGATCTTCCGGACCCGCGGGACCCGGACTCTCTGGTCGTGCACGGATCTGCATGGTCCAGCACGATCTACGGACGCGAACTCGACACGCTCGATGTGCGTTGGACCCGCCACACGGCGGAAAGCCACGAGGTTTCGTTGTACGCCACGCGGGACACGAGCCTCGAACTCGATGTGAGCACGGGAATCCTGTGGACGGAACGTCAGAAAGCGTTCCGGCTCAACCGGCTTCGGATGATGGGCGCCGGCAGGGCACTCGCGCTGCGCGACACCGCGGTGATCACCTACGGGGTGACCGGATTCACGGCGAGAGGTGTCCGGCTCGATGGCTCGGATGGCGCTTTCTTCGAGGTCGACGGGGCCGTTCCGGACAGCGGTCAGGCGGCCCTCGACCTGCGGGTGCGCGGACTGCACCTGCAGAATTTCCTCGAGGCCCCGGGCAATCCGTGGGACCTTCGCGGACGAATCGACATCGACCTGCAGATTCGCGGCACAGCCGACGCGCCGCTGGCCGACCTGCAGGCCACGATCGACACCCCATCGATCCGCGGCATCGGCTACGAGAGGTTGACGACAGATCTCAGCTATGCCGGTCGGAGACTCGCCGTGAACTCGGCCCTGGTCACTGAGGACGCCGAGATCGCCAGGGTCGACGGATTCCTGCGGGTAGACCTGTCGCTGCGGGAAGTGGAGCAGCGACTGCTCGACGAACCGATCGATCTGCTCGTGGCGGTGGACAACATGCCACTGCAGGCGCTCGAGCTTCAGGTGGAGTCGCTCAAGGACGTCGAAGGAACCGCGCTGGGCGAGTTTCGGGTTACCGGACGACCCGGGGAGCTTCGATTCGACGGAAGGACCAGTATCCAGAGGGCGGCTGCCACGATTCCGTCGCTTGGTATCCGGGTGCAGGACGTGATGGGAGGTCTCGTGTTCGAGGGCGCGGACGCGCGGATTGACACGCTGAGCCTCAGCTCGTCGGCCGGGGGAACGGCCGTGGTAGAGGGTGTTGTCGGAGTGCAGGATCTTACCGACATGCCACTCGACCTCGCGTTCCATGCAAACCAGTTTCTGGGAATCGATCGCCGGAGCATGCGGGCCACGTTCGACGGCGAAGGCACGTTGACCGGGAGCTATCGTCGTCCCGAGCTCGGCGGCCGGTTCCAGGTGTCGAATGGCCAGGTCGATGCCGAGCGGTTCGTGCGTCAGCGGCGGGTGGTGGACCTCACGGACCCCTCCGTGTATGCGCTGCTCGATACGATCGTGGTACGGGATCAGCGGCTGATCGGCCGGCTGGAGAATCCGTTCCTGCAGAATATGAAGATGGACGCCGAGCTTAGAGTGGGACCTGATTTCTGGCTTCGCTCGAGCGCCCTGGACGTGGAGCTTCGCGGTAACCTGCAGGTGCGGATGGACAGGGCGGCGGGGGAACTGACAGCTGTCGGCACGTTGTCGCTGCCCAGGGGCAAGTTCCGGTACGTGTCCGGCACCGGGACGGATCTGGCGAGTCTGTACTCACGCCAACTCCAGATCGCGCGGGGCGACATAACCTTCGTGGGAACCCCCGGATTGGATCCGAATCTCGACATCGATGCCGAATATCGGACCCAGGGAGAAATCGGGAGGGTGACGATCCAGGTTCACGTAGGTGGATCGTCCCTCGCTCCGACAATGACCACGAGCAGCGACCCGCCACTGCCCGAGTCGGACCGGATCTGCTACCTGCTGTTCTCGACGGCCTGCTTCAGCGCGTCGAACCAGGGCGGTGAGTTCGCGACCACGCTGGTGCGCGAAGGTCTCCTGGGGTCGGTAAGCAACCAGGTGTCGCAGGTTCTGGTCGGCGGTGTAGGGCTCGTCGACTACGTGGACATCCGGTCGTCCGGAGCCGCGGAAGGGGAGCTGAACTCCGGTTCGACGGGCCTGCTGTACAGTACGGAGATCGAGATCGGACGCTACCTGACGCCCGACCTGTTCGTAAAGGTCACTCAGCCGCTCGGCGGGCGGCTCCCGGGCATGACGATCGATTGGGTGTTTCTGCCTGCATGGCGACTCGAGTTGAAGACGGAAGACCGGTTCAACCGTTACGCATCCTACGGCTACAGTTTCAGTACCTACAGCTCCCGGACCTATGGCCTGATGCTGTTTCGGGAATGGGAGTTCTGACGGAGCTTTGTTCTCGAGTTCCGCGGGTACTGCCGGGACGCAGTACAGATCGCTAAATTAGCCCCCCCGAATCGGGCGGCGACCCTAGTTGAACACAGGCGGACCGGAGCTGCATGACGAACCAGGCACAGGCGTTTCGACAGGTCGGTGCGCGTGGTTGAATTCCCGTCCCCCGATTCCGAGCGCTTCCTGGTGCTCGTGAACCCGAGGGCGGCGGGCGGGCAGCCCGCTGCCCTCCGACGTCGCATCGGGGGAGCCATGGCCGCCCGCGGTGTGCCGTTCGACATCGTCGAGACCTCCACGCCGGAGGAAGCCCTGACCGTGGTTCGGACGGCCGCGTTGCGCGGGTTTCGGGCTGTCGTGGCCGCCGGCGGAGACGGAACGATCGCACTCGCGTTGCGGGGTACGGCGGGCACGACAACGCCGGTCGGAATTCTGCCGTTCGGGACCGGGAATCAGCTGGCGCTCAACTTTGGCATTCCGCTGTCTCTCGAAGAGGCGGTTCGGGTGGCCGTGGAGGGTGCGACGGAGAGGATCGACCTGGGGCGGATCGGCGACGAAAGGTTTGCCCTGATCGCCGGAGCCGGTCTTGACGCGAGCGTGATGGCAGAGACCACGTCGGAGATGAAGAGTCGCCTCGGAGTTCTCGCATATTTCTACGCCGGGTTGAAGAACGTGGTTACCGCGAAGCCGATCTCGTACCGGATCGTGGCTGACGACCAGGAGATCGAGGTCCAGGCCGTGATGGTCCTGCTGGCGAATGCCGGGCTGCTTGGCGCCGGCTCGCTGCCGGTGGAAGTGCAGGTGGCGCCCAAGACATCTTTCCAGGACGGCCTGCTCGACGTGGCCGTGTTCGCTCCCCGCCACCTCCCGGACATGGCGGGGATGTTGTGGAAGGTGGCGCTGAAGCGGTATACGGGGGACGATCGCATGATCTTCCTTCAGGCGCGGAAAGTCCGCGTCGAATCGGATCCACCGGTCGCCGCGCAGGTGGACGGCGAGGCGCGCGGGGTGACTCCGATCGAAGCGGAGATCGATCCTCTCGCCGGCCGCATCCTGGTCCCGCGGAACACGTGAACGGCTCGAGACCAAGGGAGCGTCTAACTCCGGTTTCACGCCCGGAGCAAGCCGTTCCATATGCCGCGGCGATTCCCGCCGAAGTCCTTCATGCGATCGCCGAACAGGTCGGTACACCCGCG
>Ga0316193_10002850_pt1 | contig 12294 bp, 8 predicted proteins | sample MerIslsedime2_MG_FD_207735 | JGI IMG/M metagenome (GOLD analysis project Ga0316193, IMG submission 207735) | Coastal sediment microbial communities from Maine, United States - Merrow Island sediment 2 | ecosystem: Environmental > Aquatic > Marine > Coastal > Sediment | place: USA: Maine... | reverse complement strand
AACCGCCTTTCACGGGCCCTCGGCTCGTCCACCAAGATTCACGAAAGTGGCAAGGAACGCGGCCAAGTCCGAATCAGCTACTCGAGCTTCGACGAGCTAGACCGCTTAATCGACAAACTCACCTAGGCGACCCGGGGCACAGGGTCCCGCTCGGGAGCACGTGCGTCGCTAGCCGTTCTCCGGTCGTGCAGTGCCGATGTCCTACATGATCCGGGCTTCGGCGGCGTCTACTGTGTTGCTGAGGAGCATGGCGATCGTCATCGGTCCGACCCCGCCCGGCACCGGTGTGATGTGCGACGCGCGCTCCTTGGCGCCTTCGAAGTCGACGTCACCGGTCAGGGTGCCGTCATCGAGGCGGTTGATGCCGACGTCGATCACGACTGCGCCTTCTTTGATCCAATCGCCCTTCACCAGGTTCGCGCGGCCGACCGCGGCGATCACGATGTCGGACTCGCGGACGCGGTCGGCGAGGTCTTCGGTTCGTGAGTGCGCGATCGTCACTGTCGCGTGCTTCTCGAGGAGCATCAGGGCAATGGGTTTGCCGACCAGGGTGCTTCGGCCGAGGACGAGAGCGCGCTTGCCTTTGGGGTCACAGCCCACGTTCTCGAGCATTCGCATGCAACCGCTGGGCGTGCACGGGCGAAGCCCTCCTCGGCCGACGACCAGTAATCCGGCGTTGAACGGGTGCAGGCCATCGACGTCTTTTGCGGGGTCGATCGCATCGACGATGGTCTGGTCATGTAGATGATCCGGCAAAGGCAGCTGGACGAGGATGCCGTCGATGTGATCGTCGCCGTTGAGCTCGAAAATCAGCGCCATGAGGTCGGCCTCGGCCGTCTCTGTGGGGAGCCGGTGGACGCGCCCCTCGATTCCGGCTCTGGCCGCGGCGCGCTCCTTGTTGCGGACGTATACCTGAGAGGCAGGGTCGTCCCCGACGAGCACTACGTCCAAACCCGGCGCTCGGTTGTGCGTCGCCTTGAACGCCTCCGCCCTCGCCTTGACCTCCGCCCGCACCTCTTTGGCAAGCGCCTTCCCGTCGATCAACTCAGCCATGGGCGGGGTCTACCAGGAGCCCCGCCAGTTCTCAAACCAGCGGCCCCGGTGGAAATCGCGGCTTGGCGTGGTATGCCGCGGGGCCATGTTCGACCCCGTCTCCCCGCAGGTTTCGTTCACCGAGCTCGACGCGACCCAACTCGCGTTCTGGGAAAACGCTCGCATTTTCGAGAAGACCCTGGAAGGCGGCGAGGCGAAAGAGGCCTTCATCTTCTACGAGGGCCCACCAACGGCGAATGGCATGCCCCACCCCGGTCACGTGCTCACCCGAGTCATGAAGGATGTGTTCCTGCGCTACCGGACGATGTGCGGTTACCACGTACCCCGGCGCGCCGGCTGGGACACCCACGGTCTCCCGGTCGAGGTCGAGGTCGAAAAGGAGCTCGGCATCAGCGGCCGCGAGGCGATCGAGGACTACGGGGTCGAGGCGTTCAGCCGCAAGTGCATCGACTCGGTGTTTCAGTACATCGGCGAGTGGCAGAAGATGAGCCAGCGAATCGGTTTCTGGGTCGATTTCGATTCTGCGTACGTCACCTTCCACAAGTCGTACGTCGAAAGCGTGTGGTGGGCGCTTTCCGAGATGTTCAACAAGGGGCTGCTCTACCAGGGCTACAAGGTCGTGTGGTGGTGGCCGCAAGGTGGGACGGCGCTTTCCGCGGGTGAGGTCGGCCAGGGGTATAAGACGCTCGACGATCCATCGGTGATGATTCGCTTCCCCGTCAAAGGCGAGGACCGCACCTCGTTCCTGGCATGGACGACGACCCCTTGGACGCTTCCATCGAACATCGCGCTCGCCGTCGACGCCAAGACCGACTACGCGACCGTCGAGATCGAAGGTGGCGAGCGCTTAGTTCTCGCCGCCGCGCTCGTAGGCAAAGTCTTAGGCGACGACGTGAAGGTCGTGGCGACGCGCAAGGGCTCCGAGCTCGTCGGGTTGAGCTACGAGCCGCCGTTCCGTTACGCGGAGCCCGAGGGCGGCCCTGCCTGGGAGGTCGTCGATGCGGATTTCGTGTCGCTCGACAGCGGTTCCGGCCTCGTTCATCTCGCGCCGGCGTTCGGTGAGGACGATTTCCGGGTTTGCAGGGAAAAGGGCATGGGCTTCCTTCAGCTCCTGAAGCCGGACGGCACCTTCCCAGACGAAGTGACCGACTTCGCGGGGAGGTTCTGCAAGGAGGCGGACCGGGACATCATCCGCAACCTCCGCGCCCGTGAGGTGCTCTTCAAGGAAGAGGTGTACCGCCACGACTATCCGTTCTGCTGGCGTGCGATGCAGGACCCGCTGATCCAATACGCACGCCGATCCTGGTTTATCCGTACCACACAGGAGATCGACCGCGTCAAAGAGAACAATCAAGATGTGCACTGGGAGCCGGAGCACATCAAGACCGGCCGCATGGGGCAGTTCCTCGAGGGCAACGTCGATTGGGCGCTGTCACGAGAGCGCTTCTGGGGAACGCCACTTCCGATTTGGAAGAACGATGAGACCGGTGCGGTAGAGTCGGTCGGTTCGGCAGCCGAGATTCTCGAACGAAACCCCGACGCGTTTGCGCACTTCGAAAAAGCAAAGGCTGTGGATCCCACGTTGCAGGACCACCTGATGGTTCACAAGCCTTGGATCGACGAGGTGACCTGGACCAACGACGGTGAGCCGGGCGTGTACCGGCGCGTCCCTGAGGTCATCGACTGCTGGTTCGATTCGGGCTGTATGCCGTTCGCGCAGTGGGGTTTTCCGCACCAGAACAGGGAAGGCTTCGAGAGCAGCTTCCCGGCCGATTTCATCACCGAAGCGGTCGATCAGACCCGCGGCTGGTTCTACTCGTTGATGACGATCAGCTCGCTCATGTTTCCGGAGCGCCCCCTGCCCCATCCGTTCAAAAACTGCGTCGTCCTCGGTTTGATGACCGACGAGAAGGGCAAGAAGCTCAGCAAGCGCGACAAGAACTACACCGACCCGCTGGTGCTCATGGATCGCGTGGGCGCGGATGCGGTCCGCTGGGCGCTCTATGCGGGCACGGTGCCTGGGCAGAATACGCGGTTCTTCGATGACGCGGCGACCGACGCTGTGCGCGAATTCCTCTTGAAGATCTGGAACGTCTATAGCTTCTTCGTGACCTACGCGAATATCGACGGGTGGACCGCAGCTGTCGACCGTCCGCCGCTCGAGGAGCGGCCCGACATGGATCGTTGGGTGCTTGCCGAGCTCGATGCGACGGTGCGCGCGGTTCGAGAAGAGCTCGATGACTACAAGAGTCACATGGCGGTGCGACACCTCCTCGGCTTCGTGGATGGGCTGTCGAATTGGTATGTCCGCCGGAGCCGGGCGCGCTTCTGGGCCTCGGATGATTCTGCCGACAAGCGCGCGGCGTTCAGCACGCTCTACGAGGTGTTGGTCGACCTGACCAAGCTTGCGGCGCCGTTCATCCCCTTCATGACCGAGACGCTGTTCCAGAACCTGGTTCGCAAGGACGACAACTCCGCACCGGAATCGGTGCACCTGGCGTCGTTTCCGGAGCAGGATGAAGCACGCGTCGACGAAGAGCTCCGGCGGACCATGGAGCGGGTTCGAAACGTGGTGACCCTGGGGCAGCGCGTTCGAAACGAAAACAAGCTCAAGGTGCGGCAGCCGCTCGCGGAAGCGATTGTCGTCGTGGCGGATGATACCGAGCGGCAGGCCATCGACCGTTTCGCGAGTGCGATCCGAGAGGAGCTCAACGTGCGTGAGCTCGGGTTTACACAGGAGCCACGCAAGTACGTCGAGTTCGAGCTGGTTCCGAACTTCCGCGTGCTGGGACCGAAGCTTGGCAAGCAAGTCCCGGCCTGCAAGAAGGCCCTCGCCGAGGCGGACGGTTCTGCCCTCTACGCCGAGATGGAAGAAAACGAGAAGATCATCGTCGAGCTTCCGGACGGCCCCATCGAGCTCACTCCGGAGGAGGTCGAGGTACGGCTGAGCGCTCGCGAAGATTTCGCTGCGGCATCGGGCGCGGGCCAAGTGGTCGTGATCGACACGCGGGTCGACGACAGCCTTCGCCGCGAAGGCCTCGCCCGCGAGGTGGTCAATCGCATTCAACGAGCCCGCAAGGCCATGGACCTGGCCTACGAAGCGAGAATCGACGTGAGCTGGAACGCCGACGGCGACCTGTCACAGGCAATCGAAGAGCACGCCAATCGCATCGCCACGGAGACCCTCGCCACCGGATTCACCCGAGGCGGTCCAGACACCAGCAGCGAGCACGACACCGAAATCGACGGAACCCCCCTAGCCCTCGCGATCACGCCCGCGTAGCAAAAAGGGGTCAGCTGGCGAGAGGCTCCGCGCCGTCCGCGCGTGCCCTTTTTTCCCTGCGCCCATCGACGAAGCCTTCGATGAGAATCAAGGTCACGCCGATCGTGATCCATGCGTCGGCGACGTTGAAGGTGGGGTACGCCCAACGGTCGTTGAGGTGAAAGCGGACAAAATCGATGACGTAGCCCAGACGCACACGGTCTACGAAGTTCCCGACGGCGCCCGCGATGATCAGCGGAACACTGATCGCGAACAGTGTGCCCCCGCGACCGGTAACGAACATCCAGAGTAGAAGAACCACAGCTCCGGCCGCGGCGACGTAGAAGACGCCCTTGCGCACCAGCGTCGGCATGTCGCGCATGAATCCAAATGCGGCGCCGCAGTTCTCCGCGTATCGAAACTCGAGATAGCCATCGATCAACACGACCGGTGCCCGTTGGCCCCGCTGGGTTTGAATCCGGCCGTACTCATTGGGCTGGCAGACAGGCTCCGGCGCGAGCGAGGCCGGCTGCGAAAGCCGCTCGAGCGCCCAGTGCTTGCTGCCGAGGTCCATGGCGGTGAGGCCAGCGGTGGCGGCCAGGCACAGGATCAGGGCCTTCGAGGAGCGGGGTGTGCGAGTCACGGCGGGCGACTCTAACAGTTGGATTTCGCGGGTCAAATCAGCAGAGCCAGCTCGACGGACGGCGTGTGATACATGGGTTGAATCGAGCTGGGCGGGGCTAAAAAGTCGTAATTACAAATGTTTACAAGATTGTGACACGAGCCCGGTTGCGATTGTGTCACATCGTGTTACAAGTGGGGCATGAGCGAGGGAGACGACAAGAAGAGCCGCCAGGACGCCAGGAAAGAGCGGGTGTTGCACACCCGCGTGCCCGCGGTCCTCGAGCAGGAGCTCAAGCGGGTCGCCAACGCATGGCGTGTTCCGGTGTCCAATGTCGTTCGAGCGCTCCTCGAGGACGCGCTCGATACACTCGACGTCGTGGGCGCCAAGGCCGAGGGCGAGCTCCGCGAGGTCGTGGAATTGCTCGCCTCCGAACGGCACCGTTTTCGACGAAGGTCGAGCGCGCAACTGAGCAAGATCCCCGGGGCGGAGGCGACTGCCAGTCCGGAGCCCGTAGAAGAGTCCCCGGCGCCGGCCGATCCGTTCGAGGGCGCCGTCGGGGTGACGCCGATGACGCTCGTCCACGACGCAGTCTGCGGCGTGACCGGAGAGACGCTTCCTGCCGGGTCCGAGGCCTACATGGTTCTCTTCGACGACCCCGGCCGAAAATTGATCACGGGCAGGGACGCCTTGCCCCAAGCATCGACCCCCAACCAGGAGAAAGCCGATGACTGACCAAGAAAAGATCCAATCCACCATCGAAGAAAACATGAATGCAGCTGTCGATCAGGTCAGCAAGACCGCCGAAAGCGTCACGACACTGGGCCGCAAGGTCACCAGCTTGTGGCTCGGTGTTTCGCGCACCGCAATCGACGCCGCCGCCAGCACCCTCAAGACCACGTCCGAGATGATCAGCGGTATCGCGGAGTCGATGGGCGAGCTCTCCGATCGGGTCGAGGGCTCCAAGAAAGAAGCTTAGTCCCAAGCCGGCGGGTTGGCGGAAGCGGCCTATCACCACCACCGCCCCGCTACCCGTCGGCTCCCTCCCTTTCTAGCGGTCCATCGGCCCGTGAGGGAGCCGCCGAGCTTCACGCAAGTGACGGAAGGCGTTGATGCCCCAGCGGGTGATGAAGTAAGCGGGAAGTGCGACGATCAGGCCGCAAACCAATGCGCCCATCCATAGCTCGCCGCCCGTGCTGGCTAAGAGCCGGCCCGTATCGCTCCAGAACTCCGCTTCGAGCAGGCGCTCCATGCCGTCGTCCTTCAACGCCCGCCCGGTGTTGCCCAGCCAGGACTTGATCGTGGCTCGTGTGACTTCCCTTTCGGGGTGCAGGACGGCCGCCCCAACCGACCAGGTCGTGTAGTACAGCGGGACCGCGGTGAACGGATTGCTGATGAACAAGATAGGAATGCCCGACACTTTGTTGGCGCGAAGGAGTGCCGCAACCGGCAGGTACAAGACGATCTGAAGCCCGAGAGTCGGCGTGAACGCTATCATCGCGCCGATGAACACGCCCCAGGCGATGCGATGCGGAGTGTCATCGGCGTGGAGAATATTGTGAAAGACGATCTGCTGGAGACGCCGCCACAGTTCCTTCGGCTTCATTCCTGGCTACCCCACGCACCGCCTCCGGGCGTTTCGACGCGCAAGACATCGCCTGGTGACACATCGACCGTGACACGATGAGCAAGTGGTTTGTCGTTCAGGAGGTTCATGCCCGGAGCCCCTGGGCCGCCGCCGCGCATACCATAGGGCGGGACGACGCGCCGCTCGGACAGCACCGAAACCCTCATTGCCGCGAGGAATTCCAGCTCGCGAATCAGTCCGTTGCCTCCCGTTCGTGCGCCCTTGCCGCCCGAACCGCGTCGGAGCTCAAACCGACGAATCCGTATCGGAAACCGGGTTTCGAGAACTTCGGGGTCCGTACATCTAGAGTTGGTCATGTGGGTGTGCACGCCCGACGCGCCTGACCGCCGCTCGGTTGCGCCCGCCCCTCCTCCGAGTGTCTCATAGTACGCGAAGCGATCGTCCCCAAAAGTGATGTTGTTCATGGTCCCCTGGCTCGCGGCGGCGAGGCCGAGCGCGCCGAAGAGGACATCCACGATGCGCTGCGAAGTTTCCACGTTGCCCGCGGCGACCGCGCGGTGGGGTTCTGGTGAAAGAAGCGAGCCGTCAGGAATTCGGACGGTGACCGGCCGCATGCAGCCACTGTTGAGTGGGATCGGTTTTCCGATCAGCACGCGCAGAACGTAGAGAATCGCGGCCATCGTGACGGCCCGTGGTGCGTTGAGGTTGTTGTCGAGCGCTCGGTCCGTCCCTTCGAAGTCGATCTCCATTGCGCCGCCGCGGACGATCACCCGGACTGCAATGCGGGCGCCGTCGTCCAGCCGGTCTTCGAACCGGTGTTCGCCATCTTCTAATGCCTCGATTGCACGGGCGGTCAGCTCGGCTGCGTTGTCCTGGATATGCTGCATGTAGGCAGTGACGACGTCGATCCCGTACCGTGCGAGCAGCTCGTCGAGCAACTGCATCCCCTTCTCGTTGGCAGCGATCTGCGCCTGGATGTCGGCGACGTTCTCGTCTGGGTTCCGTGCCGGATACGGACCGCCCGTCAGCACATCGCGCAGCTGCTCCTCTCGGAAGGCCCCGTCTCGGACGATCTCGAGATTGCGCAAGACGACTCCTTCTTCTTCGAGCGTAGTCGAAAACGGTGGCATCGAGCCGGGCGTCAGCCCCCCGACGTCGGCATGGTGCCCGCGTGATGCGACTACGAACCGGAGCGTTCCATTGCCGTCGTGGACCGGGGTGACGACCGTGATGTCCGGAAGGTGCGAACCGCCCGCGGCGGGGTCGTTGCTGACAAAGACCTGGCCCGGCGTGGTGGCCGGGTGTGCGGCGAGCACGGCACGCACTGATTCGCTCATGGCGCCGAGATGAACCGGGATGTGCGGCGCGTTGGCCACGAGCCCTCCCTCGGCATCGAACACCGCGCACGAGAAGTCGAGGCGGTCGCGAATGTTGGTGCTCATCGCCGTGCGCTGGAGCACCACACCCATCTGCTCCGCGATCGACTTGAACTGGTTGTTGAAGACCTCGAGGAGAACGGGGTCGACGCGGGTGTCGGCAGCCTCCCGTCCGGGGTTGGTTTCGGTGTCTTGGAGAATGAGGTAGTTGCGCTGGTTGCGAAGCGCGACGAAGCCTGCATCGACAACCACCGATCCGGTAGCGTCCAATATCAACGCGGGCCCGGGAATCTCCTGCCCAATCGGGAAGCTCTCGCGGTGATAGACCGGCGCTTCGACCAGTGCCCCACCTGACCAAAGGGCCGCCGTGCGCTCGGGCTTTCCGGAGCCGGGCTCGGCGAACGGGAGCTCGGGTTTTTCGCCACTCAGCTCGACGGTGACTCTCAGCGTGGCGGCCTCGACCGGGTGATCGCGCCGAACATACCCAAACTCGCGACGATGAAGCGTCTCGAATGCCGCACGCATCCCGCTCGAGTCACCCCAGTCGACGGCAAGCGCCGTTTCCGTGCCGCGGTAGCGAAGAGAGATTTGGCGGCGGACGATCCACTGGGCGCCCAGGCCAGCGTCCCGCTCGAGTGCCGCGCGCCCGGAAGCCTCGAGCTCCGAAAACGCGCTTCGCCATCGTTCGGGCAACGGGTCGTTCAAGCTCGCACGTCCCGCATCTCGTTCCCCGTGCCACTCGAAGTTCGCCACCCCCATTCCGAACGCCGACAACGCGCCAGCATACGGGTGGAGCACCAAGCTTCGAATCCCGAGCCGGCGCGCGATGAGGCAGGCGTACTGTCCGCCTGCGCCACCGAATACGACCATGCCGTGCGTGCGCACGTCATGACCACGGCCGACCGAAACCTTTTGAATCGCTGCCGCCATGTTCTCCACGGCCACGCGCAGGAAGCCATGGGCAATCTCCGTGGGGGATCGTTCGAGGCCCAACGCTTGCAGAGAGGCAGCGATCTCAGCGAGCTTCTTCCGCGGCTTCTCCTCGTCGAGCTCAAAAGGAAATCGGTCCGCTGCGATGCGTCCCAGATGAAGGGAGACGTCGGTCAGCGTGAGCTCGCCCCCGCCGGGCTTCCCGTAGCAAAGCGGTCCCGGCTCGGCGCCCGCGCTCTTTGGGCCGACCGTCATGCGTCTTCCTTCGAGCTTGCAGATCGATCCGCCTCCGGCCGCAACGGTGTGGAGCTCTATCATCGGCGCACGTATCCGAATACCGCCGATCTGGCTTTCGAACACCCTCGAGACCTTGCCGGCGTAGCGGGACACGTCGGTGGAGGTTCCACCCATGTCGAAGCCGATCACTTCCGAGAGACCGAGCTCGTCGGCGACTGCCCCTGTCGCCACGACGCCCGCGGCAGGACCGGACAGCACCGCGTTGCGTCCGATGAAGCCGGGTGCGTCGACCAGTCCTCCGTTGCTTTGCATCATTCGAAGACGTCCAGCGCCTAGCTCTCGTTCGAGCTCCGTCAGGTAGTGCGTCAGCAGCGGCGTGAGGTACGCATTGGCGACCGTGGTGTCGGTACGGCCGAGTAGCCCGAGCTCGTTCGAAATTTCACTCGAGACCGAAACGTGCGTGAACCCGACTTCCTCTGCCAGCGCCTCGATTCGATGCTCGAGCGTGCCGTCGCGGTAGGCGTGGATCAATGCAATGGCCACCGATTCGGCACCGCGGTTTCGCGCCATCTGGAGCGCGTTGCGGAGTGCCTCCGAATCAAGGGCGTGAAGGAGCGAACCGTCGGCCGCCATCCGGGCGCCCACCTCGATCACCGCTTCGGGGAGCGGCTCGGGTTTGTCGATTTCGAGTGCGAACAGCTCGGGGCGCGTCTGGTCACCAATTCGAATCAAGTCCCCAAGGCCTTCGTCCGCCACGAGAACGCACCGGCATCCGCCCCGCTCGAGGAGTGCATTGGTGGCCAGGGTGGTCCCCATCCGGACCTCGCTGGGGGGGATCGGATCGTCCGCCCCGAGCCCCAGAAGCGCCCGGATGCCTTCGAGCGGTGCCTGATCGGATGAGAGCACCTTGGTAACCCGGAGGACTCCCGTGTCCCGGTCGCGGTGGATGCAATCCGTGAACGTCCCGCCACGGTCGATCCAGAACTGGTGCCGGGGAGCTGCTTGTGGCATCGAGATTGGCATCGAAGCACGGCCGCAGACGGGGTCAAGAGATCCGGCACGATCTAAGCCCGGGCGTGCAGAACTGGCCCGAATAGCTTACAAGAACCTCACAAATGACTCTTCTGACCCCGACCGGGCGCAATTTTCTGGTTTTCAAATGAGATTCCTGGACTTATACAGCCCAGCGAGTCAAGGAATCTGAGGACGATGGACACGGAAGAATTAACTGTCTCCTCCGTGATACCCGCGAGCCCAAACCGTATTTATTCCGCGTGGATGGACGAGCGCCATCACTCCGCGTTCACGGGTGCGCGGGCTACGGTGGACCCCTGGGTAGGCGGTCGAGTCGTCTCCGACGATGGTTTCATCGATGCGACCCATGTCTATCTGGTGACGGGCAGCCGGATCGCGATGACTTGGCGAACTCGGGACTTTCCCAAGGGCGCCAATGACTCACATGTAGATATCACATTCGAGCCGGTGGCGGGCGGGACCAAGGTCGAGGTCACCCATACCAAGATCCCTCCGGGCCTCGGAAAAGCCTGCGAGAAACTCTGGAAGAAGCTCTACCTCGACGCCATGACCAAGTACTTCGGTGAGCCGGAGGCCATGCGGGCTGCCTATAAGGCCGCAAAGAAGGCAGGGCATCTGCCGCTGTCAGGCATCAAGGCGAGCCGGCCGGCGCCAAGGCGTCCTTTCGTTTCCCCCCAGCAGCTTCCAGTCGAGGAGGCCGACGAGGAAGAGGAAGAGGAGAAACCAAAGAGGACTCGCACGCGGGTCGAGGCGAAGACGATCGACCTGCGCGAGCTCGCGCTGGCGCAGGCTGAGGCGCGCAAAGAAGCGGCTCGCAGGAAGGCCGAAGTCAAAAAGAAGGCCGAGGCGGCGCGCCGGCAGGTGGAGGCCGAGCGAAAGAAGGCCGAAGCCAAGCAGAAGGCCGAGCTGCTCCGTGTGAAGAAGGCGGAAGCCAAGCGCCTGGCCGAAGAGAAGAAGGCGGCACTGGCTCAAAAGAAGGCTGCCGCGAAGAAGAAGGCCGACGAGGTGAAGCGGAAGAAGGCTGCCGCGAAGAAGAAGGCCGACGAGGTGAAGCGGAAGAAGGCTGCCGCGAAGAAGAAGGCCGACGAGGTGAAGCGGAAGAAAGCTGCCGCGAAGAAGAAGGCTGCTGCGAAGAAGAAGGCTGCCGCGAAGAAGAAAGCTGCCGCGAAGAAGAAGGCCGCCGCGAAGAAGCGCGGCACTCCCAAGAGACGGGGCGCAACCACGAAGAAGCGGGGCGCCCCGAAACGCCGGGGCACGGCAGCCAAGAAGAAGCGCGGCGCAACTCCGAAGAAGCGCGCCAAGGTGGCCAAGAAACGCGTAGCTCCGAAGAAACGGGGCGCTGCCGCGAAGAAACGCAGCAAGGTGACGAAGAAGCGCGCTACCCCGAAGAAGCGCGCCAAGGTGACCAAGAAACGCGCTACCCCGAAGAAACGGGGCGCTGCCACGAAGAAACGCAGCAAGGTGACGAAGAAGCGGAGCACGCCCCCGAAGAAGCGCGCCAAGGCTCCGGCCAAGAAAGCCAAGCGCCGTTCATCGAGACGTTAGTGTGCGGATCTTTTCGCCCGTGGTCGGCTTACCTCCTCGCTCGCTCGCTCGCTGCGAGGTACCGACGTACCTCTCACTCGCTCCCTGCGGGGGCGCTCGACCACAAACGAAAATCTCTCGCACACTACGCGCTTGGATCACACGTTAGTCGAGCGGCGATTCGCTCTGGCGGCGCAGACCGTCGAAAAGTGAGTCGAGCGCGCGATGCTCTTCCGCGCTTTCGATGATGCTGAGCTCTTCGAGCTCGCCATCGGGTGGGCTCGCGGCGAGCCAGATCTGCATGCCATCGAGCGCGGGCAACAAACCCAAGCTCCGCCCCGGCAACGCGAGCGCCGCGGTCGATATCCTCGCTTCGGCCAACGCTTCTGCGATCAGTCTGCAGGCGCTTTCGGCGACCCCGATGTCGAACGCCGTACTCGGTCCCAGGCCGAAGAGCAGCAGCCCCTCCGACTTGAGCTTCGGCGGCGCGGTGACGAGAGCCTTTTCACCGAAGTGCCCATCGATATAGCCGGCCATGAGCTTCCTCGACAACGCGCCGCACAGACGCCAATCGATGAGCCCAGCGGCGCCGCACAGCGGGCGTTCGTCCGAGAAGAAAGGCAGGACGATGATTTCAGTTTGGAGCTCGTCCAAGCTTCCCGGCCCC